>Ga0207657_10002125_pt1 | contig 21454 bp, 16 predicted proteins | sample KBSC33metaG_FD_184316 | JGI IMG/M metagenome (GOLD analysis project Ga0207657, IMG submission 184316) | Corn rhizosphere microbial communities from Kellogg Biological Station, Michigan, USA - KBS C3-3 metaG (SPAdes) (version 2) | ecosystem: Host-associated > Plants > Roots > Rhizosphere > Soil ... | reverse complement strand
GTGCGAGCCGCCGTCCCGTCGAGCGCACGCGCTCCAGGAAGGGGTCGTGCTCGATCAGCGCCGCGGCGCGCGCCGCGAAGGCCTGCACGGCCCGCTCGTGCCCCTCGTCCGGCGCCAACCAGCTCGTGTTCACCTTGCCTTCGCGGAGCGCCTTCTCCAGATACAGCTCGAGACGCTCGCGCGAGATCGGCAGCGTGCCGAGGAGCGTCTGGTAGACGAGCAGCTCCTCGCGAGGGTCGTCGAGACCGCCGAGCTCCTCGTGCCAGGCCCGCACGCGCTCCTCCCACTCGCCGTAGTGCCACGAGATCGCGGCGATGCGCGCGCGTACGTCCGGAGAGCGCTTCGTGTCGTGGGTGTACGTGGTCAGCAGGTTGTGCGGGAAGCGCGCGGCGCGCTTCGCGTTCGCCGCGTGGAATCCGTCGACGCCGAGGGCGAAGCGGTCGGGGCTGCCCCCCACCTCGTTCAGCGCGGCGAGCCGGAAGAAGCGGTAGAACGCGGTGTCCTCGACGCCCTTTGCCATCACCGGGCCGGTGGTCTGCTGGAAGCGCACGACGAACTCCTCGCGACCGGGCTCCTGCAGGAAGAGGATGCGGCGCAGCTCCTCGCTGAGGTTCGCGCGGTCGATCTCCTCGCGATCCTCGTCGGCGACGATGCCCGCCCACGGCTCGATGTACGTGCGGTAGACGTGAAACGACGCGAGCGAGAGCGGCAGGTTCTCGGTCTCGACCTCCTGGTGCAACCGGCGCAGCTCTGGCTCGAAGATGTCGAGGGCGACCTCGAGCTTGGAGAGCGAGGCGATGTCCGTGAAGCGCCGGGTGTCGCCGGTGAAGGCCTCGTAGAGCTCGGTCAGCGGCGTCTCGGCGTCCGGGTTGACGCAGAGGGCCAGCACGTCGTTCAGGAACTCGTAGCCCGTCGTCCCCTCGATCGGCCAGTTGCGCAGCTCCTCTCCCGGCTCGACGATCTTCTCCGCCCAGATGTGCTCGACCCCGGCCTCGTGCAGCCGCCGGAAGTACTCGGCGGGGTTGGCGAGCCCGTCCGGATGGTCGACGCGCACGCCGTCGACGACACCCTCGCGCACGAGCTCGATCACCTTCGCATGCGTCGCCCAGAACACCTCCCACTCCTCCTGCCTCAGGCCGCCGAGCTCGCCGACGTCGAAGAACCGGCGGTGGAACCCGGTGCGCAGGTCGACGTCGAAGAACATCTCGCGCAGCCTCTCGTCGCGCCAGAACGGGCTCTCGTCGACGGCGGCCATGTGGTTCGGGACGATGTCGAGGATCACGCCGAGCCCGGCGCCCGCGAGCGCGCGAAATGCCTCCTCGCCCCCGAGCGCGTCCGAGATCCGGCGCGGGTCGACGACGTCGTAGCCGTGCTGCGAGCCCTCGCGTGCCTGGAGCGACGGGGAGAGATAGAGGTGCGAGATCCCGAGGTCGCGCAGGTACGGGACGAGGTCGCGCGCCTCCGCGAAGCCGAACTCCGGCGTCAGCTGCAGGCGGTAGGTCGCCCTCAGCTCACGCACGGCGGAAGAGCGCAAGCGAGCGGGCGTCGACCGTCACGTCCGCGCCCGGCACGTAGCGGTCGCATTCGCAGCGCCCGGTGGCGAGCTCGAGCACCCAGCGCGTGCCGAACCGGCGCGCGGGGAGCCGAAAGGCGATCTCCTCGAAGTGGGCGTTGAAGAGAAGCAGGAACGAGTCGTCCCGCACCTCTTCGCCGTGGCGCGTCTCGGTGTTCAGCTCGTCGCCGTTCAGGAACACCCCGATCGCCCGCGACTCGGTGTTGTCCCAGTCGCGGCGGGTCATCCGCCGCCCGTCCGGCCGCATCCACCACACGTCGGGAAGCTGCTCGCCCTTGCCTTCGAAGAAGCGCGTGCGCCGGAAGACGGGGTGCGCCCGCCGAAGCTCGATCAGCCGGCGCGTGAACTCGAGCAGCTCCTCGTCGCAGGCGGCCCAGTCGAACCACGAGATCTCGTTGTCCTGGCACCACGCGTTGTTGTTGCCGCCCTGCGAGCGTCCGATCTCGTCGCCGCCGAGCAGCATCGGCACCCCCTGGGAGAGCAGCAGCGTCGCGATGAAGTTGCGCTGCTGGCGCGCGCGGAGCGCCTCGATCGCGGGGTCGTCCGTCGGCCCTTCGGCGCCGCAGTTCCACGACCGGTTGTCGGTCGTCCCGTCGTTGCCGTCCTCGCCGTTCGCCTCGTTGTGCTTGTCGTTGTACGAGACGAGGTCGCGCAGCGTGAAGCCGTCGTGCGCGGTGATGAAGTTGATCGACGCGAACGGCCGCCGTCCGTCGGTCTCGTAGAGGTCCGACGAACCGCCGAAGCGCGAGGCGAAGTCGCGGAGCGGCGCCTGACCGCGCCAGAAGTCGCGCATCGTGTCGCGGTAGATGCCGTTCCACTCCGACCAGAGGATCGGGAAGTTGCCGACCTGGTAGCCGCCCGGCCCGACGTCCCACGGCTCCGCGATCAGCTTCACCTGGGAGAGGATCGGATCCTGGTGGATGATGTCGAAGAAGGCCGAGAGCCGGTCGACCTCGTAGAACTCGCGCGCGAGCGCTGAGGCGAGGTCGAAACGGAAGCCGTCGACGTGACACTCGGTGACGAAGTACCGCAGCGAGTCCATGATCAGCCGCAGCACCGTCGGGTGCACCGGGTTCAGCGTGTTCCCCGTACCCGTGTAGTCCATGTAGTAGCGCGGGTCGTCCGGCATCAGCCGGTAGTAGCTCTGGTTGTCGACGCCGCGGAAGCTGAGCATCGGCCCGAGATGGTTGCCCTCCGCGGTGTGGTTGTAGACGACGTCGAGGATCACCTCCATCCCGGCGCGATGAAGTGCCTTCACCATGCCCTTGAACTCGCGGACCTGGTCGCCGGTCGCCGAGTACAGCGAGTGTGGCGCGAGATACCCGATCGTCGAGTAGCCCCAGTAGTTCGTCAGTCCTCGGTCGTGCAGGAATCCTTCGTCCGCGATGTGGTGCACCGGCAGCAGCTCGACCGCGGTGACGCCGAGCGAGCGCAGGTACTCGATCGCGCCCTCGCTCGCGAGGCCGGCGTAGCTCCCGCGCAGGTCCTCGCGGACGTCGAGCCGCCGCTTGGTCAGGCCCTTGACGTGCACCTCGTAGATCACGGTCTCGTTCCAGGGCGTGCGGGGCCGAACCCAGTCGTCGTCCTCCCAGTGGAACGACGGGTCGACGACGATCGACTTCGGCACCGCCGGCGCCGAGTCGCTCTCGTCGATCGTCAGGTCGGCATCTGCGCCTCCGGTGGGGACGTACGGCAGCGTGTTCGCGGCATCCCATTTGACGGCCCCGTCGATCGCCTTGGCGTATGGATCGATCAGGAGCTTCGCGGGGTTGAAGCGGCGACCCGCCTTCGGGTCGTAGCCGCCGTGCACCCGGTAGCCGTACCGCTGGCCCGGCCCGACGCCCGGCAGATAGCAGTGCCAGTTGAACGCCGCGCGCTCGCGCAGCTCGATGCGCTCCTCGTTCCCGTGCTCGTCGAAGAGACAGAGCTCCACACGCTCGGCGTTCTCGGAGAAGAGCGTGAAGTTCGTTCCCTCACCGTCCCACTGCGGGCCGAGCGGGAACGGCTCTCCCGGCCAGACCTCGCGGCTCACGCGTCGAGTTCCACGGTCCGGGCGTCGAAGTCGGCGACGAGCGTCGCGCGCCCGCGACGCATCGTCAGGACGTTGCCCTCGGTCGTGAGCTCGAGCTTCCGCGGCAACGTCCGCCGGAGCGCGATCAGCTCCCGGTAGAACGGGTCGACCACGGCACCCTCGGCGATCTTCGACCGCTCGAACGTCGCGCGCTCCTGCGGGTCGGGAACCGCCTCGGCTCCGAAAGAGGAGAACGCCGCGAACTCGCGCTTCCGCCCCTCGCGCGTCGCGTCCGCGATGGACGGATCGAGGTGGTCCGTGAAGAACTGGAAGGGCGCCCGTTCGTCGTGCTCCTCCCCCATCAGCAGGAGCGGCGTCGAGAGTGAGAACAGCACGACCGCCAAGGCTACGCGGTGCGCGTCCGGCGGAAGGCGGTCACCGATCGCACGGTTGCCGACCTGGTCGTGATTCTGCGCCGCGACGATCAGGCGCTCCGGCCGCGGCCGCGTCAGCTCACGGACGACGCCGTCCAGCGACCCGAACGACCGGTAGTAGCCGTCGTGCTCGCCCGTCAGGAGAACGTGCAGCTCGTGGTGCAGGTTGTCGAGCCACATCGCGTCGTGTCCCCATTCCGCGAGCGGACGGAAGTCGTCGTGGCCCATCTCGCTCGTCACCAGCCCGTCGACGCGGTCGCGCAGCTCCCGCAGGACGTGCACCGGCGAGTCGTCGTGGATCGCGTGCACCGCATCGAGACGGAGGCCGTCGATGCGGTACTCGCGCGTCCACAGCACTGCGTTGCCGATCGCCCATTCGCGGACGCCACGCTGCGCGTAGTCGATCGCGTCTCCCCAGAACGTGTGGTGGCGGTCGGTGAAGTACGGGCCGAACGCCCCGATCGCCTCCGAGCCGGGGCCGATGTGGTTGTAGACGACGTCGAGCAGCACCCCGAGCCCTGCGCGGTGCGCGGCGTCGACGAGGCGCGCGAGCCCCTCCGGGCCGCCGTAGGCCGGATGGGGCGCGTAGGCGTAGACGCCGTCGTAGCCCCAGCCGCGGTTGCCGGGGAAGGTCGCGACGGGCATCAGCTCGACCGCGGTGACGCCGAGCTCCCGCAGGCGCGCGAGGTGCGGGATCGCGCCGTCGAAGGTGCCGGCGCGCGTGAACGTGCCGACGTGGAGCTCGTACAGGACGAGCCCGGCGAGCTCGAGCTCTGGTCCGGGCGCGATCTCGAAGCGCTCGGTGTCGACGACGCGCGACGGACCGCGGATGCCCTCCGGCTGCGCGCGCGAGCAGGGATCGGGAAGCGCCCGGGAGCCGTCGAGGACGAGGAGGTAGTCGTCTCCCGGCGCCGCGTCGAGCTCGCCCGCGAAGACGCCGCCGTCCCCGGGGGCGAGCTCGCGGTCGGCGCCGCGCAGGCGAACGGCGACGTGCGACGCGGCGGGCGCCCAGACGCGAAACTCGACGCCGCCCCCGGGCAACGGAACGGCCCCGAAGGGCCGCTGCAGCCTCTGCGCCGACATCGCCCGCGAACCTACCCGACCCCGGCGTCGCGAATCCTGGGAAGATCGGCTGGTGATCGGCGCGGAGCTGAAGCGGCTCGGGACGTGGGGGGAGCGGCACCGGCGCCTCTTCAGCCGCCTGCTCGTCGTCCTGCTCGCAACCGTCGTCGTCGACGCGCTCGGGACCGTCGCGACCTACTTCTGCGAGCGTCACGCGGCGAACGGCGACATCCACACCTTCGGCGACGCGCTCTTCTTCACCACCGTGCAGCTCCTGACCGTGTCGTCGCAGATCAGGAACCCGCTCACGACCGCGGGCCGAGTCGTCGACGTCCTGCTCGAGATCTGGGCGGTGATCGTCGTCGCCGGCTCGGCCGGCGCGATCGCCACGTTCTTCCAGAGCACCGACCGCGAATGAGCCGCCTTGTCACCCTGGAGCCGAGAGCCTGAACCTGGTTCCGTTCTTCGAACCAGGTTCATGACCTTCGAACCGTCGCGCGTCTCGGATGACCACGGGCGCCGGCACCGTCACGCCGCTTCGGCGGGGCGCAGCCAGATCACGCTCAGCGGCGGGAGCGTGACGGCTGCCGAGAACGGCTGGTCGTGCCACGGACGCTGCTCCGCGGTGACCTCGCCCAGGTTGCCGACGCCCGTGCCGCCGTAGTAGGCGGAGTCGGTGTTCAGGAGCTCGGTCCACACGCCCCCGAGCGGGAGCCCGACCCGGTAGTTCTCCCGCGGCACCGGCGCCAGGTTCGCGATGCAGGCCACACGCCGCACGCCGTCCTTCGCGAGCCGCTCGAAGACGAGCACGTTCGACATCGCGTCGTTCGGCTCGATCCACCTGAACCCGTCGGGAGAGAAGTCGACCTCCCAGAGCGCGGGCTCGTCGACGTAGATCCGATTCAGGTCGCGCAGCAGGTCACGCACGCCGGCGTGCTCGCCGTGCTCGAGCAGCCACCAGGGAAGCTCGCCGTCGTCGGTCCACTCCCACGGCGACGCGAGCTCGCACCCCATGAAGAGGAGCTTCTTGCCGGGATGCGCCCACATGTAGGCGTAGAGGGCGCGCAGGTTTGCGAGCTGCTGCCACCGGTCGCCCGGCATCTTCGCGAGCAAGGACCCCTTGCCGTGCACGACCTCGTCGTGCGAGAGCGGCAGGACGAAGTTCTCGTTCCACGCATAGACGAGCGAGAACGTCAGCTCGTGGTGGTGGAAGCGCCGGTGAATCGGGTCGTGCTGGAAGTAGCCGAGCGTGTCGTGCATCCAGCCCATGTTCCACTTGAAGCCGAAGCCGAGCCCGCCGACGTAGGTGGGCCGGGAGACGCCCGGCCACGCGGTCGACTCCTCGGCGGCCGAGATCACGCCCGGCTCGCGCGCATGGACGAGCTCGTTCACCTCCTTCAGGAAGGAGACCGCGTCGAGGTCCTCGCGGCCGCCGAACTGATTCGGGACCCACTCCCCCTCCTTGCGCGAGTAGTCGAGGTAGAGCATCGACGCGACCGCGTCCACGCGCAGGCCGTCCGCGTGGTACTCACGCAGCCAGAAGAGCGCGTTCGCAAGCAGGAAGTTCCGCACCTCGCTGCGGCCGAGGTTGAAGACGAGCGTGCCCCAGTCCGGGTGCGCGCCGCGCCGTGGGTCGTCGTGCTCGTACAGCGCCGTCCCGTCGAAGCGCGCGAGCGCCCACTCGTCCCGTGGGAAGTGCGCGGGCACCCAGTCGAGGATCACGCCGATCCCCTTCGCATGCAGGTGGTCGACGAAGAAGCGAAAGTCGTCGGGCGAGCCGAGCGTCGAGAGCGGCGCGTAGTAGCCCGTCACCTGGTAGCCCCACGAGCCCGAGAACGGATGGTGCATCACGGGCAGCAGCTCCACGTGCGTGAAGCCCAGGTCGTGGACGTACGGTGCGAGCTCGAGGGCGAGCTCGCGCCAGCCGAGGCCGCGGCGCCACGACGGGGCGTGCAGCTCGTAGATCGAGATCGGACGCTCGAGCTGCTCGACCCGGCCGCGCGCCTCGACCCAGTCGGCGTCGAGCCACTCGTAGGCCGACTCGAAGACGACCGACGCCGTCTTCGGCGGCAGCTCTGCCTCGAACGCGACGGGGTCCGCCTTCTCGCGCCCGTCGAGGTGGAACTTGTAGCGCTGGCCGAGCCGGGCGCCGTCGACCGAGCCTTCCCAGATGCCGGTGTCGTCGACCGGCTCGAGCGGCGCCGCCGCGGCGTCCCAGTCGTTGAAGTCGCCGACGACGCTCACGTAGCGCGCGTTCGGCGCCCACACGGCGAAGCGCACGCCCCCCTCGACCGGGTGCGCGCCGAGCTTCGCGTACAGCTCCTCGTGCCGGCCCGCCCGCGCAAGCCAGATGTCGAGCTCGCCGAACGCCGAGGCGCGTGCCTGCGTCAGACCGGCACCTCCTCTTCGAGCAGGCGCACGATCCCGGCCACCGGAATCTGCACCCAGTCGGGGCGGTTGTTCAGCTCGTACCGGAGCTCGTACACCGCCTTCTCGAGCTCGAACACGCTCAGGAGCTTGTTCATCGCGGCCCCGCTCGGGACGAGCGACTGCTCGACCGTGGCGCGGTACCCGGCGAGGAACTCGTCGCGAACCCGCGACTCCCAGCCCGGCGGCGGCTCGACGGCGAGCTGGAGCGGTGCGGCCGAAGCGACGTAGGCGAACGACCGCAGCATGCCGGCGACGTCGCGCAACGGGCTCCGCTTCCGCCGTCGCTCGGGCAGCGATCGCGCCGGCTCACCCTCGAAGTCGAGCACGATCCAGTCGCCGTCCCCCCAGAGCGTCTGCCCGAGGTGAAAGTCGCCGTGACAGCGGATCACGCGCCCGGTGCCGCCGAGATTCGTGAGGAGGCGAAGACGCTCGCGGACCTCCTCGGCGCGTCCGCGAATCGGCTCCAGCTCGGGCACGTCGTCGGGGAGATCGAGGAAGACCGACTCGATCTCCTCGTCCACCGTCGCGGTCAGGAGCCCGAGCGACTCGCCGGAGGTCTCCTCGGGCGCGAAGTTCGGGTCGTTCGGGTCGGAGCCGAGCGTCGAGTGCATCGTTCCCGTCACCTCGCCGAGGCGCCGCATGCTGCGGATGAACCCGTCGGCGTCCCCCGACATCGTCGCGAGCGCGTGCTCCCAGCCGTCCAGGCCCCCGGCGACGAACCGCTGCAGGATGCCGAGTGTCGCGTCCATCTGCCGGCCGGCGTACGTGTACCAGCCGTAGAGCTCGGCGATGTTCGCGAAGCCGTGCTCGGTGAGGAAGCGCAGCACCTCGAGCTCCGGGTTGATCCCCGCTTCGAGCCGGCGGAACACCTTCAGGATCAGCTCCTCATCGAAGACGATCGACGTGTTCGACTGCTCGGCGCCGACCGGCCGCGCCTCGCGCAGCTCGCCGGGGAAGCCGGAGACGGGCGCGAACTCGACGACGCCGTCCGCCCCCGGCATCTTCGCCCCGCTCCGGATCATGTGAACGAGCTCCCGCACGTGCCGAGGATCGCCGAGCGCGTCGAGCGTCTCGTCGGCCAGGAGCTGGTACGTCTCGTGCGTGCCGGTGTCGAACCTGATCTCGACGAGCAGCAGCTCGAGCCGGGGGTCGTCCTGGCGCAGGGTCGCGCGGTCGACCACCTGCGAGTGGGCTACTTCGCGTGTCTTCGACCCGAACCATCGCTGGCTCGTGACGAACTCGATCAGTTCGCGTTCGTCGGTCACTCGCTCTCGTCCTTCCGCAACTGGAACCAGAAAAACCCGCGAGGGGCCAGCGTGAGCAGGTACGGCAGCTCGCCGATCGCCGGGAACCGCGTGCGGCCGAACATCTCCTCCGGCACGGACCCCTGCCAGCGGGAGAGGTCGAGCTCGACCGCCTGGGCCGACCGCGCCAGGTTGTGGACGCACAGCACCACGTCGTCCTCGTAGGTCCGGACGTGCGCGAAGATCCGCGGGTTCTCGGGCCGCAGCGCCTCGTAGGTGCCGAGGCCGAAGACCGGATGGTCCTTGCGAAGGGCGATCAGGCGGTGGATCCAGCGCAGGATCGAGTTCGGCTGGCGAAGCTGCGCCTCCACGTTCACCGCCTGGAACCCGTAGACGGGGTCCATCAGCGGCGGCAGGTAGAGCTGCTGGAAGTCGGCGCGCGAGAAGCCGCCGTTCCGGTCGCCCGTCCATTGCATCGGCGTTCGCACACCGTCGCGGTCGCCGAGGAAGATGTTGTCGCCCATCCCGATCTCGTCGCCGTAGTAGAGAACCGGCGAGCCCGGCAGCGAGAACAGGATCGCGTGCATCAGCTGGATCTCGTCGCGGCCGTTGTCGAGCAGCGGCGCGAGCCGGCGACGGATGCCCAGGTTCAGCTTCATCCGCGGGTCCTTCGCGTACTCCTCGTACATGTAGTCGCGTTCGTCGTCGGTGACCATCTCGAGCGTCAGCTCGTCGTGGTTGCGCAGGAAGAGCCCCCATTGCGCGTTCTCGGGGATGTTCGGCGTCGACTCGAGGATCTCGACCATCGGCAGCGCATCCTCGCGCCGCACCGCCATGAAGAGTCGCGGCATCACGGGGAAGTGAAACGCCATGTGGCACTCGTCGCCGTCGCCGAAGTACTCGACGACGTCCGCGGGCCACTGGTTCGCCTCGGCGAGCAGCACGCGATCCGTGTAGCGCGCGTCGACCTCCGCGCGCAGCCGTTTCAGGAACGCGTGCGTCTCCGGCAGGTTCTCGCCGTTCGTGCCGTCGCGTTCGTAGAGGTATGGCACGGCGTCGAGCCGGAAGCCGTCGATCCCGAGGTCGAGCCAGAAGCGGAGCACGTTCAGCATCTGCTCCTGCACCTCGGGGTTGTCGTAGTTCAGGTCGGGCTGGTGGCTGAAGAAGCGGTGCCAGTAGTACTGCAGGCGCACCGGGTCCCAGGTCCAGTTCGACGGCTCGGTGTCGAGGAAGATGATCCGCGCGTCGTCCCAGCGCGTGTCGTCGTCGCTCCACACGTACCAGTCCCCGTACGGGCCGTCCGGATCGGCGCGGCTCTCCTGGAACCACGGATGGTCGGCCGAGGTGTGGTTCATGACGAGGTCGGAGATCACGCGCATCCCGCGCTGATGCGCCTGGTCGACGAAGAGCTTGAAGTCGTCGACGTTCCCGTAGTCGGGATGGATGCTGAAGAAGTCGGAGATGTCGTAGCCGCCGTCGCGCAGGGGGCTCGGGTAGGGCGGCAGGAGCCACAGACAGTCGACCCCGAGCCACTGCAGGTAGTCGAGCTTGTCGGTGAGCCCGCGGAAGTCGCCCGAGCCGTCGTCGTTCCCGTCGTAGAACCCGCGCAGGTGGATCTCGTAGAAGACGGCGCGCTTGAACCACAGCGGGTCGCGCTCGAACCAGTTGGACGGCTCGGTCACCGGTCACCGCTCGGGACGGGCTGCGTCGCGCCGGCGCCGGTCGTCACCTTGACGATGTGCGCCTGCCCGGCTGCGAGCTTCACGTAGTTCCGCCCGGCACGCCAGGTGAACGGCTGCCCGCTCAGGAGCTCGCGGGCCTCGAGCACCGGCGGGAACCCGAGCGCGACCGGGATCACGCAGACTCCCTCGCGCTCGGCGTACGGATCGATGTTGACGACGCAGATCACGTCGTCCTTGGCGTACGCGACGAGTTGGTCGTTCTCCGTCTCGAGCCAGCGGATGTTCTCGACGCGCTGCAGCGCCGGCTCGGCGCGGCGGATCTCGTTCAGCCGCTCGACGAGCGGCAGGAGCGGGCCGTCGAGCGCGCGCTGCTTCACCTCGTACTTCTCCGAGTCGAGGTACTCCTCCGATCCCGCGTGCACGGGATGGTTCTCGAGCGACTCGAAGCCGGAGTAGATGCCGTAGCTCGGTGCGAGCGTGGCGGCGAGCACGAGCCGGGCCTCGAACGCGGGCCGGCCGCCGAGCTGGAGGTACTCGTGCAGGATGTCCGGCGTGTTCACGAACGCATTGGGCCGGTAGAAGGGCGACCACGTAACGAGCTGCGCCATGTACTCGGCAAGCTCCGCCTTCGTGTTCTTCCATGTGAAGTAGGTGTAGCTCTGCGCGAACCCGAGCTTCGCGAGCGTCGTCATCATCGACGGCCTCGTGAACGCCTCCGCCAGGAAGATCACCTCCGGGTGGTCGCGGCGGACCTCGGCGATCAGCCACTCCCAGAACGGCGCCGGCTTCGTGTGCGGGTTGTCGACGCGGAACACGGTGATGCCGTGCGAGACCCAGTGGAGGACGACGCCGAGGAGGGCCTGCCAGAGCTCCTGCCAGTCCTCCGACTCGAAGTTGACGTTGTAGATGTCCTGGTAGCGCTTGGGCGGATTCTCGGCGTACTTCAACGTCCCGTCGGGCCGGCGGTTGAACCACTCCGGATGCTGGGTGAGCCATGGATGGTCGGGCGAGCACTGGATCGCGAAGTCGAGCGCGATCTCGACGCCGGCGGCGCGCGCAGCGGCGACCATCGCGTCGAAGTCCTCCCACGTCCCGAGCGAGCTGTCGATCGCGTCGTGCCCGCCTTCCTCGGAGCCGATCGCCCACGGCGACCCGACGTCGCCGGGCGCGGCCGACTCGGCGTTGTTCCGCCCCTTGCGGTTCGTGCGGCCGATCGGATGCACCGGCGGCAGGTAGACGACGTCGAAGCCGAGTTGCGCCAACTGCGGCAGCACGGCCGCGACGCCGCGGAAGCCGCCCCACGAGCGCGGGAAGAGCTCGTACCACGCGCCGAAGCGCGCGAGCTCGCGGTCGACGTCGACCGCGAGCGGCGCCGAGGCCGTCTCGCCGTGACGGTCGCGCGCGTCGGCTGCGAGCCCTTCGTCGACCGTGACCGGTCGGCCGAGGAGCGCAGCACCCTCGGCGAGCTCGCCGGCGAGGTCGCTCTGTCCCGCGTCCACCTTGCGCCGGAGCTCGTCCTGCCAGGTCGCCACGCGGTCGGTCCAGGCGGTGACGGCGAAGAGCCAGCGGCCGGGCCGGTCGACCGCGAAGGATCCGCCGAAGCGGTCGTTGCCGAACGGCTCGAGCGACGCCTCGTGCCAGCGGCGGTCGCCCGGCCCCTTGACGCGCACCGCGCCGCGGAGGGCGTCGTGTCCGTCCTTGAAGACCGTCGCCCACACGTCGACCCGGTCGCCGACCGTGCGCTTGACGGCGTAGCGGCCGCAGTCGAGCAACGGCTCGACGGCCTGGATCTGGATCCGGGGTTGGGGGTTCTTGGGAAGGGGCACGTTGCGTGAGATTCTCAGTCGGCGGCTTCTCCTAAACGCATGAAACTCGAACGCTCCTCTGGAATCCTCCTGCATCCGACCTCGTTGCCGGGCGGGAACCTCGACGAGCACGCATACCGCTTCGTCGACTGGCTCGCGGCTGCCGGGCAGCGCTGGTGGCAGATGTTGCCGCTCGGGCCGCCGGAAGGCGACACCGGCTCGCCCTACATGTCGCCCTCGGCGTTCGCCGGCTCACCCGCGCTCCTCGCCGAGCCCGGCGCGGCCGTCTCGGCGGCGGAGGCCGCGCGGTTCGCCGAGCGGAACGCCTACTGGCTGGCCGACTGGCGGGCCTACGGCGGCAGCATCGAGGACCAGGTGCGCTTCGACCGCGAGTGGGCGGCGCTTCGCTCGTACGCGGCGGCGCGCGGCGTACGGATCTTCGGCGACATGCCGATCTACGTCGCGAGCGGGAGCGCCGACCACCTCGCGCATCCGCGGCTCTTCCAGCGCGGCGTCGTCTCCGGCGTGCCGCCCGACTCGTTCACGGCGACGGGACAGCTCTGGGGGAACCCCGTCTACGACTGGACGGCGATGCGTGCCGACGGCTACCGCTGGTGGATCGAGCGGTTTCGGCGCGCGTTCGAGCTCGTCGACCTGACGCGCGTCGACCACTTCCGCGGATTCGTCTCCTACTGGGCGGTGCCGGAAGGGAACGACACCGCGATCGACGGCACATGGCGGCGCGGCCCGGGGGCCGACCTCTTCCACGCCGTCGAGGCGGAGCTCGGCCCGCTCGCCGTCGTCGCGGAGGACCTCGGGAAGATCACGGAGCCCGTCGTCCGCCTGCGGCGCGAGCTCGGGTATCCGGGCATGGTCGTGCTGCAGTTCGGACTCGGTCGCGGGCCGTCGAACCCCCACCTGCCGCGAAACCATCCGACGGAGGCGGTCGTCTACACCGGCACGCACGACAACGACACCGCACGCGGCTTCTGGGACTCGCTGTCCCCCCACGACCGGGCCCGGACAGGGCTCGATGCGGCCGACCCGGCCTGGTCGCTCCTGGAGACCGCGTGGGAATCGCGCGCGGCTCTCGCCCTCGCCCCGCTCCAGGACGTGCTCGGGCTCGGCTCCGAGGCGCGGATGAACCTGCCGGGCACGAACGAGGGCAACTGGCGGTGGCGGTTCGACCCCGACGCGCTCACGGAGGAGCTCGCGCACCGGTTGCGCGAGCTCACGGGGCGCACCGGGCGGCTCCGCCCGGGATCAGTTGCCGATCAGGAGTGAGAGATGCCGGGGGAGGGAGTCGAACCCCCATGTCCCGAAGGGACACTCGGTTTTAAGCCGAGCGCGTCTGACCAGTTCCGCCACCCCGGCGGAGGTCACGGTAAGAGCGAACGCCTCACTGGGTCGGCCCCATCCCGGGCTTGTCGGCCGAGAGCGGGATGCCTTCGGGGCCGTGGCCGCGGTAGGCGTCACGGAACGCCTCGAACGCCTTCTTCGTCGTCGCGTCGTAGCGCGGACAGGTCGCGATGTGGCCCGTGCCGAAGTCGCCGTTTCGCTGATAGGTCGACGGGTTGCCCGTCCAGGCGGTGATGGCGATCTTGCTGTCGAAGTTCGCGAACGGCGTGCCGAACGTGCCGGTCGACTGCTCGTCGTAGAACGCGCGCAGCTTGTCGACGGTCGCCTGCGGGGTCTTCGTGCCCCACCAGAGGACGACGCCTCCGTGCTCTTCGTTGTGAACGACCATGCGCGGGTTGACCGGCTCGGTGTAGAAGCCCCAGACGGCCCAGAGCGGGTAATGCTGCCCGTTCGAGGGAGGCGTCGTGTTCCACGGGAACTTCGCGGTCAGGCTCTGCACGTGCGTCTGACCGCCCGGCACCGACGCCTTCACGCTCTTGAAGGTGCAACCGGCCGCGGTCATCAGCCTGGCGACCTTCGCGTCGTCGATCTTGCTCGAGCCGCCTCCGATCACGACGATCGCCACGACGACGATCAGCGCGACGATGCCGGAGCCCGCGACCGCGTAGAGGATCGCCCGCTGGCGCATCCCCAGGTCGTCGCCCCCACGCTCCGCGTGGCGGCGCTGCGGCGCCTGCACACGGCGCGGCGGCGGCGGGGTCTTCGGCTTGCGGTTCGCCATAAGGGCGCCATTCAAGCGGAAACGGCAACGACGCTGCCGAAAAACGCCGCGACGGCAGCTGGATCCTCGATCACGTCGCAGCGGGGAAGCGCCGCGAGGAACGAACGGCCGTACGGCTTCGTGCGCAGCCGCGGATCCAGGATCGCGACGACACCGCGGTCCGAGTGGCTCCTGATCAGGCGGCCGAATCCCTGCCGCAGCTGCAGCACCGCTGTCGGCAGCGCGTAGTCGCGGAACCAGTCGCCGCCCGCCCGCTCGACCGCCTCGCAGCGCGCCTCGTGCAACGGGTCGCCCGGCGCCGAGAACGGCAGCTTGTCGATCACGAGCAGCGACAGCGACTCGCCGGGGATGTCGACCCCCTGCCAGAACGTCGAGGTGGCGATCAGCACCGAGTCGACCTCGTTCCGGAAGCGCTCGAGCAGCCGCTCGCGCGGCGCCTCGCCCTGGACGAGCACGTCGTACGGCACGCGGCCGCGGACGTGCTCGCGGTAGACGTCGAGCGCGCGATAGCTCGAGGTGAGCACGAGCGCGCGCCCCTCGGACAGAGCGAGCAGCGAGACGATCTCGTCGGCTGCCCGCTCCGTGAACCCTTCGCTGCGCGGGTCGGGCATCGAGCGCGGCAGGTAGACGAGCGCCTGCTCGGGGAAGTCGAACGGCGAGCCGACGACCGCCTCGCGCGCATGGTCGAGCCCGAGCCGGCGGCGCACGAACGTCGCGTCGTCGCCGGTCGTCAGCGTCGCGGAGACGAGGATCGCCGTCGGCCCCTCGTCCCAGAGCCGCTCGCGCAGCTCGTCCGAGACGTCGACGGGCGCCCACGCGAGCGCGTCGGGCTCGGCCCAGGCGACGCGCTCGAGCTCCCCCTGCTCGAGGCACGACTCGACCTCTCCGGCGGCACCGAGCGCGCGCCGCGCGAGCGCATCGAGATCCTCACCCTGGCCCTGCAATGCGTTCGAGAGATCCGCGAGCGCGTCGACGAGGACGAGCGCGGGCTCGGCCGGCACGGTGCGCAGGCGCTTGCGGCCCGAGGCGGGCGCGACCGCACGCAGCAACCGCTCGCCGGCTCGCTCGACCCGGTCGAGCTGCCGCGCGGGAAGCGCCCGCTGCGCCTCGCGGCACGCACGCTCGACGTCGGCGGCGAGCCGGCGCAGGCCGGCCCGGGAGACGCGGCCGCCGAGCCAGGACGCCGCCGACTCCTCGAGCCGGTGTCCCTCGTCGAAGATGACCGCGTCGTGCTCGGGCAGCACCCCGCCGCCCGAGGCGAGGTGCGCGAAGTAGAGCGCATGGTTGACGATCACGAGGTCAGCCTCGGCCGCGCGCCCGCGCGCCACCTCGGCGAAGCACGCGGAGACGAACGGGCAGCGCCGGCCCGAGCAGCGGTCGGGGCCGACCGCGAGCTCCGACCAGAGCGCGTCCGAGGGCTCGAGCTGCAGCTCGGCGCGATCGCCGGTCTCCGTCGCGTCGAGCCAGCCCTGCATCGCCTCCCAGGCGCGGGCGTCGTGCCCGTCGGGAAGGAGGAACGGCTGGAAACCCTGCAGCTGACGCCGGCACAGGTAGTTGGCGCGGCCTTTCAGCACCTCGACGTGGACGCGGCGGCCGACCGCGGCGGCCGCGATCGGCACGTCCTTGCCGAGGAGCTGCTCCTGCAGCGCCTTGGTCGCGGTCGCGACGACGACGCGCCGGCCGGACTCGAGCGCCGGGACGAGGTAGGCGAGGCTCTTCCCCACGCCCGTCCCCGCCTCGGCGACGAGGTGCTCGCCCGTCGCGAGCGCCTGCTCGACGGCGGCGGCGAGCGCCGCCTGCTCGCGCCGCGGTTCGTAGCCGGGAAGCGCATGCGCAAGCGCGCCTCCGGGACCGAAGACCTCCTCCATCACCGCCAGCCTACGCGAGCGAACGGACGTTCCACCCGGCGGCGCTCCCGGCGAAAAGACCGCACGTTGCGAACTTCCGTCCGGCGGGTGCTTGACGATCGCCGGGGGCGCCGTTAGGTTGCGCTCGTCGGATCCGGTAGCTCTTCGGAGTCGTCGGATCCGGCACTCAGCTCCCGTAGGTCTTCGGACTCGCGGGGGCTGATTTTTTTTGCTGTCCGACGGGGTCTCTAGCGTTCGTCGGCCCATGGCAGCGATCCTCTCCCTCGGGTTCCTGGCGCTCGGCCTCGCACTGGGCGCCGGAGCGGTCTACCTCTGGAGCCGGGAGCGCCTCGGGCGCGCGCTCGACAAGCTGACCGCGGTCGAGCAGAGCGAGAGCCGGTGGGAGGACCGGCTGAAGGCGGCGACGGGCGACGCGCTGCACAAGAGCCAGACGTCGCTGCTCGAGCTCACCGAGCTGAAGCTCGCGCCGATCAAGGAGACGCTGTCGAAGTTCGAGCTCCAGGCGAGGCAGCTCGAGGACAAGCGCGCGCGCGAGGTGACGGCGATCGGCGAGCGGCTCCGGCAGGTCGCCGAGGGCCAGGAGAAGCTGCGCTCGGAGACCGGCAGCCTCGTCACCGCGCTGCGCGCGCCGCACGTCCGGGGCCGCTGGGGCGAGGTGCAGCTGAAGCGCGTCGTCGAGCTCGCCGGCATGCTCGACTACTGCGACTTCCGCACCCAGGAGAGCGAGCGCACCGACGAGGGCCGCCTGCTCCGGCCCGACCTCGTCGTGAAGCTGCCGGGCGGCAAGTGCATCGTCGTCGACTCGAAGGTCCCGATCGAGGGATACCTCGACGCGATCAACGCCGACGACGTCGAGCTGAAGCGGGTGCATCTCGCGCGCCACGCGCAGCAGGTGCGCGACCACATCAAGAAGCTCGGCCAGAAGCGCTACTGGGACCAGTTCGACTCGACGCCCGAGTTCGTCGTGATGTTCGTCGACGAGGGCCTCTACCGGGCCGCGCTCGACCAGGACGGCTCCCTCTTCGAGGCGGGCGCCGAGGCCGGCGTGATCGTCGCCTCGCCGGCGACGCTGATCGGCCTCCTGAAGACGATCAGCTACGGCTGGCAGCAGGAGACCGTCGCCGAGAGCGCCCGCGAGATCTCGAACCTCGGCCGCGAGCTGTACGACCGGTTGGGCGTGTTCGCCGGCCACTTCGCAAAGGTCGGCCGCGGCCTCGACACCGCCGTCGGCGCGTTCAACCAGGCGGTCAGCTCGTTCGAGACGCGCCTGCTCGTCACCGCCCGCAAGTTCCCCGAGCACGGCGTCACGAACGACGAACTGCCGGAGCCGAAGCAACTCGAACGCAAGCCGGTCGTCGTCAGCGCGCCCGAACTCGTAGCGCTCCCGCAGCCCGACACGCCGCGGCGCGACGCTGACGCCGCCTGAGAAAAGTCCACCTCACGCGTAAGGACGATCGCGCATGCGAGTGTTCCTGTATGTTCCCTGAATGGCGAAGGCGGCTATTCGGGCTGGGATCTATGCGCGTATCTCGTCTGATCGGGAAGGCGATGGTCTGGGTGTGGCGCGCCAGATCGAGGACTGCGAGCGGCTGGCTGAGCGGAAGGGCTGGCACATCGTTGAGCGCTACGTCGATGACGATGTCAGTGCCTGGAGTGGGCGGAAGCGGCCGCAGTACCTGCGCAGCCTCGAGGATCTCGAGTTGGGCGCGATCGACGGGCTGCTTGTCTATGACCTCGACCGGTTGCATCGCCAGCCGAGTGAGTTGGAGTCGTTTATCGACTTGTGTTCCCGGTTGGGGTTGACGAACGTCGCTTCGGTCAGCGGCGACATCGACTTGACGACTCCGGACGGTCAGTTTCAGGCCCGTATCCTCGGTGCGGTGGCGAAGAAGGAGAGCGACGATAAGAGCCGCCGGATTCGGCGCAAGCACGAGGAGTTGGCTGCGAGCGGCAAGGTCTCGGGGGGCGGCAGCAGACCGTACGGCTATGAGCCGGACAAGGTGACGGTGCGTCCGGCTGAGGCGGCGATCGTTGTGGAGTGCGCGAAGCGGTTGCTTGCGGGTGAGCCGGTGCGCTCGATCGCCCGCGACTTGAATGAGCGCGGCGTTGCGTCGGCAAGCGGCGGGAAGTGGGCGCCGCAGAGTTTGCGGCGGGTGCTTGCCTCGCCGCGCATCAGCGGCCAGCGTGATCACCACAAGGAGATCGTCGCGAAGGCGGAGTGGCCGGGGATCATCAGCGTCGAGGACGGGGCTGCGATCCGTGCCCTGCTCGCCAACCCGGAGCGGCGCACGAACAAGGCAGCGCGCCGCTATTTGCTCGGAGGGATCTTGGTTTGCTCCCATTGCGGGGAGCGTTTGGTTGCGCGGCCGCGTGCGGGGGGTCAGCGCCGCTATGCCTGCGCGAGTGGGCCGGGATTCGCGGGCTGCGGCAAGACCTACATCAACGCCGACCAGGTCGAGGCATTCGTCGTCGACGCCGTCCTGTACCGACTCGACTCGGCCGAGTTGAAACGTAGCCAGGAGCGGCAGCAACGCAGCGCGCCGGATGCGCAGCGGTGGCTTGCAGAGATGGAGTCCGCCCAGGCCCAGCTCGTCGAGCTCGCCACCGCATACGGGCAGCGGCAAATCTCGATGGACGAACTCCGCGCCGCACGCGCCCCGATCGAACAGCGGCAGACAGCAGCACGCAAGCAGCTCGCGAAGGTTTCCCGTACCAACGTGCTCGACGGCTACGTCGGCAACAGCGACAAGCTGCGCGGAGAGTGGGATTCGCTCGACCTCAGCCAACAGCACGCGATCGTCGCCGCCGTCGTCGATGTGATCGTCGTTGGCGCGGCACGACGCGGCTACAACCGCTTCGACGAATCACGCCTCACACCGGCCTGGCGTCGCTGAGCGAGGATCTCGGCGACCTTGTCGAGTGCGACCGGGTCGGAGAGCTTGACCGGGACACCTTGGTCCGCGCAGGTAGCTTCGACCCACGCCATCGCGCGGGCCTTTAGATCGTCAGTTCCACTGCGCCCAGCAGGCGGGCGGCCCACGCCACCCCTCCACCGACGACGACAGCCACACCTGTTCCGGCGACGATCCCATCAGGCCGGATGCGCGCTCGATCACGTCCTCCGCCGAGACGCCGTAGCACTCGATCTTCGCCGGCTGGAAGCCCTGCGCGACCTCGTACCGATGCAGCCCCGTCAGCCGGCGTTCGTCCTCGACCTCGCGGCCGACGTAGCGGGCGAGGTAGCGGGCAGCAAGCCGCGCCTCCCCGAGCGCTCCCGAGCCGACCGGCAGCCCGTCGAGCAGCTTGATATGGACGAAGCCGTTGCCCCAGGAGCGCTCGATCAGCCTGCGTGGCACGAAGCGGCCGACCGCGAAATGGGCGTGCAGACCGTGGCCGCCCGGATGCCACTGCGGCACCCAGACATACGGAAAGCGACCTGCATCAAGCCCCGCCCGCAGTTCGCGGAAGAACGCCGCGAGATCGCCCCGCAGCCTGACCGGATCGTGGCAGCCGTCTCCGCGGTAGGTCAGCGTGCCGAGCCGGTTCAGCCGGTTCGCAGCCGCGTACCGGCGGATCTTCGCGCGTGCTCGACGGCCAGCCTCCTCCGCCGCCCGCTCGCCATCGGGCCGCCCACCCCAGCCGATCGGCCCCCGCGCAACCGAGAGGCAGCCGCCGCCCTCACCCGCATCCGGATAGAGCGAGAGCGCCCACAACGGCTTCGTACGCAGTCTCATCTAAGAGACTATGCAGACTGGCCCGGACGGACAGTCTCAGGACTGCGACTTCGCCGCTTTCGCCTTCTCCTTCTTGATCGCCGCCCAGCCCTCACGGAAATCCTTCAGGTCGAGCGTGATCCCCGGCATCTCGAACTCGTCCGGGTGCGCTCCAAACGCGATCCGGAAGAGCTTGATCCGCCGGTAGATACTCGCACGGCTCATCCCCATCGCCTGCAACCCCTCGAAACCGCCCTCCAGATGCCAGACCGCCCAGAAGCCGATCAGGTCGGTGATGCTCCCCGCCGCGTACATCCGCACAAACGGCGTCAGCACCGGGATCGTCACCTTGTTCACCGCGCCCGCGTATGTGTCCCAGGCACGCCGGGCGATCCCACGCCCCTCCGGCGACTCCATCCGCTCCGACCGAAAATCCGTCACCTAGTCTCACCCTAGCGACTACAACGGACGCCGCCCGAGCGCCGAAACGCTCAAAGACTTCATTCACTGGACGATGCAAACCTGCACCCCAGCCCAGAGCGCCCTCCCGAGTTACGTTGCTAATTCAAGTAAAGGAAACCCCCGGCGGACGAGCCGGGACCCGCCGCGCGGGGGCCACCCTGCCGGGTGGCGCCCCCGCTGCGGCCGCGACCTCGGCACCACCCGACGGGAGCCATCCCTCACCAGGCGTCAGCACGCACACTCGCCCAGCCGAGGGATGGGGTCTAGCGGCCGGTGACGAACGCCTGCATTTGCTGCGCGAAGGAGCGAAGGTCCGTGACTTCCACCCTGATCGCTCCAAGGTCGCGGGACTCCCACTCCGGTGACCATCTCATCACGCAGCCGACCGTCGCGTGCGCGCCATCGCCGGCTACGGTCAAACGCACGTCGCTGTCTTCGGACTCCCACGCGAGCTGCACGTCCGATTCAGGATCGAAACGGGCGAGCACCTTGATGAAGTCGAGGAGCGCATCTGTGTAGTGGTCGAGCATGCTGAACGTCACCGACGTTTCGTCTCCTGCCCGTACGAAAGTGCAGGTGCAGCCGAACTCCGGCTGGTACATCGGCTCGTCGAACTGGAGCCACCCACCCGTACTCGTCGCGCCCTTGGCCGAGCCGAGGATCACCGAACGCGTCACAGCCACAGAGATTACTGCCGCGCCAGGGTGTATTGGTGAACGCTGGCGCAGCCGAGAATCTCGATTCGAGTTCCGCTTTCGCGTCAGGCGTAAGAGACACTGGCGCGGCCGAGTGCCATGATCCAGGCTGTCGATGAGCGCCCACACATTGCTGTTCGACTCGGCTGAGCACGAGCCGCTGACTGCGTCCACGTGGGACGAAGTGCGGGTCCGCGCTGCAATCGAGCGGATCGGCGAGACGACTCGCGATGCCTTCGTGCCCGGTCGGTTTTGGCCGCGCAGCCCGCTGGACAACTACAGGCTGCCGGCGGAGCGGGACCGCTCGCTGTGGATCGGCGCCGCTGGAGTCCTCT
>Ga0207657_10002123_pt1 | contig 21455 bp, 19 predicted proteins | sample KBSC33metaG_FD_184316 | JGI IMG/M metagenome (GOLD analysis project Ga0207657, IMG submission 184316) | Corn rhizosphere microbial communities from Kellogg Biological Station, Michigan, USA - KBS C3-3 metaG (SPAdes) (version 2) | ecosystem: Host-associated > Plants > Roots > Rhizosphere > Soil ... | reverse complement strand
ACGGGAATCGAAATCAACCCCATTATCGTGAACGACGTGATGCGCGGCCGCTACGCCGAGTTCTCGCACCACCTGTATCAGATTCCGGAAGTGAACATCCACATTGATGACGGGCGATCGTTTATCCGCAGCTCTCGGGATCGATACGATGTGTTGCAGATGACGCTGGTGGATACGTGGGCGTCGACCGCGGCGGGAGCGTTCGCGCTCAGCGAAAACAATCTCTACACGGTGGAAGCATTTAAAGAGTACTTCGAACACCTCAAGCCGGATGGAATGGTGGCCATTACTCGCTGGGAGTTCAGAGAACCGCGCGAGGCGGTACGCGTGATCTCGGTCGCTATGGAGGCCTTGCATCAGCTCGGGGTAGCGAATCCGGCCAGCAATTTCGTAGTGGTCTCCGACGGGCCACTCGACACGGACGGCCGTCCCGTGCTGGTGCTCGCAAAGCGGAGTGCTTTCACAGCAGAAGAACAGGCGCTCGTGAGTGAACATATCCGTGCGCATCCGAATCTTGTGCCGCAATATGTGCCGTGGCATCCGGAAGCAAACGTCTTTTCGGATTTGATCAGGAGCAACGATCCGTTTGCCTTCGCGCGAGGGTATAAGTTTAACGTTGCTCCGGTCTCCGATAACGCTCCGTTTTTTTTCTTCACGTTGAAAATCGGCCAGGTGATTTCGCAAGGCGTGGCCCACGGCATGGACTGGAAAGTGAACGTAGGCGTGGCTGTGCTGGGACTGGTGCTAGCGCTGTCGATCGCAGCCGTGCTGGCGTTTCATATTCTTCCGCTGCTATTGGGGACGAAGCGCAGACGCGGAATGAATCCAGCGCTGCTCTACTTTGTGGCCATCGGTCTTGGATATATCCTGGTGGAAATCACCTTCATCCAGCGCTTTGTGTTGTTTCTGGGACATCCGACTTATGCCCTCACTGTAGTCATTTTTCTGATGTTACTGTCCAGCGGCGCCGGAAGCCTGTTCTCCCGCAGGTGGCTGAATGAGACAAGTCTGGCGCGTGCGCCACTGCTGGTCATCGTGGGCGGACTGCTCTTCCTCGTGTTCGTGCTTCCCAGGTTGTTGCCGGCTATGGTGGGACTCAATTTCTCACTCAAGCTGCTCATCAGCGCCATTCTTCTGACTCCTCTCGGCTTTCTTATGGGAATGCCATTTCCCGCCGGCTTGCGAGCATTGGGTGCGAGTTCTACTTCCGAGTCCGAGCAACTTCGGCGAGAAACCGACACCGGCGTGGAGTGGGCGTGGGCGATGAATGCCGCGTCCAGCGTGCTCGGGTCGGCGCTCGCCATGATAGTTGCGATCCGATTCGGACTGAATGTCACGCTGCTGACCGGCGCTGTTGCGTACTTGCTGGCAGTGTTACTGAGTCCTGGGTTGCTGAAGTTACGCGAAACATAACTGGCAAGGCTCCGCCCTGCTCCGGAAGCAATTACGTCTGTTATGATTCAGCGTGAATCACCACTGCCGGCTCGCGCCCTGAACCATGGCCGTGCCGGGGAGGAGCGGTGCCGAGTCAGAAGCAGGTCAAGTGGTCACAACTGAAGGTTGGAATCACCGTTCTGGTGGCCAGTGTGACGCTGGCAGTCCTGATTTTCCTGATGAGCGGTACCGGCGGCCTTTTCACTAAGAAGATCCTGATCAAGTCCTACTTCGATAATGCCAGCGGTTTGCGGGTGGGCGCGCCTGTGCGTCTGCAGGGCGTGGATATTGGCAATGTCACGGGAATTCGCATCGTTCCTAATAAGAAGCTCACCCCTGTGGAAGTCACCATGAAGATCACGATGAAGTACCAGGACGCACTTCATCGGGACTCCGTTACGGCGCTGGAAACGGCGGGGGTCCTTGGCGAGACCTATATCGATATCGACAGTTCGCAAGCCAAAGGCCCCATCGTGCAAGAGGGAGACGAACTGGCTATTCGTGAGCACCCCGACTTCAACGACGTAGTTCGCTCCAGCCAGGGTACTTTGCAGAATCTCGACGCTCTCATCAAGCGCCTCGACCGGATCGTCGCATTCGTGGAAAGCGGCCAGGGCTCAATCGGGAAATTGATCTACGATCCAACGCTCTACGGGCGGCTAAACACGACTTTGAATGAGTTCCAGAGTATCGCGTCGGACGTCAGCAACGGCAAGGGCAGCATCGGCAAACTCATAGCCAGTGATGAGCTCTATCAAAAGGCGAATACGACCGTAGACAAGTTGAACCTCATTATTGACGACATTCAGCAGGGCAAAGGCACGGCGGGGAGACTCCTGAAAGATGAAGCGCTTTATAACAACGCCAACCAGACCATCGCCAATGTCCGTAAATTCACGGATGACGTGAATGCCGGGAAAGGCGCCTTGGGCAAGCTGACGCGCGATGAGGAGTTTGCCGCCAAGCTGCAGAACACCATGAACCGGCTCTCGTCGATCTCCGATGATTTGGCCAATGGTCAGGGCACCGCGGGCAAGCTTTTGAAGGACCCTTCGCTGTATAACAATACGGACCAGATGCTGATCGAAACTCGCGGGCTGGTGAAGGCGATCCGCGAGAATCCGAAGAGGTATCTGACAATACATCTGAAGGTTTTTTAGGCTCACGTCCTGATCTATAGATCGTCTAACAAGCGTTTGTTGATGTGTCTCGGGGAACTCCACAGATTGTAATTCCGTATCCTAAGCTGCTTGCTTTTCACGTGCCGCATTTCGTGCTGATGATCAAAACACTCCCAGTGATGTGAGGAACTATGTCTTCCTGCAAAGTATGTCTGTTCGTATGTTTGACCGCGGTACTTGGCGCCGCACAGGCTAATCCTCCTGCCACTTCGAACGAAAAGCGTCCCACAGCGAACATGGGCTTTAGCGCCGACATGCTGGACAAGAGCGTCGACCCTTGCACGGATTTTTATGCCTACGCGTGCAGCAAGTGGAAGGCGCAGAACCCGATTCCGAGCGACCGCCCGTCCTGGGGCCGGTTCAACGAGCTGCAGGAGCGGGGCGAGTACATCATGCGCGACATCCTGCAGAAGTACACGAATGATGATGCCAAGCGCAGTGCGGTCGAGCAGAAGATTGGCGACTACTACGAATCGTGCATGGACGAGGGTGCGATTGAGAAGCTGGCGACCAAGCCGCTGGCCTCGGAGATGGATCGGATCGCCGCGCTCAAGTCGAAGCAGGAGCTTGCTCCCGAGCTGATTCAACTGCATCGCCAGGGAACAGACGTCCTGTTCAGTTTTGCTTCCACGCAGGATTTCGGCGATGCCACCCAAGTGATTGCCGAAGCCGATCAGGGCGGCATGGGTATGCCCGATCGCGATTACTACTTGAAGGATGACCCAAAATCGGTCGAGCTTCGCAAACAGTATGTGGCCCACGTGCAGAAGATGTTTGAACTGCTGGGCGATGCTCCCGAAAAAGCTGCCGCCGAAGCGAAGTCGGTTCTGACCATCGAGACCGCGTTAGCAAAGGGAGCTTTGGATCGGGTGAGTCGTCGCGATCCGCACAAGGTGTATCACAAGATGTCGGGCAAGGAACTGGCCGCGCTCAGTCCCGATTTTGGCTGGGACAAATACCTGGCTGGAATCGGCGCACCTTCGGTTGCCAACCTCAATGTGACCGAGCCCGACTTCTTCAAGAACCTGAATACCGTGATCGATGCGACGCCGATGGATGACTGGAAGACATATCTACGCTGGCACCTGGTTCACGCGAATGCGCCCATGCTTCCGGCTGCGTTTGTGAATGAGAATTTCAACTTCTTCAGCAAGGCGCTGCAGGGGACGAAGGAACTCGCGCCGCGTTGGAAACGCTGTGTGCGAGCAACCAACGGTGACTTAGGCGAGGCGCTCGGCCAGAAATATGTGGAAGAAACGTTCGGGCCCGAAGGCAAGCAGCGCACCCTCACGATGGTCAACACGTTGGAAAAATCCCTGACTCAGGATATTCAGGATCTTCCGTGGATGGGCGCCGACACCAAGAAGCAAGCGCTGGTCAAGCTGCAAGCCATTACCAATCGCATCGGCTATCCCAACAAGTGGCGCGACTACAGCACCCTGAAAATCGTGCGCGGCGATGCGATGGGCAATTCGCAACGGTCCAACGTCTTCGAATTTCAACGCCAGCTGAACAAGATCGGCAAGCCCGTCGATAAGAATGACTGGCCCTACCCCCCGGCGACCGTGAATGCGAGCTACAACTCAACCCTGAACAACATCACGTTTCCAGCGGGCATCTTGCAGCCCCCGTTCTATGACAACAAGGCGGACGACGCAATGAACTTTGGCGGCATTGGCGCCGTGATCGGACACGAGTTGACTCATGGTTTCGACGATGAAGGCCGCAAGTTCGATCCGCAAGGAAACCTGCGCGACTGGTGGACCGAACAGGATGGCAAGGAGTTCGAGAAGCGCGCCGCGTGCGTGGCCGATCAGTACTCTGGGTTCACCGCGGTCGACGACCTGAAGGTGAATGGCAAGCTGACGTTGGGCGAGAACGTTGCCGACAACGGCGGCATGCGCATCGCGTACATGGCTCTGATGAGTTTGCTGGCAGGAAAAGAACCGGCGCCTGTTGATGGCCTCACGGCAAAGCAGCGCTTCTTCCTGGGATGGGCAAACGTGTGGTGCGAAAACCGGTCTGACCCATTCTCTCGAATGCTGGTGCAGGTGGATCCGCACTCGCCCGGGAAGTGGCGCGTGAACGGAACGGTTTCGAATATGCCCGAGTTCCGCGAAGCGTATCATTGCAAGGCCGATGCGCCGATGGTGAACCAGAACGCGTGCAGGGTGTGGTAGAACGGGGTTCGCGAGGCGGGAGAATGAACCTGAGGGGCTAAAGCCCCCTCATTGTTGCCGCATACGGCACGGCTGAAGCCGTGCCCTCCCACGTGGCCTCCCAAAATTCTTAGGTCGGAGGGCACTCGCTGAAGCCGTGTCCTCCCAGAAATTCTTAATTGGAGGGCACTCGCTCAAGCCGTGCCCTGCCAAATTCTTAGCTCAGAGGGCACTCGCTGAAGCCCTGCCATCCCAAATGGAGGGGATCTGATTTTGAGCTAGTGAGCGATGGGAAGCTGTCGCGGCTCTGCGCTTGCGTCTGCCTGCTCGTGGGCGTGGTAGCTCGAACGAACCAGCGGCCCAGACTCCACATGCCGAAATCCCCGCGCGAGCGCCTCTTCTTTTAGCATGTGGAACTCATCTGGAGTGTAGAACCGGGCGATCGGCAGGTGATCGCGGGAGGGACGCAGGTACTGACCAACTGTGAGGATATCGACGCCTCGCGCGGCCAGATCGGCGAAGACTTCAATCAATTCTTCTGCACTCTCGCCGAGTCCAACCATCACTCCTGACTTGGTCACCATCCCCGGGGAGAACTTTTTCGCATTCTCCAGCAGGTCCAGGGTTCGCAGGTAACGAGCGCCGGAGCGGACTGCGCGATAGAGGCGTGGAACGGTTTCTGTGTTGTGGTTCAGAACGTCAGGGTTGGCATCGAGCACGATCCGGAGTGGCTCTTCGAGTCCCTGAAAATCCGGGATCAGGACTTCGACGCGACACCCAGGAGCGAGCAGGCGAATCTGGCGAATCGTTTCGGCAAAGATTTTTGCGCCACCAACATTGTCGTCGTCACGATTGACGCTGGTTACAACGGCATGTTTGATCCCGAGGGTCGCGACCGCCTCGGCCACACGGGCGGGCTCTTCATAATCGATCGCCTGCGGCTTTCCCTTGGGTACAGCACAAAAACCACAGCGCCGAGTGCAGATGTCGCCCAGCAACATGAAGGTTGCGGTGCCATGATTCCAGCACTCGCCGATGTTGGGACACTGGGCGGACTCACAGACGGTGTGCAGTCCTAATCCGCGCGCCAGCTTCTTGAGTTGATGGAAATTCTCGCCGACGGGGGCTCGCGCCTTGAGCCATTCGGGCTTCGGCTGTCGAAGAGGTGGGCCAACTTCGATTTGAATCAGTTGAGAGCTGCCAGCCATGAACTCCTTTGATTTTACATGCTGGCGGAAGGATTCGCGAAGGGACCGGGTGTCCGGTCCTTCCCCGCGCTAGTCTGCTCTATGCGGCCCGCGTTTCGCTCTGCGCGTCGGAGCCGTGCTGTTTAACCATCTTGTTGTAAACGCCCATGATCAGGATGGATGGCGCCCACTGTCCGATGAACAGTGCCCACTCATCTTTCCCTAGAATTTTCAACAAAGCGGATGCTCCCATCGACGCTACTGCCGCGGCGAGATACCCGGAACTCGGGATTTGTGAGGTTTGCGACTCAATCGCGCCGGTAAAGCGATCCTCCGTTGCACGTCCTTTTTCAACACGCATCTCCATAAATTCGATCTCCTCTGAAAGTTTTGATGGTCTGTCCACTCACGCGAGTTCGAACAGAAACTTCAGTATCTAATGCCGGTGGTTATTTCCGCATTCGGTGAACTGTGCAGTTTTTCTTAGAGGCACTGTAGCCGCGCCTAAGGAGAGGGTTGCTGGTGGTCGCAAGTGACTTGTACTCGCAAAAGGATCCGAACTCGCTCCATTCAACGGGACCGATGCTTTGTTTCATTGGCGACCGATTACGAGGAACGATCGCTTCTGAGGAAAGTTTCAGGTTCACCCGGGAAGCGAAGCAGTACTGCCGGCGGCACGTAGAACAGTATGCGTCCCATCGCGTTACGTCGCTCGCGCGTAGAATCGGCGCGATGCGACACAGAATCAGCCAGGTTGCCACTGGTGGCCGCCGGAGAGCCCGGCATCCCCTAACGCCTCATCGCACATCCAAGTGTCGCAACCAAACTGAGGTCGGGAATTCCAAGGAGTCCCTATATGAGCGGAGCGCGAGCTATTTTCTTACTGGGAGTAGCGGCAGGAATCGGTGCTGTAATCATCCGGCTGACGGCCGCAGATCGATTTATGTCCCGAGTGCCTGTCGGAGACACGGATTTCACGGATCTGAATGACGCGGGCCGCGAAGAACTGGAAAAACTGGGATTGGATACGGTTGCTGTCGACCGTATTGTCGAGAATCGTCCTTACCGCAACAAGCTAGAATTGGTCTCGCGCATGATCATTCCGGAAAATTTATATGGCGAGATTCGCCACAGAATTGGAATTCGGGATACCACGCCAGAATTGTCGGAGCACCCGAGGGTGGCTTAATCGGCATTCCCCGCGGAGAATGGCACACTTCGAGTTGAAGAGCAAAGGAACTCCGGATCCCTCGCTCCGCTCGGGATGACGAACCATTTCTGAAATCCTGCCCGCTGCCTGGCGCTTTACTTCTTTGGCGGTGCGGGCTGTTGTTGCTGCTTCTTTTTGCCGAAGAGCCCGATTACCTGCTGAACGGCATCCTGAGTCGGATTCTGCGCCGCAGGCTCCCCGGATTGTGCGGGTGCGGGTTGGCCCGGTTTGGCTGGCTGAGCCTGAGTGCCACCTTTTTGTCCGAGCAATCCACCCAGAATTCCAGAAACGCCGCCACCGGCCGGATTGGTGAGGCTCGGCACCAATCCTTTCAGCTTCATTTGCGCGACCTGCTGCATGTCGGGCTGGAACTTCGGATTCTGGAATGTCCCAGAGATGATGACGGGAATGACCATCTCGCCCTGATTATTGGCAAGAGCCGTCTGCAGGTATCCGCCGACATTCGCGGCACCACCAATTTTCTGGCTAAAGTCTTTGCCTAGAACCGCGTTGGCGCGCATATTGAGAACCTGGCTGGCCAGATCCGCCGTGCCTGTAATGGCGATAGTTCCAATATCGAGCAGTGCTTGCAGGTTATTGGTTTGTGCCACGCCGTTCTTCACCAAGATGTTGCCGGTCATTTTCAGAATGTCGGTGACGCCTTTGCTTCCACTGGGAACACCCTTGCCGAGAAATCCCGCGATCGCTCCCAGTTCATGGGTCAAGTCCGCGCCGCTATATTTCACATTATTGAAATTCAGGTTCAGATTCCCGTTAACCGCCCGCATGAGTTCATTCTGGTTGAGCGATTTCACCGGCCCGACGGCATGCATATCGAGATTCAGCGTACCTGCGCCTGTAATCTTGTCGAGCGAGGTTACGCCGTAGGCCTTGGCCATCGAGAGTAGCGCCGGAAGCTGAGCGTTCGGCGCTTTGAGAGTGGCATCAATGACCGGGTTCGGCGATGTGTACTGGCGCATCGTGAACTGCGTGTTTACCGTGGTTCCCGCCGAGGTCACGTTGAAGTTGTTGGAACGCACTTCCGCCGGCGTCAATGCCAGGTTGATTGCCGGAATCTGCACGGGTTGGGGAACTTCCTTGCCCGTCATCTGGATGCTGCTGCCATTTACCGTGCCATTCAGCGCCGGTTTGTCGGCGGCGCCCCGGGCCTGCACGTCCATGTTCACCGTTCCTGTGACCGTAGTTCCCGGAGCAAAGGCAACACCGTAAGCGGAGGCCAATCTCGCGGCTTCAGCAATCGACACGTTGCTCGCTTTCACATTCAGATTGACTTGCGCCGGGGTGGGCTTCGAATTCACCGTCCCGTTGACCACGAGCGGCGTGGCTCCGAGCTTCACAGTTGCGTTGTGAACCGTGAGTAAATCCTGGGGAACGTCGTCGCTGACGTTGTAATCGAGCGCGACCGGATAACCGAGGTCCAGGCCATGAATGCGCGCGTTCTGAACATTCATAGATCCGTTGGCCGACATTTTTCCGGCATCACTGCTGATTTTGGTCTGACCCGAGAGGATTCCATCCGTGTTGACGAGCGCAGGAGAATTCAGGAACTTGGCGAGACCCGCGATTGCCACTTGTTTCAGGTTCAAAGTCCCGTGGAACGGGGTAGCCGCAGGTTGTCCCTGAACCAGGGGCCCGCCGGTTCCCTGCAAGCGCACTTCCTGATTTCCGGGACCAGGCAGGTGGGCGGCGGCATCGAGATCGAAGGGATGGTTGGGCTCGAAGTTCGTCAATGTCACATCGATGTGGTCGTATACGGAACGCGGCCGCTTCGCCTGATGATCGGTGAGCGCCACCTGCCCGTCGGTAATGCTCAGCTTGCCCAGCGAGAACTGCTGCTGAGGCGAGGAGGGCTGCTGTGGTTGGGGCTGCGACGGAGTTGGCGGTTGCTTTCCGGGCGCGCCTGGTTGAGGCTGCGCGGGAGGAGTCTGGCCCGGAGTTTGGGGATTTGCTCCCATCGAAGCGAAGTTCCACACGCCTTGCGCGTTCTTGATCAACTCAACGCTCGGCCGCAACAGAGTTAACGAATCTACTTCCACTTGCTTGTGCAGCAGAGGCATGAGCTTCACTGCCACATCGAGTTCCTGGGCCTGGACAAACGGCTTTTGTGATTGGAAGTTGGGATCCTCGGAAATCATCACGTTCTGCACTCGGAAACGCGGGGGAAAAAGTTTCAGGTTCATCTCTCCCAGCGTAACTTGCCGGCCCAAGCGCTTTTGCAGCTCCGATTGGATGGTTCCGCGATAGCGGTTCACATCGAAGGTCGCGGCGAAGATCACCACGCCCACAACGATGACGAGGATAATCACGCCTAACGCGATGACAACTTTCTTCATAATGCCCCCGTAACAGATGCTGGAAAGTAATCGTTTAAAGGTAGTTAGATGAGTTTTCGTCGGGTTGCGTATGGGCCAGCAATTCGAAACAGGTCAACAATTTAGGCCAGAGGATTGTAACCTACTTACAAGTTACCCGGCCACTACTTGGGATAGGTGCGTTCAGCTACCTCCCTGAGTTGCTGGCCAGAGAAGCCAGCGTACTCACGGTGGCCCGCATCCAAGGCTCAGCCTATGGCGACGCGCGCGCGAAAGTCGGAATCGCACCCGAGCCGTACGGTTACAAGCTGGGCAGAGTTGATGGATCTCCTGTTCTCGGACTCCTGGCAGGAGGAGATCCAGCGCTTCCGGTCACCGTTTGTCTTCCGGGGCATATCGCATAGAGATTTCGACCTACAATCGGGCATCCTCCGTCTTGCGGGTACCAGCGAAGAGGCCCGGCGGTTAGAGCCGCACCTGCTGCGTAGCTTCCGAAAATATGCTCAGGCGGATGCCGTAGCTGGGATGTCCATATGGCGGTGGCTGGCGCTGGCTCAGCATCATGGATTGCCCACACGCTTGCTGGATTGGACCTGGTCACCGCTGGTAGCACTGCATTTTGTCACCGAGAATGGCGCGCGTTTTCGGGAAGACGGCATGGTGATCTCTGTCGACACACTGGGAGCGCGACAATATCTGCCAGGTAAGCTCAAAAGAATAATCGAGGAAGAAGCCACCGGTGTGTTCAGTATCGAGATGCTAGACAGGGTTTCGAACACGTTGCCCGATTTCGACCAACTGCATAAACAGACTTTCGTCGCGTTTCTGGACCCACCCGCTCTTGACGCCAGAATCGTGAACCAGTTTGCGGTATTTTCCATCATGAACGATGCCGGTGCTCGCCTGGATCAATGGCTCGCAGGCCACCCGGAGCTGTGTCGGAGGATCATCATTCCCGCTGAGCTCAAATGGGAGATTCGCGACAAGCTCGATCAGGCCAATGTCGCCGAGCGCATGCTGTTTCCAGGGTTGGATGGCCTGTGCCGCTGGCTGACCCGCTACTACACTCCCAAACAGCGCGTATCTAGAGAGAGCGAAATCCGGAAGTACAAGCTTGCGAGCTAGAGCGTGTGCATGTACACCAGCAGATCCTGAATTTGCTGGTTCGAGAGCGCCTGGCCGAAGCCGGGCATTTTGCTTCGTCCATAACGAACGATTTCGCCGATGCGCTCATCGTTGGCGGGAAGGCCGCTTAGCGGAAGATAGGGTTTGCTGTAAACGCCCTTCAGCGGCGGGCCTTGCTTTCCGCTGCTCGAATAAGGTTCATGACAGCGGTCGCAATAGTTGTCATAGACTTTGCGGCCTGCGATCTGCTGCGGGTTCAGTCCAAGTTCAGCGTCACTCTTGCGCCGCTGGGCCTGGCAACCGGCAAGTCCCGACACGAGCACGGACAGAGTGGCCAAGGTAAGAAGGTAATTACTACGAGTGCGGCACTCCGCAGTTACCAAGCTGAATCTCCTTGTTTCTCGTACAATTTAATATAGTGCAAGCTATGAATGTTTCCCTGAAGCGCGTCTACGAGCAACGTTCCCAGCGAGATGGCACTCGCGTGCTGGTAGACCGGCTGTGGCCGCGCGGTTTGAGCAAAGAGAAAGCTGCGGTCGACAAATGGCTTCGCGATCTGTCGCCCTCAACCGAGTTGCGGCAATGGTTCCACGCCCATCCGGCGGAATGGCGGGCGTTCCGTCACCGTTATCTGAAGGAACTCTCTGCGGAAGCAGCGGCGAAAGATTTGTCTGAGCTCTATCGACTCAGCAACAAGGGCAAGGTGACTCTCCTGTTCGCGTCGCGAAACGGGGAACACAACAATGCAACAGTGCTGAAGGAAGTGATGGAAGGTGCACGCAAACCGCCTACCGGTACGGGGCCCGCGGCTGCCGGTTCCGGACGCATTCGGAAAGCAGCTAGAGGCCCGAAGAAGTAACCGCTCAATGGTTCTTCACCCCATCAGTTCCGGCGATCCAGATGCATCCAGCAGGCAATCAAACAGTGGTTCTGCGTGGGAAGTGGTTGAAAAGCAACAGAAGGAAAACGCGCAAGAATGGTGGCTGATCGCACAGCCCGATCATGCCGCACTCGCCGGAGATCTTGCAGCGCTGCTTGATGCTCCGTCTGTTCCTGATCTGGATGAGCCTCTGCTTAGAGCCATCTCCCTGCACGATTCCGGCTGGGCTCAATTTGATGGAGGAGAGCGGGGCACAGGACGCGAACTGGAAGTCAGTTTGCGCGATCCCAAGACGGACGCCGAGGGTAAGCCGCTTTCGTTCCTGGAAATGAGCGTCGAGGAATTTCTGCTGGCATGGGAAACCTCCATCGCGAATGCCGCTAACGCGAGTCCCGCCGGCGGCGCAGTCGTAAGCGAGCACTTCTGCCGCTTAACCAGGACGCGCCTGCAGTCGCATTCTGATGCTGCACAAGAACGCGGACGTCTTCATGACTTTTTGACACGTCAGAGAGATTTGCAGGCCACTCTGCTCTCCAGGCATGGGCGTCCTGCTGATGAAATTGCAATCCTCACCGACGTGCTCCAATTCTGTGACTTGCTGTCGTTATATCTGTGCTGCGGCGCCGAAGAGCGGGTCACATTCCCGCAAAGCTTTGGCGGTAAATCGATCAGCATTTCTCGCAAAGATGGTATGTATCAGCTGGAACCCTCGATATTGGGCAATGGTGGCAGCTTAGGCGTAACGGCCCGGCGATTCCCCCAAGCCGGTGCACTGGAAATTGGTACGCTCGCTTTTCTTATTCAGTAAGCGTTCAGTGAGGGCATTCTCGTTTCGGCGTAACAAGTATCACGAATTGATGCTGAGGGTAGACTGGCGACTCGCGGCACCTATAGTGCTCGGTGGCTTCGCTGAGGATAGAGGCTGATACACGAATCTGTATTGACGACCCAAATCGCTGACTCCAACTCGCATCAACAAAAGAGGATTCGGCGCTGATCATGAGGAATCCACTGTGGGCATTGCCGCTGGCTGCTCCGTTGGGCTGCTGCAACTTCCAAGGGCACAGTTGCTATCCCTGTTCATGGCACGGGCGGCGGTTCTCGTTGACCCATCGCTTTCGGTGAATATCTCGCAATGGACAGCATCCTGGTATGCGTGGACTGCCCCTGCCTGGCTGTTCTGGTACCTAGCGGCAGGGACGACAGCTTTTCCACGTAGTCAACGACTTTGAGTGAAACGATTGAGAGCGCTGCCAGGAAATTACTCTGGGGAGTTATGATCGCGGGCGCCAGATTGCGCAAACTTCTCAGTGTCTAACCGGCGTGTCCTGAACGATGGATTGCACGATACGGTCGATGGCGTCCTGTGCGCGGCGGCCGGGTACATCGAAGTTGTTGCTGAAAATGGAGAACGCCACGCGATCTCCACTGGTCGTGGTGGCATATCCGGAAAGCGACTTCACGTGGTCGAGCGAGCCAGTCTTGGCAAGAACGAGGCCCTGCGCCGGAGTTGCGCGGAACCGGTCAGCCAGGGAGCCATCGACTCCGGCGACGGGAAAAGTCTCGCTATACGTCCGTCCCCAGGGCTGCTTCGCGGCATACTGCAGCAGGGTCACGACCGCGTTCGGCGTGACCAGGTTCTGCCGCGACAGGCCCGATCCGTCGTAGAAGATGTATTCGTCGCCGGGCACACCAGCCTGGCTCAGGAACCCTTTAAGTACCTCTAACCCGCTCTCAACGGTTCCCGCATTGCCCTTTTCATGTCCCAGGAGCCGCAGCAACATCTCGGCATGCAGATTTTGGCTGACCTTGTTGATGACGCGAAGGTCCTCGCTCAGCGGCTTGGAGTCGTAGCTGGCAAGTACCAGGGGCGCCTTGGAACGCGAGTTCGGCGGCGCATCTCCACCGCCATCGTGCGCCGAGGCCAACGCGGTCACACTCAGGGTGGAGAGACTCGCCAATTCGGTGTGGTGCGCGGTGGTATGACCATTGATGATCACTCCCCGCTTTTCCAGCATGCTGCGGAAGAGTTGTCCCGCAAAGGATGCTGGATCCTCGACCGCGAGCGCCTCATTGGCGCCGGGATCGCCGAGCGGCATGTTGCCCCAGAGAGTGAGGACCATAGAACCCGGTTCGCGGTTGATGAAAATCTTCCGCCCCGTTCCGGCAGGAGTGGTGATGATGCGGTTGTCGATCTTGTAGTAGTCCGCAAACGGCGCGATGTTGACGAAGGCGCGTTCTCCCGCTCGATCGGCGGGCTCAATGGTGACGAACACCACGTTGTCGTTGATGGTCAGGGCAGATACCGGAGCGCCATCAGCCCATACCAGGTCGTCCTGGGTCCATCCCTCGCCATATCGCTCGAAGGCGAAGTAAGAATCATCGGCGACTACGTTGCCGTCCAGATATTTCAAGCCTTTTTGAACGACCGCGTCCGCGAGGTCCTCGAGGACTTTCACCGGAAACTCATTGCGTTCGGTCCGGAGGCTGTAAGGCAGGACGCGTCCCGACAAGTTAGGATCGCCGCGTCCGACCAGGACGAGGTCTCCGGTCAAACGGCCTTTCTGGTCAAGGGCACCATTGGTCTCGACGGTGGTGTGGTACTTGTAATCGGGACCGATCAGGGCCAGGGCAGCGGCGGTTGTGAACAGCTTTGTATTCGATGCCGGGATGAATAGCTTGTCGGCATTCTGACTGTAGAGGACCTGTCCCGTGTTAAGAGAAACGATCTCAATTCCCCAGAAACCGCGCGCGAGATCTTTCTCCGCCAGGATGGCATTAATTTTCGGCGCGAGCAGGCGGCTGTCAGCAGCGTGGAGCTGTGCCGTGATCAGCAGGCAGACGAGGACAGAAGCGAGCGCACGGCTACGGCGCATACCAGAATTCTAGCACTCCAGAGAAGGGGGAGGGCGGGAACTCGGGTCTGGGTTCTGCGTCCTCGGCTCTCGGCTCTGGCTTTGGGGTTGACTCATACTAAGTCCTGTCGATTCGTGAATTCCGATCGCGTAGAGCCTAAAACGCCAGAGCCTGGACCCTGCTTTACAATTCCTGCATGCGGCCGGTCTTCACGTGGAACCTCGGGAATCGCTCGCTTGAACTGGGCAAGCGGACGCTGGTGATGGGGATCCTCAATGTGACGCCCAATTCCTTTTCCGATGGTGGTCAATTCTTTGAGAGGGACCGTGCCGTCGAGCACGGCTTACGTTTGCTGTCCGAAGGCGCTGACATTGTGGACGTTGGAGGCGAGTCGACTCGTCCCGGAACCCGTGTCCTTGCGACAGAAGCCGATGCCACTCCAAAGCAAGCAACTGGCTCTTCTCCGAAGGCCGTATCCAGCGCTGCTAAAACCGCCGTTTCGGAAAGCGAAGAACTTGATCGTGTGATTCCGGTGATTACCGAGATAAAGAAGCAGCGTCCTGACGCAATCGTTTCGGTTGACACTTACAAAGCGAATGTTGCGCGAGCCGCGGTGAAGGCGGGCGCCGAAATCGTGAACGACGTCAGCGGTTTCCGCTGGGACCGCGCGATGATGAAGACTCTGGCGGAACTTAAATGCGGGGCGGTGATGATGCACATGCGTGGTCGTCCAGAAGAGTGGCGATCGCTTCCGCCGATCCCGGACATGGTGCTGCTCATCAAGCGCGAACTAAGCGAATGGACACAGACCGCCGTGCGCCAGGGCATGAAACGGGACACGCTGGTGCTCGATCCGGGGCTTGGCTTCGGCAAGAACTTTGAGCAGAACTATCCGTTGCTGAAGCAACTGGACGATCTGCATACCCTACGCTTTCCCTTGCTCGTCGGTGTCTCACGGAAATCATTTGTGGGACGCGCACTTGCCAAGGACGGCAAGGATGCCCCAGTCACGGATCGGCTGTACGGGACCCTGGCCGCAGAAACTGCGGCTGTGTTACGCGGGGCACACATCATTCGCACTCACGACGTAAAAGCCTCGGTAGATGCGGTGCGGATGGCGGACAAGCTCTACTAACAGGCGATCTGTAAACCTGAATTCGGGAACTGCAATCGCAAGAGTTGGTGAAACCCCAGCCGTGCCATCTGCAATCTAAATCCGCAAGCCCGAGGATTCTCCCTTGCACAAGTTTCTTCAGACCTTATTGTCGGATCCGCGGGTGACGGTGCGCCGCACCGGAGCGCCAGATTTTGACGGCACTTGCGTTGTGTACTGGATGCAACGTGCGCAGCGTGCGCTCGACAATCCAGCGCTCGATGTCGCCATTGAAATCGGCAACGAACTTCGTAAGCCGGTGGTGGTGTTCTTTGCTCCGGTTCCCTTTTACCCGCGCGCGAACCTGCGGCACTATGCGTTTCTTGCGCAGGGCATTCCCGATATTGCCGAACAACTGAAGCAGCGAAACGTTGGGTTCGTGCTCCGACGCTTCCCCGATCACAAGCTCCCAAAGTTCTGCGACGAGGTTCACGCGTGCCTGGTGATCGGAGATGAGAATCCCCTGCGCGAGCCCGACCGCTGGCGAGAGCTAGCTACGGCACAGCTGACGGTGCCCCTCTGGACAGTGGATGCAGACGTGATCGTTCCCTCCAAACTGATGGAGAAGGCACAATACGCGGCACACACCATTCGCCCTCGGTTAAATGCCCGTTTGCAGGAGTTTCTTCGCCCTTTTAAGAATCCCAGCGCGAAAGTTTCCTGGAAAGCGCCCAGGAAACTCGAGTCTCTGCCTCCGGATTACGACGTCACCCAAGGATGGAAACTCGACCGCAGCGTCGAGCCAGTCAGCAGCTGGCGAGGTGGTCAAGGAGAAGGGATGCGACTTCTGCGCGACTTCGTGCGCAAGAAGCTGAAGACATATGGCAAAGAGCGCAACCATCCTGAGCTGGACAAAACCAGCCGCCTGTCCCCTTATCTTCATTTTGGTCACATCAGCCCGGTGACTGTCGCGCTGGCGGTGCGGAATGCCGACGCTAGCGAAGCCGATCGCGAGTCATTTCTCAATGAACTCATCGTGTGGCGAGAGCTTGCTGTAAATTTTGCGCATTTTAACAAGCTGTACGATTCGTTTGAGTGCGCCGAGCCCTGGGCGCACCGTACTCTGGCTAAACATGCGAGAGACCTTCGGCCCGTGCTTTACAAGGAGGGGCAACTGGAGGGCGCAGAGACCCACGACCCACTCTGGAATGCGGCGCAGATGCAGATGGTGAACACCGGATGGATGCACAACTACATGCGGATGTACTGGGCGAAGAAGATTCTCGAGTGGAGCCGTTCACCCGCGGAGGCATTCCGGACAACGGTCTATCTGAATGACAAATACTTCCTGGATGGGCGCGATCCCAATGGGTATGCGGGCATCGCGTGGGCCATCGTCGGTAAGTTCGACCGGCCATGGTTCGAACGTCCGATCTTTGGTCAAGTCCGCTACATGTCGCTGGAGAGCACAGGCAAGAAATTCGACAGCAAGAGGTACATCGAGCAGAACACGCAGCCCGCGCTCTTCTGAGTCCTCATTCGGCTTTGGGTCTCGGCTCTCGGCTTTCTCGTTCCGTTCACAAGCCAGTCACTGCTTGGATCAAGGCACTGCCGAGCCGGAGAGGTGATAACTGTTTTACGGCAAGTGGTCGAGATAACAGGGAGCCGTCACAGCCTGGGTAGGCGTAGTTGGCGGCGTCGCCCATGGCGCGTTGGCGAAGTCGAAAAACTCGGTCATATCCATCTGTGCCGCGTCTCGCTTGGTCAAGCTTGGTAGTTTGAATCGCGTCTCGATGAGTTTCAGGATGGCGGTGTAGTCGGCGACAGTATGCGAGACGAAGCTCTTCTTAGAGAAGGGAGAGACCACCATCAAGGGAACTCGAAAGCCGGTATATGTAAAATCGCAGGTCGGTCCACCGGGGCTTCGCGTCACCGTGCACCAATCGTTGGTGAGCAAGTCTTGCGGCGGTATTCCGTCGGGACTCACCGCAGGCTTGGGCGGAACGTGATCATAGAAGCCGCCAAACTCGTCATAGGTCAAGATGAAAGCGGAATCCTTCCACGAGGGACTCTTCATCAGCGCATCGATTAAGCTAGCCACATATTTCGCTCCGGCTTGCACGTCGCCCCCGGGCAGGTTCGGATCAATGGCGGGATGCTCATCGGTGCCGTCCACGTACCCTGGCTCGATCATGGCCACCTGCGGCAGGGTGCCATTCGCCACGTCTTTCAAATACTCCGAGATGGCGACAATCTTTTCCGGATGCACACTGAAGTAATCGAATGAACTGAGAAATGTCAGAGGCCCGGGACCGAAATTCGTGACATAAATTTTCCAGGAGATATTGTTCTCGTCGAGCAATTGGAAAATCGTTTTGTTGGCGAGGGGCGGGCTGCCAGGGGGAAGAGCGTAAGCGTGACCTGCCGAGGTACCCGATAGCAAGTACATGCGATTGGGATCGGTTCTCGACATTACCGGTGAAAACCAGCGATCTGATGTAGCAAAATTCGACGCAATAAAATAGTAGTAGGGAAGGTCATTCGAATCATAAAAACCCATGGCACGCATGCCAGTCCTGTCGTGGAAGCCTCCCGCGATCGCGGTCCGCGCGGCAGTGGTCACGAATCCATCCATGGTCGCTGTTGCCAAGGTCGGAGCCTTGCGATTGAAGTCCACATGGCTTTCGTTCCACGACGGACTGGGCGCTTCCGTACATGCGCTGATCATGTGAAACGGAAGCACTGTTCCTTTGCCGTTGAGAGTTGGGTTCGAGGCAGTTGGGGGTAGGCCATCGACATCCTGGGGCATTCCGTTGGCCTGACGATAGGCGTTCAACATGCCAAAGTATTCATCGAACGAACGGTTCTCCTGCACCATGAAGATGATGTGATTGAGAGATTCAATTCCAGGCTGGGGGCTCGGCCCGGGGCCAGGCCCAGGTGCGGGCCCGGGATCTGGACTGCTGGTTACGCCACCGCAGCCAAACATGAAAAAGATTGCAGCTAGAATCGACAACGTTATGAAATGTCTTAAGGTCATGGTTCAATCTCTGGCTCAAATTCGTTCAACTGATGAATTGGAAGTCAGATGCGAGCCAGCACTCCTCGTTTGCTTTCGGAGTTCGGAAGAATGGGCAGGGTAGCCGCTGGCTAGTGCAGCTGGCTTATCATTGAGGAGCGGGTGAACTCAAGACGCATCGTGACACTCTAGAAGCCTTGTTGCGGTGGTGCTTACGTGGCCTGCGTTTCGGGGAAGTACTCCTACAGTGCAATAATCGCCACTTTGGATGTGACACCCGATGTTGCTCTCGATTTGATAGATAAAGCCGACAGCTGTGATACTCGGCGTATGGACGCAGTCGTGCAGTTCCCCACCGAATCCATTCTCCGCCGGACGTTCGCTGCCGAAGAGTTAAAACTTCTTTTCCGAATCGATAAGTATCGTGACCGGCCCTTCATTGACTAACGCTACGTGCATCATCTCCTGGAAACGCCCGGTCTCGCAGTGCAGCCCGGCTGCTCGGATCTTTTCGACGAAATATTCGTAGAGTCGCTTCGCTTGTTCGGGCCGTGCCGCTGCGTCGAAGGATGGGCGTTTACCACGGCGCACATCGCCATAGAGAGTGAACTGGGAAACGGCGAGCACACTGCCACCACCGTCGAGAACCGAACGGTTCATCTTGCCCTGGTCGTCTTCGAATATGCGCAGTCCGCATATTTTCTCGGCGCAGTACTCAGCATCGCTTTCGTTATCGTTCTGGCCCACGCCGAGCAACACCAGCAATCCCTGACCGATTTCTCCCGTCACTTTGTCACCGATGGTGACTGTGGAGCGGCTGACACGCTGCACGACGGCTCGCATCACTTCTTGTCCGCGATCATGGTTTCGTGTCCCGCGACTGCCTGCCAGCGGCGGTCGCGATACACGAAAAAATCGGTGAAGAGAACGCTGGCAACAACTTTGCCAGCGGAATCCACCACCCGGTTCAAGCCGCGTACAAAGCCGGCGTGACCATAGATGTGGGCGTGCATGTCCTCGAGGCGATTCGTTCCGTGGCGCGGTTGGGCTGCCCGGGCGAGCGCTTCTGCGCGATTGTGCACAGCGCCATTTACGTCGGCATCCTGGAACTCATCCGCGAGAAGGCAGCCGACCGCTTGTACGTCATTGTGATCGAGCGCCTTGGCCCATTTTTCTTCCTGTTGAAGCAGCGCCTTTTCATCTCGCGATTGTGCCCCCGGACAAGGAGCAGCCCATCCCAGTGGGGCACAGCAAGCGAGAAACAGTATTGCGATCCAAAGATTCCCGAGCGTTTGCCTAGTCATGGCGCACATGATAGCGCGCCGCTCACGATTCCGAGAGGCGACAATCGGCAGAGAGTGCGCGAATGCTGAAATCTGAGCTGATTGACCGCTTTCGCGGCAGCAAGGTAGGATTCTTAAGGGCTTCCGCAATACACAGGTACGAGCGCTCGGACTCTTCCTTTACATAAATTCACCGGGACAATTACACTAACCGTTTCCTTACCAAGAGGTGGTACGCACATGGCAGTTATAGATGAAAAAGTGAAGCAGATCGTGATCGAGCAACTGGGCGTGGAAGAAGGCGAGGTTACGCCAAGCGCTTCTTTCGTCGACGATTTGGGAGCCGACTCTCTGGACCGCGTGGAGCTGGTTATGGCTTTCGAGGAAGCTTTCAATCTGGAGATTCCCGACGAAGATGCGGAAAAGATCAGCACGGTAAAAGAGGCAGTCGAGTACATCGACAAGCACGCGAAGGTAAGCAAGTAAATCCAGAACCGACCGGACGGCGCCGCGAGCGCTGCCCATCTTGAGGAGACAAATGGCAGCCGTTGACGAAAAAGTGAAGCAGATCATCGTGGAGCAGTTGGGCGTGGACGAAGGCGAAGTCACCCCAAACGCCTCGTTCGTGGACGATCTGGGCGCCGATTCGCTCGACACCGTCGAGCTGGTCATGGCCTTCGAGGAAGCTTTCGACATCGAAATTCCCGACGAGGATGCGGAGAAGATCCGCACCGTGCAGGATGCAGTCGATTACATCGGCAAACACGCGAAAGGAACCAAGTAGTTTGGGAAGAAGGGTCGTAGTTACCGGCATCGGCCTGATTTGCGGAGTCGGCAATAACACCGACGAGGTCTGGAAGAACCTGCTGGCCGGCAAGAGCGGTGTCACCCGCATCACTCAATTCGACTCCACCAATTTTGCCTGCCAGATCGCGGCGGAAGTTAAGAACTTCGACCCTCTCAATTTCGTTGAGAAAAAAGAACTAAAGAAGATGGGCCGCTTCATCCATCTGGCCTTGGCAGCCAGCGATGAAGCTATGCAATCTTCTGGACTGGAAATCACGGCTGAAAACAGCGACCGGGTCGGGGTTCATATTGGTTCCGGCATCGGCGGTTTCGACGTTATCGAACGCGAGCACTCGAATCTGATCAATGGAGGCCCGCGCAAGATCTCTCCCTTTTTCATTCCCGCGGCGATCATCAACCTGGCGGCCGGACATGTCTCGATGCGATTCGGGGCGAAGGGCCCGAACGAAGCCACGGCAACAGCCTGCACGACCAGCGCACATTCGGTTGGCGATTCTTTTCGCATCATTCAGCACTGCGATGCTGATGTCATGATTGCCGGGGGTACGGAAGCTGCCATCACTCCCATGGGCGTTGGCGGATTTGCCTCCATGCGCGCTCTCTCCACCCGCAACGACGAGCCGGAAAAGGCCAGCCGTCCCTGGGACGCCGCGCGCGATGGATTCGTGATCGGCGAGGGAGCTGGGATTCTTATTCTCGAAGAACTCGAACATGCGAAAGCCCGAGGAGCGAAGATTCTTGCCGAGCTGGTGGGATACGGCATGAGTGGCGATGCGTTTCATATCACCCAACCCGCTCCGGAACATGAAGGTGGATTTCGCGTCATGAAAAATGCCGTCAATGATGCGAAATTGAAGCCGTCGGATGTGGGGTATGTAAACGCGCACG
>Ga0207657_10002121_pt1 | contig 21468 bp, 27 predicted proteins | sample KBSC33metaG_FD_184316 | JGI IMG/M metagenome (GOLD analysis project Ga0207657, IMG submission 184316) | Corn rhizosphere microbial communities from Kellogg Biological Station, Michigan, USA - KBS C3-3 metaG (SPAdes) (version 2) | ecosystem: Host-associated > Plants > Roots > Rhizosphere > Soil ... | reverse complement strand
CAAAACGGCCTTGGGGTGTAAGCCCGAGTACCCGCCCGAGCTGAACGTTGTTGCCGAATTCGGGATGCATGTCGAGCGGCAAATGGAAGGCGAACAAGTTGATGTCATGCGCCAGCAGCAGCTTGAGCCGCTTTTGTTTTGTGCCGATGACGCGCGCATCTTCACCCTTCCAGAAATAACCGTGATGTACCAGAATGGCATCTGCCTGCGCATCAATGGCAGCCTCGATCAGTGCCAGGCTGGCCGTCACGCCAGTGACAATCGTCCTGATTTCGCTCTTGCCCTCCACTTGCAGCCCGTTTGGGCAATAGTCGCGAAAACGGGTAATATCAAGCGCCTGCTCTAGATATTTTACCAAGCTGTCCCTGCTTATCATTTCTTGATTCATTTCTTATCCTTATGCGACGTCTCTGGCTTTTGTTTGCACAAACCGTTACGGTCGGCTTGGCTCTGTGGTTCATTGTAACGACACTGAAGCCGGAATGGACCGGTGGCATGCATGGCGGCAGATTAACCAAATCGCCTGTGCCAATGTTCGAGGCTCCCGTCAACTTGACACCGGCGCAGAACTCCTATCGGGAAGCAGCCAAACGCGCCATGCCCGCTGTTGTCAATATTTTCACCACCAAAGGCACCCGTCAGCCCAAGCATCCCTTCATGGACGACCCGCTGTTCCGGCGTTTTTTTGGCGACCAGCAGGAAGAAAAGCAATTCAGCCTGGGCTCGGGAGTGATTGTCAGTCCGAAAGGCTATGTGCTGACGAACAATCACGTCATCGAAACGGCTGATGAAATCGAAGTCGCGCTGGCCGATGGCCGCAAGGCGGTCGCGAAAATGGTCGGCTCCGATCCGGAAACCGATCTCGCCGTAGTCAAAATCGACCTGCCCAACCTGCCAGCCATTACACTTGGCCATGCAGACCAAGCGCAAGTCGGCGATGTAGTGCTGGCGATCGGCAACCCCTTTGGCGTAGGTCAGACCGTCACAATGGGAATTGTTTCAGCGATGGGGCGCAATCACCTAGGCATCAACACCTTTGAGAATTTCATCCAGACCGATGCCGCGATCAATCCCGGTAATTCAGGCGGCGCGCTGATCGACGCCAACGGCAACCTGCTTGGCATCAACACAGCTATCTATTCGCGCAGCGGCGGTTCGCTAGGCATCGGCTTTGCCATTCCTGTTACAACGATCAAAAGCGTGATGGAGTCCATCATCGCCAGCGGGCAAGTCATTCGCGGCTGGATCGGCGTCGAGCCGCAGGATATTACCCCGGAACTGGCAGAAAACTTCGGGTTGTCGCGCAAGAACGGTGCCATCATTGCCGGCGTGCTCAAAGGCGGGCCGGCAGACAAGGCAGGCATAAAGCCTGGCGATATCCTGATTGCCGTCGATGGGAAGCCGGTGAATGACACGACCGAGATGTTGAACCTGATCGCGCAGCTCACCCCGGGAGAAAAATCGAAAATGACGGTACTGCGCAAAACCCAGGAAGCAACGCTGGATGTTGTAGTGGGCAAACGACCGCGGCCGCGCTCCACGGAGCGTGAAGAAGAATGATGGCACGAAGGAGTTGTCAGTGCATGTCCGCGATCTGATCCAGTTTCTCGCCGAACTGGCGGAGAACAATAATCGCGCCTGGTTCGTGATGAACAAGCCGCGTTATGACATTCTGCGCGCGGAGTTTCTCGAACTGGTGGCAAAACTCATCGGAGACGTTGCAAAATTCGATCCAGAGGTGGCCGCCTGCAATCCTAAGAAGGCATTGTTCCGCATCAACCGGGATGTTCGATTTTCACACGACAAGAGTCCGTACAAGACCACGTTCTCGGCCGCAATCACGGCAAGCGGCCTGAAAAAGCCGAGTCAGGGCGGTGGCCCAGCCTATTACTTTCATGTTGACCGGAACGGAACGCTGTTGGTCGCGGGCGGCGAATATATGCCGCCGCCTGAACGGCTGCGGGCGATTCGTCAACATGTCGTGGTGGATGCGATCGGGTTCGGCAAGATGCTTAAGAACAAGAAGCTGAAGGAGGCTTTTGGCGATCTGCAGGATGAAGGCAAACTGTCGCGCCCGCCCAAGGGTTTCGATGCCGATGCGCCGCACATCGAATATTTGAAGCACAAAAGCTTCATCGTTTGGAAAGAAATCGATCTGAAGAAAAAGATCCCCGCCGACTTGGGCAAGGATCTCGTCGCCGAATTCAGGAACGCCTATCCGTTAGTCACCTGGTTGCGGCAGGCGAAGTAAGCAAGCGTCACGCAGTTTCTTCGGGAGCCTGGGTGACACGCACGAAAAGCGGCGCCACCAACAGACCGGCCTCGAACAGCAAACACAGCGGCACAGCCAGCAGCAGTTGGCTCATGATGTCGGGCGGCGTGACGATCGCGGCGATGACAAAGGCCCCGACGATAACGTAGGGTCGAAATTCCCTCAGTTTTTCCACCGAGACCAGTCCCATGCGTACCAGTACCACCACCACTATCGGCACCTCAAAAGCAATGCCGAAGGCAATGAACAAGGTCATCACGAAGCTGAAATAGCTCTCGATGTCCGGTGCCACCATGATTGATTTGGGCGCGAATTCGTTGATGAACTTGAAGATCACCCCAAACACAAAGAAGTAGCAGAATGCCACACCGGCAATGAAGAGAATGGAGGACGACACGACCAGCGGCGCAACCAGCTTCTTCTCATGCGCATAGAGGCCGGGCGCAATGAAGGCCCATGCCTGGTAAAGCACGATGGGCAGCGCCAGCAGGAAAGCAAGCAAAAGTGTCACTTTCACCGGGATTAGAAAAGGCGTGATCACGCCAGTGGCGATCATCTTGCTGCCCTCGGGCAGTGCTGACATCATCGGTTGAGCCAGCACATCGTAGATGTGCCCGGCCCACGGCATCAAACACAGGAAGACGATAATCACAGCCGCTGCCGCCTTCATGAGACGACTGCGCAACTCCACTAGATGGGAGATAAAGGTCTCGTTTTCACCCCCCATTTGTTGTTCGTCGCTCATGGGGCCTTAGAAGAATGATCTGGTTACTTTGCGGGACAGGCTTGCAGGCCGGTATTTCGCTACTCGCGCAGCGCCGGACAAAACATGCATTCTGCAACCGCTTTGCTTCTTGTACCAGACAGGAATCGCGGAACTGCGGGCAAGTTTTTTCTTGCGAAAATCCTTCGCCTTGACCGCATGCTGGTCCGGAGTCGGCGTATTGAACAAGGGATTGCCAAAGACCGAATTCATTTCAGACTCGACCTGCGAAAACTCTTGTTTGAGGTCTTGCTCGAAACTGCCTGCAGCCTCCTGCACGTCTTTATGCATCTTGCGCAATTCTTCCAGCTCGATCTCACGGCTGACTTCCTGCTTGACCTCATTGATGTAGCGCTGCGCACGTCCGAACAGCGTACCCGCCATACGGGCGACCTTGGGCAGGCGCTCAGGCCCGATCACGACGAGTGCAACGACGCCAATCAAGGCAAGCTTGGAAATACCGAGATCAATCATGGCGAGAAGACAACGGACGCTGCTCGCTGTCCATTGAGTGGCGGGCAGCGGTCAAGCAGGTGAAAAAGCGCATCAGATCTTCTTTTCCTTGGCCTCGACATCAATGGCGGTCTTGTCCGCACCCGCAGCCTTCTCTTCCTCGCCACGCACGCCATCCTTGAAACCCTTGACCGCCTTGCCAAGGTCGGAACCGATGTTGCCAAGCTTTTTGGTGCCGAATACCAACATGACGATGACCAGCACGATCAGCCAGTGCCAAATACTTAACGAACCCATTACTTTCTCCTGAGCGAGCGCAAGCGTCCCGAATCAAACTAGAGTTTTCGGCGCCACGGCTGCGGACCGCCGATCACGTGCAAATGCAAATGGTACACCTCTTGACCACCGTCCGGCCCGGTATTGAATAGGGTCTTGAAGCCGCCGACGCCTTCGCCATTACCGTTGGCGGAGTAACCGCAACCTTGTTCCTGGGCCAGCTTCGGAGCCAGAAGCATCATTTTGCCGAGCAAGTCGGCGTGACTCGGATCACAACTGGCCAAGCTCGGAATATGCTGCTTCGGCACGATCAGAAAATGCACAGGGGCTGCGGGATTGATATCGTGGAAAGCAATGAGATCATCGTCTTCATAAATGGTCTTCGACGGGATCTGTTTGGTGGCAATCTTGCAGAAGATGCAATTTGTCATAATGCTCCTGTCAGTCAATATCAGTCAGTTTTCTTTCCGGCTCGCTTTTTCCTCAATGCCGGAAATCCCTTCGCGACGTGCAAGTTCGTCCAGCACTTGTTGAGGCGTCAAGCCGAACTGAGCCAGCAAAACCAGAGAATGGAACCACAGATCAGCGCATTCGTAGAGTACCTTGCTGGAATCGCCACCAGCACGCGCATCCTTGGACGCCATCACCAGTTCGGTCGCTTCCTCGCCGATTTTCTTCAGGATCGCGTCGTCGCCTTTGGAAAAAAGCTTGGCGACATAGGATTTTGCGGGGTCGCCGCCATTGACGAGCTTGCGCGACTCAATGATGCCGCCAAGACGATTCAGTGTATCGCTCATGTATCGGACGGGTCCTGCCCGTTCATTTGTAGATTTTTTCAGGGTCTTTCAGCACAGGTTCGACGGCAAGCCATTCGCCATCTTCCTCATCACCCTCGAATTTCTGGAAAAAGCAGGAATGCCGTCCGGTGTGGCAAGCGATGCTGTCGGCCTGCTCCACCTTGAGCAACACCACATCCTCGTCACAGTCGAGACGTATCTCGTGCACCTTCTGGACATGGCCGGACTCCTCGCCCTTGTGCCAAAGCTTCTTGCGCGAACGACTCCAGTACACCGCTTCGCCCAATTCGACCGTTTTCGACAGTGCTTCGCGGTTCATCCAGGCGAACATCAGCACGTCATTGCTGCCGACTTCCTGAGCGATGACCGGGACAAGGCCGTGCTCATCCCATTTCACTTTGTTGAGCCATTTGGCCTTGATGCTCATGCCAGCCTCGTCGGAATGCCTTGCTCGGCCATGAAGCGCTTGGCTTCTTGCACGGTGTGTTGTCCATAATGAAAGATGCTGGCGGCAAGCACCGCATCAGCGCGGCCAAGCTTGATGCCATCGGCCAGATCTTGCAAGCCGCCGACTCCGCCGGAGGCAATGACGGGAATCGAGATTGCGTCGGAGACGGCACGCGTTAGTGCAAGGTCGAAGCCGCTCTTGGTGCCGTCACGGTCCATGCTGGTCAGCAGGATTTCACCTACGCCGAGGCTTTCCATCTTCTTCGCCCATTCGACTACGTCGAGCCCGGTCGGCTTGCGGCCGCCATGGGTGAAGACTTCCCATTTGCCCTCGCCTGATTTCTTGGCATCAATGGCGACGACAATGCATTGCGATCCGTACTTTTGCGCGGCTTCCTGCACCATCTGCGGATTGGTCACTGCAGTGCTGTTGATGCTGATCTTGTCCGCACCGGCATTGAGCAGGCGGCGCACATCATCGACGGTGCGCACACCGCCCCCCACCGTCAGCGGAATGAAGACCTGCGAAGCGACTGCCTCGATGATATGCAAAATCAGATCACGGCCGTCTGAAGTGGCGGTAATGTCAAGGAAGGTCAGCTCATCCGCCCCCTGCTCGTCGTAGCGGCGCGCGATTTCAACCGGGTCGCCGGCGTCGCGCAGCTCGACGAAATTGACGCCCTTGACCACACGGCCGGCGGTAACGTCGAGACAGGGAATAATGCGTTTTGCCAAGGCCATGCTTATTCTTCCGCCTCTTCTTCGAGGCCGCTCAGTTGATCAGCGCGCGTTTGGGCGGCGCGCAAGTCGAGCGTGCCTTCATAGATCGAACGCCCGCAGATGACGCCGTCGATACCTTCGTCCTGCACTGCGCACAGCGCTTCCACGTCCTTCAGGTTGTGCACGCCGCCGGAAGCGATGATGGGAATGGAAACCGCCTGCGCCAGCTTGACGGTCGCTTCGATGTTCACGCCGGCCATCATGCCGTCGCGGCCAATGTCAGTGTAGACGACGGCTTCGCAGCCATAGTCCTCGAATTTCTTCGCCAGATCGATCACTTCATGCCCGGACAGCTTGCTCCAGCCGTCGGTCGCCACCTTGCCGTCCTTGGCGTCGAGACCGACGATGATCTGCCCCGGGAAGGCGCTGCAGGCATCGTGCAGGAAACCAGGGTTTTTCACTGCGGCGGTACCGATGATGATGTAGGACAAACCATCGTCGAGATAGCGCTCGATAGTATCGAGATCGCGGATGCCACCGCCCAACTGGATGGGAATCTCGTCGGTGTCGTTTTCTTCCGCGAACTCGCGCACCACTTCGATGATGGACTTCACGGCGGCCTCGTTCTTCGGCTTTCCGGCAAAGGCGCCGTTGAGATCGACCAGATGCAATCGTCGCGCGCCTTGTGCCAGCCAGTGCCGCGCCATTTGGGCGGGATCTTCCGAGAACACTGTGGCTTGGTTCATGTCACCTTGTTTCAGGCGCACGCAGTGACCGTCCTTGAGGTCGATGGCAGGTATGAGCAGCATGGCTACACGAATTGGATGAAGTTATTGACGTTTTGATATGTTGTGGTTACTACATTTTCGTGGCCGGAATCAAGGATTCCAGTGCACGAAATTCTTATATAGTTGCAATCCGGCAGTTGCACTCTTTTCAGGGTGAAACTGGGTCGCAAAAATATTATCTTTTGCCACGGCGCAGGTGAACGGGCCACCGTAATCGGTGACGCCCGCAGTGTGCGCCGCATCCTCCGGCACCACATGATAGCTGTGCACGAAGTAGAAATAGCTGTCATCGGCAATGCCTTTCCACAGCGGATGTGACAATGTCTGTTTGACACGGTTCCACCCCATCTGCGGTACTTTGAAGCGCGAGCCGTCTTCCTGCAATTTACCGTCGAGGCGGAAGCGGATTACTTTCCCAGGTAGTAAACCAATGCCGGGCGTGCCGCCCTCCTCGCTCCAGTCGAACAGCAGTTGCTCGCCGACACAGACGCCGAGCAGCGGTTTGGTCTTGGTCGATTCTATGACCGCTTCCTGCAGTCCCGATTCGCGCAGACAGCGCATGCAGTCGGGCATCGCCCCCTGCCCCGGAAGTACGAGGCGATCCGCCGATTTGATGTCAGCCAGCTCACCGGAAATGCGCACGTCCGCCTCGGGCGCGACATGCCGCAGGGCCTGCGCCACCGAGCGCAGATTGCCCATGCCGTAATCAACTACAACGATCTTGTTCATATCGAAAACCTGAATCGCAACGGGTGCCTCCGTTACAGGCTACCTTTCGTCGAGGGAATCATTCCGGCCGCACGAGGATCGAGTTCGGCGGCCATGCGCAATGCGCGCCCGAAAGCCTTGAACACAGTCTCACATTGATGATGCGCATTTTCGCCGCGCAGGTTATCGATGTGCAGCGTAACGAGCGCATGATTGACGAAGCCTTGGAAAAATTCGTGCGTCAGGTCAACGTCGAAGGTACCGATCATGGCGCGCTTGAACGGCACATGGAATTCCAGTCCGGGCCGACCCGAGAAATCGACGACGACGCGCGACAACGCTTCATCGAGCGGCACATAGGCATGGCCATAGCGGCGGACGCCCTTCTTGTCGCCGATTGCCTTGGCAAAAGCCTGGCCAAGCGTAATGCCGACATCTTCCACGGTGTGATGCGCGTCAATGTGCAGGTCGCCCTTGGCTTCAATATCGAGGTCGATCAAGCCATGCCGTGCAATCTGATCGAGCATGTGGTCGAGGAAAGGCACGCCGGTGTTCAGCTTTTGCTGTCCGGTGCCGTCGAGGTTGATCACGACGCGGATTTGCGTCTCGTTGGTATTGCGTGTGACCTCTGCAACGCGTGACGTAGGCATGTTAAGAAACCAAATTTGATGATGCAAGCGATGCCTTGAAGGCATCCAGGAAAATTGCGTTTTCTTCCGGGGTACTGACGGTCACCCGTAAGCAATTTCCCAATAATGGGTGCATTTTACCGACATTTTTAATCAACACCTTACGAGCTAACAATGCGGTAAAGACAAGATCTGCATTATATTTCCGCTCAGAAACACGCACAAGAAGAAAATTGGCTGCCGACGGGAAGACTTCGACACCCTGCAAAGCTGCCATTGCTTCAGCCAGTTTGCTTCTTTCCGTACGCAGCATAGCCGCCTGTGCATCCAGTACATCGGCATGATCCAGCACGAATTCCGCTGTTGCCTGTGTCAATACATTCACATTGTACGGCGGGCGCACCTTGTCAAACTCGGTCAGCAGTGCGGCGCTGGCCGACATGTAACCGAGGCGGATGCCGGCGAGTCCCAACTTGGATACGGTTCGCATGACGACCAGATTGGAGAATTCCGGCAGGCGCGGCATGAAACTGGTTTGTGCAAACGGCTGGTAGGCTTCGTCGACCACTACGACACCGTTGTCGCCGACGGCGCGAATGATATCGACCATGTCGTTTGCATCGAACAGGTTGCCGGTCGGATTATTCGGGTAGGCAAGATAAGTGATGGCCGGCTTGTGTTGCGCGATCGCCTCAAGCATTGCTTGCTTGTCGAGCGAGAAGTCGGTCTTGAGCGGCACGCCGACGAACTCAAGGCCGGCGAACTTCGCGGACATTGAATACATGACAAAACCAGGCGTCGGGGCCAGCACTTTCGCGCCCGGTTTCGCGCATGCGACCGACAGCATGGAGATCAATTCATCGGAGCCGTTACCGAGCACCACGTCGTAGCCTGCCGGCACGCCCAGTTTGGCGCGAATCTTGGTCTTCAGCTCACTGTAGGACGGCACCGGGTAACGGTTCAGCGCAACGTCAGCCAGACGCCGCCCCAATTCGGAGCGCAGTTCATCCGGCAGCGAGTAGGGGTTCTCCATCGCATCCAGCTTGATGAAGCCGGACGAATCGGGGACATGGTAGGCGGACAAGGCGCGCACTTCGGGGCGGATGATGTTGTCGATCAGGGACATGATGATTTGTCGTGAATATTGATCCGCCTGCTCAGGCGGCGGCTGCGTTGTCGAGTTCGGCAAGACGGTTTTCGATCAATGCGCAATAGTCGGGATTCAGCTCGAAACCAGTGAAGTTCCTGCCGCAGCGCTTTGCCGCGACTGCGGTTGTGCCACTGCCCATGAAGGGATCGAGCACTACGCCGCCGGGCGGAGAAGATGCCTTCACCATGCGCTCCACGATCTCCAGCGGTTTTTGCGTCGGATGGTTGGCGCGCTCCCGGTGTTCGCGGTGCAGGCGCGACACGCTCCACACGTCTTTCGGGTTATAGCCGATCTCCAGCCATTTCGCGCCAACGAAAATGGAGCGCGAACGGGCCTTCTTGGTTTCCGCGTCGTAGGGAATACGCACTGCGTCAAGATCGAAAAAATAATCCTTTGCTTTCACGAAAAAGCCGACGGTATCGTGCACTGACGAGAATCTGCGGGTGCTGCCTCCCATCGAGGGTACGCGGCGGTCCCAGATGATCTCATTGACCATCGTCATGCGCTGCTTGAGCATCACGAAGATCTCTGGCGAATAGCGCCAAGTCAGGAAAATGTAGAAGCTGCCGTTCGGCTTCAGCTTGGGCAAGGCAATGTCCACCCATTGCTCGGTCCAGCGCAAGTATTCGTCTGCCGCTAGCTTGTCGGAATCATTGCCGTAATCCTTGCCCAAGCCATAAGGCGGATCGGCGATGAGCAGATCGACGCTGGCATCGGGAATACGGGACATGCCTTGCAGCGCATCCTCGCAGGATACGCGGTTGAGCCAGGCGCTCATCGGATGGTGCAGGTCATTTGAGACGGTACTCCGCCGAACCTGCATGCGCCTGCAAACCTTCGCCATAGGCGAGTTCCGCCGCGACCTTGCCCAGCGTCTGCGCACCGGCTTCGCTGACATGGATTACGCTGGAACGCTTCTGGAAATCGTACACGCCCAGCGGCGAGGAAAAACGTGCCGTGCGCGAGGTCGGCAATACATGGTTCGGCCCGGCGCAATAGTCGCCCAACGATTCCGAGGAGAAGCGGCCGAGGAACATCGCCCCGGCATGGCGGATCTTGTCGGCCCACTGCTGCGGATTTTCCGCGGAGATTTCGAGGTGTTCTGCAGCAATCATATTGGCGATGTCGCAAGCTTCCGCCATGTCGCGCACCTTGATCAATGCGCCACGATTGGTAAGCGAGGTGCGGATCACGTCCTTGCGCGGCATCGCATCGAGCTGCCGGTTGATACTGGCTTCCACCTTGGCGATGTAGTCGGCATCGGGACACAGCAGGATGGATTGCGCCAGTTCGTCGTGCTCTGCCTGCGAGAACAAATCCATGGCAACCCAGTCAGGGGCTGTCGTGCCGTCGCAAATCACGAGAATTTCAGAAGGACCGGCGATCATGTCGATGCCGACCACACCGAACACGCGACGCTTGGCGGCGGCGACATAGGCATTGCCGGGGCCCACGATCTTGTCGACTTGCGGGATCGTTGCAGTGCCGTAAGCCAGCGCGCCGACGGCTTGGGCACCGCCGACAGTAAATACGCGGTCGACACCGGCAATCGCGGCAGCGGCCAGCACCAGTTCATTCCTCACCCCGGAAGGCGTGGGCACTACCATGATGATTTCCTGCACACCCGCGACTTTGGCCGGAATGGCATTCATCAGCACCGACGACGGATAGGCAGCCTTGCCGCCCGGAACATAGATGCCGACACGATCCAGCGCCGTGACCTTCTGGCCGAGCACGGTGCCATCCGCTTCGGTGTAGGTGAAGCCGTCGGAGCCGCATTCCTGCTTCTGACGTTCGTGATAGGCGCGCACGCGGTCGGCAGCGGTCTGCAATGCCGCACGACGTTCCGGCGTCAGGCCGGCGAGCGCGGCGCGCAACTCGTCCTGGTTGATTTCGAGAGCGGCAACACTGTTCGCATTCAGCTTGTCGAAACGATTGGTGTATTCCAGCACGGCAGCATCGCCGCGAGTCTTTACGTCGGCGAGAATCTGCGCGGCAGCACGGTCTATGGCCTCATCTTCGCTCGCTTCGAAAGCGAGCACGGCAGATAACTGGGTCTTGAAATTCTCGACGGTGGAATCGAGTTTACGGATCTGGATCATGATGCCTGGCGGTTCTGTGAAGCGGCTTCGAATGCGGCGAGAATCGGTTGCAAGCGTTCGCGCTTGAGCTTCAACGCCGCCTGATTCACCACCAGTCTGGAGGAAATATCCATGATGTGTTCGACTTCGACCAGATTATTGGCTCGCAATGTGCTGCCGGTACTGACGAGGTCGACGATAGCATCCGACAGACCGACCAGCGGGCCGAGTTCCATCGAGCCATACAGCTTGATTAAATCGACATGCACTCCCTTGGCGGCGAAATGCTCACGCGCGCATTTCACGTACTTGGTCACGACGCGCAGGCGTGCGCCTTGACGCACGGCATTGGCATAGTCGAAGCCTGCGGGCACCGCGACTGAGAGACGGCAATTGGCGATATTCAGGTCGATCGGCTGGTACAGTCCTTCACCGCCGTGCTCGAGCAGCACGTCCTTGCCGGCGACACCGAAATCGGCCGCGCCATACTGCACGTAGGTCGGCACATCCGAAGCGCGCACGATGATGACGCGCACGTCGGGATCGTTAGTCGGCAGAATCAGCTTGCGCGAACTCTCGGGATTTTCGGTAACCGTAATGCCAGCCGCCTGCAGCAGCGGCATCGTTTCTTCAAAAATCCGCCCCTTGGACAGCGCGAGGGTGAGTTGCTGGCTCATTATTTGATTCGTTGTATGTTGGCACCGACGGCGGACAGTTTGACTTCCATGCGGTCATAACCGCGATCGAGGTGGTAGATGCGATCAACCAGGGTTTCTCCCTGCGCAGCCAGTCCGGCAATCACCAGCGAGGCGGAAGCGCGCAGGTCAGTTGCCATTACCGGTGCGCCGATCAGCTTCTCGACGCCGTTGATGATTGCGGTATGACCGTCGATCTCGATGGCAGCACCCAGACGATTCAGTTCCTGCACATGCATGAAACGGTTTTCGAAGATGGTTTCCGTCACATGGCTGCTGCCGTCAGCGATGCAGTTGAGCGCCATGAATTGCGCCTGCATGTCGGTCGGGAATCCGGGATATTCGGTGGTGCGGAAACTGACCGCTTTCGGGCGCGAGGACATTTGCAGGCGAATCCAGTCCGGCCCGGAGGTGATGATGGCCCCGGCTTCGCGCAGCTTGTCGACCGCGACGTCAAGGATATCGCTGCGGGTATTCTTCAGCGTCACGTCGCCTCCTGCGGCTGCCGCTGCGCACAGAAAAGTACCGGTTTCAATGCGATCGGGAATCACGGTATGCGAGGCGCCATGCAGCTTGTCGACACCCTGGATGACGAGGCGATCGGAACCGATGCCGTCGATCTTCGCGCCCATCGCCACTAGCAAGTTGGCAAGATCAGTCACTTCGGGTTCGCGCGCCGCGTTTTCCAGCACGGTTTCACCGTCGGCCAACACGGCAGCCATCAGCAGGTTTTCGGTGCCGGTGACCGTGATCATGTCGGTCACAATGCGTGCGCCTCTTAGCCTTTTCGCCTTGGCGTGGATGTAGCCCGCTTCGATGTGGATCTCGGCGCCCATCGCCTGCAGACCCTTGATGTGCTGGTCCACGGGGCGAGAGCCGATTGCGCAACCGCCGGGCAGTGACACCTTGGCTTCACCGAAGCGCGCCACCAGCGGACCGAGCACGAGAATGGACGCACGCATGGTTTTCACCATTTCGTACGGCGCCTCGAAACTATTGATCGCGGCACCGTTCAGCGCCAGGCGGTCTCCGTCCTGTTCGGAGCGCAAACCCATTTGATGCAGCAGCTTGAGCATCGTCGCCACATCATGCAGACGCGGCACGCTCGACAGTTGGATCGTGTCGGATGTCAGCAAGCCGGCACAAAGAATCGGCAAGGCGGCGTTCTTGGCGCCGGAAATTTCAATTTCACCCGACAGGCGATTGCCGCCGGTAATAAGCAATTTGTCCATCAGCTTTGGCTCTGGAATTCTTCGGGGGTGAGGGTCTTCATCGACAGCGCGTGGATTTCCTCGCGCATGCGATCGCCGAGCGCGGCATAGACCAATTGATGACGCTGCACGAGGCGTTTGCCTGCAAAGGCCGGCGAGACGATGACGGCGTTGAAATGCTGGCCGTCACCTTCGACTTCGAGGTGAGTACAGTCGAGGCCGGCGGCGATATAACTTTTGACGAGTTCAGGTGTGGGTAGCATGGCAAGCTTCTCAATGACGCAATTTGTAGCCGCTCTTGAGCAGGCGGATCGCGAACGCCGCCAGCAGCAGGAAGAACACGGTAACGATGGCGAAGCTGGTCAACGGATTCACGTCGGACTGGCCAAAGAACCCGTAGCGAAAGCCGTCAATCATATAAAAAAACGGGTTGAAACGCGACACGGTCTGCCAGAACGACGGCAGGGAATGGATGGAGTAGAACACGCCCGAGAGGAAAGTCGAGGGCATGATGATGAAATTCTGAAAAGCGGCGAGCTGATCGAATTTTTCCGCCCAAATACCGGCAATCAGGCCCATGGTGCCAAGCATGCCCGCACCGAGCAATGCGAAGATCGCGATCCACCAAGGCGCGACGAAAGTCAGCTTGGCAAACCAGGCAGTGACGATAAACACGCCCGCACCGACCACGAGGCCACGCACCGCCGAAGCGAGCACGTACGCACCGAACAACTCCCAATGCGACAGCGGCGGCAACAGCACGAACACGAGGTTGCCGGTGATCTTGGACTGGATCAGCGACGACGAGCTGTTGGCAAACGCGTTCTGCAACACACTCATCATGACCAGTCCAGGGATCAGGAAGGAGGTGTAGCGCACCTCGGGATAAACCTGCACATGCTCCTCCAGCACGTGGCCGAAAATGAGCAGGTAGAGCATCGCGGTCAGGATAGGTGCGGTAATTGTCTGCGTCGCAACCTTCCAGAAGCGCAGCACCTCCTTGTACAGCAAGGTGGAAAAGCCTGTCATTTCTCGCCCTCCATGATCTGGATGAAGACGTCTTCCAGGTCGGCCTGGTGAAGCTGCATGTCGTCGATCACGACGCCAGCTTGGCGCAGCGTGGCGAGAATCGGTTCGACTTCGGTGTAATCGTTGATGCGCAGCGTGTACTTATTACCAGCCAGCAATTCATCTGGATGAGATACCAGCGGCTTGAGGACATCAGGAAGCTTCCCTTGCGACAGGCGCACGACGAGTTGCGAACCGGAGATGCGCTTGATCAGCGCGGAGGTGGAATCCAGGGCGACTACGTTTCCCGACTTGAGCATCGCAATGCGATTGCACAAGGCCTGCGCCTCTTCGAGGTAGTGCGTGGTCAGTACGATGGTGTGACCTTCACGGTTCAAGCGCGAAATGAATTTCCACAAGGTCTGGCGCAACTCGACGTCAACGCCGGCAGTGGGCTCATCGAGCACGATAACCGGCGGTTTATGCACCAGCGCCTGCGCCACCAGCACGCGACGCTTCATGCCGCCAGACAGCGCGCGCATATTGGTATCCGCCTTGCTGGTGAGGTCGAGGTTGGCCATCACCTCGTCGATCCAGGCATCGTTATTCTTCAGACCGAAGTAGCCGGATTGCATACGCAGAGATTCGCGCACAGTGAAGAATGGATCGAAGACCAGCTCTTGCGGCACCACACCCAGATGCTTGCGGGCCTCGCGGTAGTCGCGCACTACGTCGTAACCATGGATGGCAACGCTGCCCGCATCGGCTCGTGCAAGGCCGGCGACGATGGAAATCAGCGTGGTCTTGCCCGCGCCGTTGGGACCAAGCAGACCGAAGAATTCCCCCTGTTCGACGGTAAGCGTCACACCGCCCAGCGCTTGCAGCGACTTGTAGCGTTTCTTGACGTCGACGATTTGAAGAGCAGCAGCCATGGTGGCTTGATCATGTAATGAAGAAGGGGCTGCAAGCACAGGGCATTGCAGCGAAACCGTTGATTATATTGGATTTCCAGCGCGTAAGCCGGAGCGGTTCGACCAGCAGGACGGGGCTGTTAATGGTGTGGCAAATCGTCGCGGGCGTGAGTTTGCAAGAGTTCGCCCACGCCGTAAAGCTGGATCAGACTTTGCAGATTGGCAGGCAAATTGCGAAAGACCAGCGTCCCGCCCGCCTTGCGAGCCGCTCGCAGCCAGGCAAGCATGGTCGAGACAGCGGCAGAGTCGACGGCTGTCAGCTCTGCCAAGTCGAACTCGGCTTGGCCGTCGGCGATAGCACGCAAACCGGTTTCCAACACGGTTTGCGCGTTATTGAAAGTCAGACTGACTCCGGGACGAAATTGCATGGATCAGGATGCCGTCTTGACAGTCCGGCCAGCGCTGGCTGCCAGACGCTTGTTCTTTTCGGACAAGGTCTTGATCAAGCCATCGATGCCGCCCTTGCTGATTTCAGCAGCGAAATTCCCTTTGTAGGTTTCCACCAGCCAGGCACCCAGCACATTGACGTCATAGATTTTCCAGACGTTGCTCGGCAACTTTTCGAGTCGATAGTTGAGCTGGATGGGATCGCCACCGCGCGGTTGCACCACTTGCGAGCGCACCTCCACCTCAGTGTCTGCCGGATCGGCACGCAGCGGCTTGAATTCGAGCTTCTGATCCTTTACCTGAGTGATTGCGCCAGAGTAAGTGTAGACCAGCAAAGTACGGAATTCATCGGTGAGCTGCTTTTGCTGCTCAGGCGTAGCCTGACGCCAGAAACGGCCAGCCGCAAGCGCCGTCATGCGCTGGAAGTCGACATGGGGCAGGATCTTGGCTTCGACCAGGTCCAGCACTTTTTTCTGGTTGCCAGCCTGGATATCCTTGTCGCTCTTGGCAGTCTCAAGCACTTCCATGCTGATGCGCTTAACCAAGGCATCCGGCGCTTCCTGCGCTTGTACCGGCTGGACAAAGGCCAACGCGCCGACCGATAGGATTGCTGCTGCAAATAATCTCTTGAATAGATTCATGATTTCCTGAAGTGATGAAGCGGCAAGAATGTGTGTGCCGCAGGATATTTTAAACTGATCGGTTACGGGGAAAATCCGAATAACTGCAACCAAAGATTGCTGCTAGTCATCTTATTTCGCTGCGCTCGCCGCTGGCGGCTGACCTGTTGCACTTAGTAGTTTTTGTTCCTCTTTAACAATGTTCTCAGCGGCCGGCTCCGCATCGACCGTCGGCCCGATGTCATCCTCGTACGAACTGCTACTCGTTTCCCCGTCGCGAATCTTGCTTTCGCGCCGTTGCAGATAGGCGTCTCGCACGAACACGTATTTGTCGAGAGCAGCCTCTTCCAGCAGATTGGAGGCATCGAGCAACGTTGCACGCTGGTCGACCAGACGCACTACAGTACCGGTGTTGCGCAAGTACACAGGAGTCGTGGACAGCCACGGATCAGCGTAGAGATCGAGCGGGAGTGCCGCCGTATCGCGCACGGTGGATGAACCAAGCACCGGCAATACGACGTAGGGCCCCGATTTCACCCCCCATTTACCCAGCGTTTGACCGAAATCCTCCTTGTGCTTTGGAAGCCCCGCTTCCGTTGCAATATCAAGCACCCCCCCTAAGCCCAAGAAGGTGTTGACCGCCACCCGCATGACATCGTTCGCGCCGTCGGCCGGTTTGCCTTGCAAGAAATCATTCGCACTCGTCCAGACGTCGCCGAGATTGCCGAAGAAGTTGCCGACTCCTGTTCGTACAAAGCTTGGCAGCACATTGGTGTAGGCTTCCGCCGCCGGCTTGAGTGCAACTTTATCGAGCTTGTCGTTGAAGGCGAACATCGCACGATTGTACGGTTCGAACGGATCCTTGGGATTCGTGGTGGCACAGCCAGTCAGGCCAAGCGCCATTGTCAATGTCAATATCTGACCAATTCTGCTCATTGCTTGTCGCCATCCTTTCCCTCAGCCGCCTTGCTGTACAAGAACTGGCTGATTAGATTCTCCAGCACAACTGCCGATTGGGTCATCTTGATGCGATCGCCAGCGACAAGATTATTCGTATCGCCGCCTGGCTCCAAGCCAATGTATTGCTCGCCCAACAGGCCGGAAGTCAGAATCTTCGCCGACGTGTCCTTGGGAAACTTGTAGCCGCTATCCAGATTAAGCGTCACCACTGCCTGGAATGTTTTGTCGTCGAAGCTGATGCCTCCGACTCGACCGACTACCACGCCAGCACTCTTGACCGGAGCACGCTGCTTCAAGCCGCCGATGTTGTCGAACTTTGTAATAACAGGATAGGTCGCTCCGAACGACAGCGAACTCATGTTGCCTGCCTTCATCGCAAGAAAAAACAAGGATGCAGCACCCAGCAGCACGAACATGCCTACCCACAAGTCTAATGATTTTCTTTGCATGTCTTGAATACCTCTTATGGATTGACATCGAAATCCTCTATTGGATCGTCAACCCTTCAACGAAATGTCTTGCTCCGCTCAGTTGAACATCAGCGCGGTCAGCAAAAAGTCTAGCCACAGCACTGTCAGGGAAGCAATCACTACAGTGCGGGTTGTGGCGCGGGAAACTCCTTCAGGGGTCGGTTGCGCCTCATTGCCTTGATATAAAGCAATAAACGTTACCGCAAATCCGAAAACCACGCTTTTGATGACGCCGTTGGCAATGTCTTTCCAGACATCCACTCCGGCCTGCATTTGTGACCAAAAAGCGCCTTCGTCGACACCGATCAACTTCACGCCGACAAGATAGCCGCCGAAAATGCCGACCGCGCTGAAAATCGCGGCCAGCAAAGGCATGGCGATCACACCGGCCCAGAAGCGCGGCGCAATCACGCGCTCGAGCGGATTGACCGCCATCATCTCCATAGCAGCCAATTGCTCACCGGCCTTCATCAAACCGATTTCCGCCGTCAGTGAGGTTCCCGCGCGTCCGGCAAACAACAGGGCTGTTACCACCGGGCCGAGTTCGCGCGTCAGAGACAACGCCACCAGCAAACCAAGCGCCTGCTCCGAGCCGTACTTGTTCAGGGTGTAATACCCCTGCAGGCCAAGCACGAAGCCGACAAACAGGCCGGATACCGCAATGATCGTCAGCGAATAGTTGCCGATGAAATGAATCTGGCCCGTTACCAGGCGCGGCCGGCGCAAGATGCGAGGCGAAGCGCCAAGTAAAGCAAAGAAGGTGCGAGTGGCAAAGCCGACGTTCACCACATACTCTCGTGTCCAACGGCCGAGCGCTGAAACCATATCGAGAATCATTGTCCATCCCCCAACAGCAAATCCTGCGCCAGTGTGCGGCCGGGGTAATGAAACGGCACCGGCCCATCGGCTTCGGCATGCACGAACTGCTTCACGTAAGGATCCTGCGATTCCAACATCTGTTGCGGCGTACCGTGCGCGACGATCTTTCCCTGCGATAGGAAATAGACGTAATCGGCAATTGCAAAAGATTCATGCACATCATGCGAGACCAGGATGGAGGTCGAGCCGAGGGCATCGTTCAAACGGCGGATCAAATTGGCCGTCACGCCCATAGAAATCGGATCCAGCCCCGCAAACGGTTCGTCGTACATGATTAGTTGGGGATCGAGCGCGATTGCACGCGCCAAAGCGACTCGGCGCGCCATGCCGCCAGAGATTTCCGAAGGCTTCAAATGGGCCGCATTGCGCAAGCCGACTGCTTGCAACTTCATCAACACCAAGTCACGGATCAGTTCTTCTGACAGTTTGGTGTGCTCACGCAACGGGAAGGCGACGTTCTCGTACACTGTCAGGTCGGTGAACAACGCGCCATGTTGGAACAGCATGCCCATTTTGCGACGCAGGCTGTAGAGCGCCTTGGTGTCTTTCGCATCGACGCGCTTGCCGTCGATGACGATCGATCCGCTCTGCGCTTCTATTTGGCCACCGATCAAGCGCAGGATAGTTGTTTTTCCCGAGCCCGATCCACCCATGACAGCCACCACTTTCCCACGTGGGAAATCCATCCGCAAACCCGACAGAATGGGACGTGTTGCGTAAGAAAAGTGCAGGTCGCGGATTTCGACGAGATTGGGCACGGCTGAAACGTTAAGCAAAAGGTGTGATTGTAGTGCAGAAACCGCAAATCAACTTTTTGGACAATTTGCTGACCACTGCGGTTTGCACAACACATAAAAAAACCCGCCGTCTCTTTCGATCGGCGGGCTAAAGGGAAATACCCGTTTAACAAACACTTAACGCGGCAATACCGAACTGCCCATCAAGAATTCATCGACAGCACGCGCGCATTGACGGCCTTCGCGGATGGCCCACACAACCAGCGACTGACCACGACGCATGTCGCCTGCCGCGAACACCTTGTCTACCGAAGTCTTGTAGCAACCCTCGCCATCAGTCGCGGCCTTGGCGTTGCCGCGCGCATCCTTGTCGACGCCAAAGGCCTCCAGCACCTGCTGCACAGGCGACACAAAGCCCATCGCAAGCAGCACGAGATCGGCCTTGAGTTCGAATTCGGAGTCCGGCACTTCGACCATCTTGCCATCCTTCCATTCGAGGCGAACGGCAATGAGCTTCTCGACTTTGCCGTTCTTGCCTTCGAGACGCTTGGTCGCCACCGACCAGTCGCGCTGGCAGCCTTCCTCGTGCGAGGACGAGGTACGCAGCTTGGTCGGCCAGTACGGCCATACGAGCGGCTTGTTTTCCTGCTCGGGCGGCTGCGGCAGCAGTTCGAACTGCGTGACTGAGGCAGCGCCGTGGCGGTTGGAAGTGCCGACACAGTCGGAGCCGGTATCGCCTCCGCCGATCACGACGACATGCTTGCCGGCAGCTGTGATTTGGTCCTTTACCTTGTCGCCTGCATTGACCTTGTTTTGCAGCGGCAGGAACTCCATCGCGAAGTGCACGCCCTTCAGGTCACGGCCCGGAACCGGGAGATCGCGTGGTTGTTCGGCGCCGCCGGAGATGACGATGGCGTCGAAGTCCTTCTTCAACTGCTCCGGCGACACGGTTTCCTTGGCCCAGTTGTAGACATTGGGAGTGAAATCCTTGCCAACGAAGACGCCGGTGCGGAAGTTCACGCCTTCAGCTTTCATCTGTTCGACGCGACGGTCGATGTGCGACTTTTCCATCTTGAAGTCGGGGATGCCGTAACGCAGCAGGCCGCCGATGCGGTCGTTCTTCTCGAACACCGTTACGTCGTGCCCGACGCGCGCCAACTGCTGCGCGGCAGCCAGACCGGCGGGGCCGGAACCGACGACTGCAATCTTCTTGCCGGTCTTGTGCTTGGGCACTTGCGGTACGACCCAGCCGTTTTCCCAACCCTTGTCGATGATGAAGTGCTCGATCGACTTGATACCGACCGGATCGTTATTGATGCCGAGCGTGCATGCGGCTTCGCATGGAGCCGGGCAGATGCGGCCAGTGAATTCGGGGAAGTTGTTGGTGGAGTGCAGTACTTCCAGCGCTTCCTTGAACGCACCGTTATAGACGAGGTCGTTCCAGTCCGGAATGATGTTGTTGACCGGGCAGCCGTTGTTGCAGAACGGGATGCCGCAGTCCATGCAGCGCGCCCCCTGGACCTTGGCGTCTGCATCACTCAAATGAACGACGAATTCCTTGTAGTGCTTCTTGCGCAGTTGCGGTGCTTCGGACGCCTCCTGCAGGCGTTGGAATTCAAGAAAGCCGGTTACTTTTCCCATGATGCTCCTTCAGTATTTTTGATCGCCTCCCTGTCCCCTCCCCCTCTTAGGGGGAGGGGACAGGGTGGGGGTGTGATGGCTAAGCCAATGCATACGTTGATTCGACCATCACACCCCCATCCCAACCTTCCCCCTAGAAGGAGGAAGGAGCAGGCATATGTGAGTGATTGAACTTACGCCGCGATCTTTTCCCTAGCCCGCGCCTCCACATACAACTCGCGCAGCGCACGCTTGTACTCGGTCGGGAAGACCTTGACGAACTTGTTGCGGCTGTTGCCCCAGGCATCCAGCAGGTTGCGTGCACGCGTGCTGCCGGTGTACTTGAAGTGGCGTTCAATCAGGCTCTTCAGGATTTCTTCGTCTGTCTGGCCTTCCCCGCCATGAATCGGGCTATGCCAGATGGCGCGGTCGATCTGCGTCTCCTGCTCATGGGCAGGCAGCACCTGCTCCAGGGCGACCATCGCGGTATTGCATCTCTTCGCGAATTCGCCGTCCGGGTCGTACACGTAAGCGATACCACCCGACATGCCTGCCGCAAAGTTGCGCCCGGTTGTGCCAAGCACGACGACCGTACCGCCGGTCATGTATTCACAGCCGTGATCGCCAGTGCCTTCGACGACTGCCGTCGCGCCGGAATTGCGCACCGCGAAACGCTCGCCTGCGACACCATTGATGAAGGCCTCGCCGGAAATCGCACCGTACAGCACGGTATTGCCAACGATGATGTTATCAACAGCCCGGCCGCGGAATTCGGTGTTCGGACGCACGATGATGCGCCCGCCCGACAATCCCTTGCCGACATAGT
>Ga0207657_10002119_pt1 | contig 21474 bp, 22 predicted proteins | sample KBSC33metaG_FD_184316 | JGI IMG/M metagenome (GOLD analysis project Ga0207657, IMG submission 184316) | Corn rhizosphere microbial communities from Kellogg Biological Station, Michigan, USA - KBS C3-3 metaG (SPAdes) (version 2) | ecosystem: Host-associated > Plants > Roots > Rhizosphere > Soil ... | reverse complement strand
CGCGGAAGCTCTCGCCGGCAACGTCGATATATTGGCCGTCGCGGAAGACGAAATACATTGGCACGTCGAGCGCAAAATCGCAGTAGCGCTCGTAACCGAATCCATCCTCGAACACGAAGGGAAGCATACCCGTCCGGTCCGGGTCGGTGTCTTCCCAGATATGGCTTCGATAGCTCAGATAGCCGTTGGGCTTGCCCTCGGTGAACGGGGAGTTCGCGAAGAGCGCGGTCGCGACCGGCTGAAGCGCCAGACCGACCCGGAACTTCTTCACCATGTCGGCCTCGGACGAATAGTCGAGGTTGGTCTGAATGGTGCAGGTCCGAAGCATCATGTCGAGGCCGAGATTGCCGACCTTCGGCATGTAGTTGAGCATGATCGCGTAACGGCCCTTGGGCATGGTCGGCAGGTCGCTGCGCGCCTTGTCGGGCCACATGCCGAGACCGAGGAAACCGATCCCGAGCTTTTCGCCCACCGCCTTGACCTGGGCTAGGTGCCGCCCGGCTTCCGAGCAGGTCTGGTGGAGGTTTTCCAGCATCGCTCCGGAAAGCTCGAACTGTCCGGCCGGCTCCAGGCTGACGGTGCCCTGGTGGGGACCCATCAGCGCAATCACGTTGCCGTTCTCGACGACCGGGCTCCAGCCGAATTCGGTCAGGCCGAGCAGCAGGTCGCGGATTCCGCCCGGCTCGTCATAAGAGGGAGCACGATGGTCGGCGGTTCGATAGACGAACTTCTCATGCTCGGTCCCGATCCGCCACTGCTCCGGCTTCTTCTCGCCGCCCGAGAAGACCGCGAGCAAATCGTCGCGGCTCTCGACCGAGGGGCTTTCGCTGTCGTCCGTTCGCGTCGTCATTCGTTGCGGCCGTAGCGGCGGCGCAAATCCCGCGCCAGCAATTCCGTCTTATGATGCAACCAATCCTGCTTATCGCCGCCAGTCGCCGGCTGTGGCCATATAGACAGCCAGAGCGGACAGCGCGGCCGTCTCGGCGCGAAGGATGCGCGGGCCGAGCGAGATCGCGATTGCATTGGGGGCAGCACGGATCGCGCTTCGCTCTTCCTCGCTGAATCCGCCTTCCGGCCCGGTTAGAATGATCGCCGGCCCCGTGCTGAAGGCCGCGGCCGCCGCCTCGCCGCCTTGCTCGTCGGCGAAATAGAGCGTTCGCGCCGGTTCTCGATGCTGGAGGAGCTGCGCGAGCGGAAGCGGCTCCGCGATGGCAGGAATCACTGTGCGGCCGCATTGTTCGGCAGCCTCGATCGCGATCGTCTCCAGCCGCTCGAGCTTCACCCGCTCGACAATCGTTCGCCGAGTGATGACGGGGATGAGCCTCGCGGCGCCGAGCTCCGTCGCCTTCTCGACCAGCCAATCGGTCTGCGTCCGCTTGACCGGCGCGAAGGCGAGCCAGACGTCCGGGATGACCTCAGCCTCTCTTGTCTTCCGCTCGACCTCGAGCGTCATCCGCCTCTTGCCGGCCTCGGAGATTTTCGCGAGCCATTCGCCCGTCTTGCCGTCGAAAACGAGGAGCTCGGCGCCTTCATGGAGGCGCAAGACATTGCCGAGATAGTTGGATTGTCCGCTATCGAGCTCGACCGGCCCGGCTTCTCCCAGCGGCTGGCGAACGAAGAGTCGGGGAAGGCTCCTTGGGGGCCAGGCGGGCGTCGCGGGCATCCGCGTGGCTTAACCGAGCGGCGCGGCTCCCGCTACTCGACGTGCGGGCTCACGGCGAGGGCAGCGTCGAGCAAGGCCGGGTGGAGCTCGGTCAGGAACTTCAGTCCGACCTGGCTGCCTTTCTGCCAGATCACATAGGCATCCAGGGGGGCGAGGCCGTCGATTTCGACTGCTACGACCGTTCCCGGCCGGACAGTCACCGGCAGCTCGGTTCGAAATCCGGATGTCGAGAGATCGGAGATCACGACCCGCCGCGGCTCGGGGCCGAGGTGGCGAAGAATCGCACCGATGCGCACCGCATGGCGGATCGCGAGGCGCTTTTCCGGAAATTGCAGGAGATCACGATAATAGCGCGAAGCGCGGAGGTGAATCGCCTTCTCCTCGGCGCTTGCCGCCTCGTCCGCCAAAGCAAGCGCCTGCAGCAGGCGCCTCGTGAAATAGGCTTCGTACATGACCGCCGTTTCCCCGGCGACAGCTTCACTTTTCGTCGTCGTTACGCCTCGACAACGCTCAATTCAGTTTCCGGATGCAACGACTCGAGAATTTAGATCACTAAAACGGATCATATGCTCGCGCGCTTGAGCCAGCCGCTCTGCGATGCCACACCGCGGCGCGTGACAGATTCCGCCGAAATCGTCCCGGACAGCGAGCGGCGCGGCTTCATCGGAGCGCTTCCGCCAAGGATTCGGCCGTTCGCTTCGCTGATGCGGGTCGACCGCCCGATCGGCACCTGGCTGCTCTACTGGCCGTGCGCATGGAGCGTCGCCCTGGCCGGCGTCGGCCGCCGCTGGGACATGTTCCTGTGGCTCGCGCTTGGCGCGTTCGCGGCCCGAAGCGCCGGCTGCGTCTATAATGACATCGTCGATCGCGATCTCGACGCCCGCATCGAGCGTACGCGGCTGAGGCCGCTGGCGAGCGGACGTGTGTCCCTCGCCGGGGCGTCGATCCTGATCGCGATTCTTCTCGCCGTCGCGCTGGTAGTGCTCGCACAACTAAATCGCACCGCGCAGATCGTGTCGCTGGTCAGCATTGCCCCGGTCGCCGCCTATCCGTTCATGAAGCGGATCACCTGGTGGCCCCAGGCCTGGCTCGGCCTCGTCTTCTCCTGGGGAGCGCTGGTCGGTTGGCCGGCCGTGACCGGAACTCTCGGCTGGCCGCCCTTGCTGCTTTGGTTCGGGAGCATCGCCTGGGTGATCGGCTATGATACGCTCTACGCGATCCAGGATATCGAGGACGATGCGCTCGTCGGCGTGAAGAGCAGCGCGCGCCGGCTGGGCGACAAGGCGCCGCTCGGCGTCGCCATCTTCTATGCGGTCGCGCTCGCCCTGTGGGCCGCGGCCATATGGTCGGTCCGTCCCGACTGGCTTGCGCTGGCCGCGCTGGCGCCTGCCGCTTTTCATCTCGCCAACCAGGCGCTGCGCGCCGACCCCGCCGACGGCGAGCTTGCGCTTCGCTTGTTCCGCTCGAATCGCACCTGCGGATTGCTTGTGTTTGCAGCGATGCTGGTGGTCGGCCTCGCCAGTCGCTAACCGGCGGCGATGCTGTCCCTCGCTGAGTCTCGCGCCGCCGTAGAGCGGCTGGTCGATCGTGCCATCCGGGGCGGGGCTGACGCCGCCGATGCCCTTTATGCCGGAAGCCGCTCGACGAGCGTCCAGGTTCGTCTTGGCAAGCTGGAGGACGTCAGCCGGTCGGAAGGCGCGGAGATCGGCCTCAGGGTGTTCGTCGGAGCAAGGTCGGCGTCCGTCGCGTCTTCCGATCTGTCGGACGCCGCACTCACCGAACTGGTCGAGCGCGCCGTCGCGATGGCGGGGGAGGCGCCCGAGGACCGGTTCGCCGGGCTGGCCCCGCCCGGTCTGCTAGCGAATCCACCCTTTCCTGTTCTCGATTCCGTGGACGATGTGGAGAGCGACCCGGCCGCGCTCCGGAGCCGAGCGCTGGAGACGGAATCGGCGGCGCTTGCCGTCGTTGGGGTGTCCAATTCGAACGGCGCCTCGGCATCGGAATCGGCGTCGACTGTCGCTCTCGCAGCGTCGAACGGTTTCGTCGGCGCCCATGAATCGACCGGATTCAGCTGTTCGGCCGGAGTGATCGCGGGCGAGGCCGGAACGATGCAGCGCGATCATGCCTGGCACAGTGCTCGGCACCTTCGCGACATGGACTCACCGGCCGAGATCGGGCGCCTTGCCGGCGAACGGGCCATAGCTCGCCTGAATCCGGTCCGGCCGAGGTCCGGGCCGATGCCGGTGCTGTTCGACCCACGCGTTTCCCACACGTTGCTTGGGCATCTCGCGGCTGCGATCAGCGGCTCTTCGGTCGCCCGAAAGTCGAGTTTCCTCCAGGACAAGCTCGGCGAGCGGATCTTCGCCGCGGGAGTCACAGTGACCGACGACCCGCTGGTCCTCCGGGGGCTTCGCTCGCGGCCGTTCGACGGCGAGGGCGTGCGCGTGCGCCGAATGGACATCATTTCGGACGGGGTCCTGCAAAGCTGGATGGCGGACTGCGCATCCGCCCGCCAGCTCGGGATCGAGCCGACTGGCCACGCCGCCCGCGGCGTCGGCAGCGCGCCCGGCATGTCGCCGAGCAATTTCACGATGGCCGCCGGCAAGCGCAGTCGAGAGGAGCTTCTCGCTGCCTTTCCGGAAGCCCTGCTCGTTACCGAGCTGATCGGCCAAGGCGCTAATCCGGTGACCGGCGACTATAGTCGGGGCGCGGCGGGTTTCCTCGTTCGCGATGGAATGATCGGCCCGGCTGTGCAGGAGATCACCATCGCCTCGAACCTCATCGACATGTTCGCGAGCATCGAGCCGGCGTCGGACCTTGAGCTTCGGCACGGAATCGACGCGCCGACGCTGCTGATCCCGCAGATGACGGTGGCGAGCAGCTAGGCCGGACTAAAGCTGTGGCTGCTGGAGAGGGCTGCCGCTCGGAACGGTGCCTGGCGGTTCGGGCGGATAATAATCGCCCTGGCCGGGGGGTGCCGCAACCGTAGTCACGGGTTGCGAATCATAGGGCTCCTGCCGCGCCGTGGTCAGCGCCTGCGTGCCGACGCGGTGGACGATATGCGGCGTGACGATGATGTAGAGCTCGGTCCTGGACCGGGTGTTGCGATCCGTCCGGAATGCCTGGCCGATAATCGGGATATCGCCGAGGATCGGAATCTTGGAATTGTTGGTGATATTCTCGTCCTGGGTGAGCCCGCCGATGACGAAGGAATCGCCGTCGCGCACTGTCGCGGATGTCTCGGCCTGGCGCTGGCTGATCGTCGGATAGCCCTGGCTGAAGCCTGTCACGCTCGACACCACCGCATAGACGTGGCTGGTAACAAAGCCGTCTCCACTCACGCGCGGTGCAATCTGCAGGGTCACGCCGACATTCACATATTGGACCTGCTGGGAAACGCCATTGACTCCCGACAATGTGATCGCGGTCAGGATCGGAAGCGCATCGCCGGTGATGATCTTCGCTGTCGATCCGCTCTGCGCGGCAATCCGGGGCTTGGAGACGATCCGGCCGTTACCCTTGCGAATCTCGGCATAGAGAGCCGCCTGGAATTGGACGCTGCTGAGGTGATTGCCGGTCGGAATTCCGGGCGGGATGAACTGGCCGGTCTGGAAGGTAGCAACGCCGAGCTGCCCGTTGGCATTGGCGAAATCGATTCCGACGGCCTTCGCCCCGGTTTCGGTCAGCTCGACCATTTGCGTTTCGAGGATGACGCTTTCGACCGGGATGTCGATCATTGCGATCATCGCCTTCAGCCGCGCGATCTGGTCGGGCGATCCTCTCAACCATATTGCATTGAGCCGTCGGTCGATCGCGATCGAGGCATTGATCGATTCGCCCAACGGCTCGTCAGTCGTCCCTGGCGCCTGTGAGGCTTGCTGCGGCTGGTATGCGGTGCCCGTCAGGCTGTTCGACCCGAACGCCGGTTCTTCGGGATTGAAGACATCGTTCGATTTGACCGTCCCGTCGGTGAGCAGCCCGACAACTTCCGAAACATCCGCATATTTGAGCAGAACCAGCTGATACCCGTCCTGGCCCTCCGGCGGTCCATAGAATTGCGCTGGCGCGCCGCTTCCGGCGAGAGCGGCGGACTGCTGCGCGTGGTCGGCTGCGGCGGCCGAGCTCACGACGACATCGACGAGTTGGTCGCCGTTGCGCGAGGCGGTGATCGTCGCGTTGGTGTTGACGATGAAGTGCAGCACCAGCACGCCTTCGCCCTGAACGAACTGGATCGAACGGACGAGGCCCTTCAATCCGCGCGGAGACACCGCGGAGTTGGAGCGCGTCGCAAGAGCGAGTGCGAGGGCCGGATCACGCGCGTCGTTGCCAAGCGCCTGGAATGGATTGGCCCTGGGTTGAAGGGTTAGCTGGAAATGCGATTCCGTGGCGTTTTCGCTGACTAGGTCGATCTTGGTGAGTGCGACCGGCCGCGGTACCGGCGCCGTCTGCACGGCGAGCGCGGGCCCCGCGAAGGCGAAGGGAAGGGCGAACAAGAGCGCCAGGCCCAGCAAAGATCGCAGGAGCCTTCGCAGGGGTTCAGCCAATTTTCTCGATGTGCGGGGGTAGTGCATGAATTGCGGGCTGCGCCGAAGCGCAGCCCGCTGATCGTGCGATGGATTAGTTACTGAACGCACCCAGGCCGTTCGGCGTGCCGAGCCCGGTGGGTCCGTCATAGCCAGTTCCTGCATGGCAGTAATAATTCACCGGGCAGCTGCTGCCGTTGCTTCCGGTGGTGACGTCGTGGAGCGCGCTGGTGTGCGCGTAGACCGACGATGCAGCGTTTATGGCGCCATTGCGAAGAGCAAACAGGGCACCGATCAAGGGAGCCGAAACACTGGTCCCGCCGAAGACCAGCCAGCTCGAGTTCCGGCGGCTGGCCGGCCCGTAAACTGCGACACCGGTGTTCGGGTCGGCGACTGCGGAAATGTCGGCCTCCATTCGGCCGGCGCACGCATCCGAGACTCCAACCTGCCAGCCTGGCTTGCTGTGGGACAGGCCGCATCCGCTGCCTGCACCGCTCCACGCGCTTTCGGTGTAGCCGCTGCCGCTCTTCACAAGGCTGGTTCCGCCCACTGCGACCACGCCCGGCGAGGTTGCCGGATATTGCGCTCCGTAACCGCTGTCGCCGGTGCTTGCGGTGATTGCGATGTTGTTCGCGCTGTAGGTCGAATCGTAGGGAGTGAACGACGAGGAATCGGAACCGCCGTAGCTGTTCGAGATCGCCTTCACGCCCGGGATGGTCTTGGCATAAGTGACGGCCGCCGCGAGGTTGGTGAAGGAACTCGTCTTTGCCTCGACCAGCACGATCTTGCAGTTCGGGCAGGCTGCGCTGGCCATGTCGAGATCGAGCGCGGATTCCTGCGACCAGCCTGTGTCGTCGCGCGGATAGGCGGTGCCGCCGTTCTGATCGACCTTCTTGAAGCAGCCGTTGGCCGTGGTGCAGGCCGGAATGCCATATTGCGAACGATAGACGGCGAGATCGGCCTCGGCATTGGTATAACCGTAGGCGTCGACGATCGCGATCGTGGGCGTGCCCGTTCCGGCAGGAATTGCATAAGCGGCGCGAAGATCGGCCGGCCCATAGCCCGCCGGCGTTGCGGCGTTCGGACTTGCCTTGCCATTCAACGGATTGCCGCGGGCGTCGGTGACGACGTGCGCGAAGCAGCGGAAGGTCCCGGCGGGGTTGCCGTGCGGGCAAACGGCCGCATGAAAAGTTCTCCCGCTAAGTTCAAGCTGTACTCTCTCGGATTGCGCGGCGCCCGGAGCAGAACCAGCGAACGCGAAGGCCAACCCGACCCCGACCAGGGTCAATTTGCGTAAACCCATGTTTTTCCTCCCACTTGCGCCGAGCAAGGTGTGGGATGCTGACATTGATTTTGCAAATTGCAAATTAGACAGGTTTCAGAAGGAGAGCAGACGCCGTCACTTCCGCCGCTGCCTGGAACGACTCGAAAGGCGGGCATTCGACTCGGGGGACAATTATTCGAGTCGGCTCATTACTATCCTTTTGACCTGGTCGTTCTGAACCCAACAAATGTAAGTATATTTCGCTCTTATCAGGTGATGCGTGCTCGCGTTTCCAGGCCCGGGCTCGCCCATTCCGATCAATGCGGTCATCGGACCCCTGATCACCGTCCAGCGACCCCGGACAATCGATCCATCGACCGCAATGGCGCCAATCTCCCCGGCAGAACGCCGCTCGAGCCCTGGACGGCAAAGCTCCAGCGCATGCGACACGCGATCGGCATCGGCCGGCAGGGCGGCGAGGCTTGTGGCGACGAGAAATAGGAACATAAAAAGGCAACGCGATGCGCCAGGAATGGGTCCGGGCGATTCGTGCATTCAGGAACCGCCAATGCGCAAGTTCGGCCTGATCGCTATTGTCCTTCTCGACGCGTGCGCGCCGAACGGAATCCGGCCGCTTCGCCCGTTCGAGATCGCGACTGCTCCCTATCATTCCGGCAATATTCAGAGCCTCGTCGGAAGCCTGATGTACGAAAGCGGTTGCCTCCTTTTCCGGAACGAGGACGGATCGACGCAGCTGCTTCCGGTCTGGCCCAGTGGAAGCAAGTTCGAAGAATCGCTGGTCACTTTCCACCGGCCCGCGAAGTCGGACCAGCGGGTCGTCATCGGCGAGGAAATCCTGATCGACGGACAACCGGGCGACTGGTCCGCGCTCGACAATCGGGCCTTCGAGCGTTTCCGCCATCAGTGCAGGGCAGAGCCGTTCTTCGTCAGCGGCGTGACCCCGGCGAACTGACCGCTGTTCAGGCCTCGTTCGATTCCCCGACCGCCGGCAGCCCGAGCCGCATGATCTCGATCTTGGGGCAGCGGTCCATCACGACCTTGAGCCCGGCGGCCTCGGCTCGTTCCGCGGCTTCCTCGTTGATGACCCCGATCTGCATCCACACCGCCTTGGCACCGGCGCGGATCGCCTCGTCAACAGCATCGCCAGCGGCATTGGGCCGGCGGAAGATGTCGACGATGTCGATCGGAACGCCGACCTGGCTGAGGTCGCGCCACACATATTCTCCGTGGACATGCTCGCCGGTGATGGTCGGATTGACCGGGATCACGCGATAGCCGCGGCCCTGCAGGAACTTCATGACGCCATAGGATGGACGGTCCGGACGGTCCGACGCGCCGATCATCGCGATCGTCCGCGCGTTCGTCAGGAGCTCCGCAATATCCTTGTCGTCCCGAAGCGGCATCCATCTTCTCCTGAAGGGAATATGATTCAGTTCCCAGCGGTTTCCAGTGCCTTCAACAATTTGCGGGCAATCGCCTCGAAAGCGCCGGATTGCGCTCCCCCGCTCGCGACCGGGGGATTGCCAGCATCGGAGGCTTCGCGAACCGCCGAATCGAGCGGGATTCGACCGAGGAATGTTATGCCCAGCGCATTGGCGGCCTCCTCGGCGCCGCCGCTCCCGAACGGGTCCGATTGCTCGCCGCAATGCGGGCAGGTGTAGCCCGCCATGTTCTCGACGAGCCCCAGGATCGGGACGGAGACCTTGCCGAACAGGTCGATCGCCCGGGTCGCGTCGATCAGCGACAGCGCCTGCGGGGTCGAGATGATGACCGCGCCGTCGGGCCGCGATTTCTGGACAAGCGAAAGCTGCACGTCGCCGGTCCCGGGCGGAAGGTCGACGACAAGGAGATCGCAATCGCCCCAGTCCGCCTCGACCAGCTGCGAAAGCGCGCCCGATGCCATCGGTCCTCGCCAGGCGAGCGCATGACCGGGCGACACCAGCTGGCCAAGCGACAGGAACCGTATTCCGTGCGCCTTGACCGGATTGAGCCTTTTGTCATCCGCCGTCGGCCGCTCGTCGGTGCCGAGGAGCTTGGTCTGCGATGGCCCGTAGACGTCGGCGTCGATCAGGCCGACTGTCTTTCCCATCCGGGACAACGCAATCGCGAGGTTCGCCGACAGGGTCGACTTGCCGACTCCGCCCTTGCCGCTCGCGATCGCGATCAGCGTCCGTCGCGGCTCGCTCGCGGTGAGCGCGACCCGCGCTTCGTTCACTCCGGGCAGGGCCGAAGCCGCCGACTTGAGCTCTTCCTCGAGCCGGGTCCGCTCGCGGGTGGCAAGGCCGGTCGCATCGGCGATTATCGTCGCGATTCCGTTCGCCAGCCTCCGGGAGCGGATCCTCCCGCTCTCGGGTAGCGCGTCGAGCGCGGTCAACGGGTCGCCTGCCTCTGCCATTACGTCCGCGAGATAGGCGCTCGGACGAAGCTTGCCACTGTTTTTCGGGCAAGGCGCTCCCTATAGATGCGGCCATGAGCATCTTAATGGGGCTGGGGGGACGCGTTCGCGGCCTCTTTGCCGACACAAAAGGCCCGTGGGGGCCAAAGAAAAGCGGTGACGAACCGGATGAGGCGCCGCGCGGGCCGTGGGGCGAAACCCCGGGCTCGGGGCGCAAGGGCACCGCTCCGTCTTCAGGCAATTTCTCGCCGCTCGAGGATTTGCTTCGGCGCGGGCGAGCGCGATTCACGCCCGGAGGAGGCTTTCCCGGCCGCCCGGACACGTCGCTGTTCCTGTGGGCGTTCGTCGGAATCCTGGCGGTCTGGCTCATCTTCACCAGCTTCCACAGCATCTCACCGGGGCAGCGCGGAGTCGTCACCCGCTTCGGCCGATATGTGTACACCCTGGGGCCGGGCGTCGGCCTCACCCTGCCGTCGCCGCTCGAGCGGGTCACGAAGCTCGACGTCGAGAGTATCCGTAACACCGATCTGGGATCGGAGAACCCGAACGACCTGATGCTGACCGGGGACCAGAACCTGCTCGACCTCGCCTATACCGTGCGCTGGAACATTCGTACTCCGGAACTCTATCTCTTCCAGCTGGCGCAGCCGGACGAGACGATCCACGAAGTCGCCGAAAGCGCGATGCGGGCGGTGATCAGCGGGGTCAGCCTCAACGACGCGATGGGCGACAAACGATCCGAGATCGAGATGCAGGTTGCCGAGAACATGCAGCGCATTCTCGACGCCTATCGCTCCGGAATTCAGATCCAGGGTATCGCCATCAAGCAGGCGGACCCGCCGGACGCCGTCAACGATGCGTTCAAGCAGGTCACCGCAGCCCAGCAGGATGCGCAGACCTATATCAACAACTCCAGGGCCTATGCGCTTCAGCTCACCGCGAAGGCACAGGGCGAGGCGACGGCCTTCGACAAGGTGTACGAACAATACAGGCTTGCGCCGGAAGTCACCCGCCGCCGCATGTATTACGAGACGATGGAGCGGGTCCTCCAGGGCGTGAACAAGACGATCATCGAGGCGCCCGGGGTCGTTCCGTATTTGCCGCTTCCGGAAGTGAAGCAGTCGCAGCCACCTGCGCAGTCGCAAGACAATGGAGGCGGCCAGTGATCGACTTCGTCCGCCGCCATCCCATTGCCAGCGGCCTCAGCGTACTCGTGATCCTGCTGGTGATCCTGGCAAGCTTTCCGATCGTCCCGGAAACCAAGCAGGCGGTGATCGTCCGCTTCGGAAAGCCGGTCCGAATCCTGAACAAGTACGAGCCAGGAATGCCGATCGGCGCAGCTGGCGCGGGGCTGTCCTGGCGGATTCCGTTCGCCGAAGAAGTCGTGTGGATCGACAAGAGAATCCAGGACGTCGACATGCAGCGTCAGCAGGTCCTGTCGACCGACCAGCGCCGTCTTCAGGTCGATGCATTCGCTCGCTACCGGATCGTCGATCCGTTGCTCATGTATGTCCGCGCGCGAACCGAGCAGCAGCTGACCGACCAACTTCGTCCGATTCTCGGCTCCGAGGTCCGCAATGAGCTTGGCCGGGTGTCCTTCGCCTCGCTCCTCACGCCGGAGCGCCAGGGCATAATGCAGGACGTCCGGACATCCTTGAACCGCATTGCCCGGCAATATGGCGTCCAGATTATCGACGTCAGGATCAAGAGGACCGACCTGCCGGACGGGACGCCGCTGGACTCCGCGTTTGAGCGCATGCGCACCGCTCGCGAGCAGGAGGCGCGCTCGATCCGCGCCGAGGGCGCGAAGCAGGCGCAGATCATCCGTGCCGAGGCGGATGCGCAGGCTGCGAAGACCTATGCGGCGAGCTTCGGCAAGGACCCGCAATTTTACGACTTCTATCGCGCCATGCAGTCCTACCAAACGACATTTCTTGGGGACGGAACGGAGCGTCCTGCGCCCACTACCGTTATCCTGTCGCCGCAGAACGACTATTTGCGTGAGTTCACTGGCCGGTCGAAGTGAGGCGTTCAATTTGCGTTCACTCTGGTCGCTTAGTGCGGCGATGCAAAATCCAGACCAAGGGGTGTCGATGAAATCGAAGGAGTCCGGAAAAGTGCGCTATGCCTATGGGGTCGCGACGGCCCTGCTCTTGGGTGGAACGGCGTTTTCCATCGCCAGCGGTCCCGTCGGGGCGCAGGTCGCGCAGAACCCGGCCACGGCCATTTCACCTGTTCCAGGCGCCCCGGCCTCGTTTGCCGATCTCGCCGCTCATGTGATGCCGGCGGTCGTAAACATCTCGACCAAGCAGAAGATCACGGTCAAGCAACAGCCGGACCCGCTCGAGGAGCTGTTCCGCCAGTTCGGAGCGCCGGTTCCCGAACAGCAGGGCGGGCCGAAGACGCGGGAGGCGGGCTCGCTCGGCTCCGGCTTCATAATCTCCTCTGACGGCTACATCGTCACCAACAACCACCTGATCCAGGGCGCCAACGGCAGCGGGACGGTCGATACCGTCACCGTCACCCTGTCGAACCGCAAGGAATACACCGCCAAGATCGTCGGCCGGGACGAGCTCGCGGATCTCGCGCTCCTCAAGATCGACGCGAGCGGTCTTCCCTACGTGCAGTGGGGCGACAGCCGGACAGCGCGAGTCGGCGACTGGGTCGTGGCCATCGGCGATCCTTACGGCATCGGCAGCACGGTGACGGCGGGGATCATTTCCGCAATCAACCGCGGCGTGAGCGGCGGCGGCGCCTATGATCGCTACATCCAGACCGACGCCGCCATCAACATGGGCAACTCGGGCGGCCCGATGTTCGACATGTATGGCCGCGTGATCGGAATCAACTCGGCCTTGATCTCGCCGACCGGCACCAACGTCGGCATTGGTCTCGCGATTCCGGCAGAGCTTGCGAAGCCGGTCATCGACGCGCTTCGCCGCGGCGAAAAACCTGAGCGCGGCTATCTCGGCGTCAGTTTGCAGCCGGTCGACGAGGATATCGCCGCCTCGCTCGGGCTTCCGAAGGATCGGGGAGAGATCGTCCGAACCGTCCAGGCGGGAACGCCGGCCGCCAAGGCGGGGATCAAGCAGGGCGACGTGATCGTCGCGGTCAACGGCAAGGACGTCACTCCCGACGACACCGTTTCCTATCTCGTCGCCAACCTGCCCGTCGGCTCGCGAGTGCCGGTTACGGTGCTTCGCGGCGGAAAGCAGGTGACTGTCCCGGTGACGGTGGAGCAACGTCCGACCGAGGAAGAGCTCGCTCGCGAACTTGGCATCAACGACCAGGGCACCGGCCAGGACAATAATCCTGCAGTTCCGGGCACACAGGCCCTCGGCCTGTCGCTTCAGGCGGTAACGCCGCAGATCGCGCAGGCGCTCAAGCTCCCGGCGGGAACGACCGGAGTCGTCATCACAAGCGTCGATTCGTCCAGCGATGCGGCTCAGAAGGGACTCCAGCGCGGTGACGTCATCCTGTCGGTGAATGGGCAGCGGGTGACCAATCCGGCCCAGGTGTCGGCGTCGGTCGAGGCGGCGCGCAAGTCAGGCCGCTCGAGCGTGCTCATGCTGGTCAAGCGCGGCAGCCAGCCGGAGGCATTTGTCGGGATCGACATCAGCGGCGGCTAGCTTCCGCCCAATCTATCGCTTGCGCGACGCGCAGAGTTTCGCAATCGTGGCGCCGTGTCGGAGGAGGGATCCGGACGGAAAATGATCGGCCGTGCGCGCGCGGGTGTGAAACGGTGAGTCTCGCCGTCGCATTGGCGTTGCTGGCCGCCCACAGTGCGCAGGCACCGGCGGCTAATCTTGCCGGGCTCTACACCACCAACCAGATGGAGATGGCCGGTGCGCTCGAGCTGAAGCGCGACGGGCATTTCCGCTACCAGTTCGATTATGGCGCCGTCTCCGAAGAGGCCGAGGGCAATTGGACGCTCGACGGGAAGACCGTGCGGTTGACCAGCAGCCCGATGCCGAAGCTTCCCGATTTTGCGCTTGTCCGCGACGATCCGGCGCCGGAGGGCGAACTCCATGTCGCCGTCGAGGACAGCCGGTTCGGCACCTGGACCCCGCTCGACGTGATTGTCACGGCCGATGGCGAGCCGGCGCCATTCGGCCTGTATGCCGAAGATGACGGGCGGGTCATCATACCGGGCGGGCGCCGGGCGACCTCCGTCAAGATGCTCCTGCCGGCCAATGAAACCGGAGGCGACCCGGTCCAGCTCAGCGCCGGTCGGGGTCACCGCCTGCTGTTCAGGATCGAGCCGAACGACATGGGGAAAGCGGCGTTCCGTGGGGAGCCGTTGACCATTGCCGGTTCGACGATGGTGATGCACCACTATGACACCGAGATCATTTTCCGGCGGGTGAAGCGATGAGGGACGGCGCCGGTGACCGATAGAAAATGCGAGCTGATCGATTCTCTGGAGCGCGAATGGAGAGATGCCCTTCTCGCGAAGGATATCGATCGCCTGCGCGGCCTGATCCATCCGGAATTCGAGCTGATCGGTACCAGGTCGATTGGCCCGTTCACGCTGTCGCGCGAGGAATGGCTCGAGGCGATCGAGAAGCGCGAGCTGATCAGTATCGACATCCATATCAGGGACGCGGTCGTGTTTCAGGACGTCATGGTCGGGACGGTCGAGGCACACTGGCGAGTCTCGTACCTGGGCCGCCCGATCGAGGACAGCGTGCTGCTTACCGACGTATGGGTGCGCGAGGATGATCGGTGGAAGGTCGTCCGCCGCCATTCGAGCCCGATTCCGGTGAGCGACCGCCGATCCCAAACCAGCTAGCAACATAAGGAATTCGCGAATGGCAACGGCAACACAGTCCGGTCTGCGCGGTGCCGGCGAGGTCCGCGAGCTTACGATCCGCGGAATCATCCTCGGCGCGCTGATCACCGTCGTGTTCACCGCGGCCAATGTCTATCTCGGGCTCAAGATCGGACTGACCTTCGCGACTTCGATTCCCGCCGCCGTGATCTCGATGGCGGTGCTCAAATTCTTCCGCGACTCGACCATCCAGGAAAACAATATCGTCCAGACGATCGCGTCGGCCGCCGGCACTCTGTCGGCGATCATCTTCGTCCTTCCCGGCCTGGTCATGGTCGGCTGGTGGACCGGCTTTCCCTATTGGCTCTCGGTCGCGGTCATCGGCATCGGCGGGATCCTCGGGGTCATGTATTCGGTGCCCCTGCGGCGAGCGCTCGTTACCGGCTCCGACCTTCCCTATCCCGAGGGCGTCGCCGCGGCCGAGGTGCTGAAAGTCGGCGCCGGAGTGGGCGGCGCCGAGGAGAACCGGCGCGGTCTCCTGATGATCGTCGTCAGCTCTGCTGTCGCCGCCGGTTATTCATTGCTCGCCGCGACCCAGGCCATCTCGTCCGCCGCGGCAAAGAGCTTCCGGGTCGGCTCCGGCTCGACCCAGGTCTCCGCAAGCCTGTCGCTGGCGCTGATCGGCGTCGGCCACCTCGTCGGCCTTGCCGTCGGCATCGCCATGTTCGTCGGCCTTCTGATCAGCTGGGCCTATCTCGTCCCGCATTATACGGCGCTGACTGCAATCCCGCTTGGCACCAGCCTCGACGATTTCGTCGGCGACGTCTTCGTCCACAAGGTCCGCTTCATCGGCGCGGGGACGATAGGCATCGCGGCGATCTGGACGCTGCTTCGGATCATCGGGCCGATCATCGCCGGCATCCGGTCGGCGCTCGTCGCCAACCGCGAGCGCAAGGAGGGCCGCGGCGAATCGCTCCCGCTGACCGAGCGCGACCTTCCGATCGGGATCGTCGCCGGCACCATCCTCCTGTCGATGATCCCGATCGGGCTTTTGCTCTACGCATTCGCCGACACCAATCCGATCGCCGCCCACCCGACCGTGACCATTGTCGTCAGCATCATCTACATCCTGATCATCGGCGTCGTGATCGCCGCTGTCTGCGGCTACATGGCGGGCCTGATCGGTGCGTCGAACAGCCCCATCTCCGGTGTCGGAATCCTCTCGGTGGTCGGAATCGCCCTGATCCTGGCGCTGCTGTTCCCGGGCGTCAGCGGCGACATGTCCAAATCGCTGGTCGCCTTCGCTTTGTTCGTGACCGCGGTCGTGTTCGGCGTGGCCACCATCTCCAACAACAACCTCCAGGACCTGAAGACGGGACAGCTCGTCGAAGCCACCCCGTGGCGGCAGCAGGTGGCCCTGATCCTCGGAGTCGTGTTCGGGTCAGTCGTGATCCCGCCGATTCTCGACCTGCTCAACACGGCGTTCGGGTTCCAGGGCGTTCCGGGCGCGAAGATCACCGCGCTCGCGGCGCCACAGGCACAGCTGATCTCGGCGATCGCGCAAGGTGTGCTCGGCGGCAATCTCGACTGGGGCCTGATCGCCATCGGCGCCGGGATCGGGGTCGTCGTCGTGATCATCGACGAGTTGCTGCGCGCGACCAAGCGCGGATCGATGCCGCCGCTGGCGGTCGGAATGGGCATCTATTTGCCGATGGCGCTGACCCTGCTGATCCCGATCGGGGCGCTGCTCGGCTATTTCTACGACAAGTGGGCGAAGCGCTCGATCAATCCCGAGTTCGCCGAGCGGATGGGTGTTCTCCTGGCGACCGGCCTGATTGTCGGCGAAAGCCTGTTCGGGGTGATCTTCGCCGGGATCGTCGCCGCGACGAACAGTGACGCGCCGCTCGCTCTGGTGAAGAATTTCTCGCTTGCGGTCCCGCTCGGGCTGATAGGGTTCGCTGTCGCAGTCGCCGCGCTGTACCTCTGGACCAGGCAGCAAGCGAGCAATGCGCCGGCCACCGAACAGTTTACGGAGCCGCGCGAGGCGACGTACCGCTAGTTCAGCCGCGCCCGCGGTACGCCTGGACGCCCTGGTCGGGAATCCACAGCCCTTCGGGCGAAGGGCCCGATTGCCAGAAGACGTCGATCGGCATTCCGCCGCGGGGATACCAATAGCCGCCAATGCGCAGCCACTTCGGCTTCATCTCGTTCGTCAGTCGCTGACCGATCCCGACGGTCAGGTCCTCGTGGAAGCCGCGGTGGTTTCGGAAAGCGCCGAGGAACAGCTTCAGGCTCTTGCTCTCGACGATGGTTTCGGCCGGTGCATAATCGATGACCAGATGCGCGAAGTCAGGCTGGCCCGTGACCGGGCACAGCGAGGTGAACTCGGGCGCCGCGAAGCGCACCATGTACAGGCTGCCCGGCCGTGGGTTGGGCACATAATCGAGCACCGCCTCGTCCGGCGAGGCGGGCGGGGCGCTTGGTTTTCCGAGATGCCTGGTTTCCATCGCGCCGCCCCTTACTCGGCGACGGCCGTCTCCGGCAACGCCCAGTCGATCGGGGGCAGTCCGCGCTCCTCCAGGAAAGCGTTGGCCTTCGAGAAGTGGCGGCAGCCGAAGAAGCCGCTGTGCGCGCTCAAGGGCGAGGGGTGGGCCGCCTTCAGGACGAGGTGCCGCGATGTATCGACGAATGCGGCCTTCTTCTGCGCGTAGCTGCCCCACAGCAGGAACACGACCGGATCCGGCTTTTCGTTCACAAGCTGTACGACCGCGTCGGTGAACCGTTCCCAGCCACGCATCCGGTGCGATGCCGCCTGGCCCATTTCCACCGTCAGAACGCTGTTCAGGAGAAGCACGCCCTGGCTAGCCCAATGCTCGAGGAAGCCGTGCTTCGACGGTCTGATCCCGAGGTCGCTCTCCAGCTCCTTGTAGATGTTGGCGAGGCTCGGCGGCGGCCGGACCCCCGGCGGCACGGAAAAGCACAGCCCGTGCGCCTGGCCCGCGCCATGATAGGGGTCCTGGCCAAGGATGACGACACGCACCTTGTCGAGCGGGCAGAGGTCGAGGGCCCGGAACCAGTTTGCGGCGCGCGGGAAGATCGCCCGGCCCTTCTGCCGCTCGTCGAGCAGGAAGCGCTTCAGTTCATCCATGTAGGGTTGGTCGAATTCCTGCCTGAGCGGCTCGAGCCAGCTCGAATCAAGCTTTATATCCCGGGTCGCCATCGCGCCCTTTTCTAGCCTATCCTCGGGAAATGGAATCGCTCGTTTCAACCGACTGGCTCGCGGAGCACCTTCGCGAGCCGGACCTGGTCGTGGTCGACGCCAGCTGGCACATGCCGGCGAGCGGCCGCAACGGCCGTGCCGAATATCTCGACGCGCACATCCCCGGGGCGCGTTTCCTCGACATCGACACGGTCAGCGACCGGTCGAACCCCGCGCCGCACATGCTTCCCGGAGCGGAGGAGTTCGGCCGTGCAATGGAGGCGATCGGAGTCGGGCGCGACGACCGGATCGTCGTCTATGACAATTCGCCGATCCGGACCGCTGCGCGCGGCTGGTTCATGCTCCGCCATTTCGGCGCCCGGAACGTCGCGATCCTCGACGGCGGCTTCCAGAAATGGGTGGGCGAGGGACGCGCGGTCGAACGCGGCGAGCCCGACCCGCGCCACACGCATTTCGAGGCGGCCGAACACCGCGAAGAGGTGGTCACCAAGCAGCAAATTCTCGGTGGGATCGTACTTCCGCTGGTCGACGCGCGCGGCCCCGCGCGATTCGAGGGGAGCGAGCCCGACCCGAGGCCGGGAGTGGGCTCCGGCCACATCCCCGGCGCCCGAAACGTCCCGTTCTCCGCGCTGTACAACGAGGACGGCACCTTCCGCAGCCGGGAGGAAATCAAGCGACTGTTCCAGCAGGCCGGCGCGGACGCGGGGCAGCCGTTCGTCGCCAGCTGTGGTTCCGGAGTGACGGCCAATGCCCTGATCTTCGCCGCGCACCTGCTCGGCAATGACGAAGCACGGCTCTATGATGGTAGCTGGAGCGAGTGGGGCGCCGACCCGGCGACTCCGAAGGCGCTCGGCCCGGCCTAGCGCGCGAAAATCCGCTCGAGGTCCTTAAGGCCCGCTTTCAATTCGCCGGCGATCACCCGAAGCGCCGCGACGCTTGCATCCAGTCCCTGCTCGCGCTGGAAGGACACGGCCTCGAGCCCCGCGCTGGCGACCGCGACCAGCTCGGCCGAGCGACGGTCGAAGCAGCGCCTGGCTGCTTCGTCCGCGCTCTCCCACCGCGCCGATATTTCATCGTCGAGATCATCCGCGGGTCCGCCGCCGAACTCGTCGACGACGCGCAGTGCGTTTCGAACGCTGGCAAGGCGGGTGACGGGCTCCGGGTGAACCGGCTCCGACGGCTGCGGGGCAGCGCTTTTCGCGAACAGATGCAACATGCGGACATTTGTCGCGCCCACGTGCCTAAGGAAGTGTTAAGCCCCCGACTGCGGCCCGATGTCGCGAAGAATCCAGCCGCGCTGCGGGATCGTCTCGATGAACTCGGCGCCGCCCGCGGCGCTGCGCAGCTTCTTCCTCAGCTTCGAGATGAACACGTCGATGATCTTCGGCTGTGGCTGATCATCGGCGCGACGATACAAATGCTTCAGAAGCATAGCGCGTGTGACGACATTGTTGCGTGCGAAGGCGAGCAGCTCCAGCACGCGATATTCCATCTCTGTGATGCCGATCGGGTTGCCGTCGATCCGGATCAGCCGCTGCACCTGATCGACAGCTAGCCGGCCGCCGCACAAGGTTTCCGGCATCTCGCTTCCGGACGCCCGAAGCGAGGCTACCAGCTTCGATGCCGCCTGTTCGCTTTCCTCAGGGGAGATGCTTCCGGGCGATCCGATCAGCGCCTGCTGGATCTCGGCGAGCGCCTTGTGCGCCTCCTCGACCAGACGAGCGCCCTCCTCGAATCGGCGGCGCGACCGGTCGAGCATCGATTCGATCTCGACGAGCCGGGTTGAAAGCGTTTCTTCAGCCATTCGCCTGGCCACCCCCCGCTGTCATCACTCAGGGAACCTGGGCGGACGCGACTTCGCTGTCGCTTTGCGGCGCCGCGATGATCGCCTGGGTCGTCGCGCCCATGTCGACCACGTTGGTCTTCGGGTCCCCGGCGACCGAGCGGGCGCCGAGCGCCGCGCGATCGCGGCCGGCTTCATCGAGAAGCAGGGATTCCGATTGCGGCCGTGGCGCCGGGCCGCCGAACAGCGCTTCGACCGCCTGCTGCTGCGAGTCCTCGGGACCGGTGGTGACGGTTCCGGCGACCGGCGGGGTTAGCGTGTAATCGGGCGGAATGACCAATGGCGCGTTGCGCGCGACCGCGAATTCGTCAGGCGTCGACGACTTGCCCTTCAGGGCCGCACAGCCGCCGAGCGCGATCGCCGGGACCAGAAGCAGGATAAGGCTCTTACGCATGGTTGGCGAACTCCTTGGGTTCTTCCTGACCGCGCATCAGGAACGCGCGCACTAACAGGATGACGACGCCGATGCTAATCGCAGCATCGCCGACATTGAAGACCAAAAACGGACGGAATGCGCCGAAGTGCAGATCGGCGAAGTCGACGACATAGCCGTGGCGCGCCCGGTCGAGGATGTTTCCGAGTGCTCCGCCCAGGATCATGCCCAGCGCCGCCTTGTCCCCCAGGTGCCTCTCGCGGCCGATCCAGACTGCGACGCCAATGGCGATTGCACTGGTCACCGCGACCAGCATCCAACGGCCGACCTCCGTTTCCGCGTTCAGCAGGCCGAGCGAGATTCCGTTATTCTCGGTCCAGGTGAAATTGAAGATCGGCAGGAGCACGATCTGCCCGACCGCTTTCAGCTGAAGCGGCCCGGCGACGATCCATTTCGCCAGCTGGTCGAGCACGAACACGACGAGCGCGATCGAAAAGCCGAACTTGCGCTCACGCATCCACATACTCCTTGCAGCGATCGCACAAGGTTCCGTCCTCCTCCACTTCCGGCAGGTAGCGCCAGCACCGCCCGCACTTGTGGTTGTGGGTCTTTGAAATCTTCAGCGTGTCGCCCTGATGAACCGTCGAGCTGATGAGCAGCTCGGCAAGCAAATCGGCCGGAGCGGGCAGGTCCGGCAGGGTCACGTCCGCCTCCAGGCTCGAACCGATCACCTTGTCACGGCGAAGCGGCTCGATGGCTTCCGTCACGGTGGACCGCAGCTCGCGAAGCTGCGTCCAGAGCGCATCGTCGGCCTCGGCCGCCGGAACCTGCGGCCATTCCAGCAGATGGACCGAACTCGAATCCGGGAAGCGCGTGCCCCACACCTCTTCCGTGGTGAACACCAGCACCGGGCTCAGCCAGCGCACCAGCGCGTTGAACAGGATGTCGAGCACGGTCCGGTACGCCCGCCGGCGCTCCGACTGCACCCCGGTCAGCGCGTTGACGTCGCAATAAAGGACGTCCTTGCGGATATCGAAATAGAAAGCGGACAGGTCGTTGTTGGCGAAATCCGACAGCAGCCGGGTGTAGGTATTGAAGTCGAATGCATCGATCGCCGTCCGAAGCTTCCTGTCCAGCCCGGCGGTCAGGTGGAGCATGTACCGCTCCAGCTCCGGCATCGCGGCGACGTCGGTCACCCTTTCCTCGTCGCCGAACCCCGACAACGCGCCAAGCAAATAGCGGAAGGTGTTGCGGAGCTTGCGATACTGGTCGGCGACCCCGCCCAGGATCTCCTTCCCGATCCGGTGATCCTCGATGAAATCGACCGACAGCGCCCACAGGCGGAGAATGTCCGCGCCATGCTCCTTCATCAGGTCGAGCGGGTTGACGACATTGCCCAGG
>Ga0207657_10002117_pt1 | contig 21474 bp, 17 predicted proteins | sample KBSC33metaG_FD_184316 | JGI IMG/M metagenome (GOLD analysis project Ga0207657, IMG submission 184316) | Corn rhizosphere microbial communities from Kellogg Biological Station, Michigan, USA - KBS C3-3 metaG (SPAdes) (version 2) | ecosystem: Host-associated > Plants > Roots > Rhizosphere > Soil ... | reverse complement strand
GTCATCGACGGATTGATGACGTCGCGCTCGAACCGCTCGATCGATTCGCGCTCGGATTCGGTTAGTCCCAGTGTCGCCACGGCCCTGACCTGACTCCCTTCAACAACGGTCGCGCCGCGCCCATATGGGCGGCTCGGGAGGCTGCCACAAGCGCCTTGCAGGAGCGCTTGCCGCCATGCTAGGCGCCCGCCTCACCTCCGCCGGAGAATGCTTCGGCGTCAGCTCAGAGCGGGCGTAGCTCAGGGGTAGAGCACAACCTTGCCAAGGTTGGGGTCGAGGGTTCGAATCCCTTCGCCCGCTCCAGTATCGTTCGGAGGATGTCCGGAAGACATCTGAAGTCGGCACTCCCGTATGCCGCCTGCGTGCCGAAGTCTTCGTCAAGGTCCAGCCGAGGAGCGACAATCGCTTGAGGCGATTAGCGCAATTGATTCATCCTGTTTCTCTTCGCCGCCGACAACACCTAAGCCGCGCGACCATAGGCCGCGTTGCGCATCGGCGACCCACCACTGATGTGTCGAAGGATGTTTTTCAATGGCTACAGAAGACCTGCTCATTGTCCGCAACGAAGAGCTCGCGACGCCGACCGATCTTGGCGCCGACGCGGTGCGCGCCATCTCGGGCGCGCTCAATGCGCTGCTTGCCGACATGTTCGCGCTGTACGTGAAGACCAAGAACTTCCACTGGCATATCTCGGGACCGCACTTTCGCGACTTCCATTTGATGCTCGACGAGCAGGCGGACCAAATCTTTGCGGCCACCGATCCGATCGCCGAACGGGTGCGCAAGATCGGCGGTACGACGCTTCGATCCATCGGACAAATTGCGGCGCAGAAGCGGCTGCTCGATAATGACGCCGAGTTCGTGACTCCGCGGGACATGCTTGCCGAACTTCGCGACGACAACAAGCAGCTCACCAACGAAATGCGCCGTGTCCATGGCCTGTGCGATGAGCAGGGCGACGTGGCGACCGCCAGCCTGCTCGAGGTATGGATCGACGAGGCCGAGCGACGGACCTGGTTCCTGTTCGAAGCGACCCGCACGATCGAATAGGCCCGAATTCCGCGCTCGTCTGTTGACGGCTAGCGCAAGAGGAGTCGCTGCATGTCCGAGCAAGCCGAACTAGCCAATCCCAAGGCAGGCAAGACGATCCATACAGTCAATTCTGCGACGGGCGAAGCAGGGAAGAGCTATCAAGAGACCTCGCTTGGCGATGCCCTCGCAGCCGCGGCTGCGGCGCGGGAGGCCTTTCTCGAGTGGCGGCGCACCTCCTTTGCGGATCGAGCGGCGATCGTTCGCAAGGCCGCCGAAATCCTCCGCGCGCGCAAGGACGAGTTCGCACGCCTGATGACCGAGGAGATGGGGAAGACCGTCAGCGACGGCCGCGCCGAGGTCGAGAAATGTGCCTTCCACTGCGACTGGTTCGCCGACCACGCCGAGGAATATCTCGCCCAGGAGCCGGTCGACATCGGCGGCGGCGAGGCGTTCGTCACCTTCAACCCGCTGGGCATCGTCCTTGCCGTGATGCCGTGGAACTTCCCCTTCTGGCAGGTCTTCCGCGCCGCCGCTCCCGCGCTGATGGCGGGCAACGGAATGCTCCTCAAGCACGCCAGCAATGTCCCCGGGTGCGCGCTGGCGATCGAGAAGGTGCTTCACGATGCGGGCGTGCCGAAGGCGCTGTTCCGGACACTGCTGCTACCGAGCCGCGAGGTCGAAGCGTTGATCAAGGATGACAATGTCGCCGCCGTCACCCTGACCGGCAGCGTCGCCGCGGGGAAAAGCGTCGCCACCGCCGCCGGTTCCGTGCTCAAGAAATGCGTGCTCGAGCTCGGCGGGTCCGACGCCTACGTCGTGCTCGAGGACGCCGACATTCCCGCAGCAGCGAAGGTTGCCGCGACCGCGCGGATGGTGAACGGCGGCCAGAGCTGCATCGCGGGCAAGCGCTTCATCGTCGTTCGCTCGATCTTAGAACCCTTCGAGAAGGCGATGGTCGAGGCCATGACTGCTTACGAGATGGGTGATCCGACGAAGGAGACGACCAAGCTCGGTCCGATGCAGAGCGTCGATGCGCGCGACGAGATCCACCGTCAGGTGACCGAGAGCGTGGCCAAGGGTGCGAAGCTGTTGCTGGGCGGCGAAGTGCCGGAGAAGTCCGGCGCCTGGTACCCGGCGACGGTGCTGAGCAACGTCCGTCCCGGCCAGCCTGCCCATGACCAGGAAGTGTTCGGCCCGGTTGCAGCGATCATTGCCGCCGACGACCAGGCCGACGCGATCCGGATCGCCAACGCCAGCGAATTCGGCCTCGGTTCGGGCGTGTTGACGTCAGACCTCGACCGCGGCCGGCGGATCGCGGCCGAGGAGCTCGAGGCCGGCATGAGCTTCGTCAACGAGAACGTCCGCTCCGACCCGCGCGCGCCGTTCGGCGGGGTCAAGCATTCCGGCTACGGCCGCGAATGCTCGGCCTACGGAATCCGCGAGTTCGTCAACATCAAGACGGTGCACGTGAAGCCCCTGGGCGGGGAAGGATCGCGCACCGAATAGGTCTCAGTCCCTTTCAGCCGTCTCCTGCAGGGAGGCGGCATCGCCGTAGAAGTGCGTTCCGACTAGGCCACGCGCCAGCGCCGATGCGCGTCCGCCCCGCGCAAGGTCGTCGGGATCGAAGCGGATCTCGGCGATCGTCAGCGGCGGCAGGTTCGCAGCCCTGAGCTTGGCGTTGAAGGCGGCGACGTCGCCGCTCTGCATCGCCGCCCACGCTGCCTCGACGTCCTTGAGCTCGCGGTCGAGCGCATCGATCCTCGCCATCTGGTAGGCCGTCGGCCGGTCCTCGACTGAGAGAATCGCCCCGTAGATCTGGTCTGTGTGCTCGCGCAGCCGCTCCTCGCCGGTGATCGCGCCGCCCTCGGTCGTCGCCACGATCTGCTTGCGCAGCGCATCGGCCTTGGCAGTGAGGGCAGCCGCTGACGCTTTGACGTCGGGCGGCGCCGAGCTGTCGTGGGCGATCTGCCCTGCCTTGGCGCGCAGACCGTTGATCTGGCCGACGATCTTGCTCATCCGAAGGAACATCGCCTTGAGGCGCTCGACGGCCGTATATTGGGCCTGCCGGTCGGCAAGGGTGAAGTTCGCGCGCTTGTCGAGCGTGATCGTCAGCGGCGCCGTGCTGACCTGCCCCGCGCTGGTCAGCCGAACCGTGTAATTCCCGGGCAGGAAGCGTTCACCCTGCGTCGACGAGCCCGCCAGCGACGCAGCCGGCGGGACGATCGGCGGCTTGGTCAGCATCGACCAGCTCACGCGGTTGAGGCCGCGCCGTTTGGACGTCGGGATTTCATCGACGACATTGCCGCTCGCGTCGAGGATCTCGAGCTTCATCCGTCCGATCACGTGGCGCGCCTTCTGATAGTAAGTGATGACGGCGCCGTTTGGCGGATTGTCGCCGAAATAGGTCGCGTCGCCCTCGGACCAGCCACCATTGCCCTGGATGCGCTGCTGGACCGGCGGGCCGGGCAGAAGGACTGCAGCGCTCGCGAGGGTAGCCGGCGTGAGCTGCCTCAGAGGGCTGATGTCATCGACCACCCAGATGCCGCGGCCGTGGGTTGCCAGAACCATGTCGTCGTCGCGGTCCTGGAGAGCGATGTCGCGCACCGCGAGGCCATCGGGGAAGCCGGTCGGCTTGAACTGCGCCCAGCTCTGGCCGCCGTTCAGCGAAACGAACAGCCCGAACTCGGTCCCAAGATAGAGGATGTTCGGGTTGAGCCGGTCCTCCTTGATCACGTGCGCATAGCCGCGCACGCCGGGCGTTCCAGGCCCGACCAGCCGCTGCCACGTCCGGCCGTAATCGGCGGTGCGGTAAAGGTAGGGCTGCATGTCCCCGACCGTGTGCCGGTCGTCGGTCACGTAAGCGACAGCCGGGTTGTAGCGGCTCGCCTCGACCCAGCTGATCCAGTTGCCCGCCGGCATTCGGAGGTTCGGAGTGAGGTTCGACCAGCTCCTGCCCGCGTCGCGCGTCAGCTGGACGTTGCCGTCATCGGTCCCGACCCAGATCTCGCCGGCCGCGCGCGGGCTCTCCGAGATTGAGTAGATGGTGGTGTTCATCTCCGCGGCCGAGTTGTCGACCGTGATTCCGCCCGATTGCTCCTGGCGCTGGCGGACGGGGTCGTTGGTCGTCAGGTCGGGCGAAATCCGGTCCCACGTGGTGCCATGGTCGCGGCTCCGGAACAGGAATTGCGACCCGATGTAGATCGTGCCCTTCTCGTTGGGCGACAGCGCGATCGGCGTATTCCAGTTGAAGCGCAGCTTTTCCTTGTAGTTCGCCTGCGGCTGGATCAGCCGCGCCTGGAGGGTCTTGCGGTTGATCCGGCCGACGAATCCGCCCTGCGATTCGGCATAGGCGTAATCCGGGTCGGACGGATCGGAGAAAGCCCAGAAGCCGTCGCCGCCGAACAAATTCTCCCAGCGGCTGTTGCTGATCCCGCCGGGATATTCCTGGTCGCCGACCCAGGCGCTGTTGTCCTGCAGGCCGCCATAGACCTGGTACGGGTCCTTGTTGTCGGTGCTCACATGGTAGAACTGGCTCACCGGCAAATTCTCGGCATGCCACCAGCGTGTTCCGCCGTCATAGGTGTACCACAGGCCGCCGTCGTTCCCGCCGACCATGTACTTGGTGTTGCTGGGGTTGATCCACATGTCGTGCCAGTCGACGTGGGCCGACCCGCCGGCGTTTGAGAAGCTCTTGCCGCCGTCCTCGGAGACGATCGGGAAGAAGCCCATCTTGTAGACCCGGTTGGAATCCTTCGGGTCGGGGACGATCCGCCCGAAATAGAACGGGCGCCACACCTGCCACTGGCTGCGGTCGCGCTCCTGCCAGGTAGTGCCCCCGTCCTCGGACACGAACAAAGCCGGGCGGACATTTTCGATGAAGGCGTAGACCTGCTTGGGGTTCGACGGCGCGAACGCGATTTCGAGCCGGCCCCACGGCTGCTTGGGCAAGCCCTTGCGATTGCTCGGATCGAGGTAGGTCCAGGTCCGCCCGCCGTCGCGGCTTTCGGCGAAGCGGCTGCCGGACGGAGCCTCGGGTCCGTTCCCGCCGGAGCGGAACTCATAGGCTTTGCGGCGGAAGTCCCATGTCCCGGCGAGCAGGTGATTGGGGTTGGCGGGGTCCATCGCCACCGACGCGCAGCCGGTGGACAGGTTCGCGCCCTTGAGGATCAGCGACCATGTCTTGCCCCCGTCGCTGGTCTTGTAAAGGCCGCGGTCCGGCGAATCCGACCAGAGAGCGCCGGGCGCGCAGACATAGACAATGTCGCTGTTCTTCGGGTCGATGAGGATGCGCGTGATGCGCTCGCTGTTCGGCAGGCCCACATTGGTCCAGGTCTCGCCGCCATCGGTCGACTTGTAGACGCCGTTGCCGACCGAGACGGAGTTGCGGACCCAGCCTTCGCCGGTTCCGACCCACATGACCTTGCTGTCCTTGGGATCGATGGCGACGGCGCCGATCGACTGCATCGGCTCCTTCTCGAACACCGGCTTGAAGGTCGTTCCACCATCCTCGGACTTCCACACGCCGCCGGACGCGGAGCCGATCAGGAGCGTGACCTTCCCGTCCTTCTCCTGGCGGCCGTCGATGGCCGAGATTCGGCCCGACATGGTGGCCGAACCAATGTTGCGAACGCCGAGGCCCGAGACGGCGGCGCTGTCGAAGCTCTGGGCGGCCGCGGGGCTGGCAAGGAGCGCTGCGGCGGAGGCAAGCAGGATCGAACGCACCATGACTACTCCCCCTTCCCCGGATGACTTGGAGCGGCAGGCTTGGTCGCCGCGGGCTTGGCCGGCGGCGCGCTGCCCTTCTTGGTGTTGCCAACGTCGGGCGGTTGCCCGGTCGCCTTGGCGGACGGAGTGGGCGTGAGCGGCTCCGCGAAATAATCCGCGGCCAGCGCGCTGTTCGCGGTTCCGCTCGCGATGATCGTGCGCTGGCGCTGCGCTGGCTGGCCCTGCGTCCAACTTTCGACGGACATCGGGAAATAGACTCCGGCGATCTTCTCATAGTCGCCGAGCTCGGTTTCCGTGGTCTGCTCGGCGCCGCGGATCTTCCGCGTCTCGTCGACCTTGATCTCCAGGAACGTGTCGGGGTCGAGCCAATAGGTGAACTCGTCGCCGTCCTTCTGCGTCACCTTCAGTTTGTAGGCGTTGGTTCCGTCGAAATCCTCGCGGCCGAGATAGTCGACGCGGCTGCCGTCGGAGCGGGACGCGAGCAACGGTCCATCGACCAGAGCGGCATCGGCGAGCGCCCGGGCTTCGTCGGTCGACATCTTCTCGGCGTCCTTGCGGCCCTGGAGCGGATTGACGCGCCACGCCTCGTGCCCGTCATAGGCCTGGGTGATGTCGAGGCCCTGGATTCCGAAATCGACGCGGCCCGCATCGGTCGACCCCAAACGCGCATGCGTCTCCTTGTAGGTGACCTCGAAATCACCGGGGAAGATCGTCCGGCCCTCGAAGCTGACGTTCTTGATGGCGGCGAGGGCCGCCGGCCCGCCCCGAGCTTCGAGGTTCTTGGTGATGAGGCTCTGCGCATCCTGAGCGCCGGCGGGAACCGCCGCGCAGCAAACCAGCAGCGCAGCAAGGCAATAACGGACCATGACACTCGCCCCCTTCGAGTTAGGGGCAAAGCATGGAACGGCAATTTCGGTGAATCAAGCAGGCCACTGCCGTTCGTCGAGCCGGTTCACGCGTTGGCAGCCGCCGATCGCTCCCTGAACCATTTGGTCAGCACATATTTGGTGCCGCGCCGTACCTTCATTCCCTGGTGCAGGGTCGCCGGGTTGGACCGCCCGTCGGGAAGCAGGTTGTTCCAGGCGAGGAGCTTGCCCGTTTCCGCCCGGACGGTCTTGCCGATCATCTTGAATCGCGTCGCGCCGCCGTCCTCGGGCTCGTTCAGGTAGATCATCGCGGTCCACGTCCGTTGGCCGCTTCCCGCGGTGTGCAGGTAGAAGTCGTAGCCGCCCGGCTCGAAGGTGTCGGTGTGGGGCTTGAACTCCTGCCCCGGCGCATAGCGTTGTCCCTGGAGCGGCTCGCTCTCCGCCAGCTCGAGACCGAGCAATTCCGCGATCTTGCGATCGACCTCGCCGGTGACCGGGTCGCGCCAGTCGAGATCGCAAGTCTCGCTGGTGCGGAAGTTCGCGATTCCGATATCGTCGGCGATCTCCGATGGCCGCCGCTTTGCATCGATCCGCTCGATCAGCGTGGCGCAGGTCGCGGGATCGAGGAAGCCGCGCACGATGAACAGCTCGAGCTCACGGCTCGGGACTTGCTGAACGCCGGCCGTGGCTGCCAGCCTTGCAGCGGGATTGGCGTCATTGCCGGGCAACGGGGGCGTACTGCATGTCGTGCTGCGCGATGACCGCGCGGACCACCTCGTTCATCAGCGTCATCCGGACCGGCAGCGGTACGGAGGTCAGCTTGATCATCACGGCGACCGCATAGCTCCTGCCGTCAGGCGCAGTGAGGATGCCGATGTCGTTGTAGCCCGCCTGCGCACCCCCGAGCTCCTGCCCGGTCCCGGTCTTGTGGTTGAGCGTCCAGCCAGGCTGAAGACCGCCCTTGAGGCGGTTCGGGCCGGTGTGCGTGCGGCTCATGATGTCGAGCAGGTAGGCGGTCGACTTGGGCGAGAGCAGCTTGCCGGTCTTCAGCCGCGCCAGGGCATCGACGATCGCGCTCGGCGAGGCGCCATCATATGGGCTTGCGACATAGCGGTCGAACGCCGCCTGCCGCACCTTCATCGGAAGCGCGTCGCGCACCTCGAAGAACTTGCCGCCGATCGCATAATCCTGCGACCAAGTGACGCCCGCGATACGGCTCTGCATGATCCGCTCGCCGTTGGCAAAGCGGATCGCGCCCAGGTGCTTGCGGGCGATCATCGCGCGCACCGCCGGCACCCCGCCGACCGAGCGCATCAGCTTGTCGTTGGCGGTATTGTCGCTCTGGGTGATCTCGCGAAGCATGAGATCGCCGAGCGTGGTCGTGAAGCTTCCCGCCTTCAGCACCTCGTCGGCGATCGGCTGGTGAAACAGGGTGAGGTCGTCCCTGGTCAGTGTGACCGGGTCGTCGAGCGACACCTTGCCGCGATCCACCGCGTCGAGCGCGGTGATCGAGACCCACAATTTGCTGACGCTCTGTTGCGGATAGAGCTCGTGGTCCTTCCAGCCGGTCTCCCAACCGTCGTCGATGGATTTGACGGCAATGCCGATGCGCCCGTCGAAGCCGCGGCCGAGCTCATCGATCCGGTCGCGGATATATTGCGGCGCCGCCGGGGCGGGGTGCACCGCGGTGGCAGCCGCGCGTGCATGTTTCGGCGCGGGCTTGTGGCTGGCGGCCGCGGCCACGACAGATGCCGCCGCAACCACCGCCAGGCCCAATCCAACCCGCTCCCAAATTGACGTCATGCCTTCAACTCACCCCTGATTTGTCCAAAGATTGCAGCGGGTTTAGCGGAACCACCATGAACCGGCCCTTGAGCCTAGCGGGCGGGCGCGGCGCCGGTCAGAAGAGCGGCGGATTCGATCTCGTCGAGCGCCCGATGGGCGGCGATGTAGCGGCGCGCCTTGTTGGTCCAGTCGCTTGCTCCCTCGGCGCCGGGCAGCCGCATGGTCTCGGCAAGCGCCCGGTCGACGTCGCCGGCGGACAGTTGCTGGAGGGCGCGGTTGTAGCGCGCCTCGGGGTTGGCCGCCGGCCGCTCGGCACGGTGCACTTCGACCAGGGTCCCAAGCTCGCGCTTGAAGTCGGTCCACCAGCTGTCCTGCGGTCCGCCCCTGCGGAGCGTGGGCCCCAGCGTCTGATATTCGGTGATGAGCTCGCCGAGGCGAACCGGTGAGCGGGACGCGGTGACAACCGTCGCCACCGCCGCGCGATGCTGGGCGCCAAAGCGGTCCAGAAGCAGCGGCTCGAGATAGCCGAGCGCGACTCCGCGATCGATCGCACGGCGAGCGGCGAAGGCGACTACAAGCGCGTCTGCGCGGCCGGCGAAGCCCTCCGCACGCTGGGTCGCGTTCTGAAGCGCATCGACTCGGTTCTGGAGCACGGCGATCTGAGCCGCGTCGGCTGCCGGACCGGTTGGCCGGGCGTTTGCCTGGGGCAGTCCCGTGGCGACCGGCTTCGGAGTCAGAATGACCTGCTGCGTTGGTGCAATGCCGAGGAAACGTGCTGCCGGCTGGTAGTGCGCGAGAGCCCAGACCGCCGCTGCGGCTCCGGCGAGGATCAGCACGAGCGCCACCAGCAGCCGCGCACCCCATCCCATTCCGCTGCGCGTTCCGTTCATTTCGGCTGCGGGTTGTTGCACAGCCTCGCGGCGAGGGCCAGCAGCGCTTCGTCGCTCTGCGCGTCAGCAACGTGCCTGGCCTTCCATCCTTCTCCGGCCGCATCTGCGGCCGCTTGGCTGATCGCTGCGATGGCGATCGAGCTTCGATCGCGCGTGAGCTCGGCAAAGCGGCGACCGGCGCGCGGCGAGTGGATCAGGGCGATACTTGCGCCTCGTGGCAGGGCAGGCGATTCGATCTGGCGCGATCGATACACCACTACCGGCGTGATTCGGTGCCGCGTCTTTTTCGGGTCGCGCCGGTCTGCTCCGCATAAGTGGAGGAGGTGGAGATCGGGTGGAATCGCGGCGAGCAATCGATCGACCCCGGCCTCTCCTGCGACTGCCACGTCCAATCCCGCCCCGAGCGCCGCTTCGGCTGTCGCGGGACCGACGGCGTAGACCTTCAAGCTTCGCAGCGGGTCGAGCTGCACGCCCCCGTGCCGCACGGCGTTCGCGCTCGTCAGCAGCAGCCCGTCGAATGCTGAAGGTTCAGGCGCGTCCCACTGGATCGGCTCAACCGTGAAGAGCGGAACCGCAATCGCATTGAGCCCGAGCTCGCGCGCCCGGCTGGCCGTTGCGCTGGCGCCGGGCTCCGGCCGCAGGACCAGCACCAGTGCCATGTCAGACGCCGAACAGTCTCCGGATGGAGTCCGGCGCCTTGGCGAGCAATGACCGCGCAAGCTCTTCCGGCGGCTCGTCCTCGCCGCAGTCGAACACGACGCGGTCCTCGACCATCTCGCTTCCGTCTTCGCTGAACAGCTGGCCGCGCAGTCTCAGGTCGCCGTCTTCGAACGCACAAAAGGCCGCGACCGGCGAATGGCAGGTGGCGCCGAGCGCCCGTGTGAAGGCCCGCTCCGCCCTCACGCAATCATAAGTGATCTGATTGTTGACGGTTGTCAGCACGCTTTGGGTGCGTGTGTCATTGGTCCGGCACTCCATCGCGATCACCGCCTGTCCCGGCGCGGGAAGCAGGATTTCGGTCGGGATCGCCGTACCTGCATCGATGTCGAGCCGCTTGAGACCGGCGGCCGAGAGCAAGGTCGCGTCAACCTCGCCCGCTTCGACCTTCTTGAGGCGCGTGCCGACATTCCCGCGCAGCGGGACGACCTTCAGGTCCGGCCGAAGCCGAAGCAGCTGCGCCTTGCGGCGCGGCGACGAGGTCCCGACCGTTGCGCCTTTCTTGAGTTCGTCGATCGAGGCCGCACCCACGATCCGGTCGCGAACGTCGCCGCGCGGGCGCACGGCGGCGATGTGGATCTCCTTGGGCCGGATGCTCTCGATGTCCTTCATCGAGTGGACGCAGAAGTCGACCTCCTCCTCGATCAGCGCGCGGTCGAGCTCCTTGGTCCACAACGCCTTTCCGCCGATGTCGGCGAGCGGCTTGTCCTGCACCTTGTCGCCGGTCGTCTTGATCTCGATGATCTGGACCCAGCCATCCGGCCAGCGCTGCGCCGTCTCGATCGCCGCGGCGACCTTGCGCGCCTGAGCGAGCGCCAGCGGCGATCCGCGAGTCCCGAGGCGAAGTCCCTGCATGCCCCTCACCCCTAGTGCAACGGAGCGCGTTAAGGCAAAGGGCCGGCGACGAAATGATTGTTCTTGGTCTGGAATCTTCGTGCGATGACAGTGCGGCGGCGCTGGTGACCGGCGACCGGCGGATCGTCGCGCAGGCGGTCGTCGGCCAGACGAGCGCGCACCAGCCTTATGGCGGCGTGGTCCCAGAGATCGCGGCGCGCGCCCATGTCGAAATATTGCCTACGCTGATCGTGAAGGTTCTGGGTGACGCCAAAATGTCGATCCACGACGTGGACGCCGTTGCTGCGACCGCGGGGCCGGGTCTCATTGGCGGAGTGATGGTTGCGCTGCTTGCCGGCAAGGGACTCGCCCTCGCCGCAGGAAAGCCGCTGATCGCGGTCAATCACCTCGAAGGTCATGCGCTTTCGCCGCGGCTCGCCGATCCGGACCTCAACTTTCCCTATCTGTTGCTGCTGGTCTCGGGTGGCCATTGCCAGCTGCTCGAGGTGCGTGGGCTCGGTGATTACCGGCGACTGGCGACGACCATCGACGATGCGGCGGGCGAGGCGTTCGACAAGGCCGCGAAGCTGCTCGGCCTGCCCTATCCAGGCGGCCCCGCACTCGAGGAACTGGCGAAGAGCGGCAACCCGGCAGCCGTTCCGCTGCCGCGTCCGCTCGTTGGATCCGGCGAGCCGCATTTCTCCTTCGCGGGCCTGAAAAGCGCCGTGCAACGGGCAGTCGCATCGGGTGACTTCCGCAGGGAGGATATCGCCGCGGGCTTCCAGCAAGCGGTGGTCGACTGCCTAATGGATCGGACTCGGCTGGCGCTCGAAAAGAGCGACGTTCCGACCCTTGTTGTCGCCGGCGGGGTGGCTGCCAACCAGGCGATCCGCAGTGCGCTCGCCAATCTTGCCCAGACGAACGGCCGCCGCTTCAGCGTGCCGCCGGCGTGGCTGTGCACCGATAATGCCGCGATGATCGCATGGGCAGGCGCCGAGCGGCTCGTCGCGGGACTGACTGACGACCTCGATGCGCCGGCGCGCGCGCGCTGGCCTCTCGACGAGCGCGCGGAAAGGGTGCGCGGAGCGGGGGTGAAGGCGTGAAGCTGGGAGTCATCGGCGGAGGAGCCTGGGGCACCGCGCTGGCGCAGGTCGCATCGGCCGACGGCCGGGAGACGCTTCTCTGGGCCTTGGAGCCCGACGTTATCGCGGCGATCAACGAGCGGCACGAAAACCCCGTCTTTCTCGCCGGCATCGCCCTCAATCCGGAGATTCGCGCAACATCCGACCTGGCTGACTTGGAGGCGTGCGATGCATGGCTGGTGGTCACGCCCGCACAGCACATGCGCTCGGTCCTCGAACACGCCGCAGATTGCGACAAGCCGTTGCTGCTTTGCTCCAAGGGCATGGAGGAAAGCACCGGCGAGCTCCTGCACCGCGTCGCGAAGCAGGTGTGCCCGCGGGCAGACATCGCCGTTCTCTCTGGCCCCACCTTCGCGCACGAGGTCGCGAAGGGCTTGCCCACTGCAGTGACGCTGGCGGCGGAGGACCTGAGCCTCGCCGAGCAGCTGCGCGACCGCCTCGCTCAGCCGACATTTCGGATTTACGTCACGGACGACGTGGCCGGCGCGGAGGTCGGCGGCGCGGTCAAGAACGTGCTCGCGATCGCCTGCGGCGTGGTCGAGGGCGCGGGTCTCGGCCAGAATGCCCGGGCAGCGCTGATCGGCCGTGGATTTGCCGAGATGACCCGGTTCGGCCTCGGTTTCGGGGCGCGCGCGGAAACGCTGACGGGCCTCTCGGGTCTCGGCGACCTGGTGCTCACCTGCTCGTCGACCAGCTCGCGCAATTATTCGCTTGGGGTCGGGATCGGCGAGGGCCGCTCGGCGGCTGAGCTGCTGGCTGACCGCAAGACCGTCGCCGAAGGGGCGTTTACCGCGCCGGTGCTCGCGCGGGTCGCGCGCGAGAAAGGAATTGAAATGCCGATCGTCGATGCGGTCGATGCGCTGATCGCCGGCCACGCCAATGTCGACCAGGTCCTGGACGCGCTGCTCAGCCGGCCCCCTCGCGCAGAGGGCGTCTAGAAATCGATTGCGATGCCCTTCTTCTCCCAGTCGCCGTAGCGCGTGGGATCGAGGCGCTGCTCCTCACCGGCGGGCGGTGTCGTCGGGTCGCTCGCCTCTGGCTGGGGAACCGGCGGCGAGGGGCTGAGATACGCAGGTGCGTCGAGGTGCTTCGGTCGTTTCATGCCTCGGAAATGGCGATGATGGCGCGAGATGCCAAGCACTGACGGCACCGGTCCTCGGCGGGCTGCGCTTCAGATGCTCGACGCGGTGCTGCGGCGTGGGCAGACGCTGGACGCCGCCGCGGCTCGGATCCGCGGATTGTCGGCGCCCGATTCAGGCTTGGCGCTGGCGATAACCGGCGAAACCCTGCGGCGAATCCCCGATCTCGATACGTTGATCGACAGCGCCACGCGGCAGCGTCTCCCCGACGACAGCAAGGCGCGGATGGTGCTCCGAGCCGCGCTCGCTCAGAAGATTGCGCTCGGAACCCCAGACCATGCGGTCGTCGCGACCGCGCTTCCGCTGGTCGATGGGGGCCCTCGGCGGCTCGTGCATGGCGTGCTTGGGACGTTACTCCGGCGCGGCCTCCCTCCGCTCGATGCGCCGCACTTGCCAGACCAGGTTGAAGAACGCTGGGCCGCCGCCTGGGGCAGGGACGTCGTTGAAGCTGCTCGCCGCCAGGTCGCTCAACGGCCTCCGCTCGACCTCACCTTTTCCGGCAATGGCGACGCGGAGGCCTACGCTGCCGCGAATGGCGGAATTTCGCTGGCGCCGAGGCACGTCCGCCTCGCCAGCGCGCCGGTGACGGAACTACCTGCGTTCGGCGAAGGGAAATGGTGGGTGCAGGACCTCGCGGCGTCGCTTCCGGCGCGCCTGATCTCGGGAAATGCGATCGAGGTGCTCGACCTCTGTGCAGCGCCTGGCGGCAAGACGATGCAACTTGCCGCGGCGGCTCACAGGGTTACGGCGGTCGATGCATCGCAAAGTCGTCTTGCACGACTGCGCGAGAATCTCGATCGAACCCATCTCGCTGCCGAGTTGATCGAAGCCGACGCGCTCACCTGGGCGCCGGATCGCAAATTCGACGCGGTGCTGCTTGACGCTCCGTGCTCGGCCACGGGCACATTCCGCCGCCATCCCGAAGTGCTGTACCGCGCGCGTCCCCGTATCATTGCCGCGAATGCCGAGCTCCAGTCGAAGCTGCTCGACCGCGCTGTGCAATGGGTGAATCCAGGCGGGACGCTCGTCTATTCGGTCTGTTCGCTCGAGCCGCAGGAGGGCGAGGAGATCATCGCCGGCTTCCTCCGTTCTCATGAAGAATTCCGCATCGACCGACCGACTGAACTGCCCGTTTTCGTGACCGCCGCAGCGGAGGGCTGGATTCGTATTGTCCCCGGCCTCCTCGCAGAAAAAGGGGGACTCGACGGCTTCTTTATGGCGCGCCTTGTCCATCACGGATAATCGCGTCTAATCGGCGCCATGCCGATCATCGCGCCATCGATCCTATCCGCCGACTTCGCCAAGCTCGGCGAGGAGGTGCGCGCGATCGACGAGGCGGGCGCCGATTGGATCCATGTCGACGTCATGGACGGGCATTTCGTGCCCAACCTCACCATCGGCCCGGGAGTCGTGAAGGCGCTTCGCCCGCATACGAAAAAGCCCTTCGATGTCCATTTGATGATCTCGCCGGTCGATCCGTTCCTCGACGCCTTCGCCGAAGCGGGCGCCGACATCATCACCGTGCACCCCGAGGCCGGGCCCCACCTCGACCGGACGATCCAGCACATCAAGTCTCTGGGGAAGAAGGCCGGCGTCTCGCTGAACCCGGCGACGCCCGTCGACGCCCTCGACTATGTCCTCGACCAGCTCGACCTCGTGCTGGTGATGAGCGTCAATCCCGGTTTCGGCGGGCAGAAGTTCATCGACGGCCAGCTCGCCAAGATCGAGCGGATCGGCGAGACCATCGTCCAGCGCGGCCTCAAGGTCGAGCTCGAGGTCGACGGGGGCGTCGACGCGGACACGGCACGCCAGGCAGTCGGCGCCGGCGCGACCGCACTCGTCGCCGGCACGGCCGTATTCCGCGGGGGGCCTTCGGCCTACGCGGGCAACATCAAGGCGCTCCGGGGTACAGGGTGAGCGACGACAGCTCGGCCGCCGAGCGCGAAGTCGTCAGCAAGCTTGCGCGCGGCTCTCTCCTTTCTCGCCTGAAACGCTCGAAGCCGGTCCTGAAGCTGGTCGCCGTGCCGCGCGACCATGTCCACGGAGAGCGGCAACGCGGTGACGCACTGCTCGCGGGACGGTTCACAGTCGGGAGCGAAACCGTTCCGCTCAAGGACTTGGACTTTTCGAGAATCGGTGCGTTTGGCCCGCTTGCCGAACAGCTGCAGGGCTTCTCCTGGCTGCGCGACCTCGCCGCCGCCGCATCGCGTGAGAAGGGGGCGCGGCTCGCCGAGGCGGTGGTCGGCCGCTGGCTCATCGCTCATGGCACCAAGACGGACGAAGCTTGGGCGCCGCACCTGTGGGGCGAGCGGATCCTGTTCTGGACCGCCTACGCCCCTTACATCCTGTCGAGCAGCGACGGCGGTTATCGCTCGGCCTTGCTGAACACGATGGCGCGCGGCGCGCGGCATGTCGATGCCAATGCGGACAAAGCTCAGACCGGCCTCGAGCGGATCACCGCCTGGTGCGGAGTCGTTGCGGCCGGGCTGCTCCTCCAGGGCGGCGTCCCGAGGGTCGCTCGCGGCGAGGCAGGCCTCGCGCGCGCCCTCGCCTCCGCCCAGTTCGACGATGGAGGGCTGGTCAGCCGCTCACCCTTCGAGCAGATGCTGCTCGTCGATCGCTTCGGGCTTCTGCGCGCCTGTTACCAGGCAGCGAAGCAGACCGTTCCCGAAGGCATAGAGGCTGCTGCCCAGGCATCGCTCGCCGCGCTTCATGGGATCATGATGGGCGACGGGGCCCTGTCCAGCTGGCAGGGCTGCGGCCCCAGCGAAGCAGCGCGCTTAACCGCCTTGATCGAGGGGTGCGGAATGCGCGCGCGGCCGCTGCGGCAGGCGCGCGGCTGGGGTTATCAGCGGATGTCGGCGCTCGGCACCATCCTTGTGATCGATGCTGCCCCGCCGCCGGCGCAGAACCGGGCGGAGCAGGGATCCGCATCGACGCTGGCGTTCGAGCTGTCCGACGGAACCCAGCGGCTGGTGGTCAATTGCGGCGGTCCGGGGCCCTTTCCGACCGATCTCCCGAAGGAGTTGGTCCAGGGCCTGAGGACCACCGCGGCTCACAGCACGCTGGTCCTCGCCGACACCAATTCGACCAACATCCTCGACAATGGCTCGCTAGGAAAAGGCGTCGAAGACGTGACGATCGAGCGCAGCGAGGACAATGACGCGAGCCGGCTCGAGGCCAGCCACGACGGCTATGTCCGCGGCTTTGGCCTGATCCACAAGCGCAGCCAGATGCTCGGAAATGACGGCAAGGAGCTCCGCGGGGCTGACCAGCTGATCCCCAAGGGCCGCAAGAAAATCCGCGAATCGGTGCCTTACGCTGTCCGCTTCCACCTCGCGCCTGGCGTCGAGGCGACGATCACTGCGGACGGAATGGGCGCGATCCTTCGCTCGCGGGGCGCGCCGCCATGGAATTTCCGCTGTCGCGGGGGAAATCTCGCCGTCGAGGAGAGTCTTTGGATCGAAAGCCGCGGCCGCCCGCAAGACACGACGCAACTGGTGGTCGTCGGCGAGGTATCTGCCCTCGGCGGCGAGATCGGCTGGCAGTTCAGGCGCACGAGCTAAGTTGGAAGGATGAGATGACTGACCTGGTACCGGTTCGACGGGCGCTGATTTCACTTTCGGACAAGAACGGCCTCGATGAGCTCGCTGCAGGCCTCGCACGGCACAACGTCGAGATCGTCTCGACCGGCGGGACCGCAAGCAAGTTGCGCGAGGCGGGCGCTGAGGTGCGCGACATCTCCGACCTCACGGGCTTCCCGGAGATGATGGACGGCCGCGTCAAGACGCTCCACCCCAAGGTCCATGGCGGCCTGCTGGGGGTCCGAGACAACCCTGAACACGCGGCGGCGATGGAGCAGCACGAGATCGCGCCGATCGACCTCGTCGTGGTCAATCTCTATCCGTTCCTGAATACGGTGATGAGCGGCGCGGACCGCGATACCGTGATCGAGAATATCGACATCGGCGGGCCATCGATGGTGCGTTCGGCGGCGAAGAACCATGCGCATGTCGCGATCGTCACCGATCCCGCGGACTATGCCGCGCTGCTCGTTGAGCTCGATGCCCACGACGGCGCGACCACGCTCGAGCTTCGCAGGAAGCTCGCGGCCAACGCCTATGCGCTCACCGCCGAATATGATTCGATGATCTCGCAATGGTTCGCTTTCGCCGACCAGGGCGAGCGCTGGCCCGCGAAGTGGACGCTCTCGTCCACCCTGAAGATGCCGCTCAGATACGGCGAGAACCCGCACCAGTCCGCAGCGTTGTACCTGCCCGTCGGACCCGCCGCGCATGGCGTCGCGCAAGCGCAGCAGGTGCAGGGCAAGGAACTCAGCTACAACAACCTCAACGACGCCAATGCCGCGCTCGAGCTTGTCTCGGAGTTCCGCGAAGGAGCGCCCACAATCGTTATCGTCAAGCACGCGAACCCGTGCGGGGTCGCCACGCGGGACAGCATGCTCGACGCGTGGAAGGACGCGCTCGCCTGCGACAGCGTTTCCGCATTCGGCGGGATCGTCGCGACCAACCGCCCACTCGACGCCGAGACCGCGGCGGCGATCACGGAAATCTTCACCGAGGTGGTCGTCGCTCCCGACGCTGATGAAGCGGCTAAGGCGATCTTCGCCAAAAAGAAAAACCTGCGCCTGCTGCTGACCGGCTCGCTTCCCGATCCGGCGCGCGGCGGCACCAGCCTCGCGCTGATCGCGGGCGGGCTGCTGGTTGAGGACCGCGACAACGGCATGGTGACGCGTGAGCAGCTGAAATGCGTGACCAAGCGCCAGCCGACAAGCCAAGAGCTCAAGGATTGCCTGTTCGCCTGGACGGTCGCCAAGCACGTAAAGTCCAATGCGATTGTCTATGCGAAGGACGGAGTCACCGCTGGGATCGGCGCGGGCCAGATGAACCGCCGCGACAGCGCGCGCATCGCGGCGCTGAGGGCGAAGGAGGCAGCCGAGGCGAACGGCTGGCCGGAACCGCGGACGGTAGGCTCAGCCGTCGCTTCCGATGCCTTCTTCCCCTTCGCCGACGGGCTGTTGGCGGCTGCCGAAGCGGGCGCAACCGCGGTCATCCAGCCGGGTGGTTCGATCCGCGATGACGAGGTGATCGCTGCGGCGGACGAAGCCGGTCTTACGATGCTCTTCACGGGAATGAGGCATTTTCGTCACTGACCTTCGCTCGTTCCGCGAAGGAGAGATTCAGATGATGCTGTCGTGGATCTGGTCTCGCGCCATAGCTGCCTGCTCCGCCTCGCGCAGTCCCTGCACTTCATGTTTCCTGAGGCGGAAGAGCTCGCGGTCCTCGGGACCGAAGCCCTTGGTCCAGAGGATCGCGCCGAATGCAGCCATGATCGCTGGAACCCCGATGACCAGCTGCAGCGATTGCGGAAGCAGGTAGCGGACAGCGGCGCCGACGAGCACGCCGGCCGACGTCGCCCATGCGAGATCCCAGCGCCAGCCCGACACAGCCGCGCCGAGCTTCTTCGACAGCAACAGGGACTTGGCGATCGAAGAGAAGGCGAGCGCAACGCAGAGGCCGATCGCCGGGCCAGTCGCCTGGAAGGCGAGCGGCAGCCCCTGTCCCCGCATTGCGAGGATCAGCCCCGTCGCAAGTCCGGCCTCGAGCGCCAGCATGACGAGGCTGATCATCATGTTCTGCGTGCGCGCGACATAGATCAGCGCGGATTCGCTGACGACCGCCATCGCGGCGATGACCTCAGCTGCGAGGAGGAATCCGAGCATCGCCGTGCCGCCGGTGAAGCCCGATCCGACCAGGCCCATCACCGCCCGGCCGGGGATTCCGAGCGCCAGCGCGATCCCGAGCTGCGCGGCGATGATCCAGTAGGTGACCTGCCGCACCTGCTTGGCGATCCCCTCGCGGTCGTTTGCCGCGAGCTTGCGCGTGATCGCCGGCCCCAGGACTGGCTCGAAGCTCGTCTTGAGCTTGGCGGGGAGCGTCGCGACCTGCTGGGCGGCATAATAGATGCCGACGAAGCTCGCCGGAAGGAAGGCGCCCAACACGGCGAGGTCGATCCGCCGCGATGCCCATTCGACCACATCGGCTGCTGCGACAGGCACGTTGCGAACCGCTGTGCGCCAGGACGTGCCGAGGTCCGGCTTCCAATCGTGCGGCATGCCGTAGCAGCGGAACAGCGGAATGAGTGCCGCGACCAGCGCCGCGACCATCGACAGCACGTAGGCGATGATCAGTCCGTCACCGCGGCTGACCATGATCGGCACCAGGGACAGGACGAGCGCAGCGACGGTGATGGTCCATGGCTGGACGATCGAGCGGGCGCGGACCGTCGCTCCGACGTCATTATGATAGGCGAGCGCGGCGAGCGCGATATCGGTCCAGGCGATCGCCAGCACCGTGATCGCCAGCAGGCGATCGAGGCCGCCGACCGGTGTCGTCGGATACATCGCCTTCGGGAACAGGATCAGGATCGCCATCCCGATCGCCGATCCGAGCGCCGCGACCAGGAGCGCGTCGGCGATGATGCAGGCCTGTGGCTTCTTCGCGTCGGTCAGCTGCTGCGCCAGTGCGCGGCGCAAACCGAGCGCGGCGACCTGGGCTGCAAACTCGACGACCAGCACCGCATAAGCAAAGCGGCCGAGCGCGGCGGGGCCGTAAATTCGTCCGCCGATGAACAGGAACGGCACCATTCCCGCCAGCCGCAGCACGAATCCGAAGATGTTTAGCCGGCCGCCCCGTGCAAGAGTTGCCATGTCGGCATCGGGTCCACCGGCATCGGGCATTGGTTCCGCGACCGCTCCGATGCGCGGGGCCTCTGTCAATGCGCCTCGCCCCAATGCGCTCCCCAGCCGACCTCGACGTCGAGCGGCACGTCGAGCTTCTGTCCGGGTTCGGCCGCGCCCGCCATCACCTGCTTGATGACTGCGCCAGCCTCCTCCTCCTGGCCGTCGGGCACTTCGAACACCAGCTCGTCGTGGACCTGCAGCAGCATCTTCACGCCGGTGAGGCCCTTGGCTGCCAGCGCGTTGTCCATTCGCGCCATTGCGCGTTTGATGAGGTCGGCGCTGGTGCCCTGGATGGGCGCATTGATCGCGGCCCGCTCTGCGCCGGCCCGGATCGACGGGTTGGGCGAGCGGATGTTCGGCTCGAAATGCGTCTTGCGGCCGAACAGGGTGCGCGTGAAGCCGTGCTCGCGGGCGAACGCCAGCGTGCTGTGCGTGAACGCGCGAATTCCGGGGAAGCGCTCATAATAGCGGTCGATGATCGCCTTGCCTTCTTCCTTCGGCACCCCCAGCCGCCCGGCAATCCCCCAGGCGGAGCTGCCGTAAAGGATCGCGAAGTTGATCGTCTTCGCCTGGTTGCGCGTGTCGCGGTCGACGCGGCCGAACAGTTCCTCCGCGGTCAGGCTGTGGATGTCCACGCCCGAGCGGAACGCCTCCTTGAGCTGCGGGACATCGGCCATATGCGCGGCAAGGCGCAGCTCGATCTGGCTGTAGTCGGCCGAAAGCAGCTTGTAGCCGCTGTCCGCGATGAAGGCGTCGCGGATCTTTCTGCCCACCTCGGTGCGGATCGGGATGTTCTGCAGGTTCGGGTCGTTCGACGAGAGGCGCCCCGTTTGCGCACCGGTCAGACTGAAGCTGGTGTGGACCCGGCCGGTCTCGCCGTTGATCTGCTGTTGCAGGGCATCGGTGTAAGTGCTCTTGAGCTTGGTCAGCTGGCGCCAGTCGAGCACCAGGGTCGCGCATTCGACGCCCTCTGAGGCGAGCCGCTCGAGCTCGTTGACGTCGGTCGAATATTGCCCGCTCTTGCCCTTGCGGCCGCCCTTCAGACCGAGCCGTCCATAAAGCACTTCGCCAAGCTGTTGCGGCGATCCGATCGTGAACGGCCCGCACGCCGCCTCGTAGATTTTCTCCTCCAGCGCCTGGATGTCGCGCCCGAACTCGGCCGACAGCCGCGCCAGATAATCGCGGTCGACCTTGATCCCGCGCCGCTCCATCCGGCTGATCACCGGCACCAGCGGCTTGTCGACCCTCTCGTAGACGCGCGCGACATTCTCCGCCGCCAGCCGCGGCTTGAGCCGATGCCAGAGGCGGAGCGCTATATCCGCGTCCTCGCCCGCATATTCGGTCGCCGGGCCGAGCGGCACCTTGTCGAAGGTGATCTGCTTTGCGCCAGTACCGCATAGCGACTTGTAGGTCATGCACTCGTGATTGAAGTGCGCCTTGGCCAGCTCGTCGAGGCCGTGGCCGAAACTCTTCCCCGCATCGAGGTCGAAGCTCATCACCATCGTGTCGTCGACCGGCGCGACGTTGATGCCCGCCTTGTCGAACATCACCCAGTCGTACTTGAAATTGTGCCCGATCTTC
>Ga0207657_10002116_pt1 | contig 21475 bp, 13 predicted proteins | sample KBSC33metaG_FD_184316 | JGI IMG/M metagenome (GOLD analysis project Ga0207657, IMG submission 184316) | Corn rhizosphere microbial communities from Kellogg Biological Station, Michigan, USA - KBS C3-3 metaG (SPAdes) (version 2) | ecosystem: Host-associated > Plants > Roots > Rhizosphere > Soil ... | reverse complement strand
GACAAAGCTTGGATACCGACGCAAAGACCGCTGCCTTGGATGGCGGAGGAGTACGAGCTCTTACGGGACCAAGTCCACCGTTTCGTCGAGGAGGAGATCAAGCCCTGTGCGGATCGCTGGGAAGAGGAGGGATTCGTTCCCCGTCCGATACTGCGCCGCATGGGTGAACTCGGATTCCTCGGCATCCGCTACCCCGCCGAGTATGGCGGTGCCGAGATGGACGCGGTCGCATCAACGGTCTTTGCGGAGGAACTCGGGCGCTCGACTTATGGCGGCGTCGCCGATGCGATTCTGGTCCATACCGACATGGCTTCCGCGTATGTCTTTCACGACGGGACCAAAGCCCAGCGGGCCCGCTGGATGCCGGGCATTATCAGCGGCGAGGCGATCACCGCGGTCGCCATCACGGAGCCGGACGCGGGCTCGGACGCGAAGGCCATACGTACGCGCGCACTCCGAGAGGGCGACTCTTACGTCCTCGACGGCACGAAGCTCTACATCACGAACGGCGTCCATGCGGATATCTACTGCGTCGCCGCTAAGACTGATCCTTCGGCAGGAAGTAACGGGATCACGATGTTCCTCGTCGAGAAGGGCACGCCAGGCTTCAGCGTCGTCCGCGAGCTGGACAAGCACGGCTGGCGCTCCTCCGATACGGCGGAGCTCGTCTTCGACGGTTGCCGTATCCCCGCCGAGAACCTGCTCGGGGCGGAGGGACAGGGCTTCTACTCCATGATGCGCAACTTCCAAAACGAACGCCTTGTGCTTGCCGCGTTGGCGACAGGGACGGCCGAGGCGGCGATCGATATGACCCTCACTTGGGTGAAAGCTCGCCGCGCATTCGGGGGCGTCCTATGGGACCTGCAGGCGATCCGTCAACGTCTCGCAATGCTCTCTGCGAAGGTCGAGGCAAGCCGCCAGTTTCTCTATGTCACCGCTTGGCGCATGGCGGCGGACGAAGATTGCCTGCGCGAGATCTCAATGTTGAAGGCCATCTGCGGCGAACTCGTCAACGAGGTCGTGTATGCGTGCGTACAGTTCCACGGCGCTATGGGCGTCATGCGCGAGAGTCCGATCGAGCGCATAGCACGTGACGCCCGCATCCTCTCCATCGCCGGCGGCGCGACGGAAGTGATGCTGGAGGTGGTCGCGTCGACGTCGTGAGCCTCATGCAGCGTTCAGGACATCGCCGGGGCCTTCGAATTGCCGGGGTTGCCCACCGATCAAACGTTATCAATGGCCTGAACGTGTATCCCTTTCACTGCCCTTCCAGATGGGTCATCCATGCTCGCAAATTGCTGAGACCAGAGAAACGCGGTCGGCGTGGAGCACGCGATCGAGGGACCGACGGGGACAGTCAGGCAGGCTGTCGGATTCTTGAAAATGCTATCAAAGATGGTCCTGTAAAAGTATCCTTCCTTGGAAGTGGGCGTTTGCTGAGGAAAGTACTTGCTAGCCTCTGCGAGCATCTGATCCGAGACTTTATTCTCGGCATGACGCCTCAAGCGCTCAATCCAGTTGTACCCTACTCCGTCGGAAAATTGCTCCTTTTGACGCCACAGGATCTCCTGCGGCAACAGATCGGTAAATGCTTCCCGCAATATGCCCTTCTCCATTTTCGAGCCAGGGCACATTTTCTCGGCGGGGTTTATCGACATCGCGTAATCTAGAAATTCCTTGTCCAGGAACGGCACACGGGCCTCGACCCCCCAAGCAGCTGTCGCCTTGTTCGCACGACAGCAATCATACTTGCTGAGCGCAAAGAGCTTTCGAACAGTCTCCTCGTGGAATTCTTCTGCTGATGGTGCCATGTGGAAATAGAGATAACCGCCAAATACCTCGTCAGCGCCTTCTCCGGACAACACCATTTTGATGCCCATTGCTTTAATTTTACGCGCCATGAGGTACATCGGCGTGCCGGCACGAATGGTGGTGACATCAAAGGTCTCCAGATGCCGGATCACATCTGGCAATGCGTCCAATCCTTCCTGTACGGTGAAAACAACCTCATGATGGACCGTGCCGATGTAAGCCGCCACGTTTCGCGCATACTTCATGTCAGGTGAGTTTTCCAGGCCGACGGAGAACGAGTGTAGTCTCGGCCACCATGCTTCCTCAGTCTCTCCAGACTCGATCCGCTTGAAGCGGTGGCGTGCCGCGATCGCCGCGATGAGGGAAGAGTCGAGCCCACCAGAAATAAGCACCCCGTAAGGCACATCGCACATCATTTGCTGCTTGACCGCAGCTTCGAGCGAAGTCCGGAGCTCGTGCAAGGACACCTTCTTGGTCGGGAGTGTATGCGCCCACTGTGGATCATACCACTTGACGAACTCGCCGGCTTTGCCGCTGTAGTAATGTCCCGGCGGAAACTCCCGGATCGTCTCGCATACGCGATCGAGAGCTTTCATTTCGCTCGCGACGTAAATTGCGCCGTCGCTGCTCCATCCGATGTAAAGTGGAACTATGCCCATGTGGTCTCGGGCGACGAAGAAATCTCCACTGCGTTCGTCGAACAGGGCAAATGCAAAAATGCCACTCAACATATTGCATAAAGCAGATCCGTACTCGTCGTAGAGATACAGGATAATTTCGCAGTCTGATTTCGTTTTCCAGGCGTGCGGCAGCTTCAGTGCGTCGCGCAAAGCGACATGATTGTAGATCTCTCCGTTCACAGCCAAAGCCCGACCCGCGGCAATGTCGAGAAGGGGTTGGGCGCCGTGCTCTACATCGACAATGGAAAGGCGTTCGTGCGCGAGTATTGCGCGCTCGCAGGAGTAAATGCCGCTCCAGTCTGGCCCACGGTGTCTGACCGTCTTTGCCATCTCGAGCGCTCGGCTGCGTGCCGACTCAAGTGACTCGGTAAATCCGAATATGCCGACGAAGCCGCACAAGGTGGTTAGCCCTTCCTATGAGTTCAAATCGCAGGCGAAGCAGAAGAGTGGGCCGGGAACGGCAAAGGCTGCAAGATGTTCAAGGTTCATGAGATCAGCAGAGTTGGTCTATGCCTCAGGGGCGAAACCGTCACATAGGTGATAAAATAGAGACCCAGCCAAGCGGCGCCGAACTTAATGGTTGCTCGCGTTCTTCTAATTCCAAGTAGCCCTGATGTGGGCTGACCGGCCGTTTCATGCGATCGAAAGGAACGCGAGTTGCCTGCTTCGCTGGATGTGCCGATCCCGATCACTACCCCGCTTCCGAGCTCGTCACCTGCTGTCGCGCAGCGAATTTGCTGCGGTCACGTCGGTCTTGCCCATCACCACCGGGACGTTTGAACTGCCTAGCTGTCGGGGGTGGGCATCGGGACCATCCTGGTATCGCAGGGTGACCTCGATGGTGTCGCCCGGCTGCAACTCGGTATCCTCGCTCGCGATAATCCGTTCCGATCCCTTCCCGTTGTTTCTAATAATAGCAATATCCGGCTTACTGCCGGCTCCCCGTACGAGCTGCGATCGAACCATCGCAGTGTACTGAAGCTTCTCACCAACGCTCTGCAGTTTCTCGCGGATCTGATTGAGCTTTAAGCTGGTGTCTTGCAGCTCACGCAGCAGGTCAAGCCTCCGCTGATCGTCGAGCTTTACCAGCCTTCTGGCGGACTCGTCCTGCAGTTTCTTGACCTGCAGCAATTGTGCGTAGGTCTGCAGCTTCCGGGTTGCTGACAGCAGCACCGCACGACGCGCATCCGTCACGCGAGGGCTGATCAAGGATCCCTTAGCGAACAGATCGGACGCTTTCCGAAGGTCCTCGACGTCCGACTGAAGTCCCTCTTCATCTTTCTGTTGCTGCTCTGACAGTACGCGGACCTCTTCGTCTCCCTGTCGAACGCTGCGCTGCAGAAACTCCTTTTCCTGCTGATAGTCATTCTGCTTCGTCTTCAAATATTCCGATTCCGCATTGACGATTTCCGAAATCGCCGATCGAGCTATGGGCACGTCGGTCAGAGTGGCTGGGTTGATCTGCGTCCCCTCTCCGAGTTCGACCTTGATGCGCCACATCCGCGCCTGTTCCTTGGCGAGTTCTGTCCAAAGCGATCCATACTCGCTTCTCAGGTCGGCTGACTCGAGATACGGGTTATTCATCCTGATATGCATGATGTCGTAGCCACCCGCCATGGCGATGAGCTGGCGTGCGGTGCTCGCCGGACGATACGCGTACTCACCCGGCTTCGACACGTCTCCGTTGACGTAAACGGGCCTGTACTCCGCCACAGTCGCCGTGACCTGATCTGCATCTATCACGACCACGACCTCGCGGCCGTCCACAGTCCTCTGTCGAAAGACCTTGCTCGTCAGTGCGGCCCCGATCTTGGCTCGGATCTCCGGCAACGGCAGGCCGGCGACCGGAAGCATCCCAACCAGCGGCAACGAGATATTGCCATCCACCTGGACGGGAGCACGTTGCCGTAGCTCCGGCACGCCTGCCACCGCGACCTCCAGAACATCTCCGACGTTCACTCGATATTCGGCCTTCGCCTGAACCGAAATCGTCAGGCCAACAGCCACCAGGCACCATCTGATGCAACGACCGGGTTGACCACCGCGTATGTGAACATGGAAGCAATTGCGCAGCTTGGAGTTCGGCATGGCGTGTTCGATTGCTCTGTCTTCGACTGATTGATCGACAATCTAGCCCCGCAGCGCCTCGACTCAATTGACCATCGTAGTTACCCCACCCTACCCATTTATTGCCGATCCGCCTCCTGACCCGAATGCTATTGTTTTCGTCGAGGGACTGACGGGCTGGCTGGGAGTAACCGGTGAGTTATGCGTCATTTACCAATTCGCCGGCCTCCACCAAGCGTTCGGCGCATTCGGTCACTGTCCGCAAAGCAATTCCGGCGGACGGCGGCAAGAATCGATTGGTCGCCTTATTGGTATTGGCAGCGGGCGCCGAGTTCCTCCTCGTAGCCTTTGGGGCTTATTCCGCTGCCGTCCTCTATCATCGACTGGTCCTACTCAACTATCCGGACGCCCCCAAATACATCCAGGAATCCATTCTGATTGCCACGCTGCAGCTGCTCATATCTGTTTGGCTCCGGCAGTATTCGCGAATCCAGACACAGCCCCGGCACGTCTTCCTATGGAGCGGCGTCAGCGCCGTCTTCTTCGTATTTTCCTTCTTCATCTCGGCGATATTCCTTCTGAAGGTCTCGGATGGCTATTCGCGCGCTACCGTCATAGCCCAGGCTGCAAGCGTCCTCGTTACGGTGCTCTGCGCACGGGCAATATGCTTCTCATTGGTGCAGCCTGCCATCGCATCCGGACTGATCGACGCCAGGCGCGTCATCCTCATAGGAGACTCGAGCCATTGCTTCAGCTTTTCCGCACGAGCAATCACCACCGGAATCCGGACCATCCGCTCGTTCGACTTTTCGGCCTTTCGCACCAGTTCTTCCGTACCGGAGCGCTCCGGCGCGGCCGAAGTGCTGTCCGATGCCCGCAGACTCATCGCAGACTGCCGGCCCCTCCGGGCGGATGACATTGTCATTCTGACTTCGGAGTCGGATGTTCCGGCTGCCCTCGCGCTCGCCGGGGCCCTGTCGGAACTCCCGGTTGACGTTCACGTCGTCCCAACCGGGGCAATCGATCTCATGGCCGTGTCGCGGATCACCCAGTTCGGCGACATGGTGACGATGCGCATCTTCCAGTCTCCCCTGACGCCATTCCACCGGGCAATTAAACGAGCATTCGACATCGCGGCCGCAATTGCCGGACTTATCGTAATCAGTCCCCTCTTCGTCATCCTGCCCCTCGCAATCAAGCTCGATTCCCCCGGGCCGGTGCTATTTCGTCAGACGCGGCACGGTTACAACAACGAGACCATTCGCGTGTTGAAATTCAGATCGATGACGGTGACGGAGGACGGCGACAATTTCAAACAGGTGACAAGACACGATCCACGTGTGACCCGGTTGGGACGCTTCATGCGCCACACCAATATCGATGAGCTTCCGCAGCTCTTCAATGTGCTGATTGGCGATATGTCACTCGTCGGGCCTCGTCCGCACGCGACCTCGCAGAACGAGACCTTCGCCCAGCTGATTTCGTCATTTTCCCGTCGCCACAACGTCAAGCCCGGCATTACCGGCTGGGCACAGGTCCACGGCTACCGTGGCGAGACGGACACCCTCGAGAAGATGCAACGCCGTGTCGAGCATGACCTCTATTACATCGACAATTGGTCATTCCTTCTCGATCTCAAGATCATCGTCATGACCCTCTTCTCCAAAAAGGTCTATTGGAATGCCTTTTAACGCGAGATCGCCAGCTGCAAGCTGTCTGTACGGCACAATCGCAACGGCATTGCAGTTGATCCTGCTCTCGTTTGATCGGCGAAGCCTTCGGTAGTGCCACCAGTAAATGCAGGTTCGAGACAATGCTGCAAACTCACAGAACTGACAATTCGGCACCTCAGGACATGATGCCGCCTGAATTTAGTTCGCCGGCCGAATTCGTGGCGGACGGCCTCGCCTTTTTGCGCCGCCGCCTCTCGATCATACTGCTGACGTGCTTTTTGATGCTTGGCGCTGCCTTGCTCTATCTCGTCCTCGCAGTTCCGACGTTTACGGCCACCGCGCAACTCATCGTCGATGCCAAAGCGACTTCGAGCGACTCGGCGGCGGTAACGACGGCCGTGGAAAGTCAGGTGACAATCCTGAAGTCCGAGGGCATCGCACGCGCGGTGATAGCGAAGCTCGGTTTGTCGGAGGATCGGGAATTTTCCGGAGGTGCCCTGCACCGCCTCACTAAGTCGGCATCCCGGCTGCTCGGCTGGCGCAGACAGGAAACCGACCCCAACATCACTCGCGATGCGGTGGAAGCATTCCAGCACAAACTTTCGGTAAAGCGCGCCGGTCTCACCTACATAGTCGATCTCGCCTTCAACTCCGCCGACCCCGATCGGGCAGCGCAGATCTTGAACACTGTTGTAGAAACCTACATCACGACGCAAATGGACGCGAAATACAAATGGGGTCTGCAGAATGAGAAATGGGTCAAGGATCGTGTCAACGAATTAAGCACCCAGGCGTCGACCGCGAAAAAGGCTGTAGCGGATTACAACAGGGCCAGGAATAATATCGCCGCTCCCACGGGTACCGCCGAGGCAGGTCCGCCCTCGTCGCAATCGACCGAGAGGACGCCAGACGAACTCCGCGAACTGGAAGCCACGGCGGATACCGCCGCCAAGACGTATGACAATTTTCTCCGGATGCTCCGTTATATGGATGCCATACAGCAGCAATCCGCGCCGATGTTCGAGGCGCGTCTGCTCACCGGGGTGTCCCATCCCTACACGGCCAGTTCGCCAAACGCCCGATTTGCACTTGGAATAGCGATCCTTGGCGGCATGCTTCTTGGCATCGGAATTGGATTTCTGCGCGACCGGTCTGACCAAGGGCGCGCACCGGCGCGCAGGTCTGCGGGGACCGCATCCGGAGGAGCTGCAGTCGTCCAGGAACTCAAGGCAAGCAATGCCAAGCCCCACTTCGATGGTTCGTTCAAGGTCGAAAAACATCACACGTACGAGGCCGATCCCGATTTATAACCGCACGAACTGGTTCCCGACCGTCGTCACGTTGCCGTCGACTGGAACGACCCCGTACATCACTGTCGAACAGCGCTCGTCGGCGATCCGCCCTCATCGCAACGAAGGCGGCAATACTACCGCTTGTCGCTCGTTGCGGCCGCCGGAGTGGGTAATCCAAAAGGGCCGAACGCTCTCCGCCCCGCGAGGTTATATTCGACCCTGTACGATGCGACATTGTGCCGCGACATTGTGCCGATTGATGAAGAGTCACCCTTGAACCTTCCGCCTCCGCGCAAGCCACCCTCCGCCCGCAAGGTGTGTCGAACGGGGAATTTCGAGCAAGAGCTCGATCACAATCACTAGGCGTCGCGTGGCGTCCACCAACGTTGGCATGAGCAATGACGAGCTTTACTCGAGCGTCCGGCGGACCAGCGACCATGTTCAGCAGTATCTTCCGGCAGTCATGGCTGGCTTTGGCCTATCGCTGCTCGGGCGCTGTCGTCTCCTTACTCTTCGGCGTGAGTTTTGCGCGGATGATGAACATCGAGGAATACGGGGCGCTCATGTCGCTGATGACGTTCGCGCTCGTCGCCTCCACGATCGGCCTCGTCGGTCAGCAATTTCGCGTGCTGCGGGAAATACCAAGCATCGCCGCCCGGAAAAGCTACCCGGAGATCGGCGGGATCGTCGCAAAGCGCGTTCGTGTGGCATGTCTGGGCAGCGCTTCCGTGACCGTGATCTCCCTCCTCCTGTTCGTGGCCGCTCACGGCCGCGACGGAATATTCGGAAGCTGGCAGTATGCCACGAGCGTGCTTCTGATATTGCCGCTGGCTTTGATCGAAATGCAGAGTTCGCTAGGGCGCGCGCTTGGCTCCGTCAACCTCGCGCTCGTGTCCAAGGATGTGTTGTGGCGATTTCTCATCATATTGTTGGGCGGCGTTCTCTTCATGACGTATGGCCATCCGCTGCCGGCGGCAGACGTTCTGGTGATTGCGACCGGCATCCTGATCGTACTGATCGTCGCTCAGAACGTTTACCTAAGACATCTCGCCCAAGGCTGTAAGGTATTCACCATGGCGGTGAGGCGATCGAATGACCGGATTGCCGACTTCCTTTCCACTTCGGGACCGTTCTGGGTAACCAGCGTCACCAGTGTCATATGCGGCACGGTCGATCTCGTCATCGTCTCGGTCATGGTCGGTCCCGAAGCCGGTGGATATTACTACGCTGCCAGCCGGATCGCGCTCCTTCTTGATTTCTTCCTGGCGACCTTCTGCATTCCCGCAGCGCCCCTCATCGCACGCCTGTTCGACGAGAAACGCGATGCGGAAATCACACGTGTCACGTCGGGAGCGTCATTGGCTGCGTTTGTTGCGGTCCTTGGCTGCACCGTGGCGTTGGCGCTGGCCGGCGACATCGCGCTGATGGCGTTCGGAGAGGCTTTCACCCGCGCCTACAGCGTCCTTATGGTACTGGCAATCGGCATGTTGGTCTCGACCTACTTCGGTATCGGCCCTATCGCATTGAATATGACCGGACACCAGCGGGCCGCGATGAACATCGTGGTGATCACTTGGACGGTGGGGATCCTCGCGATGATCGGCGCGACCTGGGCCTTCGGCACTTTAGGAGCGGCGGTTGCTGGCGCCTGCGCAGGCATTGCAACCAGGGCGTGGACAGCGGCCTACATCTATGCGGCGCAAGGCATCGATATCACGGCCACCACGACGCTCCGCGCGCTGGTAAGGCGCACAATGCGGAGAGGCACATCCGAACCGCGCACCGAGGCGATGCGGCCAGAAGCCGGCGGTACCGTTCTTGACCTGCAGCGTATTCGCGGCCGTAGGAACACAACGTACAAGAACCGGGGAGATAGTTGAATGCGTTCGCGGGCATACGAGAACACGCCTGCTGAAATCGGATTTACACACGGGAGACGGCACCTGATGGACCGGGGTATATTCGATTACGAGGTGTCAGGAAGCCGGCTTTCGATGGGGTTGGTGAAGCTTCTGCACACTATTGTTGCGCGGAGTACGGGGCGTGGTGTGGGACTTGCCATGCGGGCGGTCAAGCCGCTCCTGCATTCCCAGCTGTCTTGCGTCCATTTCGCGGACGGTAGCCGCTTGTACTTTGAGCTGGACGACGTCTACTGGAATGCGTTCTTCATCGGTCAGCCCGGACTCGCCTACGAACCGGACATAGGAAAGCTACTGCTGCGGCTGAAGGACATCGACTATACGTTCTTCGATTGCGGTGCCAACATCGGATACTGGTCCGTTCTCGTCACGTCGGAAATGCTGGGTCGCAAGCGCGCGATTGCCGTCGAGGCTTCGCGGGAGACGCTCGCGATTCTCGAGCAGAACCGTGACGCTAACGATCGACGTTTCGAGATTTGCAACAAGGCGTTGTTCGAATACGACGGGCATAGCCTGTTCTTCTCCGACGACGGACCTCATTCGGCCCGACACATCGTGACGTCGCAGAGCAGCCGCCCGTCACACGTCGAGCCCGTCATGTCGATAACGGTCGATGCGCTAGCAAGGCAACAGCAACTGACCGACAGCGACCGGCTCGTCATCAAGCTCGACGTCGAGGGCGAAGAGATTGCGGCTCTAAAGGGCGCCCAGCAGGTCCTGAAGCGCGACACGCTGATCATCTACGAAGACCATGGTCAGGATCGGAACCATACGACCACGAGATATGTGCTCGACGCGCTCGGACTTCCGGTCTTTTCCCTTGCTGCAGACGGGGCAGTTGCGAAGGTCGATGACCTCCGTGCAATGGATCGGCTGAAACCGAACACCAAAATAGGCTACAATTTCGTGACCTGCCCACCCGGCTCCGGCTTCCACCGTTGGATAGCAGGAATTGCCGGCCGTGCATGATCGTGCCGAGCGCTGCCGGAGGCGATCCCGGCGCGCGAGACCGCCGCTGTCATGCCCGAACCACTTCCCGTGCCCTACGAAATTCGCGCAGAAGCGGTTCTTCGACACCATCAGAATGCACGATTTTACTCGCTACGACCCAACAGCATCTGGACCGCCGACCGGACGCCGTTCATTCGCCCCTCGAACGCAACTCTCCCATCGAATGGGCCTCCCACCGCGATACGCGGAAGCCCAAAATAATTCGGTTTGCAATCAGATATCTGTCCATGCCGGGTTGTGACTGCAGTCGAAAAGCCCGCTTCCACCGCAAGATGTTGTTCTCGAGGGCCGCATGCCCTGGAGTTACCGTAAGGAAAGGCGACGTGCCGAACCGGACACTGAAGCAGTCCCTCCAGATAGGTGCGATTATCCGCCATTTCGGCGCGCGCTGAAGCGGCATTCAGGTACGCGAGTGCTGGATGTGACTCTGTGTGTCCGCCGATCGAAGCAAGGGGATGCCGCGCCAGGACCTGAAGCTCGCGCTCATTGAGGAAATAAGTATCGTTCAAGGCCTCCAACGATAGACCTGCCTTGGTGAACGTAGGGGAGAGCATTTCGACTCGTTGATAATCTTCGTGGACCCAGGTGCTCACCTTCTCCAAGCCCGATGCTTTCTCGTCAAAATCGCGACAGCTGAATCGCATGCCCATGGCGTCGATCGCAACGTCGCCTCTCGAGCGGAATAGCTCACGTAGACCGAGCCACCACGGTTGCAGTGTCCGCGTCACAGCGCCGGTTGGAACGTACACCATAAACGGCGCGTTATTTCGCTCGAGGATTGGCAATGCAGTCGCGACGTTATCCTTGTAGCCGTCGTCGAAGGTAAGCACCGCATAGCGGCGGGGTTGAGAATCCGCCACCAACCGCTCGAGACATGTATCGAGACTGACGATCTCCCATCCTTCCTGGCGCAGCCACTTGAGCGAATATTCAAGGAAGTCAGGTGATACACCGGTCTTCAGTTCCGAGCGCCAGTCCTGCTGAATCTCATGGAACATCAGGATAGCGGCCCTGCCGGCAAATGCCCTGCGCAGAGCCGGGCTCAGTCCCGCCCAACGAGTCGCCTGGAATATGGTTCGGCCGAGAAGTCGCTTCACGCCGACACCCCTCCGGACAAACCGCTTGCGCGCGCACCGACCACGCGGCTTCGGTGCTCACTTGGTTGCGTGCGCGGCCCGCTGCTCATCCTCAAAATACCGGTCGTAAGCGCAGTATGCGCTTTGTATGCGGCGGCAAAAATATGCCTCTATTTATCGACGAACCGCGTCACTAACGCAACCGCGGCGCCGGTACTCACTAGTAGGTACCCCAGATTCCGCCGCCTCCACTCTGAATGCGCCGCCTGCATCGGACAGCTTTCAAGGTAGCCTTTTTCGCCGGGCACAGAGTGCACCGGCCGCCAGTGATGCCAAGCTTTGTGAAGTGCGTGTCGAGGAACGGCTCCTCAATGAAAGTACTGCTCGCCAATAAATTTCTGTTCAACAACGGCGGCGCAGAGGCCGTGTTGCTTCAGGAAAGATTGTTCCTGATGAGCAGCGGAACGGACGTCGTCGACTTCGCCATGCAGCACGACCGGAATATCGAATCGTCCTACGCAGCACACTTCGTGTCTCGCCAGGAATACCGGAACGGCGGCTATCTCGGCAAGGTAAAGAGCGCGCTCTCATTGATTCACTCGCGCGAAGCCGTGAGCAAACTCGCATCCTTGATCGAGGAGACGCGGCCGGACCTGATGCATTGCCACAACATCTATCATCAGCTGACCCCGTCGATTGTCGGCGTCGCCAAGTCGCGCGGAATTCCGGTCGTACTGACGCTGCACGATTCGAAGCCGGTGTGTCCGGTGCACACCCGCATGCGAGAGGACCAATTGTGTTCATCGTGTCTCGCCGGAGATTTCCATCACGTGCTGATGCACCGCTGTGCTGACGGCTCGATCGCACAGAGCGCCACGCTTTACATGGAAGCGGTCATTCAGCGCTGGTTTGGCAGCTACGAGAAGGTGGATCGTTTCCTCGCACCGAGCCAGTTCATGCGGGAGTCGGTGTTGCCTCGGTTCGCAGCGGACCGGGTGCAGCTCCTCTACAACGGCGTGGATGTCACCAGCATTTCAGCGAGCGATCGGGACAAGGGATACGTGCTCTATTGCGGCCGGCTCGCGCCGGGAAAAGGTGCGGAGACGCTGTTGCGCGCCCACGAGGCAACGGGCTGCCGGTGGCCTCTCGTCATCGCAGGCTCGGGCCCGCTGACGGATGGCTTGAAGTCGCAATTTACCCGGAATGTGCGTTTTGCGGGCCAGCTGTCCGGGGAGACTTTGAAGGCGACGATCGCCGAGGCTTCCGTGGTGGTTGTGCCTTCGGAGTGGTGCGAGAACTGCCCGATGTCGGTGCTGGAGGCGATGGCCTATGGCAAGGCGGTCATCGCGTCCCGCGTCGGCGGCATTCCAGAGCTCGTGGACGATCGCGTGACGGGACTTTTGTTTGAGCCCGGCAATACGGACGAGCTTCGAAACCACCTCGAATGCCTGATGAACGACGCCGCGCGCCGTGCAGGCATGGGAGCTGCAGGAAGAACCCGCGTCGAAACGGAATTCTCTCTCGATAAGCATAACGCCGAACTGATGGCCGTCTACCGATCACTGGTGAGCGAGCGACATGCATCGCAATGAGGATTGCAAATGGACCTCACCATAATCTCCACGTTTCGTTGCAACTCGAAATGTCAGATGTGTTACATCTGGAAGAATCCGACCGATCCAAAGGAAGAGGTCACGCTCGAGACTCTCGCGAAACTTCCTACGGGGTTCGATAATCTCAATATTTCCGGCGGAGAGCCGACTCTACGAAAGGATCTGGCCGAGCTGGTGGACCTGCTCCACCCCAAGGCCCGGATCATCGAGATCAGCTCGAACGGACTGCATCCCGAGCGTCTCCTGCCCATCATCAAGAAGCACCCGAAGATCAAGGTTCGCTTCAGCCTCGAGGGTGACGCGGTCACCAGCGACTCCATACGCGGCGAAAAGGACGGCTATGCGACGAAGGTCGCCGGACTTCGCATGCTGCAGGAGGCAGGCGGGCAAGACCTGGGATTCGCCTTCGTCATTCAGGACGAGAATGTGGCCCAGCTGGTGCGAACCTATGAGCTGGCGCGTTCGATGGGGTTCGAACTTGCGACCTCGACGCTGCACAATGCGTGGCAGTTCTACAAGAACGACAATTATTTCTACGAGCGCGTCACGGTGGCCCGGCAAGTGGAAGGGCTTATCACTGCGATGCTCAAGAGCAACAAGCCGAAGAACTGGTTTCGCGCCTATCTGAATTTGGGCTTGATTGAAAAGATTCTCGGCCACCCGCGATTGATACGCTGCAGCGCGGGGACGGATTTCGCATTCATCGATCCCTGGTCCGATGTGTGGGCCTGCAATGTGCGATCGGACTTGCCGCTGGGCAACCTGGCGCGGCAGTCCTGGAGCGAGATCATGGCAAGTGACAAGGCCAAGAACTCGGTCGCCAAGGTTCACGCTTGCCAACAAAACTGCTGGATGGTGACGACTGCGCGCACGGCAATGCGCTCAACGCTGGTTCCGCAGGCGCCGAAAATGGGGCCGCTGATCTGGGTGCTGAAGAACAAGCTGAAGGTCGAGCTCGGCCGGCCGATCTGTTTCGATCAGTACATTGATTATTCCAACGTCGCGCCTACTCCGCGCGTCCAGCGAACGTCATTCCTCAACGAAAAGCAAAAGGCGCGACTGGTGCGCGGGAGAGAGACGGTCGACGCCCGATATCCGCTCAAGGAATTCATGAACGACTAATAGAAAGTAGGAGGGTGTAGTGAGTGCGGATCATCTGGTACTGCGGGTGATCATGCTTGGCTTGCGTGGGTTTCCCGATGTGCAGGGAGGAGTGGAAGTTCACGCAGAGCATCTGTGCCCCCATCTCAAGGAGCTGGGCTGCGATGTCGAGGTGATCGTTCGCTCCTCGTATATGCCTCCTGACCGCGGTGACGAGTGGCATGGCGTACGCTACCAGCGGGTATGGTGCCCGAAAACCTCGGGCCTTGAGACAATCGTCCATTCGTTTCTCGGAGTGCTTGTCGCCGCATGGCAGCGGCCGGACGTATTGCACATCCAGGCCATCGGACCCGCCTTGATGGCGCCACTCGCGCGGTTGCTGGGACTGCATGTTGTCGTGACGCACCACGGCCCGGATTACGAACGCGAGAAGTGGGGCCGATTGGCCAGAATGGCCCTGCGCGCCGGCGAGGCCTGGGGGATGCAATTTTCCGACGGCCGCATCGTGATCTCCCAGACCATCCGGAAACTGGTGCGGGAAAAGTACGGCCTGAATTCGGACCTCATTCCAAATGGCGTCACCTTGCCTGACGTACCGATGAGCACTTCAGTGTTGGATAAACTTGGGCTCACGCCGGGACGATATGTGTTGATGGTGGGCCGGCTGGTACCGGAGAAACGGCACACGGACCTGATTCAGGCCTTTGCCGATGCCAGGCTCGCCGGATGGAAACTCGTGTTCGCCGGGACTTCCGAGCATCCAGACGCCTATACCGAAATGCTTGCGGCGCGCGCTGAGGCAACCCCCGGGGTGATCATGGCGGGCTTCCAGTGCGGCCTCGCACTGCGGGAGTTATACGCCCATGCAGGCATTTTCGTTTTGCCATCCTCGCACGAAGGCTTGCCGATCGCGCTGCTGGAAGCTCTGAGCTTCGGTTTGCCCGTGGTGGCTAGTGACATTCCCGCTCATTTGGAGATCGGATTGAATGACGCGCACTATTTCCATTTGGGAGATGTATCGGCGCTCGCCAATCGCCTGGCATCGTTTGCACACAGTCCGTGGCCGTTGGAGCTCCGCGAGAAGACGCGCAACTGGTTGGCCGAACGGGAAGACTGGCACTCTATCGCCGAGCGAACCCTCGGATGCTATCGCAGAGCAATCGAGCTTCGTCGAGGCGGTCGTCATGTGGGGCCTCGGACGGTGCCGCCCAGCACCGCCTAGCGGGCTGCTCACGCGGCATGGCGGCGAACGCGCCATGCCCGTCCCCCGGTTGGAGTATAGCCTTAAGCCGATCGAACCAAGGCGACGTTCAAGATGAGTGCACTCCTGCTGTATTTCCTTAGCTATACGTTCTTTCGATCGATCTCTAACGGTCTCGATCGTCTGTCCGGGACGAGCTTTTCCATGATCCTGTCGCTCTCCGTCTTCGGGATCGGTGTTGTGGCCGCCTGGCAGGCTCGGCATCTCAGGATACATAAAAGACTGTTCGTGTTGTTGATATGCATGTCCGTCTTTATTGGCGCTTGCGTACTATCAGTTGCCGTCAACGGCTTCGGCGCCGGCAAGATTATCAACCAGTATACCGCCTGGTACGAGATGTTCAGGTACGTGCAACTGATCATGTTCGTGATACTGCTCTCTGCCCTTTATCGCGATCCGAGTTTTTGTCTGAACCTCCACCGTGTTTATATGACGCTGTTGTTCGTCATTTCCGCGGTCGGACTGGGTCAATACCTGACCGGTCATGCAGAGCTCGTCACGCAATACGACAAGTTTGAACGGGTGGCGGGTCTTTCTTCGCACCCCGTACCCTACAGCCTGGAGATCGTATTGACTTTTTTCGTGTGCGAGCTGTCGCGCCGGAAAATGCGGCTTCCCATTCAGCACTTTCATATCGCGGTGTACTTGCTGTTTCTTGTTGCCCTGATCCTTTCTGCTTCAAGGACCGGAGTCGCACTGCTCGGGGTGGCCCTCAGCGTGTACCTTTTTGTCCAGAGGCCTGCCCTCCTTCCCGCTTTCGCCGCAGTATTCGCGATCCTCTTATGGATATCTCCATTTGGAGAGTTGTTTTCGGACCTGAAAACCGTTCCGGAATACATCATGAAAGGCGAATATGTGATGTGGGACTGGCGCACCGCGGTGACCTCAGTCCATTGGCGCATTCACCACTGGTATTATCTGTCCACACTCGGATTGGAACGACCATGGATCGGATATGGCCCCGGTCAAACCCCGCTCTATAGTCCGTTTCTTCTGCAGGCACACAATCAGTTCGTGGAGATATTCTTCGACACAGGCATGGTGGGCCTGATCTCTTTTGTTGTGTTTTGGTTCAGCCTTGCACTGGCTGCAATGTCCGACCGGCAGCGGGTCATCAACTCATTCGGAAAAAAGTCAGCGGAAGCCGGAATTCTGCACTTCTGGGTCGCCATCTTTGTCGGCGTGACGCTGGTTGCACTATTCGATCAAAGCTTCAATCGAGAAACGGTGGCGTTCTCGCATTTGATCGTCACCGTTTTTATAGTCCTGTCTCAACCGAAAGCGGTCACCGCACGAAACCCCGGATGGTCCTTCGGCCATCTGTTGATGACCGCCGGTTCGCCGGCCGGTGTAGCATTTGGAGGACGTAACCTTGCGGTCGCGGAAAAACGGCGTTTCACCTAGATCTCAACATGGATTGAGCCGGCGCCTCGCACTTCGGGCCGTCGCCTGCGCCGCCGCGTACGGAGTGACGCGGTCGCCGGTTTTCGGCCAGCAGACCGCCGCGCCATCCCTCGATCGTCAGGCGGACGTCGCGTTCGTTTCGTCGCACGACCGCCTGCGCGGAATAAACATCCAGCAGCCTTTCGCTCATTGGGAGACGGGTGAGCCATGGAACAGGCGCAGGGGCTGGGGCAGTTGGATGCCGAAGGAGCGCCTTGCAGAAATTGCTGCCAGCGGAGTGGATTTCTTGCGCATCTGTGTCGATCCGGCGCCGCTACTCGCTGTCGAGACCAAGGCTGATTTGACCTCAGGCATCGAAACTGTCCTTCGATCAGTCGACGCTGTCCTTCAAGCCGGCATGAAGGTCCTATTCGACGTTCACGTCAGTACGGAGCACCTGGACTGGAATATTCAAACGCTGACCGATGGAATCAAAGGCACGCATTTTCTCCGTCTTGTCGAAGTGGAGACGAGCATCGCAACGGCATTGCAGGCGAGATATAGCCCCCAGTCGGTCGCGTTGGAGTTGTTCAATGAACCGCCGCCGCCGTCGGATTTTCGTTTCAAGACGGCTTGGGCGGAGCAGCTCAAACATCTGTACGACGCAGTACGATCAGCCGCTCCGAAACACACGCTGATACTTTCAGGAATGAATTACGCGAGCATCGATGGTCTCGTCTCGATCGACGTAAAGCCCTTCGACGCGAATACAATATTCGTATTTCACTACTACGAGCCGTTCCTATTCACCCTTCAGGGCGTCAATCTGTCCTATAACAAGTATGTGCATCGCCTCCAGTTTCCCCCACAACCCGGCGACCGCGTTCGGGTGATCGAGCGAGCGACGAGTCTGGTGAAATCGGATGAAGGAACTCCCCTGTGGCGAAAAGAGCTCCTTGTCCCGCAGTTGATCAAGAACGCCGATCAATATTTCAATGTCCCTGAGGATGCCGCGTTCATCCGTCGCAGAGTCGGCGAGGTCGCCGCCTGGGCCGACAAGAACAAGGTTGATCGCAAGCGCGTCATGTGCGGTGAGTTCGGATGTTTCGGAGACTTCGCCAGCCGCACCGGCGCCGCGTTATCGGATCGAGTGATGTGGTTGCAGACGGTGCGTCAGGCGGTCGAGGACAACGGATTTGGCTGGTGCGTTCACGACCTTGATGAATCGTTTCGCATCACCAACGACGACGGCACATTTGTCCCAGAGCTCCTCGCAGCGCTTGGCCTGCGCAAGCCGTGAGACCTTGAGCTGAGCGCAGGCGAAGCCGACGCGACCTTGCAGAAAATCAAATGTGAGCTTGAAACCGGCCAGCGCGAAAAATCGCCCGTATGGCAAATGCGCCTCAATCTATGCTTGTGCATAAATCACATTTTGAAAGTCTTTTTGCCATTTTTAATTATTAACCAAACGGCTCAGCAGTCGGGGGGCCTTCCAAAAAACCCACTGTTTTGAAACTTCCTCGCGGTTCGAGGCTGGAATGCTTTGAAATCTGTTCGCAATGCAAGGTTGCGAGCAGGCAATGTGTCGCGCGTCTCTGATGCGCGGCAGGGAATTCCTCGTCCTTAAATTTGATCTGCAATGGAGAACTATAGTGGAACTATCCGACGTCATCTATCAGAACACACCAGGCAATAGCGAAGGGCTTCCGCTTGGCGTCCCCTCAAGCTACTCTTGGTACAATGGCAGCACCGGCCATACAGGCAGCACCCCGCCCTCCAATTTCACCGCCGTCACCGGGTGGGGACAGGTTTATCCCGAAGCTGGGGCAACCAACGATTCCAATCCGGCCAACGTTCAGGTCGCGAACTTCCAGACGTGGGTGCATCTGAAAAACGGCGGCTGGGTTCTCACGCAAGATCAGGGGACGAACCCCATCTCCGGAGCTCAGTTTCTCGCCGATTTTTCCGGAAACACGAACTCTGCCTGGAGCGTGACAAGGCAGGCGGACGGCAGCACGATCGGCGCTGCGCCGCTCAGTGGATACAACGACCATTTCTGGCCGGATTCACGCGGCACCTACTCTGCCGGAACGGTCGATGGTGTCTACGTCCAGGCCGACATGAGGACCACTGATGCGAACGAGCATCTTGTTGCCGATCTGGGAGCTGATTGGTGGCTGAACTCTACGGCTTCATACGTCGACGGGTTCTCCAACAATCCCGGTGCCGGGATGAGCGATTGGGTCAAACTGACGACGGACTACAAGACCCTTTCCTTCACCTCGATGACTTCTGCGCAGTTGCAGGCCGATCTGCCGCCTCCGCTGCAAGGCAGTTCTGCCCCCACGACTCCGACGCAACCGACCACGCCCACGTCACCCACGACGCCAATCACCCCGAACGTCGCGCCCTCGGTCACGCAAGCCACCGCTTCACCGGGGACAGGAACGGGGCATGTCGGCGACGTCATCACGTTCAACCTCGGCTTCAGCGAGCCCGTGACCGTCAGCGGTACGCCGACGCTGACGCTCAATGACGGCGGTACTGCCAACTTTATGAGCGGCTCAGGGACGAGCACGCTCACCTTCGGCAGCACGGTCTCGGCGAGCGACACCAATACGTCGGCGCTCGCCATCACCGGGGTCAAGCTCCCGAGCGGCGCTAGCATCATGGATTCCGAAGGTCTCGCAGCGAGCTTCGCAGGCGCGATGAAGACGTTCTCCGGTCTCCAGATCTCGACGTCGTCGACCACATCGCCGACAACTCCGACCACTCCCACGGAGCCGAGCGTAACCAAGCCGGTGCTCTCTGTCGCGGACAACTCGCTCTGGGTGGCCGGCAGAGGCGGTCATGTCGATCTGGGAACGACTCTTACAACGACCGATCCCAACGATCAGGTCAGCCTGAACATCAGAGGGCTGCCGAAATATGAGACGATCACGACCGGCGATGGCGCCACGTTCAGAGGCAACAACATCACTCTGAACTCCGCGCAGGTCGACAGCGGACTAACGCTGACATCGTACTACAAGGGCAATGCTCATCCGGTTGCGGACCTCACGCTGACCGCAAGCGCGAAGGACCCGGACACCGGCGCTGTGATGTCAGCGGCGCCGCAGACCATCACCGTGACGGATCCTCGGCTGTCCGATTGGTCGCGGCACACGACCGCCAAAAGTACAGACAGCTTGACAAACCAAGGGTTTGCGCAGCTACAGCAGGGTCTGGGATCGGACACCAGCACGCTGGCGACCACCACGCCGCAGACGACCGCGTGGTCGGATCACGGCACGGCCAAGGCGTCCCAGGCAAGCCAGACCTTCGCGCTGCTGAACCAGTGTATGGCGGGTAGCTCCGGTCGGGTCGACGCCGGTCAGATCGTGGCTGCCGTGTCGAATGGCGCCACCTGGACAAACGACTCGTTCCTGACCAGGCCTCAACATTAAGGCACTGCCGCACCCAGGCGTTCCGCGCCTGGGTGCGGCACCGTCAAGATTTTTTGGAAACGCCGAGCGACAAAAGTGCACGCGGTCAGCGGCCGCGAAGCGCTCGTTGAAAAATCAATCCAGAACAGAGGATTGCCGGCTGCCGCCGCTTATCAGAAAGTCGATCGCACGTCTCTCCAATCGATCGGTTGCGTGTGAGCGCAAGACGGCTGGATGTAGGTCAAGTTTCGGGCGCAGCATATGTGTGCATAAATCATAATTAGAAAGTTTTTTCGCCATTTTTGCTCATTAACAAACCGGCTCAGCAGTCGGGGGGCAATTTTCAAATATCCCACTGCTTTGAAATCTCCTCGCGGTTCGAGGCCCTAGTGCTTTGATAGCTGCTTGCGCCTTTTTGGTTGCGAGCAGGCGGTATGTCGCGTGCCCTGGCGATGCGCGACAGTGGAATTCCCTGTCTTTGGAAATGCATGAGAAGGAAACAAACGCGGCCGGTCGCTGCGATTCCCGAAGGGTAGAGTAAAGAAATGGCAATCCAGAATGGAAATGCCCACGCCGCAGATCTGGGGCTTCGAGCACTGGCTCTGTTCCTGCGCCTTCATGGCGTGAACACTGAACCCGATCAGCTCCGCGATCGTTGCGGGAGCGATGAGATCGGCATCCGCGCGATGCTTCGCTGCGCGCGCGAATTCGGGGTCAAAGTCCGTTCGCGGACAATGGACTGGACCCGCCTTGCAAGTATCCAGCTGCCCGGAATTGCCTCGCTGCATGACGGCGGATTTCTGCTTCTGGGAAGGATCGATGACCAGGTGGCGCTTGTGATGCACCCGGCCTCGTCGCATCCGCGCCAGATGACGCGGGCGGAATTCGAAGCGATTTGGGATGGCGGTTTAATCGCTGCTGGATCACAGAGCCTCGCGCAGCGCGCACTTCATGCATTTGGCGGCATCCGCGCCCGAGGCATTGAGTTCGGGCTTCACCTGGGCGCCGGCCTGATGCGCCACGCCGGCGACGTCCTGATGCGTGCCCGCGACAGCTTGACGAAGGCCCGCGATAGCTTCTTGACGAAGGCCCCTGACCTCCTGATGCGCGGCCGTTTCGCCGCTCGCGACGAGATTGCGAACGAGGCGGCGGACACCGAATC
>Ga0207657_10002113_pt1 | contig 21480 bp, 18 predicted proteins | sample KBSC33metaG_FD_184316 | JGI IMG/M metagenome (GOLD analysis project Ga0207657, IMG submission 184316) | Corn rhizosphere microbial communities from Kellogg Biological Station, Michigan, USA - KBS C3-3 metaG (SPAdes) (version 2) | ecosystem: Host-associated > Plants > Roots > Rhizosphere > Soil ... | reverse complement strand
CCACCGCCTAAAGCTCATCTTCGAAGGAGGCCCATGGTCGAGCGCAAACTTCGTCTCGCGCCCCAAGTCACCAAAGTCAGCAAGGCCCCATCCTCCAAGCTGTTCGTGCTCGACACCAACGTGCTGATGCACGATCCGACCAGCCTGTTCCGCTTCGAAGAGCACGACATCTTCCTGCCGATCCTCACCCTCGAGGAGCTCGACAACAACAAGAAAGGCGTCACCGAAGTCGCGCGCAACGCGAGGCAGGCATCGCGCTATCTCGACGAGCTGGTCACCGCGGCGATCGCGATCAGCAGCGGCAGCCTGGCGGCGGGCATACCGTTGAAGCCGCAGAGCGGCGGCGCGGCGACCGGCCGGCTCTTCCTGCAGACCGAGGCGATCGCGACGACGCTGCCGCCGTCGCTCGCCGGCGGCAAGGCCGACAACCAGATCATCGCCGTCGTCATGCATCTGTCGCAGGCGCAGCCGAAGCGCAACGTCATCCTGGTGTCCAAAGACATCAACATGCGCATCAAGGCGCGTGCGCTCGGCATTGCGGCCGAGGATTACTTCAACGACAAGGTCCTCGAAGACACCGACCTGCTCTACAGCGGCATGCGCGAGCTGCCCGCCGATTTCTGGGACCGTCACGGCAAGGCGATGGAGTCGTGGCAGCAAGCGGGCAACACCTATTACCGCGTCACCGGCCCCTTGTGCCACAGCCTTCTGGTCAACGAATTCGTCTACCTCGAAGGCAAGGGTCCCGGAGAGACGCCGCTCTACGCGATGGTCAGGGAAGTCAGCGGTCGCACGGCGCTCCTCCAGACGCTGAAGGATTACACGCACCAGAAGAACAACGTCTGGGGCATCACCGCGCGCAACCGCGAGCAGAATTTCGCGCTCAACCTGCTGATGAATCCCGACATCGATTTCGTCACGCTGCTCGGCCAGGCCGGCACCGGCAAGACGCTGCTGACCTTGGCCGCGGGCCTGATGACGACGCTCGAATTCAAGGTGTATTCGGAGATCATCATGACCCGCGTCACGGTGCCGGTCGGCGAGGACATCGGCTTCCTGCCCGGGACCGAAGAGGAAAAGATGAATCCGTGGATGGGGGCGCTGGAGGACAATCTCGACGTCCTCAACAAGACCGACGACGAAGCGGGCGAATGGGGCCGCGCCGCGACGCGCGACCTGATCCGCTCGCGGATCAAGGTCAAGTCGCTGAACTTCATGCGCGGGCGCACATTCATCAACAAATACCTGATCATCGACGAGGCGCAGAATCTGACGCCGAAGCAGATGAAGACGCTGATCACCCGCGCCGGACCGGGCACCAAGGTCGTGTGCCTGGGCAATATCGCCCAGATCGACACGCCCTACCTGACCGAGGGCAGCTCCGGCCTGACGTATGTCGTCGACCGCTTCAAGGGCTGGTCGCACAGCGGCCACGTCACGCTGACGCGCGGCGAGCGCTCCCGGCTCGCCGATCACGCGGCGGAAATCCTTTAAGCGCGCCCGGCCCGCAACCCGATGATGCGTTCGTCGAACCGGATCGGGCGCGACGGGGCATCGGCGCCGGTGCGATGAGCTCGCTGCCGCGGCTGGCCGTCCAGGACCCGCCCGACATCAGCATCGTCGTGCCCGTCTACAACGAGGAGGCGGGACTGTCCGCGTTCTGGGCGCGCCTCGCGCCGGTGCTGGACTCGCTCGGCCGCCGCGCGGAGGTGATCTTCATCGACGACGGCAGCAGCGACGGCACGCCGGCGCAGCTCATGTCGCTGCGCCATCTGGATTCCCGCGTGCGCATCGTCGGCCTGTCGCGGAATTTCGGCAAGGAGATCGCGCTGACCGCAGGGCTCGATCATGCGAGCGGCGACGCCGTCATTCCGATCGATGCCGATCTGCAGCATCCGCCGGAGGTCATCGCCGAGCTCGTCGCGCGCTGGCATGACGGCAGCGATATCGTCATCGCCCTGCGCCGCGACCGGGCGACCGACGGCGTGCTGCGTCGCGCCGCGTCGTCGCTGTTTCACACGGTCTTCACCCGGATGACGACGGTGCCGGTCGTGCGCGATGCCGGCGACTTCCGGCTGTTGTCGCGTCCGGTCGTCGACGCGCTGCGGAAGCTGCCCGAGCGCACGCGCTTCATGAAGGGACTCTACGCCTGGGTCGGCTTTCGCCAGACGACCGTTTCCTACGACATCGAGCCGCGGCTCGAGGGGCGCTCCAAATTCAGCGCCTGGCGTCTGTGGCGGCTGGCCCTCGATGGCATCACCTCGTTCAGCTCGCTGCCGTTGAAGGTCTGGAGTGTCGTCGGGCTGGTATTCGCGCTGGTGGCGCTGGCGTACGGCGTCTATCTGATCGCGCGCACGATCGTTCGCGGCGTCGACGTGCCCGGCTACGCATCGCTGATGGTGGTCGTTCTGTTCCTCGGCGGCCTGCAACTGCTTTCGCTGGGCATCATCGGCGAATACTTAGGACGCGTGTACGACGAGGTCAAGGCGCGGCCGCTGTATGTCGTGCGGCAACGCATCGGCTTCGACCGCGACGACGCGGGCGCCGGCTGATCCCGGCGCGGCCGATGCCGACGCTGCTGCACCGGTTTGGCCGCTTCGCGGTGGTCGGTGCGCTGGCGACCGCGACGCACGCGGCGGTGTTCACCGCGGTGATCGAGCTGGCCCACGTCGAGCCGGTGCTCGCCACCGTGCTGGCCTTCGTCGTCGCCATGCTGACCGGCTTCGCGCTGAACCGTCGCTGGACATTCGCCGTGCGCGATGCGGCGGCGCAGCGGCTGTGGCGCTACGCCTTGGCCGCGCTGGCGGGTCTCGCGCTCAACGCGGCCATCATGTACTGCGTCGTGCACCTCCTCCATGCCTCGCCGTACCTCGGGCTCGCGGCAGCGATCGTCGTCGTTCCGCCGGTAAGTTTCGCGCTCAACCACTTCTGGGTCTTTCGCGAGCCGGCAGCGCGAGGATGACGCCGCGATGAGCTACGCGATCGACGTGCCGGTGCGCCGCTATGCGAAGGCTCGGCGCCCGAGCCGGGCCGACGCCGCGGTGGTCGCGGCGTTTATGGCGATTCACATCGCCAGCAGCTACTTCGGCGCCGCCGGACCCGACACGACGCGCGACGTCGCCGCGGCTCTGGCGATCCGGGACTTGGGCGCGCTGCCGCTGCAGGGGCCGCTGCTCGCCGGCACTTCGCATCTGGGCCCGCTGTGGTTCTATCTGCTGTCGCTGCCGATGCTGGTGTCCCGCTCATGGCTCGGCGTCGCCGTGTTCGTTGCCGTCATCTCCAGCCTGCAATTTCCACTCGCCTATGCGGCCGGACGACGCCTGATCGATCGGCGCTTCGGCCTTCTATGGTGCGCGCTGCTGGCGCTGCCCGGATGGGCGAGCTTTCAGCTGGTCGGCTTTTCGCACACCAACCTGGTGCCGACCTGCAGCATGCTGGTGCTCTACGCGCTGGTGCGCCTGGCGCAGCAGCGCCAAGCGCGCTGGCTGGTGGCCGCGGCGGCTGCATTTTCGCTGGCGCTGCACGCGCATCCGACGACGATCGTGCTGGCGCCGATCATCGCTATCGTCGCCCTGCTCGCAATGCCCAGCGGCGGCGCGCTGCTGCGCTGGAGCGTGCTGGCGATACTGGTCGCTCTTCTGCCGTTCGCGCCGCTGCTTGCCGACAGGACGGCCGCAGCCGCGCCGCTTATCGCGCAAGCAGCCGTTTACGCCGGCAGCACGATGCATGCGTCCAACCTGCTCGGCACCGGGCCATTGTTGTGGGCGATGCTGGCGGACGGCCCGCGCATCGTCGCCGACGCTTTTCTCGCCATGGCACCCGGCGTGCCGGCCGCCGCGACAATCGCGGTGCTCGCGCTCGAGCTCGCCGCGCTCGCCGGGCTCCTGTTCGCCGCCCGGCGCCAGCCGCTGCCCGTCGCCACGGCACTGCTCGCGACCGTCGCCGCTGCCGCGCTGATCGCGTGGCTGCGACCCGCGACACCGTTCTACATGACTTATGCGCTGTTGCCGCTGGTCGCTGCGCTCGCAGCGCTGGGCCTGTACGGACTTTGCGCCGGCCTGCACGAACGGGGGGCGGCGCTGCTGAGAGGCATCGTCGGCCTTGCGCTGCTGTTGCACGCGGCGTTCGCCGCCGGCATCGCCGCGACGATCGCCTCGGGCGACGTCGTGCTCGACGTCGCATCGCGGCTCGACGTCAAGCAACACGACGCCGCGCCGGCGCTGGCCGAGCCCTGGTTGCCCGCGCACGCGGTCGACGCGAGCGGCGCGTTCCTTTGCCGCCAGCAGGGCCCGATCGTGCTGCACGGCGCGTACGGCTACCTCGAGCACGTCTATCTCGGCTTGGATCACCGGCTGCACTGCGGCATACTCGACGTCCACCTCGCGGGCATCGAGCCCGCCGCCGGCGTGCACCTGGTCGGCATCGCGCGGCCCGCATGGCGCGCGCTGGGCTGGATGCCGTCGATCTATTTCGGCGGGATTGGAGTGACGCATGCCGCAGACGTGCTGTGGCCCACGCGGGGCTTGCCGCCGCCCGACGGCAGCGTCTACCCGCCGCCGGCGATCGCGCCGCTGCCGACCCGCGCGGTTTCGATCGACGCCAACGTGCCGGGCGACCGGGCGCTGATCGTCGCCTTCCCGTACGTGCCATGGATGCTCCCGCCGCAAATCGAAGTCAGCGCGAACGGGGTCGCTCGTATTCCTCTGACCCGCGATGTCGCCACGGCGGTTTATCTATGCCGCGAATGCGTCGGCGCCGCGAGCGTCGCCTGGCGCGTTTCGATCGTTTCGTCGGCGCCGGAGCGGGTCGACGTCGTCACCGTCGCGCCGCCGCGACGCGAATGAACACGCGTGGGTGCGCCGGCGCAGCGTCGCAGTGGCGTTCGCTCGCGCGCTGCCTGTCGATGCTGTTTCTGGCGGCGCTGCTCGGCGCGTGCAGCGAGGAGCCGGCGCGGCCCGACCTGGGCAGGCTCTATCGCGCCGGCGGCGGCGACATCGACCCGACGCCGGTCATCGTCATTCCCGGTGTGTTCGGTTCGCGACTTCGCGACCGGGCAACCGGCGTCGAAGTCTGGCCCGGCACCTCGAACGACATCCTGTTCGGCGAGTATCGGAATATCGCGCTCGACTTCGATCCCGTTACGCTGCAGGTGAAAAGCGATCAGCTCGAGGCCTACGGCATCGCCGAAGCCGCGCTGGGCCACGACTTCTACGGGCAGATCATCGAAACGCTGCACCGCTTCGGCGGCTACGTGCCGGGGACGCCCGGCACACCGGCCCCGCGCGGCGAGCGCCGCTACTACATCTTTCCGTACGACTGGCGGCAGGATAACGTCGAAGCGGCGCGCGCGCTCGATCGGCTGATCGAAGCGATCCGACGCGACTACGCGAATCCGTCGCTGCGAGTCGACATCGTCGCGCACAGCATGGGCGGCCTGATCGCCCGCTACTACCTGCGCTACGGCACCGTCGACGTGCTCGACGGCAGCGAGCAGCAGGTCACGCTGTACGGCACGACGCGCGTGCGCAAGCTGGTCCTGCTCGGAACGCCGAACATGGGCTCGGCCTCGTCGCTGCACGCCTTCCTGATCGGACAGCCGGTCGGACTGCAGCGGATCCCGCAGGAAGTGCTGGCGACGCTGCCTTCAGGCTACCAGCTGTTCCCGCACCCGCTGGTCACGTGGCTGATCGACATCACCGGCGCGCCGCTCGACGACGAGCTGTTCGACGGGGCGACCTGGCGCCGCTATCGCTGGTCGATCTTCGATCGCACGGTACAGGCCCGGATCCGCGCCGCGCGCGGCGCTGACGCCGACGCATATATCGCGGCACTGCAACGCTATTTCGATTACCGGCTCGAGCGCGCGCGCCGCTTCATGTGGGCGCTGTCGACGCCGGAGCCGGCCACGCCGATCCGCTATGTGCTGTTCGGCGGCGACTGCACGCTGACGCCGGCGCGTCTGGCGCTGGAATACGAAATCGAGACGCCGGTCGCGCGCCTGTACCCGGCCGATATTCATCGCCCGGTGCCGGGCGTGCGCTACGACGAGCTGATGCTCGAGCCGGGCGACGGCAGCGTGACCAAGCCCTCGCTGCTGGCGCGCGAGACGCTCGACCCCAGCGCGCCGCAGAACGAGGACAGCTTCATCCCGATCGCGTACTGGTTTTTCCTGTGCGAACGGCACAACCGGCTCACCGGGAACATCAATTTCCAGGACAACCTGCTCAACGTGCTGCTGACCCGCAGCCTGCCGTGGGAGATGACTGCGCCGGCCGCGCACTGATCGAACACGGGTCAGGTCCGGCCCAGCGCCAGCCGGCGCAGCGTCGGCGCGTCGACCAGGTCCGCCAGACCGGATTCGAGAACCGCTTTCCTGAACTCGGTTGGCCAACGGGCGACACACGGCGCGACAGGCGAGATGCACTGTCCAGCCGTACAGCCCCATTGCACGTACCGGCGACACACCTCGGTAGCCTCGGTTTGCACCGCCACGAGGGTCGCCGATACTTGATTGCTCCGATGAAGGCGCTTGAAGTAGACTGCCTCGCGGACGAATACCGGCTCGGCCAGTTGCAAGGCCCGGAGGCAGAAATCCCAGGCGTGGACATGCCTGTACGCCTGGAATCCGCCAAGCATTCGGAACAGGTCGGACGAGATGAACAGATTGCCGGAAGAGGCGGCGATATTCTGCTTCAGCAGCGCAAACCCGATCGTCGGCGCGGCAAGCGCGTCGCCGACTGCGCAGCAAAGATCGTAGACATACCGGTTGTGCAACGGATCGATGTAATTGCCATCCGCATCGACGCATTCGGTTGACGAAAAGCCCCACGGCGCACCGGCGCCGGCGATATTCGCCACCATCCGGCGCAAACGATCCTCGTGCATGAAATCGTCGGAATTCTGCAGACAGATGAATGCTCCGGTCGCCAGTCCGGCGGCTTCATTGACCGTTTCCGGCGCACCCCTGCGCTCCCGGGCGACGAAACGATGCGAGAACGGTGACTCCGCCAGACACCGCCGGATCGCGTCGGCGGAGTCATCGTCCGACCCGTCGTCGATAACGACCAGTTCCACCCGGCGATAAGTTTGCCGGAAGACTGACTGCAAAGCGGCTTCGACATATGTCGCGTGGTTTCGGCAGGGCACGACAACCGTCACGAGCGGTGTATCAGGACTCACCGCCTTGGCGCGCGAGGCCGGTCCTGCGAGGCCACCGGGTCCTGGCACCGGGTCCGCTCCGGCCGGTGCCTCGTCTGACAGCAGCGCAGAAAGGAATCTCCGGTAAAGCGCGGATTTCCAGGCAGTCCGATCCAGGGCCTCGACAATGTGCGCCTTTGCCCGGCCGCGGTCGCCACGCTCGCGCCACAAGTCCGCCAACATGTAGCGCGCATCGTGCCGAGTGGGATCTTGCTCGAGCGCAGCCTCATAGTCGCGAACGGCGTCGTCGTAGCGGTAAGCTTGCCGGTGCGCGAGCGCTCGCGCCATCAGCTCCGCCCGCCGCTCGCCGGCAGGATCCGGCTGCGTCGCGCCCACCGCACCCTTCTTGCCGTGGCATTCCTTGAAACGCAATCCGCTTCCGCAGGGACAGGATTGATTGCGCGTGGGTTCACTCATCGATCGTATGCCGGGCGTGTCATCGTCAGGACGGTGTCCGCGAGATGGCGGCCCGTGGTTCGCAGATCATGGTGTTTTCGCACGTCATCGAACGCCGCCTGGGCAATCGCCGACCGCAGCACGGGGGACGCCGCGAGCTTCTCGAGCGCTCCGATCCACGCATCCACATCGTTTTCAACCAGTATCCCGGTCTTTCCGTCATCGACCGTTTCCCGGAACGGCGACACGTCGCTGTATATGCCGGGGACCATGCAGCCGCCGTATTCGCGGTATTTGTTGTTGGTCTTGTACTTTTCGAAGCCGTCGCCGATAAGCGGAGCAATGCCGATATGCCAGCGCCGCGAAATCTTGAAGTCCAGGTATTTGTCGTAATCGCCTATCCATCGATGGAATACGACATTCGGCAAGCCACCGAGCGCCTCCGGCATCCAGCCGATGAATTCGAACATCACGCTCCGGTCGTATACGCGCAGAAAGTGCTTGACGAGGGGAACAACGAGTGACGACACGCGCGGTCGCGGCGTCGTCGGATAGCCGATTCGGATGACAGCGTCTTCGCCGTCCGCGGCCGGACGGTGCCGCTGAAGAAGCGCGGCAGCCTTGGCGATGTCGAACCCCGGCGGCACGAACTCGGTGCAGATATCGGAAAAACGCGACGCAACATAATCGCGCAGCGGCTCCGACCACGTCACGACGACCGCGGCGTTCCGTACGAACGCGTCCAGCGTATCGACCGTCGCCGGATGTCGGAAGAATCGCGCAAGTCGCACATCGATGTCGGCAGTGATCTCCCAGAAGTTGTCGTCGATAAAATAAGTGTAGCGTATGCCTTGGCGCGCGAGGTGCTCCGGCAACCACGAATAGCGGGGGTAACACAACCTCGACACGACGACGGGTCGACCGGCGACCACGGCCCCAAAAATGTCCGGAGCAATCCTGACTTCCAGCGACGCGAAAACTTCCCGCAGCTCGCGCGCGACCAGTCGCGTGGTCGGTATGTCGCTGTCCGCGATCAGCAGTGCGCGCTGGCCTTCGTGCTGCGGCATCGTCACGCCCGGCCCTCGACCGCGTGATGCTCATCGTCGGTGCCGCTGGCGCCGATCTCCAGCGCCAGATGGCGGAGCTCTTCCGCCCCGAACAAGCCTGCCCAGCCGTTGTTCAGGCAAGAGCAGACGAAATACATCCTCCAGGTTTGCCGCGTCGGCGCCAGCGGGTTTGCGCTGGCTCGCTCGCTCGACGCCCAGCGGAAGAACTCCGTCAGCATGCTATTGGCCTCGCTCATTCCACCGTCGCCGATCGCGCCGCTGATCGTATTGCTAGCGTGCAGGCGATAGTGATAGGTCGCTGCCGGCACGAACTTCGGCTCGGCGACGCGGACTGCCCGCAGAGCGAACTCCCAGTCGTGGTTGTAGCGCAATGAGCCGAACGGCCCGATACGCTGAAACAACGCCCTCGAAAAGAAAAGGTTGCCGCTGGAAATCGCCGCGTTCCCGCCGAGGAGCGAAAACCCCACGGTCGCCTGACGGGAAGCTACGGCGGCCACTGCAGCGAGCGTCCCGGCGCGCTTGTCCACGCGGGGGTCGATCGGGCGGTCCCGATCGTCGACGTAAGCGGTCTCGGAAAAGCCCCACTGCGCGCCGCTCGCAGCGATATCCGCGACCATCAGCGCGATGCGATCGTCGGAAAACCAGTCGTCCGAGTTAAGAATATTGATGAATGGCGCCGATGACAAGCTGATCGCTTCGTTGATCGTCGTCGTCGCTCCCCGATTGTCCCGCTCGACGAAGCGGCAGGGAAACGGCGAGTCCGCAAGCGTACCGCGCGCTATCTCGGTCGAGCCGTCGGTCGAGCCGTCATCGATCACTACCAGCTCGATTTGCCGATACGTCTGCGAAAATACCGATTCGATCGCACGCCGGACGAATCGCGCATGGTTATAGCAGGGCACGACGACCGCCACCGCTGGCTGCGCAGCGTCCGGCGCATTGTCCTCCCGGCCGGACATTCGGGGCGAGCGCTGGATGACCGCGTCCCTGTCGTGCTCCGCTTGCTTGCCGTATGCCGCCGCGATGACCAATCCGAGGTTATAGCGAAACGTCGGAAACTTCCACGCTGTCAGATCGAGGGCCCGCAATATCAGTTGTGCGGCTTCCTTGCAGTCGCCTTGCTCGAATCGCAAAACGCCGAGCATATGCAGGGCGTCCGGTAAGTCGGGCGCCATCGCCAAGACCTCGCGATAGATTCTCTCCGCTTGCGGGAGGTCTTTCCCCGCCTGCGCCGCAAGCGCATCGTTCATGCGTCGGGCGATCTTTGCGGAAACGTTCGCGTCCGCGCCAGCCGCACCCGATAATCGGCCGCAGCAATCCTTGTAGCGCTTGCCGCTACCGCACGGACATGGATCGTTTCTACCGGTGTTCGCCATCGACTGGCGCTTAGCGCGATGACCTGGTTTCCGGGACTGAGCGATGGGTCTCGAGCACCGGCTACCTGGACTGCTGCCGGAAGAAGGACGTCGAGGACCAAACCAGCGTCGCGCCGGCCGACTGGGCACTCGCCGCCGTCGACTCCAGCAGTCTGGCGTGGTCGGCCAGCTGGCGCAATCTGGGCCCGAATACCGGATGGCCGGCATTCGCTTCGCCGGTTCGGATTACCGCAGCCGCTTCAGCGCGCGCTTCTGCGGCCGGAAAGCTCGCCCGCGCCGCAAAGAAAGGCGCATACAACGGATCCAGCGGAAGATGTGCGCCGGCATCGCGCAGCCGTTCCTCGACGCCGCCAGCCGTGGTTATCGCAGCGCCGTAGCGGTCCGACAAATAGGCGCTGTACCCGGCAAACAGCCGCTGCGCGTGGTCGCGGTAGCCGTGGCCCCACAACCCCTCGCATATCGTGGGGACCGTCGATTCGAGCAGATCGCGTGACGCCAGAGCAAACGCATTGCGCGCTTCGCATCGGACGCCTTCATCAGTGAGCCGGACAAACAAGTCGACGCCGCTGGCGACGTCGCCGGTCGCGATAAGCAGCTCTGCCTGCCGCGCACGCGCCGGCCAGAGCAGCGACACCGCTTCAAGAAATATCGGTCCAAGTCGTCCCGACTCGAGCGCGCATTCGACGGCCCCGGTGTAATAGCGCATGGCGCGATCGACGTCGCGATCGTGATGTTGTGCCAACGCTCCGAGAAAGTAGAACAGCGACGGAAAGAAATAAGGACCGGCGCGCCCGTACTCGGCCAGATTCGTGCAGCTCTTCAGTCGTGCGAGGGCAGCGACCGGGTCGCTGGCCTCCGGACCGAAGCTGGCGTCGACGCCGGCAAGTAACCTGGCGAGAACTTCCTTTCCCTCGGCAAGTCGCCCGGTGCTGACCAAGTCCTTTCCCAGACGATAGGCGAAACCCTGCCAGACGGGGGATGTGGCCTCCGTCGGCGTGGCAACGCGCCCGGCCAGGTATCCGGCGTAGGCCGCTCGTGCTGGCCGGCGCATGGGTGTCACGCGCAGCGGTCGGCGCGATGCCCACAGGAACTGCCGCTCGTTCGAGGTGAGGGTTTCGACATAGGCAAACCCCGCATGGCGGGCCGTGTTCGCAAACGCCTCGGAAGACAGCAGGAAACCATGAAAACCGGGTGACAGCGCGGCAAGCAGCGTGGTCGACTGGTTCTCTTTGGTGATGAACGACCCGGCAGGCGTAGTCATGATCAGCACGCCATCGTCGGCGACCCAGCGCGACAGCAGTGCGACAAACGCCGAGGGGTCGGGAACGTGCTCGATAACCTCGGAAGCGTAGACGACGTCGAATCGCCGGCCGGCCAGCGCCTTGCAATCCTGCAGCATTTCCGCGTGGATCGTCACGCCCAGCCGTATGGCCCCTTCCCGGCCGTAATCGGCAAGTTCGAGCCCAACCGCCTCGCCGCGGCCGGTGCGCTGCCAGAAATCCAGTGCAAAGCCGAAACCGCAACCAACGTCGAGCAACGAGCCTCGATCGGCAGCGGCCAATATCGGCCAGACCGTCTCCCAGACTCCGCCGCCGACCTCGACGTAAAAGCGCCAGAACTCTTCGCCGTCGTGCTTCATATCGGAGAAGTTCGCAATGTCCGGCGGGTCGTAGAATGCACTGGAACACCCGGAACAGCGGATCAACGTAAGCGTGCGATCACGCGGCTCTATCGCCGGGACCGTGAGCATGACGGAGTGTCCGCCGGCGCGGTGGCAAACCGGACAATGCTTGTCGCCGGCCGTCACCCGCGGTGACGGCGACCAATCGATGTCGTCTGGGGTTACCGGCGCATCCACCGCTCACGCCTCATGGTGACTCCGCCCTGCGGGACGAGCGTACGGATGCGCGCCGCCCTGATCGGATGAATCTCGGATGCCGCTGCAAGCATCAGCCTGCCACGAGCGGGTCGTGCGCGTTCAGCGAGAGGGGCAGAAAACCTCGCGACAGGTCGGCGAACTCGTTCAATTCGAACAAGCCCGGCGCGGCCGCCAAGTTTGGATTATAGGCGCGATCCGACGCGAGCTGCGCTCCCCATCGCTGCTGCATTGCGCTTCGGTCGGCGGCTTCGTCTTCGCTTAGCGGCAAAGCATGCTGTTGCAATCGCAGCGGATAAGCGTACGCGAGCTCAGCGCCAGGGTGCCAGCGATTGCGATATCCGTTGTCCGCAAGACGCAGGCAGAAATCGACGTCCCGGTACCGCGCAATAAGCATCCTGGTATCGAGACCGCCGACCTCGTCCCACAGCCGCTTTCGGACGGCCATGCAGCCGAGGCCGACAGCCGACAGACTCTGCACGACTCCGCCCCGTACGCTCGCCTTCACCCAATCGCGCGGATAGCCGACATAAGGCGATGCGGCGACCGTTGTCGGATCCAGGATGTATCCGGCTTGGACAGCGCGTCGATCCGCATCGTATAGCAGTGCGCCGACCGCCCCCACCGGCGCTTGCGATGCATGGCGGACGAGCAGTTCGAGCCAGTCTGCCGTCACAGGTACAAGGCCCTCGTCGACCAGGATGACCACTTCGGCGTCCGAATGCGCGACCGCCGCATTGACCTCTGCCGCGGCACGCCGGTCGATCGCGGGAGGCGCGGGATCGATGCCGGTGGCCGCGGGCGCCGCGGCGCCGGTCCGGACGAACACGGCGTTGTCGCCGGCTGCGCGTGACAGCTCGCGCCAGCGCGCTCTTCGATCATCGCTTTCTCCCGTGCCGCTTTGCAACATGATCAGACAAACCTTCGGCATGCCCGCTGCGAGAATCGGATCTGCCTGCAGGAAAGCCCCATTGACCGAGCGTATGAGCGTCGCTTGCGCGCCTGTCCGTTCTATATGCGAGGCGACCGCGCGTTGCTGCGCCGAATCGGCATAGGTCTTGCTCTTCATCGCGCGCGCGGTCGAGCCTTCGATCGCGCGCCAGTGATAAAGGACGCGCGGCAGGTGGACGATATGTTTCGAGTCGATCGTTTCGCTGACTCGCAACACCAGATCCCAGTCCTGAGCACCGTCGTAGCCGAGTCTGAATCCGCCCAATGAGCGCAGGGTCTCCGTCCGGTAGACGCTCAGGTGGCTGATGTAATTTTGGGCCGTCAGCAGAACCGGATCCCACTCGGGCTTGAAATACGGCTCATAGCGCCTGCCGTGCTCGTCGATCTTGTCTTCATCGCTATACAGCAGCACCGCTTCGGGGTTCCTGGCAAGCGCCTCCGCGACCAGCTGCAGAGCCCATGGGGCGATCTCGTCGTCATGGTCGATGAGAGCGACAAACTTCCCCGTCACCAGGCCAAGCGCTGCGTTCGATGCCGCGGCGATTCCACCGTTCTCGGCACGATGTTCGACCCGGATGCGCGAATCACGGCTGGCGTATTCGTCGAGCGTCGATCGCGTCGTAGCGAGCGTGGAGGCATCGTCAGCAATGCAAAGCTCCCAATGCGGCCAGGTCTGCGCAAGAACGCTGTCGAGACAGGCGCGCAGCCAGCGGTCCGGGGAATTGTAGGTCGGCATAGCGATCGAAATGATCGTCGGCTCCGCCTGTTGCGCTGCATCGCTGCGCCACTGCGCGATCATAGCTGCCGGCGGATTGTCGAATCGCTCGACCCAGCTGCGGTACTCGATGCCCTGACGTCGCTGCCTGGCGGCAAACTGGGCCATCAGGAGATTGCCGCGCAACGCCGGCAGGCCCGGCCGCAAGACGATCGCACGTTCGAGGCACGCGATCGCCTGGTCGTATTCTCCTAGCTGGTAATGGACGGCCCCCAGCATATTGGTCGCGTCCACATTGTCCCCATCGATCTCGAGCGCCCGGGTGTAGAGCCGAAGCGCTTCGCGATGCCGTCCTGCTTGATGGTGGGCGAGCGCTGTCCGCATCGTGGCGGTCAACTCGTTGTCCTGCTGCGGTCTGGCAGCGAGCGCGCCGTGACACTCCTTGTAGCGACGGCCGCTGCCGCAATGACATGGAGCATTGCGCGACGCGGACTGGTGTGAGATATCGGTCATGCTCAGGCGTCGGCGAACGGCGAGTGGGCGTGGCCCTGGACCGCAGGCATGGCGGGAATGACGGCCGCCAGGCCCTTGTTACGCGCGTAGCGCAGGAAAGCCGCCCGTCCGTCATCGGTGGCGAGCCAGGGATGCCGATGAATACCGGCAAAGAACGAAGCCAGAAGCCACTCTCCGTCGATCCGACCCGCCAGCGTCAGCGCCGCGAACGAGTTGTCACCGTGCAGTCGGTAATGATAGAGCCGCTGGTCGACGAACGCCAGGCGGGTTACATAGGTGGCCGCAAGCAAAAAATCCCAGTCGTGGCAGACGCGCAGCGGCGCGAATCCGCCAATCCGGTGGAGAAGGTCACGGCGGAACAACAGATTGCCGGTGGAAATCGCGATGTTGTGCTCAATCAGCGGGTACAAAAGATTCGGCGCCGCGACACCCTCGTCGATACGACGGCGCAGTGTGCGCGTATAGGCGGTATCCAGAACCGAATCCTCGTCGTCGATGAACGATACGTCCGACCACGCCAGGTCGATTCCCGGCGCAAGCGCGGCAACCAGGCGCTCGAGGCGCTCGGTATGAAAGGCGTCGTCCGAATTGATCAGGGCCACGATGTCGCCCCGCGCCATCGCCATTCCCCGATTGAGCGCCGCGTCGGCGCCAGCGTTGGCCTGGGAGACCAGCGTTACCGGAAACGAGACCCGCCGCGCGAACTCGGCGACGATCTCTGCGCCGCCGTCGCTGGACCCATCGTCCACAACAATCAGCTCGCGCGGCTCAAGCGTCTGCGCACCGATCGAAGCCAGCGTCCGCGGCAGATACCGCGCATGATTGTAGAGAGGCATCACGAGCGAAACCTCATTGCCTCCCGGAGCCGAGCGTTTCGCGCGCGAGGCGGCGAAATTCTGCACGCGGATCGCGCCTGACGCGATCAGCGATGCAGTATGCCGTTCGACGTCGGCAAATGCAGGCCGGGCCGGCGACGGCGCAAATTCCCTGCTTCTCGCCGCATGGAGCGCCTCGAGGTAGCGCCGGCCGTATCGGCGATCGGGCTCCAGGTGATTTCCTTCCGCCCACTCGTTCCACGCATTGACGAAAAGCAGTCTTTCGTCGCCACGATGCCGCAGCCTCGTCTGGGCGATCGCATGGCTGAGCCAGACGCCGAAAAGCTCCGGACTGGAGTCGACGACGACCATCCCTTCGTTCTGCCGTCGTGCGGTGTTGTCCCACATCGGAGTCACGCCGCGGAACTGGCGATACGCCGGTCTCGGCAGCATAAGATAATGCGCCGCCAGACTGGCATAGCCGAAGACCGTGCCACGGAACACCGGGTTCGTGATTTCGACCTGGTCGGCCCGATTCTCGGCGGCATGACCCAGCGGAGGAAACTCGACCGCGGCGTCGAAGCCGTACGAGGTCGGATCGTCGAGCGCATTTCTCTGCACGGCGGCGAGGTAGATCTCGCCGGGTCCTTCGCGCCGGGCGGTTTCACGCCACAGCGAAACGGTTTGGGCGACGTTCGGGATGGCGCGGATATTGTAGATGAGCAGCAACGGACGGCCGCCGACGCGCAGATAACGCCGATCTTCGAACAGCGGAAAAAGGCTCCGGATGAACGCCACGCCGTCATCGGGCGAATACTGCTGCGCAATCAGGATCTCGTGCTCGAGCCCGTCCCAGCGCCGCGTCCAGTTCTCGTTCGCCCAGCAGACGCAGAAGGGGAAGTCCGGTTGCTCCGACGCCGCCATTTCGGCCAGGGGCCGGTCGAGCAGTCGCTTTCCGCTGAACCAGTAGTAGTAGTAGCAGAATGCGTCGACGCCGTGTTGCCGCGCAAGCTTCGCCTGCGCGTGGCGGACCGACGGGCCCGTCAGGTCGTAATAACCAAGCTCGCCAGGTTCATGCGGCTGCCATTGACCGACAAAATTAGCGCGCGCGCGGCGCACATTGGTCCATTCGGTGAAGCCTTTGCCCCACCACGCGTCGTTCTCCGGAATCGCGTGGAATTGCGGGAGATAAAACGCGATGGTACGCACCGGATCATCGTCGACCACTAAGGCACGGCGTTCCTCGAGGGGTGGCGGCCATGCGCGCGCGGCGCGTTCCAGCTCAGCCTCGACGACCCGGCGATCGATTGCGTCTGCCGCCAGCCGCCGGTTGAAACGCGCTGCCTCCACGCCCGGATTAACCTGAAGGGCCCGGTCGATCAGGGCCAGTGATCGCTCGAACTCGCCGCGCTGAAAGTGAGCCACGCCGCACATGTGCAGCGAATCGAAATCATCAGGGGCTTCGGCGAGAATCTCGCGATACAACTCGATTGCCTCCAGCGTAGCGCCCTTCTGCTGCGCTGCCAGGGCTTGCCGCTTCCGGATGGCGATCGAGTCCCGCAGATTGGGCGCGGCGGCGCCCACGGATGCCGACGCGGCTCCGTGGCATTCCTTGTATCGTCTGCCGCTGCCACACGGACACTGGGCATTGCGCGAAACCGGGCTTTGCACCGCGAACGCCGCCCTTCGTCAATGACCGCCGTGAGCGAGATTTTCGAAGCGCGTGTATTCGCCCAGGAAGGCGAGCCGCACTGCTCCGATCGGGCCGTTGCGCTGCTTGCCGATGATGATCTCGGCGATGCCCTTGTCCTGCGTGTCCGGGTTGTAGACCTCGTCGCGGTAGATGAACAGGATCACGTCCGCATCCTGTTCGATCGCGCCCGATTCGCGCAGGTCCGACATCACCGGCCGCTTGTTCGGACGCTGCTCCAGACTGCGGTTGAGCTGCGACAGCGCCATCACCGGCACCTTGAGCTCCTTGGCCAGCGCCTTGAGCGAGCGCGATATCTCGGAGATCTCGGTCGCGCGGTTCTCGCCTTCGCCGACCGCCTGCATCAGCTGCAGATAGTCGACGACGATCGCGCCGAGCCTGCCGCCGTACTGGCGCGACAGCCGCCGCGCCCGCGCCCGGAGCTCGAGCGCGTTCAGCGCCGGCGTCTCGTCGATGTGGATCGGCGCGTCGTTCAGCCGGCCGAGCGCGCCCGACAGGCGCTCCCAGTCGTCGTTCGACAGGCGTCCGGTGCGGATCTTGTGCTGGTCGAGCCGTCCGACCGAGCCCATCAGGCGCATCGCCAATTGCGTGGCGCCCATTTCCATGCTGAAGATCGCCACCGGCATCTTCGAGGTCAGCGCGATGTGCTCGCCGATGTTGAGGGCCAGGGCCGTTTTGCCCATGCTCGGCCGGCCGGCGATGACGACCAGGTCGCCCTCCTGCAGGCCCGATGTCATGCGGTCGAGGTCGGTGAATCCGGTCGCGACGCCGGTGACGTCGGACGGATTGTCGCGGTTGTACAGGAACTCGATGCGCTCGACGACCTGCGTCAGCAGCGGACGGATCTCCTGGAACCCTTGCTGGCCGCGCGCGCCATGCTCGGCAATCTCGAACACCTTGGTCTCGGCGTGATCGAGGATCTCGCGCACGCTGCGGCCCAGCGGATGGTAGGCCGCATCGGCAATCTCGCCGCCGGCGGCGGCGAGCCGGCGCAGGATCGCGCGCTCGCGCACGATCTCGGCGTAGCGCCGGATGTTGGCCGCCGTCGGGACGTTCTCGACCAGCGCGCCCAGGTAGGCCATGCCGCCGACGTAATCGAGCCTGGTCAGCGACTGCAGCGCCTCGGCCAGCGTCACCACGTCGGCCGGCTTGTTGTCGGCGATCAGCCCGACGATCGTCTTGTACAGCAGCCGGTGCGCGTCGCTGTAGAAATCATCGGCACCGAGGATGTCGGCGACGCGATCCGCCGCCCCGTTGTCGAGCAGCAGCCCGCCCAAGACCGATTGTTCCGCCTCAATCGAATGAGGCGGAACCTTGAGCGCTTCGAGCTCGCGATCGTTGGGCATGCGGAAGGATTCGGTCTTGCGGAAGGCTTAAGCATTCTAGCAGTCGGCCGGCGCGCTCCGCCGCCGTTATGCCTGCTGAATGGTCAGCCGTGAGTTTACGCGCGCCGCAAAAACATGGGGCCGTTTCCGGCCCCAGATCGCGTCCAGGATTACGAAAAAGCCCGTCAGCCGGCCTGGACGCCGGTCGTATCGCCCAGAACGTGCACGTTGATGTGCGCGACGGCGTCGGCGTGCAGCGCGACCGTCAGCGGAAACTCGCCGATATGCTTCAACGGACCGTCGGGCATGCGCACCATCGCCTTCTCGACCGTGTGGCCGAGTCCCGCCAGCGCGTCGACGATGTCGACATTGGTCACCGAGCCGAACAGGCGGCCGTCGACGCCCGCCTTTTGGGTGATCTGCACCGACACGCCTTCGAGCTTGGCGGCTTTCTCCTGCGCCTGCGTCAGTCTTTCCGCGGCGGCCCGCTCGAGCTCGCCGCGCTTTTCCTCCAGCAGCTTGAGGTTCTCCGGCGTCGCGCGCTTGGCCTTGCCTTGCGGAATCAGGAAATTGCGGGCGTAGCCCTGCCTGACCTTGACCACTTCGCCGAGGTCGCCGACGTTGTGGACTTTTTCGAGCAATATGATTTGCATGCCAGTCTCGCTTTAGTGCAGGTCGGTGTAGGGCAGGAGCGCGAGAAAGCGCGCCCGCTTGATCGCGGTCGACAGCTGCCGCTGGTAGCGTGCCTTGGTGCCGGTGATGCGCGCCGGCATGATCTTGCCGTTTTCCTGCACGAAGTCCTTCAGGACGTCGATGTCCTTGTAATCGATCTGCTTGACGCCCTCGGCGGTAAAGCGGCAGAACTTCTTGCGCTTGAACAGGTTGTTCCCGCGTTCGCGCTTCTTGCCATCCTTGCCTTTACCTTTGCCTTTGGCGTTTCTTCCCATGGGACGGGGCATTTGATCTTCCTTTGATTTCGCTTGGCCAGCTTCGGCTGAAGCTCAAGCGGTGAGTTCGAATTCGTTGACGTGCAGCGCGACGGTGATGCCGGTGCGGTAGCGCCGCGCGAGGAAGCCGCGGCAGCGAAGCTCGGCGCCGGGAGCGACGCCCGCCAGCGCCCTGGCGACCGGACCCAGCGCGACGGCGGAAAGCTCGCACGCCACGCGCCGTTCGCCGCCCGCCTCGACCTGTGTCGACTCGTGCACCAGGTGAAAGTCGAGCGCCGGAACGCCGGTCGGCGTGAAGCGCAAAGCGTCACGCGATTGCATGCGCGCGTCGAGCGTCACCTGATTGGCCTGCACGTTGGGATCGGTTCGATCGACGCCGCATTACACCTGCGGGGCCGGCTGGGCCGGCGCGCGCGGCGTCTCGGTCCGTGCCGGCGCTGCGGGCTCGGTTCCAGGCGCAACTGCGGCGGGCGCCGCAGCGGCGGCCGGGCCGGCCGGGGACAGCGACCGGGATTTCTCTTCCTTCATCATCGGCGAAGGCGTGACGGCGGCTTCGCGCATCGCGACGATCAGGTGACGGAGCACCGCGTCGTTGAACTTGAACGCGTGCTCGAGCTCGGTCAGCGTCGGCGCGTCGCACTCGATGTTCATCAGGACATAGTGGGCCTTGTGCATCTTGGCGATCGGATAGGCGAGCTGACGGCGGCCCCAATCCTCGAGGCGGTGGATCTTGCCGTTGCCCGCCGTGACCATGGCGCGGTAGCGCTCGACCATCGCGGGCACCTGCTCGCTCTGATCGGGATGCACAATAAAAACGATTTCGTAGTGACGCATGCAGACTTGCTCCTTATGGACTGGTGGGGCGATCGAATCGCCGGCGGCCTCCCCGTCTGCGGCGGGTGAGGCAAGGAACCCGAGATTATAGCGGAATTCGCTCGTCCGGACAAGGGGTTAGCCTTCCTGAGGGGATGACGGAGCGATCGGCTGCCCCGGCTGTCGAATAATTGCCTATCCTTGCGAAAACGCTGGAGTTTCCATGGCTACCGCCCACGCCGCACCCGGCGAATTGATCGACATCCGTCCGTTCGGCCCGGCGCTTGGGCAGGTCGCGTCGGAAACGCTGGTTCGCGCCGAGCACCTCGAGGTATTTCGCCTGGCCCTGCTGGCCGGCCGGTTTCTGCCCGCCCACGACCATCGGCGACCGGTAACGATCCAGTGCATCGAAGGCCGGATCGACCTTGTCACCGCCGATAAGACGCTTTCGATGCACGCCGGCAGCCTCGTCTATCTGGACGGCGATACGCCGCACGAGGTCCGGGCGGTCGAGGACTCGTCGCTGCTGGTCACCTTGCTCGTACGCCGCGAGTGACGGCGCTGGCGCCGCCCGGGCAACAGACAGCAATGCTGGTCCTGACGATCGGGCACTCGACGCGGCCGATCGACGTTTTCGTGGGCCTGCTTGCCGCGAACGGCGTGACGCATCTGATGGATGTGCGCACGATCCCGAAGTCGCGCCACAACCCGCAATTCAACAGCGATGCGCTGGCCCGTTCGCTGCGCGACGCGGGCATCGCCTACACGCACGTCCCCGGTCTCGGGGGCCTGCGCCGCGCGCGCGCCGATTCGGCCAATGCGGCGTGGCGCAACCCATCGTTTCGCGGCTACGCCGATTACATGCAGACGCCGGCCTTCGCCGAGCATCTCGCCGAGGTCATCGCGCTGGCCAAGAGCGAGCGCATCGCGCTGATGTGCGCCGAGGCGGTGCCCTGGCGCTGCCATCGCTCGCTGATCGCCGATGCGCTGGTTGCGCGCGGTGTCGCCGTCGAGGAAATCGTCAGCGAAACGCGCCGGACGCCGCACAAGCTGACGCCGTTTGCGCGGGTCGAAGGGACATTGGTTACTTATCCGGCGATCGATAGCGGACAGGCGGGTTGACGCCGGTCCGCCGGCACTGCGCGTGCCGGGCACCTGACTGCGGTTGACGTCGCGGCGGTCTCGCCTTCGGTGGCGACCTATTTGCCCCGCGCCGCCGCATGCGCCGCTTCGGTTCGCCCGTCTCCTGCAGGAGCGTACGTCGCCAACACGGTATCGCGCTCGCTCCTGGGCATCGCCGCGAGCGCTTTCACCCGCGCATAAAACCGCGGCAGATCGCCGCCTTCGGCCGCCAACAGTCCGGCGAACTCGGGCACCTTCTTCGTGTACAAGCCGACGGCGGCCAGGCTCGCGTTGTTCGGTCCCTGCGCGAACCAGTTGTCGTACGCCGGATAGCCGCCCCACTCGCGCTTGAGCGCATCGTAATCGGCGCGCATCTGCGCGAACGCCGCGGCCTTGCCGGCGCGCTTGTCGGCGATGCTCGCATCGCTCGCGTAAAGCGCTTCCAGCGAATGCTGCGTGCGGTCGATCAGCGTGCGGAATCCCTCGCGGTAGCGCTGCGCGGCGGCGAATTGCGCGGTCAGCGCGGGATCGTTCTGCGCCGCCAGCCAGCGCTTGAGGCCTTCCTGCTCGACCGAGACCGCGAACGATTCGTTGAACACCGTATCGTCCTTCGCGTAGACGACCTGGTGCGCGAGCTCGTGGAAGATCAGGCGCGC
>Ga0207657_10002111_pt1 | contig 21491 bp, 25 predicted proteins | sample KBSC33metaG_FD_184316 | JGI IMG/M metagenome (GOLD analysis project Ga0207657, IMG submission 184316) | Corn rhizosphere microbial communities from Kellogg Biological Station, Michigan, USA - KBS C3-3 metaG (SPAdes) (version 2) | ecosystem: Host-associated > Plants > Roots > Rhizosphere > Soil ... | reverse complement strand
CCCGACGCCATCCTAGACCCTCAAAAAACGGAGGTTCGCCCATGGCCATCAGTTTCAAGGACAAGGTGGCTATCGTCACAGGTGCCGGCGGCGGGTTGGGACGGGCCCATGCCCTGCATTTGGCGAAGCTGGGCGCCAAGGTGGTGGTCAACGACCTGGGCGGATCCCTGGACGGCAGCGGCGGCAACTCCCAGGCCAGCGAAAAAGTGGTTGCCGAGATCATCGCGGCCGGCGGCGAGGCCGTCGCCAATGGCGCATCGGTCAGCGACGATGCCGGGGTGGCGCATCTGGTCAAGCAGACCATGGACAAATGGGGCCGCATCGACGTGCTGATCGCCAATGCCGGCATCCTGCGCGACAAAAGTTTCGGCAAGATGGAGCTGAAGGATTTCGCCGCCGTGGTGGACGTGCATCTGATGGGCACGGTCAAGCCTTGCAAGGCGGTGTGGGAGATCATGAAGGCCCAGGGTTATGGCCGCATCGTGGTCACCACCTCCTCCACCGGAATGTACGGCAATTTCGGACAGACCAATTATGGCGCGGCCAAGCTGTCGCTGGTCGGCTTGATGAATTCGCTCAAGCTGGAAGGCGCCAAGGACAATATCAAGGTCAATGCCATATGCCCCGTGGCGGCGACCCGCATGACCGAAGCCCTGATGCCGCCCGCCATATTGGAAATGCTCAAGCCGGAATTTGTCTCGCCCGCCGTCGCCTATCTGGCCTCGGATGAGGCGCCGACCGGCATGATTCTCACCGCCGCGGCCGGCGTCTTCGCCGCCGCCCAGCTGGTGGAGACGGACGGCGTCAATCTCGGCACCCATGCCAGTGCCGACGATATCGCCGCGCATTTCGCGGAAATCTGCGACTGGACGACAGCGAAACATTACGGGCAAGGCGGAGAGCAGAGCGCCAAATTCCTCGCCCGCGTTCAGGAAAAGCCGGTCCTGGGCTAGCGCTGAAACATCAAGTCATAATTTTTTGCATTTAAGGCGAAATGACTCTTGCGAGGCGTTCGGCTTTGCCTCACGCTTGGCTCATGAACGACCTCGCGCTGAGTGTTCGGACCGCGCGGCCTGAAGATGCCGCAGACCTCGCGCGCATCTATATCGAATCCTGGCAAGACACCTATGCCGGCGTGATTTCCAACACGCTTCTGGGCGCCATGTCGCTTCGCACCCACACCACGCGCTGGCAGGCCACCATCCGGGGCATGGAACGGAATTTCGGCAGCGTGCTGGTGGCCGAGGACGCACGGTTCGGCGCCATAGGACTTTGCAGCCTGGGCAAGGCGCGTGACGGCGGCTGCGGCTATGAGGGCGAAGTCTATACTTTGTATGTGGACCCGGCCTTTCTGGGCCGCGGCGCGGGACGCGCCCTGCTGGGAGGCGCCTTTGATTTTTTCAAGGACCGCAAGCTGCGGTCCTGCCTGATCTGGGCCCATGCTCAGAACAATGCCTGTTTCTTTTACGAAGCGATGGGCGGACGGCGCGTCGCCACCCGCACCACGCGGCTGCTGGGTGAATTGACGCCCGAGATCGGCTTTGGCTGGAAGCGGCTGGCAACCCGCAAACAGGCGCGCTCGGCTCAATCGCGCTCGGATCCGGCTTAATCAGTTCGGCTGCACTGTCCCGCAATCGCAGACTATCTCAGGTGGCAGATTCAGCGGAATACGCGGGCGGCGATGAAACCCTTCCGGCAAGGCAATCAGGACCTTGCCGCCCGTCGGCGCCCTCTCCCACGCTATCATGCCGCTGCGGTAGCATTTGCGGCAACGCACGACTTTTTCGATATGACCATCCATGCCGCAAGCCTGGACGCAAAGGCTGGCAAAATTTGGGCGCGTCTGCGCAATTTTAATCAGTTTGCGCGATCAAGATTGCGCGGCGTTCATAAATCCTTCGGCCTTACGAATTCCACCAGCTTGCCCGCGCCCTGCACCACATCGCGCCAGCGCCCGACATCGAAATCCAGCACGGCCAGGGCGCAAGTGGGAAATTTTTCTTCCAGCGCCTCATGCCGCGCCCGCTCCTTGCGCCGGACCGGCTCGCGCGCCAGCATCGCGGCGCAGGCTTCCATGCCGGGATTGTGGCCGACAATCATCAGGGCGGAGACCGAGGCGGGCGCGGCGCGCACCGCCGCCAGGATCTTGAGCGGCTCCGCCAGATAGAGATTGTCGCGATATTCGATCTCGCACGCGATCTCGTGAAGCACCAGCTCCGCCGTCTGGGTGGTGCGGGCGGAGGCCGAACACAGGATCAGGTCCAGGCCATAACCGCTTTTTCGCAGATAGCGCGCCATGGCGCCGCCGTCCTGCATGCCGCTGAGCATCAGGGTACGATCGAAATCCTCGATGCCGGATTCGGCCGGCACCGCTTTGGCATGCCTGAGCAGAAACAGCCGTTTCATGGGGCGTCTTTAGACCTGCGAATCCCGCATAAAGCTTATGTTCTTGACCCATGGGGGGCAACGGGGCCACAAAAACGGGCTTAAAGGACAAGATGTTAATGGCGACCAACAAAAAGCCGGGCAAATGGCGCAAGCGCACCCTGGCGGTGCGCGGCGGACAAGTCCGTTCGGCCTTCCAGGAAACCTGCGAGCCGCTGATTTTCACGGCCGGCTATGCCTATGAGGCGGCCGAGGAAGCCGAGGCCCGCTTCAAGGGCGAGAGCCCCGGCTATCAATATAGCCGCATCTCCAACCCTACCGTTGCCATGTTCGAGGAGCGCATGGCGCTGCTGGAAGGCGCGCCCGTGGCGCGCGCCACCGCCACCGGCATGGCCGCTGTCACCGCCGTGTTACTGGCAGGGTTGAAGACGGGCGATCATGTCGTATCCGCCAGCGCCCTGTTCGGCTCCTGCCGCTATGTGCTGGAAAATGTTTTGCCGCGTTTCGGCATCGCCTGCAGCTTTGTGGAAGGCAGCGACTTGACCGCGTGGCAGGATGCGATGCGGCCCGAAACCAGACTGCTGTTCGTGGAGACGCCTTCCAACCCGACCCTGGCGATCGTCGATATCGCCGCGGTGGCGAAAATCGCGGAAAGCCGCGGCGCGCGCCTGATCGTGGACAATGCCTTTGCCAGCCCTGCCCTGCAGCGCCCCATGGAATTCGGCGCCCATATCGTGGTGCATTCCTCCACCAAATTCATCGACGGCCAGGGCCGCGCCCTGGGCGGCATGATCCTCTGCCGCCAGGATTTCCTGGATGAAAATCTGAACCTGTTCCTGCGCAACACCGGCCCCACGCTGAGCCCCTTCAATGCCTGGCTGCACCTCAAGAGCCTGGAGACGCTGGAGCTGCGCATGAAGCAGCATTGCGAGAATGCCGGACGCGTGGCGGAATTTCTCGGTAAGCAAAAGAACGTTACGCGCGTTCTCTATCCTTTCCATCCCGATCACCCGCAGCACAACCTTGCCAAGGCGCAGATGGACGGCGGCGGCGGGGTTGTGGCCTTCGAGGTGGCGGGCGGCAAGGCCTCGGCCTTTAAACTCAGCAATGCGTTGCAGCTGATCGACATCTCCAACAATCTGGGCGACGCCAAGAGCCTGCTCACCCATCCCGAAACCACCACCCACCAGAAAATGACTCCGCAAGCACGCGCCGCCGCCGGCGTGACCAGCGGGCTGCTGCGCCTGTCGGTCGGGCTTGAGGATACCGACGATCTTTGCGAGGATTTGGAACAGGCGCTTAAAGTCGCCTAGAGGTCGTCATGACGGAACATCGTATTGCGCTGAACTGGGAGAAGGGCGACGCGCCTTTCACCTATGAGGCCTATCCGCGCAACCATTCGCTCACCTTCAAGGACGGCCAGGAGACGATGATCGCCTCCAGTTCGCCGGTCTATAAGGGCGACGGCAGCAAGGCCGATCCGGAAGACCTGCTGGTGGCGGCCCTGTCCTCCTGTCACATGCTGAGTTTCCTGGCCATCGCCGCCAAGAAGAGGCTGACGGTCCAATCTTACCAGGATGATGCCGTTGGCTTTCTGGAAAATGACAATGGCAAGTTATGGATCACCCGCGTGATCCTGCGGCCCAAGGTGGCGATCGATGCCGACGCCGAGGCCCTCGCGCACATCCATCATCTGGCGCATGAAGCCTGTTTCATCGCCAATTCCGTGAAAACACAGGTTTTCGTGGAACCGCGCTAACCATTGCGGTCAATTGCCGCTTGCGCCAAAAGCCGCGCCGCCCGATAATTGGCGCAGATGTACGAGATGGAAAAATACCAGGACAGCTTCGGTCACCAGTATGAACTGGAGACCAGGCGCATCCGCGTGGCGGTGCGCCCTGCCTATCTCGATGATCAATCCAGTCCCGAAGACGACCGCTATGTCTGGTCCTACACCGTCACCATCGAAAATCGCGGCGCCGAACCGGTGCAATTGCTGTCGCGCTATTGGAACATCGTGGACGGGGCGGGCCGGGTGCAGGAAGTGCGCGGCCCCGGCGTGGTGGGCGCCCAGCCGGTGATCGCGCCGGGCGAAAGCTTTCAGTACACCAGCGGCTGTCCGCTTGAGACCGCATCGGGCAGCATGAGCGGCCGCTATCAGATGATGAGCGCGTCGGGCGAGAATTTCGAGGCGGAAATCCCCGCTTTTCTGCTCGAAAGCCCCTACGAACGCCGGCAAATTCACTAAAAGCGGGCACGTCGCAATAGCCCTATTTTCTTGTGGTTGAAACAGGCGGTCCAAGGCGGGTTTAATTCGCCTTCCTTCCGGCGGACAACAAATGGCCAAGACCGACTTCACCAATCCCTGCAGCAAGACCGCGCCCAACCGCCCCTCCCGCGAGGAAGCCGAGCGCGCGGTGCACACGCTGCTGCGCTGGGCCGGTGACGATCCCAGCCGCGAAGGGCTGGCGGACACCCCCGCCCGCGTTGCCAAGGCCTTCGAAGACTGGTTCAGCGGTTACGACCAGGATCCGGAAGCCTATCTGGCGCGCACCTTCGAGGAAGTCGCCGGCTATGACGATATGGTGATCCTCAGGGACATCCGTTTTGAAAGCCATTGCGAGCATCATCTCGCCCCCATTATCGGCCGCGTCCATGTCGGCTATCTGCCGACCAGCAAGGTGGTGGGCATTTCCAAGCTGGCGCGGGTGGTGGAAGCCTTTGCGCGCCGGTTGCAGGTGCAGGAAAAAATGAACGCCCAGATCGCCCATTGCATACAGAAAGTTCTGGAGCCCAAGGGCGTGGCGGTGGTGATCGAAGCCGCGCATCAGTGCATGACGACGCGCGGCGTTCACAAGACCGGTGTCACCATGGTGACTTCCACCATGCTGGGCGCGTTCCGCGACAATTCCGACACGCGGCGCGAATTCCTCAACATCATCGGCAATCCCGTCAGCCGCGAAGACCGATAATGACCGCCGCCGCGCTTGATCTTGTCCGCGACCTGATTGCGTTCGACACGACCAGCCGCGACTCCAATCTTGCGCTGATCGATTATGCCCAGGCGCTGCTGGAAAAGGCGGGGGCGCGCTGCCGCCGCTCCTATAGCGCGGGCGGCGACAAGGCCAATCTCTTTGCCACCATCGGACCCGAAGGCGATGGCGGTTTTGTGCTGTCCGGCCATACCGATGTGGTGCCGGTGGACGGCCAGGACTGGTCGTCCGATCCCTTCCAGCCCGCCGTACGCGACGGCAAGCTCTATGGCCGGGGCGCCTGCGACATGAAGGGCTTTGTCGGCACCGCGTTGGCGCTGGCGCCAGACATCGCCAAGGCAAAATTGAAGCGGCCGATCCATTTCGCGCTCTCCTATGATGAGGAAGTGGGCTGCGTCGGGGTCAAAGGCCTGCTGGATGATCTGAAAGTGCAAGGCTTGAAACCGGCGCTGGCGATCATCGGCGAGCCCACCCTGATGAAGATCGTGGGCGCCCATAAGGGCGGCGCCAAGCTGGTGACGAAATGTTGCGGCCGGGAGCATCATTCCAGCGGTCCGGAGAAAGGCGCCAATGCCGTGATGATGGCGGGTGAATTCGTGGCATTGCTGGATAGTGTGTGGGACGAGCTGCGCGCGGATGCCGATCCGCGCTTCGATCCGCCCCACTCCACCGTGCAGGCGACCGTGATTCACGGCGGCACGGCGGTGAACATCCTGGCGCGGGAAGCGGAAGTCACCTGGGAATATCGCGCCTTGCCCGACCGCGATCCGGGCAAGATCATCACGCGGGTCAAACAACGCGCAGAAGCAGAGGTTCTGCCAAAATATCAGCGCCGCGCGCCGGAAGCCAAATTCGACACGGTGCTGCACGCCCAATATCCCGGCCTGGTGATGGACGAGGATTCGCCCGCCGTCCTGCTGGCGCGGGAATTGACCGGCGCCAACCGGGTGGAGGCGGTGGCCTATGGCACCGAAGCCGGGCATTTCCAGTCTTACGGAATTCCGGCGGTGATCTGCGGGCCGGGCTCGATCGACCAGGCGCACCGGCCGGATGAATTTTGCGCGCTGTCCGAATTGGAAGCTTGCGAGGCGTTTTTGCGCAAAGTGATCGCGAAAGCGTCCGCATAACCTCCTGTCATGGCCGGCCATGACAAGTCAGGTTAGCTCAACGATTCCGGACCTATTTCATGGGTCTTGCCACAGAACTCGCACCTCGCCCGGATGACGCCATCGGGATCGGCCAGGCCTTCGCGTTCCTCCGGGGCATAGTGCTTCAGCACCATGGTGATGCGGGCGGCGTCACAGTCGCAGCGGAAGATCACCGGCTCGGGCGGCTGCACCCGCACCTCGTCTTCGTGGAACAGGCGCCATAACAGGGTTTCCGGCGCCAGACCGGTATCCACCAATTCGATGTCCTCGACGGTTTTCAGCAGCAGCGACAGCCGGTCCCAGTCGTCGGATCTGGTCGCGATGCCGTGCTTGGCGGACTCCGGAGTCATCTGCAGCATGATGCCGCCGGCCCGCCAATGCGGCGCCGGATCGCCGGCGACATAGAGCGGTGCGGCGGCCAGCTTGATCACCGTGGGCAGCTGCTCGCTTTGCGCGAAATAGGTTTCCGCCGACGAGCCGACACCGTCGGGCGAAAGCTCGACAATGCCCTGATAGGTCTTGCCGCCCAGCTTGGGCTCGATGGTGATGGCCAGCGCGCCCTTGCCCGCCAGCGTGGCGAAATCCTTGTCCGCCAGAAGATCGAAACGCGATGCGTCCAGCCGGGCATAGCCGCGCACCCCGCGATGACGGTTTTCGTCGGCGCCGTAATAGTCGGCGGTCACCAGATCGAGAGGCCCGTCACCCTTGGTCTGGATGGTCAGGCGGCCATCCAGCTTGAGCGCGGTTCCCAGCAAGGCACCCAGCGCCACAACCTCGCCCGCCACCCGCGCGGCGGCTTCCGGCAAGGCATGGGCGCCCAAGGCGCGCGCCGAGGCCGCATCCAGGCGGACCAGGCGCCCGCGCACGCCGGCTTGGGCGATATCGAACGGCAGGACGAAGTCGCCATAAGGCGACGGCTGGGAATCCATCTTGTCAGGCATTGGCCGGCTATATGGCGCTGGAACCGCGCCAATTCAACCCAAACAAAGTTCAGCCCAGCGCCCAGGCCAGGATGGCCTTCTGGGCGTGCAGGCGGTTCTCGGCCTCGTCGAACACCACCGATTGCGGCCCGTCGATCACCTCGTCGGTGACTTCGTCGCCGCGATGGGCCGGCAGGCAGTGCATGAACAGGGCATCCTTCTTGGCCCGTTTCATCAACGCGGCATTGACCTGGAAGGGCTTGAGAAGGTTCTGGCGCTTGGTGGCATTGTCGTCGCCCATCGAGACCCAGGTGTCGGTGACCACGCAATCGGCGTCTTCGGCGGCCGCCTCGGCATCGGTGGTGAAACGCACCAGGCCGCTGGGCGCGGCCCAGTCGCGGGTTTCCGCATCCACCGTCAGCTCGCGGGGCGAGGCGACGTTGAGCTTGAAGCCGAATTTCACCGCCGCATGCACCCAGCTGGTGAGCACATTGTTACCGTCGCCGCTCCAGCACACGGTGGCGCCGGCGATGGAACCTTTGTGTTCCTCATAGGTCAGCACATCCGCCATGATCTGGCAGGGATGGGACCATTTGGTCAGGCCGTTGATCACGGGGATCGAGGCGTTGGCCGCCAGGTCTTCCACCATCTCATGGTCCAGCAGGCGGATCATCACCGCATCGACATAGCGTGAGATCACCCGCGCCGTGTCGGCGATGGTCTCTTCCCGCGCCAGCTGCATCTCATTGCCGGTCAGCATCAGGGTGGAGCCGCCCAGCTGCCGCGCCGCCATGTCGAAGGAGATACGGGTGCGGGTCGACTGCTTGTCGAAGATCATCGCCAGCACCTTGCCGTTCAAGGGCTGGTCGGTATCGGGCTTGCCCTTGGGCAGACCGCCGCGCGCCAGCTTGCGTTTCTTGGCATCGGCGATGATGGCCTTGAGGGTGGCGCTGTCATGGTCCGACAGGTCCAGGAAATGCCGGGGCTTGTTCTTCAAGGGCGCGTTCATTGGGCGGCGGCTTTCTGCGCTTCCATCTGGGAAGCGGTCTTGTTCAGCAATTCGATACCCTCACGGGCTTCGGCCTCACTCAAGGTCAAAGGCGGCAGCATACGCACGACATTGTCGCCCGCCGGCAGCACGACCAAGCCGTTGGCGCGCGCCGCGGCGATAAACTCGGCGCTGGAAGACTTCATCTTCAGCCCGACCATCAAGCCTTGGCCACGCACGCTTTCGAAGATGCCGGGATGGCCCGCCACCAAGGCACCAAGCTGTTGATGCAGGTAATTGGCGACCTTGTTGACATGACCCAGAAAGCCCGGCTCCAGGATCATGTCGATGGCTTCATTGGCCACCGCCATGGCCAGGGGATTGCCGCCATAGGTGGTGCCATGGGTGCCCACGGTCATGCCCTTGGCGGCCTCGGCCGTGGCCAGCACCGCGCCGACGGGAAACCCGCCGCCCAGCGCCTTGGCCACCGTCATGATGTCGGGGGCAAAGCCCAGCCAGTCATAGGCGAAGAATTTTCCGGTGCGGCCCAATCCGGTCTGGATCTCGTCGAAGATCAGCATCAGGCCCTTGTCGTCGCACAGCTTGCGCAGGGCGCGCAGGAATTCCGGCGCAATGTCGCGCACGCCGCCCTCGCCCTGTATGGGCTCGATGATGATGGCGGCGGTCTGCGGTCCCACCACCTTGTTCAGCGCCTCAAGATCGCCCGCCTTGATCTGGTCGAAGCCCGCCATGCGCGGGCCGAAACCTTCGAGATATTTCTCGTTGCCGCCGGCATTGATCGCGCCATAGCTGCGGCCGTGAAAAGCGCCTTCGAAGCTGACAATATGGAAACGCTCGGGATGGCCGCTGACGAACTGGTAGCGCCGCGCCATCTTGATGGCGAGCTCGATCGCTTCGGTGCCCGAATTGGTGAAGAAGGCGGTGTCGGCGAAGGTGTTGGCCACCAGCTTCTTGGACAGGCTTTCCTGGCCCGGCACCCGGTAGAGGTTGGAGGTGTGCCACAGCTTGCCCGCCTGCTGCGTCAGGGCCGCGACCAGCCGGGGATTGGCATGGCCGAAAGCGTTGACGGCGATGCCCGCCCCGAAGTCCAGGTATCGCTTGCCATCCTCGGCGAAAAGGTAGGAACCCTCGCCGCGAACGAATGCAACATCCGTCCGATTGTAGGTGGGAAGCAAAGCCGGAAACACGAGACGACTCCTCTGGATAGGATTGAAATAAAGATACAAATCGCGGTTGAAGGAGGTGTTTATCTGCTTTCCGTGACGCTGCGACAACCCCACGGATCGGCATCGCAGGTCCGCCTTCCCGGGATTGGCCGCCTGCAGATGGGGCTTGCAGCCCCCGGAATCATGTGGACAAGGGCTTGGAAGCACCCCGCAACGCTTGTGCGGCGCCAAGGCAGGGATACTGTATCTAGTGACCGGGGGGTCGTTGGAGCCCGCCCTGGCAGCCAGGAGCGATAGCCATGACGCAGGCAAATTGGTCGGATGACCGGGTTGAGCAGCTCAAGACATTGTGGACCGAGGGCCTCTCGGCCAGCCAGATCGCCCGGGCCCTGGGCGGGGTCACCCGCAATGCGGTGATCGGCAAGGTTCATCGCCTGGGCTTGGCCGGCCGCGCCAGCCCCTCGCGCAGCGAACGGCCGCGCATGCCCATGACCCCCAAGGTCCCCAGCGTCCGCAGCCATGTGCCGGCGGCCCCGATTGTCGAGGAAGACCCCCTGCAGCTCGAGGATGGCAGCCATGCCACGGTGCTGACCATCAGCGACCGGATGTGCCGCTGGCCGATCGGCGATCCCGCCGGGTCGGAATTCCACTTCTGCGGCCACAGCCCCAAGAGCGGCTCGCCCTATTGCGAAGCCCATGCCCGCAAGGCCTATCAGCCGCAACAGGCCCGCCGCGACAGCAAGGACAATAAGGGGCGGATGACGGGGTGAAGACGCGGTCCGCCGCGCCTTGGCGCGGCGGATGAGCAGGTCCAGTGGACCTGCGAGAGCGTCGAACGCCGCGAGCTAAGCCGAGCGGCTGGAGAGCTGTCGAAATCTTGCTCCAAACAAATACGAGCACCTGGGTGAGTCGCGCCTCCCCAGTTGACGCCGCCGCAGTCATGGCGGGATAACGCCCACCATGAGCATCTACGACTATTCCGCCCCCCTGCTGAACGGTGAGCCGGTCTCGCTGTCGAACTGGCGCGGGCGGGTGCTTCTGATCGTCAACACCGCCAGCCATTGCGGACTGACGCCGCAATATGCGGGGCTGCAGCGTCTACATGAGCGGCTGGAACGCGAAGGCCTCACCGTGCTGGGTTTTCCTTGCAACCAGTTCCTCAATCAGGAGCTGGGCAGCGAAACCGAAATCACCCGATTCTGCCGCGAGAATTTCGGCGTCACCTTTCCCATGTTCTCCCGGCTCAAGGTCAATGGCCGCAAGGCCCATCCCCTGTTCCGTCATCTCAAGCGGGAGAAGCGCGGCCTTCTGGGCACCGGCTTCATCAAATGGAACTTCACCAAATTTCTGGTGGACCGTGAAGGCAAGCCGGTGGCGCGCTTCGCACCGAAGGTGAGCCCGGACGCGCTGGAAGCACCGATCCGGAAACTGCTTTAAGCCGCGGTGGTCGCGCCAACAGAGGCAGCATCCAGCGAATAGCCTGCCGACCGCACCGTGCGGATCGGGTCCGTGGCGCCTTCGACATTCAGCGCCTTGCGCAGGCGGCCGACATGCACGTCCACGGTGCGGGCCTCGACATAGACATCGCTGCCCCAGACCGCGTCCAGCAACTGCTCGCGGCTGAAGACCCGGCCGGGATGCTGAATCAGATGGTCCAGCAAACGGTATTCGGTGGGGCCCAGATGCACTTCCACGCCCCCGCGGCGCACCCGGTGGGCGGCACGGTCCATCTCGATATCGCCGACCACCACCACATCTTCCGCCAGGCTGGGACGGATGCGGCGCAGCACCGCGCGCAGCCGGGCCAGCAATTCGGTCATGGAAAATGGCTTGGTCAGATAGTCGTCCGCGCCGGTATCCAACCCGCGAATACGGTCGGATTCCTCGCCGCGCGCCGTCAGCATCACGATGGGGACATTGCGGGTTTCCTGGCGGCCGCGCAGACGGCGGCAAACCTCGATGCCCGACAGTTGCGGCAGCATCCAGTCCAGCACCACCAGATCGGGCTGCTCCTCGGCGGCGACCAGCAACGCCTCCTCGCCATCGCGGGCTTCCAGCACGCGATAACCCTCGCGCTCCAGATTGTAACGCAGCAGGGTGACCAGGGCGCTTTCGTCTTCGGCGACCAGGACTGTCGGTTTGCTCATGCGTGGGTCTCGTAGGGAACGCTGGTTTCGCTGGTGGTGTCCGCCTTGGGACGGTTGTTGGCCAGATGGCCGGCCCGCACCATGTGGTACACGACCTCGGCGATGTTGGTGCAATGGTCGCCGCAGCGCTCGATATTCTTGGCAACGAACAGAAGATGGGTGCACAGGCCGATGGTGCGCGGGTCTTCCATCATATAGGTCAGGAGTTCGCGGAACAGGCTGTTATAGATCTCGTCGATCTCGCCGTCGCGGTTCCACACCGCCTCGGCTTCCTCGGCATTGCGGCTGGTGAAGGCGTCCAGCACCTGCTTGAGCTGGTTCTGCGCCGCCTTGCCCATGCGCGCCAGCGACTGGGTCAGGCGAATGGGCGGCTCGCGGTTGAGCACCATGGCGCGCTTGGCGATGTTCTTGGCCAGATCGCCGATGCGCTCCAGTTCCGCCGCCGTCTTGATCGCGGCCAGCGTCTCGCGCAGGTCCACCGCCATGGGCTGGCGCAGCGCCAGCAGCTTGAGCGCGCGTTCCTCGATTTCCAGCTGGATTTCGTCGATGCGGGCATCGCCGCCCACGGCGCGTTCCGCCGCCACGCTGTCACGGCGGGCGATGGCTTCGATGGCGGCGGCGAACTGGGCTTCCGCCAGGCCACCCATTTGCGCCACCAGCGCGGACAGAGATTCCAACTGCTCCCCGAAAGACTTGACGGTATGCTCGCTCATCATTGTTTCCGATCGAGGGTTCATGGGCTTCGCTTATGCGGTTCACCACACTGCTATGCGACAGATTTATAACATTTCCGTGACAGGCTCGGAGATCGCCTGTTTTTCAAGGTTTTCCGCGGGCGCGGCGGGCAGAAAAACGGTGAATATGCTGCCCTCCCCCAGCTTGCTTTCAATGCTGAGACGGCCCTGATGGCGGCTGATAATGTGCTTGACGATCGCCAGGCCCAGGCCGGTGCCGCCCCTTTCCCGGCTGCGTTTCACATCCACCCGGTAGAATCGCTCGGTCAGGCGGGGGATGGCGCTGGGCGCGATGCCCTCGCCATCGTCGCGCACCGCCGCCAGCAGCTGGCCGTTCGATTGCCCGATGCTCACCTGCACCAAGCCGTTCTCGCGGCCATATTTGATCGCATTGTGAATCAGGTTCTGAAACAGCTGCACCAGCTCGTCATGCTCGCCGATAACGTCCGGCAGGTCGGGGGCGGCCTCCACCGTCACGGTAATGCCGTCCTGCGCCGCCAGGGGCTTGAGCGCCGCCGCCGCCTGGCGGACCACGCTCTCCAGCCCGATGCGCCCCTCCGGCTTGACATGCTCGTTCATCTCGATGCGGGTCAGCGACAGAAGATCATTGATCAGCCGGCGCATGCGCCCGGTCTCGGTCGCCATGATTTCCAGAAACTGCTCGCGCGCCACCGCATCGTCCTTGGCATGACCGCGCAAGGTCTCGATGAAGCCGGTGACCGCCGCCAGGGGCGTGCGCAACTCATGACTGGCATTGGCGACGAAATCGGCGCGCATCTGCTCGCTGCGCTTGACCACGGTGAGGTCGTGCAACAGCAGCACCGTCACCGGCGGGCTTACGCTGATGCGCGCGGCATAGGCCTGGAAATGCCGTTCCACCGGCACCGGCAGGGTGAAGGGGACGTTGGACGATTCGCCCCGCCCCGCACCGGCGATTGCCGCCAGGACATCGGGATTGCGCAGCACCGAGGAGGCGCGTTTCCTGTCCAGGCCGGGGCCCAGCACATCGCGCATGGAATGATTCACGAACAGCACCCGCTCATGATCGTCCAGCAGCATCACCGGCATGGGCAATTGCTCCAGCAGCAGCCGGGTCAAGGGCGGCAGCAAGGCCAGGGGATCGTCGGGATTGCTTTCGGCGGGACGCAGGATCGGTTCCTGGAAATTGACGAACTGGACGATCAGCATCACCGCCAGCCCCAACGCGACCAGGGCCCAGAAAAATCCCGGTCCGGCAAACAGCGCCGCGACACCGCCCGCGATCAGGGCGATCACCAGCGGCCAGGCGACGGCGCGCAGGCGTGCGAAAAATTGAATCATCGCCCCATCATAGTCCCGATTGCGACGTTTCGGTAACGGGATCGGTTACGAATACGACATTTCGGTAACGCCTTTAAGGGTTTATGGGCGCGAGGATAGTCCGTATACGGCGCCAGGTCCACGGTCCCTGGCGGGACAGGGCGGCCTTGCCGGGGGCCTTCAATCGGGCTTGGCGCGGCCGCGCTTGACCTCGGCGCGGTGCTTCTTGCCGTCCAGCCGCTTGCGCTTGCTGGCCTTGGGAATTTTGGTCGGGCGCCGCACCGGCTTGGGGGTGGCGGCCTGGCGCAGGATACCCGCCAGCCGGTCGCGCGCATCGGCCCGGTTGCGTTCCTGCTCGCGAAAGCGCTGGGCGGTGATGATCAACACGCCGTCGCGCGTCAGCCGGCCGCCGCGCAGCAAGGCCTCGCGCGCCGTCTCCGTCAGGCTGGGCGAGTTGCGCACATCAAAGCGCAATTGCACCGCGCTGGAGACCTTGTTGACATTCTGGCCCCCGGGACCGGAGCTGCGGATGAAGCTTTCCTCAAGCTCGGCATCCGGAATGACGATGCGGTGGGTCACGAACAGGCTCATGGTCCGAACACTTTCATGTCCCGAATATCTGGCGCAACCGGTCTTTCATCAGCTTGCCGCCGGCATTGCGCGGCAGCGGCTCCTGGGAGAGGCGCAACTCCACCGGCACCTTGAAGGCGGCCAGCCGCTCGGCGGCAAAGGCGCGCAAGGCCGCCGCGCTTACCTCCGCGCCGGGGCGCAGCTGCACCATGGCGGCGGGCACTTCGCCCAGATGGGGATGGGAAAGGCCGACAAGCGCCGCATCGGCCACGGCGGGATGCTGGATCAGGACATTCTCCACTTCGGCGCAATAGATATTCTCGCCGCCACGGATCAGCATATCGAGCGCGCGGTCCAGGATGGTGCAGAAGCCTTCGCTGTCCAGCATGGCGAGGTCGCCGGTCTTCAGCCAGCCGTCCGCAAACGCCTCGGCGGTGGCCTCCGGCCGGTTCCAATAGCCCTTCACCACATTGGGGCCGAACGCCCATAGCTCGCCCCCCACTCCGCTTGGCTGTTCGATGCCGTCTTTCATGATCTTGAGGCGGCTGACCGGCAGAGCAGGGCCGCAACTGGCAGGACGATGAAGATAGTCCTCGGCCGAATGGCTGGTGCAGGTGGCTGAAGTCTCGGTCATGCCCCAACCCTGGCCCGGCATCGCGCCCAACCGGGCACGGACCTGCGCAGCCAGGGAGGCGGGCGCCGGCGCCCCGCCGAAGGTGACCAATTCCAGCGACGACACATCGTGATCCGCCGCCTGCTCCAGCAGCGCGGTCACGATGGCCGGCACGCCGCCCGCAACCGTCACCTTTTCCCGCGCGATCAAATCGAGCGCCTGCCCTGGATCGAATTTGCGCATCATCACCAGCTTGCCGCCCGCCGCCATGTTGGGCAGCAGAATGGAAAGGCTGCCGATGACGTGAAAGAACGGCACCGCAATCAGGGTGACGCGTTGCTTTGTTGCCGCGATGGGCTCGTCGCCCCGCCGAAGCGCATTGCGCGCGTTGGAAAACGGCATGGCGAAAATATTGGTGGTCAGCGAGCGATGCGTGCCCAGCGCCCCCTTGGGCGCGCCGGTGGTGCCGGAGGTGTAAAAAATGGTCGCATCGTCCTCGGGGACGAGCGCGACATCGGGCATGGGGCGATCCGGCAAATCTCCCCAATGGGCGGGCGCGCCGATCACATCTTCCAGCACCATCACGCCGGGCGGCGGATTGGCGGCGCGGGCCACGAACAGCTGTTCGACGGAGGGCGGCAGGTCTTTCAGCCGCGCCAGCCGCTCGGCATCGGCGAAGACAAAACGCGCACCGCAATCCAGAATGCCATAAGCCAGCTCGGTGCCGCTCCACCAGGCGTTGAGCGGCACGACAATGGCGCCCGCCAGAAGCGCGCCCATGAACACCACCGGCCATTCCGGCAGATTGCGCATTACCAGCGCCACACGGTCGCCCTTGCGCAGATCCCGATCCTTGAGCATCGCGGCGACCGCCAAGGCTGCCCGCGCGAAAGATTCGAAGGTTACGCGCTCATCCTGATAGACCAGGAATTCGCGCGACGCATGCCGGCGCGCCTGCGCGAAAGCCTCCGCGGCAGTCGCCGGCGCATGCTTCCATACCGATGTCATCGCGCCGCGGATAAGCATTTCCGCGGTTTCAAACGGCGCGCCCTGCGCGGTCAGGCGCGCATGTGCCTCTTGCAGCGACATCGAAGGCCAATTTTTGGGCATGTCATTCATCACCGGGCTTAGTATAACCGTTGTCATGGCAACAGAAGCGGGATTTTCGGACGAACGGCTGGCGCGCATTCCGCGTTTCCTGCAGGACCAGGTCAAGGCAGGCCTGCTGCCCGGTGCTCAAACCCTGATCTGGCGGCGCGGCCGCATGGCGCACCGGAGCATGGTGGGCGCCATCGATATGGCGCGCAAGAAAGTCATGCAGCACGACGCCATCTTCCGCCTCTATTCCATGACCAAGCCGGTCACGGCGGTGGCCCTGCTGATGCTGATGGAGGAAGGGCTCATCGCCCTCGATGATCCGGTCAAGCGTTTCATTCCGCAATTTTCCGGCCTGAAACTTCAAGGCGGCGCCACGCCGGCGCGCGACATGACGGTCCTTGATCTGTTGCGCCATACCGCCGGCCTCACCTATGGCTTCCACAACCGCACGCCGATCGATGCGGCCTATCGCGCCCAGCGTATCGCCGAAATGGACACCGAAGGCGGCCTGGCCGCAATGATTGCCCAACTCGCCGCGCTGCCGCTGGAATATTCGCCCGGCGATGCCTGGATCTATTCGGTGGCGATCGATGTGGCGGGCTATCTGATCCAGCTCGTGTCGGGACGCTCTTATGCCAAGTTCGTGCGGGAGAGAATCCTCACGCCGCTGGCGATGCGCGATACCGATTTCCTGGTCGACAAGGACAAGCGCCACCGCTTCGCGGCCTGCTATACCCTCAAGGACGGCAAACTGGAGCTGTTCGACGATCCGAAAAAGTCCTCCTGGTTCACGCCCCCAAAACTGGAATCGGGCGGCGGCGGGCTGGCGGGCACGGCCGACGACTATCTGCGCTTCTGCCGCATGCTGCTCAACCGCGGCGAGCTGGACGGCGTGCGGCTGTTGTCGCCCAAGACCGTCGCGTTGATGACCGCCAATCATCTGCCTAGGGCCGCGGAAATCGCCGATCTGTCGCCCGCCGCCGATGCCTTCAACGAAACAGGCTATCGCGGTATGGGTTTCGGGCTGGGCGTGGCGGTGACCCTGGACCCCGCGCGGGTGGGCATTCCCGGAACGGCCGGGGAATTCGCCTGGGGCGGCATGGCCTCTACCGCCTTTTTTATCGATCCCAAGGAAGAGATGGCGGTGGTATTCATGACCCAAGTGATTTTGGATACGGCGCGGCGGGTGCGGCTGCGCCGCGACCTGCGCAGCCTGATCTATGGAGCGATGACGCAAAGCTATGCTTGAAAGCCTGCCGATCGACCGCTGGACGGGACCGCATGACGCGGACCTGAAAGCGCGCGCCGTGTCGGCGTTGGAACGGGGCGCGGTGCTGTTCTTCCCCCGCCTGCCCTTTTTGTTATCCGAACCGGAAAAGCAGTTTCTGGATGCACGGGTTTCCGACGGACAGGCCAAGAATATTTCGCTGGATCATACCAGCGGCAAGCTGCAATCGACTTCGTTAAGCGGCGAGAAGGCGCGCGACCTGGCGGCGATGATGGAACGTTTCGGCAGCCAGGCCACAAGGCTGGTGCAGGAATTGCTGCCCTATCGCAATGTCGAACGCGCCCGCACCTCCTTCCGCCCGGTGCAAGTCAAGGGCCGGCATTATTCCAAGATCAGCGACGACCGGTTGCTGCATATCGACGCCTTTCCCTCGCGTCCGATGCGCGGCCGCCGCATCCTGCGTTTCTTCGCCAATGTCGCGCCCAACTCGCCGCGCCGCTGGCATGTCGGCCAGCCCTTCGAGGATTTCGCCCGCGCCTTCCTGCCCCGTGTCGGACCGCATCTGCCGGGCAAATCCTGGCTCTATGAAAAACTGGGTATCACCCGCGGCCGCCGCAGCCTGTATGACGAGTTGATGCTGTCGCTGCACGACACCGGCAAGCTGGACGAAAATTTCCAGAAGAACAGTCCGCATCAAGGAATAGAATTTCCGCCCGGCAGTTGCTGGCTGGTCTTCACCGATCAGGTGTTGCATGCCGCCCTGGGCGGAGAATTCGCGTTGGAACAGACCTTCCATCTCGATATCGCCGAGATGGAAGAGCCCGACCGCGCGCCGGTAAGGGTTTTGGAACGGCTAAGCGGAAAGACGCTGGTCTGAAAGAAACGAGACGCCGACGCTCTCAAGCTTGGCGCGCATCAGGCTGCTGTCGAACGGCTTCTGCACCAATTCGTTGGCGCCCGCGGCAAAGGCGCTGGCCACTTCGTCGGGATCGCGCTCAGTGGCGCTGAACAGGATGACGGGATGGCCGCCTTCCTGCTGGCCGCGCACGCTCTTGATGAATTCCAGTCCCTTCATATGGGGCAGATTCCAGTCCAGGAAAATCAGGTCAGGCATTTTTTCGCGGCAGGCGCGCAGCCCGGTCATGCCGTCTTCGACTTCGTCCACCGAATAGGAAAGGTCTTCCAGAATGCGGCGCGCGACAGTGCGGACCACTCGGCTGTCATCCACGATAAGGCAGTGTTTCATGGCTTGGATCCGCGGCTGGATTGCGCGAAACGGTACCGCGACGGAGTAAATATTTACTTACCTTAACAAGGCTTAAGTCTTTACCCGGCGATCAGTTCGACCGCGCCTTCCAAGGGCATGATGGTCAGGGTCGTGTCCACCGTGCGTGACAGTTTGTATGTCAGGAAGGGTTGGACATGACGCGCGTCCACATTCTGCGCTTCGCCCTTGATCGCTTGATTCACCTCGTCGGTGACGCGGGCATTGAGGCCTTCGGCGCGAATGTGAAAGGACGGTGACAGCGGATCCTGACCGGCTTCCACCGTGACCATGCCGCCGCGCGGCAAACAATCCGCCGCCAGCAGCGTGGCGTTCATCAGCAGCTTGGCCCAATCCTTGGCCCAGTAAAGCTTGGGCACATTCCATGTCAGTTGAACCTTGCCGCCGGCCAGCAATCCCTCGACCAGCCGCCCGATCTCGCCCAGATCCAATTCCGCGCCCGCAGACCCCGCGGCGCCAAAAGCAATGCGCATGAACTGAATGCGGGCCAGGGCCTGATCGGCACTCCCGGTCACCAGCTTGATGGCTTCGGCGCGCATGGCGGGGTCGCGCTCATCCTCCAGCACTTCCATGCCGTTGACCACGGCGCCCAAAGGCCCGACAAGGTCGTGGCACACGCGGCTGACCAGAAGTGCGGCAAATTCGATCTCTGTCATGAGAGCTTCAATGCAATCCTATTGGTTAGAAATTGATTAACGCGCTTTGGGCTATTAAGGAATTCTTAAGATGGACGCAACGCTGTCGCCACGCCTCGAAATCCTGGTCCGGATAGCCCGGGCGGCGGGATTGGTGGTGATGCGCCATTACGAAGCCGGCTGCGATGCCCGGATGAAAAGCGACCGTTCGCCGGTGACCGATGCGGACGAAGAAGCCGAAAAGCTCATCCTGGCCGAACTGGCGGCCGCCTATCCCGGCGTGCCGGTGGTGGCGGAAGAGGAAGCCGCGGCGGGGCGCGTCGCCCAGGTCGGGTCGCATTTCTTTTTGGTCGATCCGGTGGACGGCACCAAGGAGTTCGTGAAACGCGGCGGCGAGTTCACCGTGAATATCGGCGAGATAAGGGATGGGGCGCCGGTCAGCGGCGTGGTGCTGGCGCCTGCCATCGGCCGGCTGTTCGTGGGCGCGGTGGGCGAAGGCGCCTTTGAACTGAGCGGCGACGCCATCAAGACCATCGCGGCACGCGCGCCCGCCGCCGATGGACTGGTGGCGGTCAGCAGCCGCTCGCATCCCGACGCCAAGACCGATGCCTTGCTGAAGGCTTTGCCCATCAAGGGCAACACCAATGCCGGCTCCTCGTTGAAATTCTGCCTGGTGGCGGCGGGTGAAGCCGATATCTATCCCCGCGCCGGACAGACCATGGAATGGGACACGGCGGCGGGACATGCGGTGCTGGCGGCGGCCGGCGGCCGCATGACCACCTGGGACGGCGCGCCCTTCGTCTATGGCAAGCCGGAATTCCGCAACGGACCGTTCATCGCCCGGGGCAAGTAGCGTTACTGGTCCATGTCGTGGCGGGAAGAATAGAAAACCAAGGCCATAAGACCCGCGCCAAGCCCTATCGTCACCACGATTCCCATTCCCAAGAAGAACCAGCCCAGGCCGCTCATATGCACGCCGGACATCGCGGTCCACACCTTCACGGCATACCAGAGCGAAACCAGCAGCAGCCCCAGCAGGATCGCAAGCGCGATCCAGCCTGCGGCCGAAAGCCGTGATTTCCCGTCATTTTCGGAAGGCGTGTTCATTGCTCGCCCAAATCCTAGCCTCATTTGGCGTGTAAAAAAGCCCCAATCGGCGTAAAGATTCCACGCGGTTGGGCAAATGATTCGTTTCGGCGCCTTCGCGCGAGAAGGCGTCCCTAGAAGGGAAGCGCGACTATGGATCGCAAAAAATTCATCACCGGATTGATGGCGCTGAGCACCGCTCCGGCGGGCACCTTGCTGAGCCTGGTGCCGGCACGGGCCGCCGATCAGGTCGTGCCCGCCCCGGAGGCCAAGGAGCGCGCCACCGATCTGCGCTATACCGCCAACGAAATCACCCAGGCGGGCGCGGATTTCTTCGGCATCACCACCGAAGCCATGGCCAAGGGCGTGCAGCATGTGTTCGCCGACCTGGGCGAGCCCGATGCGTATATCAAGGGCGATGAGGGTTCGGGGGCCTTCGTGGTGGGCTTCCGGTACGGTTCGGGCTGGCTGGTCCGCAAGGCGCGCGAACCCGAACAGGTCTATTGGCGCGGTCCCTCGGTGGGCTTCGATGTCGGCGGCAATGCCTCGAAATGCTTCACCCTGGTCTATAATCTGCGCGACGATCGGCGGCTGTTCCAGCGCTTTCCCGGCGTGGAAGGCAGCTTCTATCTGGTGGCGGGATTGGGCATCAACTATATGCGCAGCGGCGGCGTGACCCTGGCGCCCATGCGCACCGGCGTCGGCCTGCGCGCCGGCGTGAATGCACATTACCAGGTTTATAGCGATAGACGGGACTGGTTCCCGCTGTGAGCCGCGGCGCGCAAAGCGCGTGAGCAGGTCCAGTATAAGCGGAAGGGCGCGCCTCGCTTCGCTCGGCTAGGGCAAGCTTTTCTAAGCTCGCATTCGCTCGCCAAGAAAAGCTAAGCCAACGCCGCGAGCTAAAGCGAGCGGCTGGCGCGATTACGCTCGCTGCATCAGTTAAGCGGTCGCTTCTTCAGCCTTCGTGTCCGCGCTGCCGCTGCCACCGACGGCCGGCATATACAGCAGCAGCATGGCCGCGACATAGGTCGAGGAGAAGGTGCCGACCACGATGCCGAACAGGATCGCGACACTGAAATTGTGAAGCACCGGCCCGCCGAACAAGAGCGGGATCACCGACAAGGCGGTGGCCGCCGAAACCAGGGTGGTGCGGGTGGCGATCTGGTTGGTCGACA
>Ga0207657_10002110_pt1 | contig 21508 bp, 20 predicted proteins | sample KBSC33metaG_FD_184316 | JGI IMG/M metagenome (GOLD analysis project Ga0207657, IMG submission 184316) | Corn rhizosphere microbial communities from Kellogg Biological Station, Michigan, USA - KBS C3-3 metaG (SPAdes) (version 2) | ecosystem: Host-associated > Plants > Roots > Rhizosphere > Soil ... | reverse complement strand
GATGGGCGAGTATTTCCGGGACAACGGGATGCACGCGGTCATCGTCTATGACGATTTGTCGAAGCAGGCCGTCGCTTACCGCCAGATGTCGCTCCTCCTGCGCCGTCCGCCGGGCCGCGAAGCCTATCCGGGCGACGTCTTCTATCTACACAGCCGCCTGCTCGAGCGCGCCGCGAAGATGAACGAGAATAATGGCGGCGGCTCGCTGACCGCGCTTCCGGTCATCGAGACCCAGGCGGGCGACGTGTCGGCCTACATCCCGACGAACGTCATCTCGATCACCGACGGGCAGATATTCCTCGAGACCGACCTCTTCTATCAGGGCATCCGCCCGGCGATTAACGTCGGCCTGTCGGTCAGCCGCGTCGGCTCGGCCGCGCAGACCAAAGCGATGAAGAAGGTCGCTGGCTCGATCAAGCTGGAGCTCGCGCAGTACCGCGAGATGGCGGCGTTCGCGCAGTTCGGCTCGGATTTGGACGCGTCGACCCAGAAGCTGCTGGCTCGCGGCGCTCGCCTCACCGAGCTCCTCAAGCAGCCGCAGTATCAGCCGATGCCCGTCGAGGAGCAGGTCGCTTCGATCTTCGCCGGAACGCAGGGCTTCCTCGACAGCGTCGATGTGAAGGACGTCGTCCGCTACGAGGCGGCGATGCTCAGCTTCCTGCGCTCGGACAAGCCGGAGATCCTCGCCAAGATCCGCGACACCAAGACGCTCGACGACGACACCGCCGCCGCGCTCAAGGATGCGCTCACCGAATTTGGAAAGACGTTTGCATAACCTGTTCCCCGGCGAAGGCCGGGGCCCAGGCGGCGCTATCGCGCCGATCTTTGTTCTTAGACTGGACCCCGGCCTTCGCCGGGGTACGTGGGAGTAGATGGCAAGTCTAAAAGCCCTCAAGATCCGCATCGGCTCGGTCAAGTCGACGCAGAAGATCACCAAGGCGATGAAGATGGTCGCTGCGGCGAAGCTGCGCCGCGCGCAGCAGAATGCCGAGGCCGGGCGCCCCTACTCGACGCGGATGACGGACGTGGTCCAGTCGCTCGCGTCGAAGGTGACGGTCGGGCCGCAGACGCCGAAGCTGCTCGCCGGCACCGGCAAGGACGATGTCCACCTGATCGTCCTCGCGACCGCCGATCGCGGGCTCGCCGGCGCGTTCAGCAGCAATGTCGTTCGCGCCGCCCGGCGCAAGGCCGACGAGCTGGTCGCGGACGGCAGGACGGTGCTGTTCTACATCGTGGGCCGCAAGGGCCGCCCGGTGATCCAGCGGCTTTATCCGAAGTCTATCGTCTCCCAGTACGATACGAGCGAGATGAAGGCACCGAGCTACGCCGACGCCCAGGCGATCGCCAAGGATATCGTCGATCGCTACATCACCGACGGCGTCGACGTGGTTCACCTCGCCTACGCCAACTTCCGCTCGACGCTGGTGCAGGAACCGACGGTCGAGCAGATCATCCCGGTCGCGGTGAAGCCTATCGAAGAAACCGCTCCCGCGAAGGTCGGAGCGCCCGCCGCAGTCGAATATGAACCGGACGAGGAAGAGATCCTCGCCGACCTGCTTCCGCGCAACATCGCGGTTCAGATCTACCGGGCTTTGCTCGAGAACCAGGCCGGATTCTACGGCTCGCAGATGACCGCGATGGACAATGCGACCCGCAATGCCGGTGACATGATCAACCGCCTGTCGATCCAGTACAATCGCCAGCGCCAGGCCGTGATCACCACCGAGTTGATCGAGATTATTTCGGGAGCCGAGGCTCTCTAGTTTCCTGTTCCCCGGCGAAAGCCGGGGCCCAGGCGGCGCTACTGCGCCGAATTTTTGTTCAGGACTGGACCCCGGCCTGCGCCGGGGAACAAGAAGGGAAGAAAGTAAATGGCAACCGCCGCCGAGACCAAGCCCCGCACCCGCGCCAAGAAGGCCGTTCCGGCCGAGACGAGCTCGACTGCGACCTCGACGACCAACCTCGTCGGCCGGGTCAGCCAGGTCATCGGCGCCGTTGTCGACGTCGCATTCGAGGGCGAGCTTCCGCCGATCCTTTCTGCGCTCGAGACCGACAATGGCGGGAACCGTCTCGTCCTCGAGGTCGCCCAGCACCTTGGCGAAAACGTCGTCCGCACCATCGCGATGGACTCGACCGACGGCCTGACGCGCGGCCAGACGGTCAACGCGACGGGCTCGCAGATCCGCGTTCCCGTCGGCCCCAAGACGCTCGGTCGGATCATGAACGTCATCGGCGAGCCGATCGACGAGCGCGGCCCGATCGGCAGCGACATGTCAGCCCCGATCCACGCCGAGGCCCCGCCCTTCGTCGACCAGTCGACCGAAGCCGCGATCCTCGTGACCGGGATCAAGGTCATCGATCTCCTCGCGCCCTACGCCAAGGGCGGCAAGATCGGCCTGTTCGGCGGCGCCGGCGTCGGCAAGACGGTGCTCATCCAGGAGCTCATCAACAATATCGCGAAGGGCCATGGCGGCGTTTCGGTGTTCGCCGGCGTCGGCGAGCGCACCCGCGAAGGCAACGACCTCTACCACGAGTTCCTCGATGCCGGCGTCATCGCCAAGGACGCCGACGGCAACCCAACGCCCGAGGGGTCGAAGGTCGCTCTCGTGTTCGGCCAGATGAACGAGCCGCCGGGAGCCCGCGCCCGCGTTGCTCTCTCCGGACTTACCCAGGCCGAATATTTCCGCGACCAGGAAGGGCAGGACGTGCTCTTCTTCGTCGACAATATCTTCCGCTTCACCCAGGCGGGGTCGGAAGTATCGGCGCTGCTCGGCCGTATTCCGTCGGCGGTGGGCTATCAGCCGACGCTGTCGACCGATATGGGCCAGCTTCAGGAGCGGATCACCTCGACCCACAAGGGCTCGATCACCTCGGTGCAGGCCATTTACGTGCCGGCCGACGACTTGACCGACCCGGCGCCGGCGACGTCGTTCGCCCACCTCGACGCGACGACGACGCTGAGCCGCGCCATCTCCGAGCTCGGCATCTACCCGGCGGTCGACCCGCTCGATTCTGTCAGCCGCGTTCTGACTCCGGCTGTCGTCGGACAGGAGCATTACGAGACGGCCCGCGCGGTCCAGGAGACGCTTCAGCGCTACAAGAGCCTGCAGGACATCATCGCCATCCTCGGCATGGACGAGCTCAGCGAGGAAGATAAGCTGATCGTCAGCCGCGCGCGCAAGATCCAGCGCTTCCTCAGCCAACCGTTCCACGTTGCCGAGGTCTTCACCGGAATCCCCGGCAAGTTCGTCCAGGTCGAAGACACCGTCCGCTCGTTCAAGGCGGTGGTAAACGGCGAATACGACCACCTTCCCGAAGCCGCCTTCTACATGGTCGGCGGGATCGACGAGGCGGTCGCCAAGGCCGAAAAGCTGGCCCAGGAGGCGTAATATTCTCCCTCTCCCGCTTGCGGGAGAGGGTCGGGGTGAGGGCGCGAGCGCGAAGCGCGAGCACTTCCTTCCCTCGACGAAAAGAAAAACCCTCACCCTGCCCTCTCCCGCAAGCGGGAGAGGGGAAAGAAAAAGGCAATGGACGAACTGAAACTCGAAGATTGCGTCAACGACGTCTGCCCCTGGTCGGGCAAGCCGGTCAGCGCGGACAGCCTGACGCGCTACAAGGACAAGGTCGTCGGCTTCTGCAACACCGGCTGCCGCGACAAGTTCGAAGCGGCTGCGTCCGCGTTCGACGCGGCGATTGAAGGCAAGGAATAATGGCCGATCTGCATTTCGAGCTGGTGACGCCGGACCGCATGGTCACGTCGGGCGAGGTTTACATGGTCGTCGTCCCCGGAGTCGAAGGCGAATCCGGAATCATGGCCGGCCACGCGCCTTACATGACGACGCTCAAGAACGGGGAGATCGCGGTTTACCGCAGCCAGGGCGCGCCGCCCGAGCGCATCCCTGTCACCGGCGGGTTCGCCGAAGTCAGTGATCGCGGGCTGACGGTTCTAGCCGAGAGCGCTGGCTGATCAGCGCAACGGCCGGCTGATCGTCCGCAGGTGCAAGATTGCAAGCATCCCTAAACGCGATCAAGGCGCCTTTATCGCGACAATCGAGTAGCCTAGCGGATCGTCCTTTGATCCCAAATCGAAGGCGAGCGCGATATGCGCAACGAGCAGAAACACCGCTGCTACCGGCAGGATGAAGGCCAGTAGTGGCCAATGCACCAGCGACCAACGCGATGGTCGGATCATGCGCATCGCCACGACGATGAGCTTGTTCGCGATCACCGCCAGATCATTACCGCGCTCCTCAATCGTGACCGCCTCGAACCCGGCGAACATCTCCGTGAGGGCATATTTGGTGAAACGATGCACGTCATAGGGCGCATAATGGACGCGTGCGGAGAAGGGCACCGTGGCGAGCAGAGTCCCGCCCGGCTTCAACACGCGTTTCATTTCGTCGATCAGCACGGTCGGCGAGGCCGCATGCTCGAGCACCTCGGTACATAGAATTGTGTCAAAGCTTCCCTCCGGGAAAGGAATGGCCACCCCGTCGAACGGAACGATATTGTTGTTTGGCCGCATTGCGAATGCACCGGCCTGTGGCACGTCGATTCCCGTATAATGAACGTCGGCGCCGATCCCCGTTCGGTATGGCATCTCGCCACATCCGACGTCCAAAAGCCTGCCCCGCAAGCCGGAAAGCCTCGGCTCAAGGAACGTCCAGATGGTGTCGAGTTGCAAATCGACGAAGCGGCGCGCCGCAAAGGCGATTTTCGACCACAACGACGAGCCAAGGCGCACCGGCACGGGTCGAAATTGTTCAGACAATATCTGCATCGCCTCAGCCATGGCTTGGCAGCACCCATTTCCGGTCCCAGCAGTAATCGGGATCCGATCGTCCCGCCGTCACCGGGATATCTGCGATCGCACGCGGCAGCTTGGTTACGGGCGCCAGGTACATCGCGTAGGGGACATCCATATTGTCCTGCTTGTGCCAGACGCCGATCAACGAGCAGAGCGGACGCGGTGAAGGACCGTCGATCACGGCGCGTCGGACTTCGAGCAAAGGCGTGACCGCTCCCAAAGCGACCGCAAGCGCTCCGTAAGCCAGTGCAGCATTGCCCTTGGGGTCGCGTCCGATGGCCCGGCAAATCCATTGCGCGAAAAGGATCGAGAGCAGAGCCAGCGGCATGATCGACGCGCGCATCTGGAAGTCCGCGCTCACGCCGACCTGGATCAGCGGCATCGCCAGCAACAGGAACTGGATCAGGCGGACGACCGGTTTGTCGGTTGCATGCGATTCGCGCTCGCGCAGCAGAGGCACCGTGAAGGGCAATACTTCGAGAGCCACGCAAAGGGCCCAGATTAGTGGGTTCGTCCGCAGGATATGCATTCCGACGCTGGCCGCGTCGATCTGAAGGTAGAGCAATGCCGGAAGCGCAATTGCGACCGCGACCGCGGCAATGGCGATGTCTCCCACCCCGAAAGCGCGCGTTTTCAGCACAGAGATGCCAGCGAACACCGCGAACGGCACTGCGCCCATGATCGCCAGCGGAGACCATATCGCCACCAGCGGGATCGAAGCCGCGAAGATTCCGATCGGCACAAGCCCCTTGCGCCATAACAGGAAGGTCAGCGCGCAGGTCCAGCCAGCCAGCGCATGCTGCGGCACCCAAAACGCCTGCGTCACATGCGAGCTGTATTGGTAACCGAAATTCCACGGCTCGAGATGGTCCCACGACAGCCGAGCGCCAAGTGCCGCGTAAATCGCTGTTCCGACCACATCCCAGCCGCTGAACAGCACGAAAACCGTCAGGCCGATTATGCGGTCGCGCTTTCTCTCGAAAAGGTGCCAGCCTAGCGCCAGGAGAATTGCGAGACGGAACGAATTGCAAAAGAGGAGCGCGACATCGGCATTGGTGCCGAACATGGCCGGCACAAGATAGGTCCCGAGCGGCGCGCGCAGGAAGTATGCAGTTCCCTTGATATCGTAAGCGTAAGGCCACGGGTTGGTGGCCATGTCGCGAAGCACGGCATCGCGGATTTGCCAGTCCGTGTTCGCGTAGAAGAAGTGGCCCTCCCCACCAAGCGCGAACAGCGCCAGAGAGAGGCCCAAAGCAATCGCGAAGCTGCGGAGCGGAACGGCCGGCACATCGTCGGAAATCTTCCCGCATAGTAGCCAGATCGCGGTTCCGGCGACGAAGACCAGCGCGGCAGTCGCCGGAAGCGAGAGACCCCAGAAGTGGAGCAGGAGGAGATTGTCCGCTGCGAACAGCGCAAGCAGGCTCGCCGCCAGCGTCCTGACCTTGAGACCCGGATGCGCGGCCGCACGCCCCAGCGATAGCGCTGCTGCTCCTTCGCTCACGCCGCGTCCGCGATCTTTTTCTGAAGGTCGTGGACGGGGTTGGCCCGGGCGGCCTCACCCATGTTGAGCCGTTCACGCTCGACAACCAGGGGACGCTTGCGAACCTGGCTGTGGATGGAGGTCACGTACTCACCCAGAATTCCGATAAAGGTAAGCTGCATGCCTGACAGGAAAAACAAGGCGACAATGACTGTCGTCATTCCGCGCGGCGCCAGGTCGGGCCGCACCAACGACAGCCCGAAGCCAAATGCTGCGTAGAGGAAGCAAAGCCCCGCCATCGCCAGCCCGGCGAAGGTGCACAGCCGCATGGGAACGCTGGTGAAGGAGAAGATGCCGTTCAGCGCCTGGTCGATCAGCCGTGGCAGGTTGTTCTTGGAAAGGCCGCGCTTCCGGGCTTCCCAGGTGTAGGGCACGATCACGCGGCGGAAGCCAACGGAAGCGATGATCCCTCGGATGTAGGGATAATGGTCGTCGTGCTGGACGACCGCCTGCCAGACCTTGCGGTCGATCAGCTGGAATTCGCCGACATCGACCGGGATGTCGACGTCCGAAAGGGACCTCACCAAACGGTAGAAAACTGCGCGGCAGGTCCGAAGCGCGAGGCTCTCCTGGCGATTGGCGCGTGCCCCGGCGACAACCTCGACGCCGCTTTCCCAAAGCTTGACGAACTCAGGGATCATCTCTGGCGGGTCCTGCAAATCGGCGGGCAGGAAGACGAGCACGGCGTCGCCCGTCGCGGCACGCAGCGCGTTGAAATTCGAGCGGAAGGGTCCGTAATTGCGGGCGTTGAGGATGACCTTGATTCTCGGGTCTTCCGCAGCCAGCTCGCGCAGGATCTCGACGGTGCCGTCGGTCGACGCATTGTCGGCAAAGATGTGCTCGCAGCGGTATTTCGCGAGCGGACCGCCCTTGGCGAACAGCGCTTTCACGGCATCGTAGCAGGCGCGGACGTTGTCGGCCTCGTTGAAGCACGGGCTGATGATCGAGATCGTCTTCATGCGGCCACCCGAAGCTCTTCGATCACCTGCCGAAGCCCCTCACCGAGCGGCACGCGCGGCGCCCAGCCGGTCGCCGAGCGGAGGCGACGATTGTCGCCGTCCAGATGCATGATCTGGTCCGGGCCAAACGGGATTTGACCGAATTGAAGAGCCAGGCCCGGCGCCGCGAGGTCGCGGAGCATTTCGACGATGGTCCGAACCGCCACCGGATGGCCGCTCGAGAGGTTGAACACCCCCGTCGCGGAATCGGCCGTCCCAGCCGCCAGCACGCCATCGGCAACATCGTCAATATGCAGATAATCCCACTTCTGCGTGCCGGCCGTGCATAGCGGCGCCTTTCCGCGCACCAGCGACGCGGCGATCGAGGGGATCAGCCAGTTCGAATTGTCGCCAGCGCCATAGACCGAGAAAAGCCGCAGCCAGGCAAAACCCACGCCGGCGTCGCGGCAGCGCTGCGCCGTAAGGTGGCACGCGGCGAGCTTCGCGGCGCCGTAGAGCATGGTCGGCTGCGGGAGATCCGTCTCGACGATCTTGCGGTCGTAGCGGCCGTACTCGGCCTGCGACCCGATGCCGACGAACTTGCGCGCGCCTGCGCCAATGGCAGCGTCGGCGAGCGCAACCGTCGTGCGGATATTGTCGAGCTGGATGTCGCCGCTGCGCAGCGCACCTCCGACACCCTCCCAGGCCGAGTGAACGACGATATCAGGTCGGGTCGAGCCGAGCAGCGCGGCGACTGCAGGCGTGTCGGCGAGATCGACCCGCGCAATCGAGATTGCATCGGCGATTCCGGCGAGCCGCGACGCGCCGTTGCGGATCACCGCGACGACATCATGCCCGGCGGCCAGAGCAGCCTTGCAAGTGGCCGCGCCGACGAACCCACCGGCGCCGGTGACGAGGATGCGCGCGCCCATCAGGCCGCGGCCTGCACGGCATCGGCCGCGAAATAGCGGCGGACCTGGTCGAGGCACAGCCCGCCGGCATCGCTGCCAGATAGCTGCGCGCGATACCATTCGGCCGTCCAGTCGACCGCGCTGCCCAGCGACAGGCGTGGCGCCCAGCCCAGCTCGCGGATCGCCATGGAGGAATCCAGCGTCAGCACCTCGGCTTCGTGGGGATGGTCCCCGGCCTGCGGGCTGAATTCGCCCGATTGGCCCCAATGCCGCGCCAACTGGCCGACAACCTCGGCGACGCTCGCGACGTCTTCGCTCGGAGGCCCGAAATTCCAGCCCTTCGCGAAGGCCTTGGCGTCGCCGGCGAGCCTCTCCGCCAGCAGCAGATATCCGCTTAGCGGCTCCAGTACGTGCTGCCACGGCCGCACGGCCGCCGGGTTGCGAAGCTCGGGCTGACGGCCGGCATTTAGCGCGCGAACGGCGTCAGGGATGAGCCGGTCCGCGGCATAATCGCCGCCGCCGATGACGTTGCCCGCGCGCGCACTCGCGACGCCGATGCCGCGTGCCGCGAAGAAGCTGTCGCGGAAGCATTGCGTGACGAGCTCGGCGCAGGCCTTGCTGTTCGAATAGGGGTCGTGCCCGCCGAGCCGGTCACTCTCGCGATAGCCGGTCGATCGCCCGTCGTTGGCATAGCATTTGTCCGTGGTGACCGAGACAATTGCGCGGAGGCCATCGACGCTCCGGGCGGCTTCGAGGAGGTTCGCGGTTCCAAGGACATTGGTGCCGATGGTTTCGATCGGATCGAGATACGACTGGCGGACCAGTGGCTGCGCGGCGAGGTGGAGGATGATCTCCGGCTTCGCTGCCGTGACGATCGCCCGAAGCGCGGCTTCATCGCGGATGTCCGAGACGATATGCACGCAGCGTTCGGCGCCGCCGATCTGCACGAACAGGCCGTTCGTCTCGGGCGCCAGCGAAAGGCCGGTCACGCGAGCGCCGAGGCTTTCAAGCAGCAGGAGCAGCCAGCTGCCCTTGAAGCCGGTATGGCCCGTCAGGAGGACCCTGCGGCCCCTCCAGAACCCGCGGTTCAGGCCCACTTCTTCCACGGGGCCTCCTGACGCTCCCACATGGCTTCGAGCATCTGACGGTCGCGGAGCGTATCCATCGGTTGCCAGAAGCCATCGTGGAAATAGGAACGAAGCTCGCCTTCCGCGGCGAGGCGCTCGAGCGGTTCACGCTCCCACACGCACTCGTCGGAATTGCCGAGATAGTGGCCGATCGAGCGATCGAGGACGAAGAAGCCGCCGTTGATCCATCCGCCCTCGTCGACCGGCTTTTCGGCAAAGGCAGAGACCGTGTCGCCGACCAGCGCGAGCTGCCCATAGCGGCTCGCGGGGCGCACCGCGGTGACGGTGGCTTTCCGGCCATGTTCGCGGTGAAACTCGATGGCGGCGCCAACGTCGAGATCGCTGACTCCGTCGCCGTAGGTCAGGCAGAAATCCTCGTCGTCGCCGAGATACTGAAGCGCCTGGCGCAGCCGCCCGCCGGTCATCGTGTCGGGACCGGTGTCGATCAGCGAGATCTTCCAGTCCTCGGTGTCGTTGCGATGGACCTTCGTCGTTCCAGTGCGGAGGTCGATGCTGACGTCCGACATGTGGAGCGCGTAATTGAAGAAATATTCCTTGATCATGTAGCCCTTGTAGCCAAGGCAGACGATGAACTCGTCGACCCCGTGCTGGGCGTAGATCTTCATGATGTGCCACAGGATCGGCTTGCCGCCGATCTCGACCATCGGCTTTGGACGAACCGAAGTCTCTTCGGCGATGCGGGTCCCAAGACCCCCTGCGAGGATGACCGCTTTCATGAGCTTTCTATGCGGAGATCGTGGTCAACAAAGGGTTAAAGCGTAAGGCCGCCGCGGCGGTTGAGCGCCGCCTGGCTCGCCACCTGGTCGCAAATCTCGGCCGAGAGCGCGATCGGCCGGATGCGGCCCGCTGTTTCGGTTCCTGCAACGCTCTCGGCCAGCCAGGACCCGAAGCCGCCATCGGCGAGATGGTCCTCGAACGTCGTCACGCTCTGGTGTCGCGCCAGTTGTCCGGCCTGCCGCTGCTTCGTCGCCATGCTCCAGAGCGGAAGCGAATAAACGGCCTGGTCTTCCGCGCGGGCGATTGCTGCGCCCAGCGCCGCGCCGGTGGAAAGCATGATGGCGTTCTCGTCGCCGCTACGCACGCGCACCCAAGCGCCGGGAGAGACGGTCGGGATGTCTTCGTGAAATTGCGGCTCCCCGGCCTTGCCCAAGCGGAGATAGGACGGACCCGGATTGGCGACCAGCCAGCGCAGGCACGCTCGCGTTTCCATCGGGTCGCCCGGCGCGGCGATGGTCATGTTGGGCATCGAGCGCATCAGCGCATAATCCTGCACCGCGTGATGCGAATAGCCGAGCGCGCCATACGCCACTCCGCCACCCACGGCGACGACGGTGACGGGCAAGCGGTGATGATCGACGTCGTTGCGGATCTGCTCGGCGCAGCGGAAGGTCGGGAAGTTCGCGATCGAATAAGTGAAGACGTGATAGCCCTCGCTCGCCATGCCCGCGGCAAGCCCGGTCATGTTCTGCTCGGCGACGCCGGCGTTGATGAAGCGCTCGGGGAAGCGCTCGGCGAAGCGCTCGACCACGTTGAAGCCGAGATCGCCGACCACCAGCGCGATCTGCGGATTGGCTTCGGCAAGCGTCGTCAGCTCGTCGATGAAGGCGTCACGCATGACGGGCCTCCTCGATTTCGGCGATCGCCTGCGCGAGGAGCTCGGACGTCGGGTTGCGGTAGTGCCACTCGACCCGGTTTTCCATGAAGCTGACGCCTTTGCCCTTGGTCGTATGGGCGATTAGCATTGCAGGCTTCCCCGCGAGCCAGGCCCCAGCATCGAGTGCGCGAGCGAGCGCCTCGTGATCGTGGCCGTCGACTTCACGCACGGCCCAGCCGAACGCTTCGAATTTGGAATGCAGCGGCTCCAGCCGCAGCGTCTCTTCGACCGTCGTCAGGCTCTGCAGCTTGTTGTAGTCGATGATGCAGAGGAGGTTGTCCAAGCGGTGATGCGCCGCGAACAACGCGGCCTCCCAATTGCTTCCCTCGCCCCATTCGCCGTCGCTGGTCAGCACGACCGTGCGCCAGTCCTTCCCCATGCGTTTCGCCGCGAGGGCCTTGCCCGTGCCGAACGGCAGGCCATGGCCCAGCGCTCCGGTCGAAAGCTCGGCCCCCGGCACCTTGTGGCTGATGTGCGCCATGAGCGGCGATCCCTCGGTTCCGTAGGTTTCGAGGAGCGCGGAATCGAAGAACCCGGTCTCCGCAAGCGCCGCGTAAACCGCGACGCAGGCGTGACCTTTGGAAAGGATGAAGCGGTCGCGCTCGGAATGATCAGGAGCGCTGGGATCGACGCGCAGTATGCGGCCGTAAAGGACCGCGACGATGTCGGCGATCGAGAGCGCCGACCCGATGTGCGAAGCGCGCGCCCGAGTGACCATTTCCAGGGCACGGCAGCGAATTCGCCGCGCGAGATCGTCTGTCGATGCAAGCGCCGCAGCGCAGATGGGACCGTGATGCATGCCCCGACATGTCGCGGGATATGGTTAACATTCGCTCAACTCTCTTCGGTTAGTCGAAGCTCCCATGAAACACGAAAGCATCGACGCCGCCGTCCGCGCCTGCCCGATCTGCGGCGCCGGCACCGACCAGAGCGAGCCCTTCCTTTCCGACAGCCGCGACGAGCGGCTGCTGAGCGCATCCAGCTTCGCCTCCCGCAAAGTCCCCGAATATATGAGCCACGCGATGGTCCGCTGCCGCGTCTGCGACCTCGCTTATGTCGATCGGCCGCCGAGCGTCGATGAGCTGGCCGCTAACTACCATTCGGCCGACTACGATAGCGCCGAAGAGGCCGAAGATGCGGCGGATGCCTATGCTTGTGCGATCGCGCCTGTCCTTTCAAAGCTCCGCTCGCATGACGCAGCGCTGGAGATCGGTACCGGAACCGGCGCGTTCCTCGATCGCCTCTCGCAAGCCGGCTTTCGCGAACTCGTCGGAATCGAGCCCTCGACCGCGGCCATCGATGCCGCGCCGGCGCACCGCCGGACCTGGATCCGCGAAGGCATATTCGAAGGCAGCGACTTCCCGCCCGAAAGCTTCGACCTCATCTGCTGCTTCATGACGCTCGAGCACGTCCAGGACCCGGGCGCACTGGTCGCCGCCGCGCACAGGCTTTTGCGTCCGGGCGGTGTGTTCGTCGGCGTCACCCACAATCGCCGCGCGTGGCTCAACAAACTTCTCGGCCGTCGCTCGCCGATCGTCGACGTCGAGCATATGCAGCTGTTCTCGCCGCGCAGTTCGGCGAATCTGCTTACGCTCAATGGCTATTCCGATGTCGGCGGCGCCAGCTTCCGGAACCGCTACCGGCCGAGTTACTGGCTCCGCCTCGTGCCGATGAGCAGGCCGCTCAAGGACCGGCTCACGACGACCCTTAGAGGCTCATGGCTGGATGCCCGGCGGATACCCCTCAATGTCGGCAACTTCATGAGTTGGGGGTTCAAGCGATGACTTCAACCAGATTAGCTTTTTCTAAAAGTTTATCTCCTATTCACCCTCCTCGATATCACCAGCAAGGCGCAGAACTGGCATGAGCGCATTTGGAAAGCGTGGCGGGATCGGTGGTGGGCGACCCAGTTTCGGGACTGCCCGGCCGATGAAGGGTGGCTCCGGCGGCGCGGCCGGGGCGGCCCCTTCGTTCGACGAGGGTGGAGACCAGTTCCCGCCGCTCGAAGAGCTCAATCCGCCGTCGGAAGACACGCCTCCGGCACCCGACGGCAGCGTTCCCCAGATGGGCGCGCTGGACCGCCTTACGGCGCGCCAGAACGCGAGTGGCGAAGCCGCCAGCAGCAAGGGCGAGGGCTTCGAGGCCTCGGTCCACCGGATCAAGGAACAGGTGCTCCCGCGCCTTCTCGAGCGCGTCGATCCCGAAGCCGCGGCAACGCTCAGCAAGGACGAGCTCGCCGAGGAATTCCGCCCGATCATCTCGGAAGTGCTTGCCGAGCTGAAAATCACGCTCAACCGCCGCGAGCAGTTCGCCCTCGAAAAGGTGCTCGTCGACGAGCTTCTCGGCCTCGGGCCGCTCGAAGAGCTGCTCGCCGATCCGGCCGTCAGCGACATCATGGTCAACGGCCCCGACCAGACCTACGTCGAGCGCAAGGGCAAGCTCGAGATCGCGCAGATCCAGTTCCGCGACGAAGAGCATCTGTTCCAGATCGCCCAGCGGATCGTGAACAAGGTCGGCCGCCGCATCGATCAGACGTCGCCGCTCTGCGACGCCCGCCTTCAGGACGGCAGCCGCGTCAACGTCATCATTCCGCCGCTGTCGCTTCGCGGCACCGCCATCTCCATTCGTAAGTTCTCCGAAAAGCCGATCACGCTCGACATGATGCGCGGCTTCGGATCGATGTCGGAGAAGATGGCGACCGTGCTCAAGATCGCCGGCGCGTCGCGCATGAACGTCGTCATCTCGGGCGGTACCGGTTCGGGTAAGACGACGATGCTCAACGCTCTGTCGAAGATGATCGACCCCGGCGAGCGCGTGATCACGATCGAGGACGCGGCCGAGCTTCGGCTTCAGCAGCCGCACTGGCTGCCGCTCGAAACCCGTCCTGCGAACCTGGAGGGCCAGGGCGCGATCACCATCCGCGACCTCGTCATCAACGCGCTGCGTATGCGCCCGGATCGAATCATCCTCGGCGAGATTCGCGGCAGCGAGTGTTTCGACCTCCTCGCTGCCATGAACACCGGCCACGACGGATCGATGGCGACGCTCCACTCCAACTCCCCGCGCGAATGTCTCGCTCGTATGGAGAACATGGTGATGATGTCGGACATCAAGGTCCCGAAGGAGGCGATCTCGCGCCAGATTGCGGACTCGGTCGACCTCATCGTCCAGGTGAAGCGTCTTCGCGACGGCTCGCGCCGCACCACCAACATCACCGAAGTGATCGGCATGGAAGGCGACGTCATCGTCACCCAGGAGTTGTTCAAGTTCGAATATCTCGACGAGACGGCGGACGGAAAAATCCTCGGCGAATATCGCTCGATGGGTCTTCGCCCCTACACGCTCGAGAAAGCCAAGCAGTTCGGCTTCGACCAGCCGTACCTTGAGGCGTGCCTCTGATTATTGAGGCGGTTTCGTGCAGCGCCGCTGATTGCCGTTCCTTGCCGAACTGATCCTGATTATCTGATTTGTAACGAGCGACCGGCTTCCGGCTGCCGCACTGGCAGTGTAGGAAGTCAGCCCGGCGGTCGCGCGCTCATGCGCCGCCGGCTGGAGTGCCGACATGCCGTTGCCGCGTCTTGCAAATAGTGCGGAACGTATTGTCTACCGCATCGCCGGACTGCCCATCGCCGTGAAGGCGCTCGTTGCTGCATCGAAAGCTCGGCCGGCCGATCCGCTGCGATCGGCTTTCACTAGCCGATACTGGCACCCGCGGGGCGTTGCGGAAACGTCCGAGCTATTGGGCGGAATCATCCTGACGCCCATCGCAATCCTTGCCTCGCTGGCATGGTTTACCTGGCGCAATGGTGCTGTGATCCGCCGGCGTCATGGCAAGAGCGTGCCCTCTCAACTTGCCGAGCAGCTGCGCCTCTATTTCTCCGCCGGGGTGCTTCCTCCGTGGTATTATATTTTCTCGCTTCACGACGAGGGAGCCCAGCGCGCCCCGACGTTCATCGAGCGGTTCGAAACGAAGACCTGCTATTTCCGGCTGTTGAAGCAGCGCAAGGGTACGCCTCTCAACGACAAGACGCGTTTCGCCGAGTTCTGCGCCGCGAACGGGATCCGCAGCGTCCCTACAATCCTTCGCCTGCCTGGCGACGATCCGCAACGGCCACTCCCGCGCCGCGACCTGTTTGTGAAGCCTGTCTCAGGCCGAGGAGGAAAAGGCGCGGAACGATGGGATTATATTGGAAGCCAGTCGTTCAGCGGGCCCCACGGCGAGCAGCTCACCCGCTCGGCGCTACTTCGGCGCCTTGTTGAGCGCTCTCGCCATGGACCGATCATCGTGCAGCCTCGGATGCTTCCGCACCCCGACCTCGCAACCATGACGGCCGGGGCGTTGCCCACAGTCAGGGTCCTGACCTGCCTCAATACGCAAGGCGAGCCTGAAGTGATCGCGGGCGTCGTCCGAACCTCTCTGGGCAAGAATCGAACGGTCGACAATCTCCACGCCGGGGGCATTGGAGCGATGATCGATTTCGAGCTGGGAACGCTGTCGAGAGCAACCAACCTCGGGTCCGACGCGCGGCTCGGCTGGCTTGCGGTCCATCCCGATAGCGGCGCGCAAATCGAGGGGCGCGTTCTTCCCTGCTGGAACGAAGTCAAGGAGTGCGCGGTGGCGGCGCACCGCAAGTTCAACGACCGGGTCGTGATCGGATGGGACATCGCCGTGCTGGAGGACGGTCCGATCCTGATCGAAGGTAACGGAAACCCCGACCTCGACATCCTTCAGCGCTTCATGCGCGTCGGCCTTCGCGAGCATAGGTTCGCCGAGATGCTCGCGCATCATTTGCGCGAGAATGGCAAGGCGCCGGCCGATCGCCCCAAAACCAGGGCGCTCGGCTGACGCAGGGCTGTTGATTCGAATCAACAGTTTCAACCGCTTTGTCGCAATAATGCAACGCTCTGGCGTTGACGGTTGAATCGCCGTTTAGCGAGAGATTCCAACGGCCCGCGTTCCATGATTGCCTGTCTTTCGGGGTCGAAGGGGGGATTCAATGCAACGCCGCCTGATTTGGGCAGCACCGCTGTTGGCGGTGGCTGCGATGGTGATACCGGCCGCAAGCAAGGCAGCCGTGGCGGCGGGCTCGACCATCGATGCGCCCGGCCCCGACATGCTGGGAACCCACGCGGTGCCGATCAGGGCCGAGCGATTTTCCGACAGCCTGCGCCGAGCGCGTGAGGACGCTTCGAGTTCGCCGATGCTGCAGCGCTTGATCGCGCCGGCTCGCCAGCTTCCCGCCGTCCGGCAAATGGCCTTCGTGCAGTCTGCGGTCACATCAGGAATCCGCTGGATTTCCGATGCCACCGAATGGGGCCAGCATGATTATTGGGCGAGCGCTTCGCAGACGCTTGCCCACCACGCGGGCGACGCCAAGAACCGGGCCATCGTCAAGCTGCATGCGCTGAGGGCGCTGGGATTCAGCAACTCGGACCTGTTCCTGACCCTCGCGCGCGATCGCGTCGGCGGCCCGGTAACTGTCCTCACGGTGCGCAGCGGCGGTCGCTATTATGTGATGGACGACACCGGCGCCCCGCCCTTCCTCGCCGAGTCACGCCGGTTCGAGTTCCAGCCGCTGATGAGCTTCGGCATGTACGGTGCATGGGTCCATGTCCGGCCGTCGACGCCCGCCACGACGTTCGTCGCCGCAACCGCGAGTACCTCGACCCTCGCCAGGAAATAGCCCGGCCACGGCTGCCACGATCGGTGGCCCTATGCTATGCCGCGCGACACGACAGGGGAGCGACGGGTGGCCGCAATTCGAAGTTTCGCCGCATCGGCGCTGATACTGACTCTCGCAGCCTGCGCGACCAAGCAGCCGGCCTATGCGCCGCCGCCCCCGGTCGCGACGCCATCGCAGCCAGCTCCCTCCGCCGCGGTGTTCGTCGCAACCAACGGCTCGATCGACCTTTTCGTGATCCGCTCGTCGACGCTTGCCCTGCAGCGCTCATCTTCACCGCGCGTGCGCGATTTCGCGAGCCGGATGATCGCGGCGCACAAGGGCACCAGCGCGCAGCTGTCGCTCGCGGGACGGCGGCTGAACCTTCTTCCGTCGGCGAGCTTGCGTCCTGCCGAGCAGGCGATGCTCGACGCGCTCGAGGCCAGCGGCAGCTTCGATGCCGACTATATTCGCGATCAGCGGAGGGTGCACCAGGAGGCAATCGCGCTCGATTCTGCTTTTGCTGCCAACGGCCCGAGCCCGACGCTGAAACCAGTCGCGTCCGCCGCTCTGTCGATAGAGCAGAAGCATCTGAAACTGCTCGCCTACCTTTGAGCGCCCGTCCGCAAAGGTAAACGAGCCGGCAACCATGCCGGCTAAGCCGATCTTGGTCTTGTTTCGGCAGATGTCGTTGGATGGCCATCCGCGGCATCTCACTAGCCCTAATCGGACTTTCGGCGGTCGCGCTCCCAACGCTTGCGGGCGCGCAGCCCGCAGCGGGAAGCGCGGCATCGCTCGCCTGGTCGAAGAGCGATGCGATCATCGGCGCCCCAAGCGCGTTGCAGGCCATCCTCGCAAAGCAGCAGGCCCCAGAGCGCGGCGCTGTCGCTCCGGCATCATATTCGGTTCCGGCTGTCACTCGGGCCGTGCTCCGCACCGACGAAGGCGCCCTCACCGGCCGTCCCGACGTTTTCGGGACCGTGGCCCTCAAGGTCGACCACACGCGACTCGACGCTCGTTGGCGCGCGGTGGAGAACCGCAAGCTGACCGGCCAGCCCGCCCGCTTCGCGGCGGCGCTTCGCAAGGCCGACGCGGGCGAGCAGCTCAAGCTCGTCAACCGCTACGTGAATGGCCGCGTCCATTATGTCGATGACCAAAGCCGCTTCGGCCGCGCCGATGTCTGGTCAGCCGCGAACGACACGCTTCGAAGCGGCCGCGGCGACTGCGAGGATTATGCGATCGCGAAGTTCCAGCTGCTCAGGGCCGCCGGCTTCTCCGAGCGCGATCTCTACCTCGTGATCGTCCGCGATCTTGTCCGGCGTGCCGACCACGCCGTGCTCGTCGCGCGCGCGCAGGGCCACATGTACGTGCTCGACAACGGGACCGACGATGTCCTCGAATCCGCACAGGTCAGCGACTACCGACCGGTGCTCACCTTCGCCTCATATGGTGAATGGACGCACGGTTATCGCGTGGACGTCCCGACCAACGTCGCGCTCGCCGACGGTCAGCGCTCGCGGAGCGCGTCGCTTCTCGCCTTGAGCGCGGGCTTGAGCAAGTAAGTCAGGATGCTCTTTCGCCCGGTGATGATCTGGGTATTGGTCATCATCCCCGGCGTGATCGGCAACGTGTGGCCTGACGCGCTCAAATAGGCCCTGTCGGTCTCGACGATCACCGTGAAGTAAGCCGACTTTTCCTTCTCGTCGTAGATCGAGTCCGCCGAAACCTGCACCACACGCCCTTCGAGTCCGCCGTAGATCGAGAAATCGTAGGCGGTGACCTTCACCAGCGCGCGGTCGCCGACCTTGATGAAGGCGATGTCGCTCGGCTTCACCCGCGTCTCGACCAGCAATTTGTCGCCGAGCGGCACGACTTCCATGATTTTCTGCCCCGGCTGGACGTAGGAGCCGATGGTCGTGACCTGGACGTCGTTGACGACCCCGTCGACGGGAGAGCGGATCTCGGTCCGGCTGAGCTTGCCCTCGGCGCCGCGCAGCGACTGCTCGTTGACCGCGATCTTGGCGGTGACCTGGCTGCGCTCGTCGAGCGCCTGCTGCTTGAACTCAAAGGTCGCCTGGGACGACTGGGCCTGGGCCTCACGCACTGCGGCAAGGGCCTTGCCCTGCTGCTCCCGCGCGGCGGCGATGCGCCCCTGGATGTCGACGACTTCCCGCTGCTTTTCGATGAGGTCGGTCTGCGGGACGATGTGCTTGGCGGCGAGCGGCGCCATCATGTCGACCTGGTTCTGCGCAAGACGCAACGTGCTTTGCAGGCTGCTGATCGTTGCCGCGGCTTCGGCGGCGTCGCGCCGCGCCTGGTCGGCCGCCGCCTGCGATCCCGCGACCTTGCTTTGCAACGCGGACTGGCGGGCCGCACGCAGAGCCGCTTCGCCAGCGCAGTCGCTGCCCTGGCACGCGCCGCTTCCGCCCATGCCTTCGGCCGTCAGCCGCGAGGCGCGGGCCTGCAGCGATTCCGTCTCCGCCTGGAGCTGGCCCAGTTGCGAAGCGCTTTCCGGGTTGTCGAGGCGGACCAATAGTTCTCCCTTGTGGACGCGCTGTCCCGAGCGGACGAGCAACTCGCTCACCGTCGCCGGATCGGCAGCCGTGATCGTTTGGAGCTTACTCGAGGGAATGACCCTCCCCTCGCCCGCCGTCACTTCGTCGACCTGCGCCAGGCTCGCCCACAGGAGGAACAGCGCGAACGCCAGCGCCGACGCAACGATGATCATTCGCGAGCCGGTCATCGGCTTGCGGTGCCTGAAGGCGGGTCCGACGAATGGGAGGGTGGCCATGTTACGCTAGCTCCGAACTCTACTTGCTGCCCGTCGTCACGCCCGCGGATGCCGTCGCCACTTCTTTGGCTGCGGGAGCGGCCTTGTCCTGCTGAGCCGCGATGGCCTTGGCCGCCGCGCCGCCGATTTCGTCCGGCCCCGGGATATGCAGCGTCCAGCCCTTCGAGGTATCGAGCAGTCCTCCGACGTCGTCGGGTGCGTGAGCGATGGGCGGGCCCGCATCGGCCTGCGCGAGCTGGACTGTCGCTCCGTCCGGCTGACCGGTCGCCGCCATCGCCGGCCGCATGGTGGACGGATCGCGCGGCTCACCGGCGTAGCGGCCGTTGAAGGCTGCGGGCTGGCCCCAGCCGCCCGGCCAGCGGTAGAAGATGTGCTGCCCGATTTCGGCCACCTTGGCGAGCATCGGCGCCCAGCGCGGCGCGACATAATCGGCATGGTAATGGGTCGCTTCCCCGACCGACTTCTCGACATATCCGTCGAGCGCCGCGCGCGCGATCTTCGCGGCCTGGTCCCACGCCGCCTCGGCGGGACGGCGATAGAGTGCGCCGTCGCAGACGAAGGTGAATTGGCAAACGCCGGTGCCCGCGCCCTGATAAACCACGCCGCAGATCGACTTGGGGAAGGCCGGGTGCCGCATGCGGTTGAGCACTACCTGGGCGACCGCTCGGCGCCCCTCCAGAGGCTCGTTGCCGGCCTCGTAATAGACCGCCTGGGTCAGGCACAGCAGCGCCCGGCGCTGGTCGGTATCGTCGCCGCTCATGATGAAGCTGCGCGCGGAATGAAGCGGCCCATTGGCGAACGGCAGCGCGGCATTGATGATCTTGGCCTGGTCGCCGACCGCCTGCATGTCGATCAGCGCGGAACCGGTCGTCGCGTCGACGAGCGCCGCGCCTCTCGCCGGCGGGAGAGGCATCGTCACCGTCGAAGACGCAGCCGCATCGCGGCCGGGCAGGAGGCTGAAGACGGCCGATCCCGTACCGACCAGTGCGAGCGTGCCCGCAGCGATGATGGCGTTGGGCGTCATTGCGCGGCCTTCTGCTGCGCGGCGGCAACGGTCAGGTGCTGGAGGATCTGGTCGCGTGGCCCGTCGGCGATGATCTTGCCGCCATCGATCACGATCAGGCGGGAGAGGATCGACAGCATGTTGTGCCGATGAGTCGCAACCACGAGCGACTGGTCGGGCGCCAGCGCCGTCTTGAGATGCTCGATGAAATAGAGCTCGGTCTGCGTGTCCATCGAGCCCGTGGGCTCGTCGAGGAAAAGCATCCTCGACGGGCTGACCAGCGCCCTCGCGAGCACCAGGAGCGACCGCTGCCCGCCGGACAGCCGGCTTCCCCGCTCGCCGACCGGAAGGTCGAACCCGGCCGCGTCGCGCGACAGGAAGATGTCGGCGCCCGAGCGGACGACGGCGTCGATCAGCTGGTTGTCGTCGGCCTGCGCCGCTCCGAGCATCAGATTGTCGCGAACGGTGCCGCTGAACACGTCGGCATCCTGGCTGACGAAGCGGAACGCCTCGCGAAGCTGGTGCGGATGATATTGGCGGCTGTCGAGGCCATCGACGACCATCTCTCCGCTCGTGGGCGGATAGAGCCCGCACAGCACGCGCCCCAACGTCGACTTGCCCGAAGCCACCCGGCCGATGATCCCGATCCGCTCGCCGGGCTCGATCTTGACGTTGAGGCCCGAAAGCGAATCGCGCGAGGCATTCGGGTAACGGAACGAGACGTCGCGAAGCTCGATATGCCCGACGCGGATCTCCGGGACGATGCTGCGCAATCCGCCCTGCCGCTCGTCCTCTGCATCCATCATGTTCTGGAGCGAGGTCAGCGTCGCGAACGCCTGCTTCCCGCGCGTGATGAGGAAGGCGAGCTGGCCGACCGGCTGCAGCGAGCGACCCGAGATCATGATGATCGCGATGATCGCGCCCATCGACATGTCGCCGGTCTGGAAGCGGTAGAAGCCGCCGACGAGCAGGCCGACGCTGATCGATTGCTGCGAGATGCTGGCGAGGTTGACGGCGACCGCGGAGAGCTTGCGCATCCGCTCGCCCGTCGCCGCA
>Ga0207657_10002108_pt1 | contig 21511 bp, 8 predicted proteins | sample KBSC33metaG_FD_184316 | JGI IMG/M metagenome (GOLD analysis project Ga0207657, IMG submission 184316) | Corn rhizosphere microbial communities from Kellogg Biological Station, Michigan, USA - KBS C3-3 metaG (SPAdes) (version 2) | ecosystem: Host-associated > Plants > Roots > Rhizosphere > Soil ... | reverse complement strand
ATTGACCGATAGGTCGTCATCGGTGTGTGAGGTGTCAGAGGCCTGCCCCGTTCTTGTCGCCGTGCCAAAAGGCGTGTTGACTGGCGATCTCGGCCTTCTGATCGAGCGACTCGGGAGTAATGCCCGGCTGTTCCAACCGCACTTTTAAGAAAGTTGACCAAACCGGCGTCGATTGCGTTTCAAGAGGCAATAACGACGTGCGTCAGGCTTTCGAGACCGGCAGCGCCTTGTTGGCGGCAGATTTTGAGGGTTGGTCGTCCCGAGATTGGCGTTTTCGAAGCAACGGGGAGGCTTGCCGAGTCGGGTCATGACTACCTCTCGGTGGGTACGCAATGGTCACAGCGAACCGGTTGGTGATCGGCCGACATCGATTCGTTAACCGTGATCTTTCCGCCGACGGGCTTCTCGTTACTTATCTCGTATAAGAAAGGCGGAGCCCCAACGGCTCCGCCTGGATAGCTTGGGGAACCGTGTAAATTAGAACGTCAGTTTGAGCGCGCCCTGCATCACGCGGGCGGCCAGGGTGCCGCTAATGACACCAGCGGAACTTCCACCGATCTGCGCGTTGGGGTTATTGAAATTTGTCCGATTGAACGAATTGAACAGCTCCCAACGGAAGCTCATCTTGATCCGCTCCTTTATGGCAAAGTTGCGGTGGATACCAGCATCCACATTGAAGTAACCCGGTCCCACCAGAACGCCGGTTCCGGAGTTGCCGAACGTGAACTGCGCCGGGCTGGAGAACGCGTCCTTGTTGAACCAGGCAGTGATGGTACGCTGATCCGATGGCAGATTCGGATTGCCAATGACATTGGGCCGCTCGGCCGGCGCCAACGCCGACGAACCAATCGCATTTGAAACCGACGACGCCAGCGTCGGTCCGAAATGGCCGCCCGAGTACATGGTCCACACGCCCGAGATGTCCCAGTTGCCCACGATGTGCGACACCAGACCCTTGCTCAAGTATTGACGCCCGTATCCAAAAGGCAGCTCATACACGTGGTTGATCACCACCATGTGACGGCGGTCTTCAGGAACGTCGCCCCACTCGCAAGCGGAGCAGTTGCTGTTCTGGGGCCGGGTGGAGGAATTCGCGCCCATTGTATTGGCCATATTGTGGGACCAGGTCCAAACCACCGCGCCCGACAATCCCTTGCTGTAGCGCTTGGTCAATTTGGTTTGCAACGCGTTGTACTTGGCCATACCGTAGTTGGTGCGGTAATCGATGTCGCCGAGAATCGGATTGATACTGTACAGCGGGCGGCGCGGCGCCAGTGGACCGGGTCCCGGAACAGCCTGGTTGCCCAGGATCGAATTGGTCATGTCTTCAGTCAAAGTGCGCACGTAACCTACCTCGGCGAGCAGGTTGCCGCGCAGTTCTCGCTGAATTCCGACGTGGAATTGCAGCGACTTGTTCAAGATCATGTTCGGGTCGAAGGCCGTGTATTGGCCGGTGAGCTGCGTCGGATCCTGCAGGTTGGGTGCAACCGGGAGCGGCAAGCCTGCGGATAAAATATTGCCGGGCCTGCCGTTTTGATCGAAGGCGAAGGACTGAATCACGTTCATCGGGGGGTTGGAGTGCAGCATTCTCCCGCCGTTGTTGGCTTCGAAGTAGGACATTCCAAAGCCGGCGCGCAATACAGTTTTCTGATCGCTAGTAAGGATCTGAGCGATGCCAATGCGCGGCGCGAAATTATTTTTATCCAGACAAATCAGCGGCCGTCCGCAGGAGTTCTGCGAAGGCGTTCCGGCGGTGGAGAATTTGCCGGTGGTCACGCTCAGATTCGAGTAACGGTTATAAACTTCGTAGGGCGGCGCCTGTAATTCATAGCGCAACCCATAGGTGATGGTCAGGCGGTTGGTGATGCGCCAGACGTCTTCGGCGAACGCTGAGGAATCCCACATACGCAGGCCGAACTGGCCGGCTTGCTGACTGCGCGTGATGGTAACCGCGGTTCCCAGCGCGAAATCCGCCAGCGCCGTGGCCGCGCCGGTGCCGTTGATTTGACGCGTGAACGCGCCCGAGAAGGAGTATTGGCCGCGCGGGGCGACGCTGGTATGGCCGTCAAAACGGTGGCGGGTGTATCCGCCGCCCAGCTTGATGGTGTGGCTCCCTTTCACCCAGGTGTGAATGTCTTCAAAGGGAATGGAGACCGCGCGAGTGAATTCAGGGAAGGAATTGTTGTTTCCGATCTGAGTAGAGAAGCCACCGATCACCATGTTGGGAATTCCGCCATTGGTGTCGCTTATGTTGATGTTGGGAATTCCCAGGCTGGTGGCAGTGTTGTGGGTGCTGTCGTCGTTATAGATGGAGAGCCAGTTGCGCACCACGCCAAAGTGGAACTCATTTACCTGCGCCGCGCTGATCACTTTTGTGAAGTTGCCGGTGACCGACCAGTTGCGTTGCTCGCTGGGCCCGCCGCCGGTAATATACTGGCCGATATCGATTTTGTCAGGATTCTGTCCCACTGGCAAAATCCCGGTCCCCAGTCCGGTGGTGTTGTCATAGCTATATTTCAAAAACAGGCGATCGGTGGCGCCGATGTTCTGGTCGGCACGAATATCGAATTGATCATCGCTTTGGCGTCCCACCGGATTGAAGTTGAAGTTGTTGGATTTTGCAGAATTAGTCGGCGCTGGAAATAAGCGCATGGTCTTGACGGCGGCCGGATCCAGACGATTGGCCGGAATCACATTGTTCGGGAAGGCGATACGTTTTCCGTCCGGACCAATATTGAAGGGATCGAAGATCGTAGCACCCAGGTTTGCGAAGTTGCCGGTCTTCACCATGTTCTGCTGGTCCAGCGTCGGAATACTGTCGGTCTGGCCGCCGGCGGGCGGCGAAGTGATGCGGGTCCCTTGATAGTCGGCGAAGATGAAGGTTTTGTCCTTGCGGATGGGCGCGCCAAAGGTGCCGCCATACTGATTTCTGCGAAAGCCCGCCTTCGGGGTACCGTTTTTGTTATTGAAAAACGTGTTCGCATCCAGCTTGCTGTTGCGCAGAAATTCGAACGCGCTGCCGTGAATCTCGTTAGAGCCTGACTTCGTGAGGACGACGGTGACGCCGCCGGCGGAGTTGCCGTATTGCGCCGAATAGTCCGTCGCCATGATGCGAGTTTCCTGAATCGCGTCGATCGGAGGGTTCATCACCAGACCGTTAACCCAAATCTGACGGTTGTAGAGTCCGTCAATCAAATACGCGCTGTTGTTGGCGGTGGCGCCGTTGATGCTGATGCTGTTGTTGACTCGCATGCCGTATCCGGTGAGCCCGGTCGCCATCCCCGGGGTGCTTGGCGAAGCGCCTGCCGTCAGTTGCAAAAGGTTGGTGAAAGAGCGCTCATTGAGCGGCATCTCAGCCACTTGCTGGCTGGTAATGAGGGAGGAGACGGTCGCATTCTGGGTTTGGATTTGCGATGCCTCGGCCTCAACCTGGATGGTTTGCTGGACGTCACCTAGTTTTAGTTGAATATCGACGGTAATCGTGTCGGCTGCGGTCAATTCAGCACCACTGCGCACGAACTTTGGAAAGCCGGCGTGCTCGACTGTGATCGTAATTTTTCCCGCCGGAAAGGACTCAGCTACATACTGTCCATTTCCGTTAGTGACGGTGGAACGGGTAAATTGCGTCCCTTCGTTGACGAGCGTTACATTTGCCCCAGGAACAACCGCACCGGCCTGGTCCGTGACCGTTCCGACGACGGTCCCCTGTGACTGTGCAAACAGTTGGCACGAAAAAACCGCCGCAAACATGGCCGTGGCGGCAAAAGTTCTCGTCATCATAAGAATCCCCCTTGTTACGTTGTCAGCCGACGAGGCTGATAAAAAGCACCCTGCGCGAAAGTCGAATAGGCACATTCTGTCATTGGCCGCAAAGGATGTCAATCACATAACCATAAAAATCGAGTTATGTTGTGGTTAGTGGAAGAATTGGTATACGGCTGCATCTGCAGATAAAAATGAAATTTGGAAGAACTCGGTAAGGGGATGCGGCGGGCCGGGACGATTTCAATTTCACCCGGTAGTTCCGCTCACCGATTTACTGCGAATGAGAGCCCAAATTGCGAACGGCATACCTGGGATTGCGGCCAGCTCTTCGCGAAAGGGAAAGCCATCAATGGCGACATCTCCGGGGAGGCTTGGTCGCTCGTAACGGCAGAAATTGAGCCTGCGGACGTGGGAAGGAAGCGCGGGTGAGTTTTTCAATAAGTGACACCCTCAGACATCGCCTGATAGTTGACTCTTAAGGCGTTGACAGGTAAGGAATAGCCAGATAGACTCAGATACGGAGGTCGCGCATGCGTCCAGGGTTATATTCGTTGGTTCTGACGCTAGCTGCAACGGCCCACTCGGCTCTGGCCCAGGCTCCGGCGTCGGCGGGCGAGGAACTCTTCGAACGAAGAATTCGTCCGGTGCTGGTGACAAAATGCTTTGCCTGCCATTCAAGCAAGCTGAAGTCGCCCATGGGCGGTTTCACTGTCGACACCAAGACGGGCCTGGCAACGGGCGGCTCACGCGGCCCTGAGGTGGTGGCGGGCAAACCCGACGAAAGCCGACTTCTGCACGCTCTTAGTTATACGGATAACGCTCTTCAAATGCCGCCTTCCGGAAAGTTGCCGGACGCGGTCATTGCCGATTTCCGCCAATGGATTGAATTGGGTGCGCTCGATCCCCGTAAGGATGCTCCGGCGGCCAGCGCCACCCCGGCACCTCTGCGCGGAATGAGCATCGCGGATGGAAAGAAGTGGTGGTCCTTCCAGCCTGTGAAAGAACTGTCCGCGCCTGCAGTCAAACAACAATCTTGGGGCCGCAATAAGATTGACGCCTTTATCCTGGCCAAGCTCGAAGAGAACAAACTGAAGCCGTCGCCTGAGGCCGACAAGAAAACGTTGGTCGAGCGAGCCTACCTGGACTTGGTGGGTGTAAAACCAACCTATGAAGAAGTGCAGGCTTTCGTTAATGACCCGGCTCCGAACGCTTACGAGAAATTGATCGATCAACTGCTTGCCTCCCCGCACTATGGCGAGCGGTGGGGACGTCACTGGCTGGATGTCGCCCGCTACGCCGAAGACAATTCGACCTCTGAAGCCACCAATCCTCCGTACGCCTTCGCGTGGCGTTACCGCGACTGGGTGATTGAGGCAATGAATAAGGATACGCCGTACGACAAGTTCGTCAAGCTCCAGTTGGGGGCCGATCTGATGCCCGGAACTCCGCGCGATGATTACCGCGCCCTGGGTTATTTGGGCGTTGCGCCGGTGTATCACAAGGAGCCGCGGCTCTCCAAAGAAGTTCTTTATGGCTTCGCTACCGACGATTGGGACGAGCGCGTGGACGCCGTGGGCCGGGGCCTACTGGGCCTGACCATCGCATGCGCTCGCTGTCACGATCACAAATTCGATCCCATCAAACAAACCGACTATCAGGGTTTAGCTGGCGTGTTCGCTTCCACCATGCGCGCCGAGCGTCCCATGCGCGCCGACATTGATCCTAAAGTTGAGACCCGCTACCTCTGGGTCGCGCAGCGGTTGTTCGACATGAACGTCATCATGGGCATTCTGTCGAACGGCGAAAAAGAGACCAATCCGGAATGGGCAGCCAAGAAGCTCGAAGGGATGAAGCTAGAGCAGAAGCAACTGCAGGCCGAAATCGCGACGTTGAAGGATCGCTATCCCGAGATGGTGGCGCACGTTGCCAGGATCGGCGCCATCATTCGGTCGGTTCCAGCAGCCGCGAAACCGGATGCCAAAGCCAATGACCCCGACGCAGCGGCTGATGCAAAAGCGGATGCCAAAGGGGATACTGCGGCGGTTCCCGCTAGCGCGGAAGCAAAGGCGCCCGCTGTTCCCCGGCCTGGCCGGCGAGGCGCATTGGCGTCCGACGAGCCATTCATGAACGCGGTTTACGATGCCGCGCTGTATGTCGACGGCAAAGATCCGTTCATGACTGAAATGGATTACCGACCGGGTGAGCCGCGTGACCTGCCGCTTTTCAAAGCGGGCAACGTGGCGAATCCTGGTGACATTGTGCCGCGCCACTTTCCGACCGTGCTCGCTAAATCCGACGATGAGAGCAAGTTTTACCAAGGCTCCGGCCGCGCCGAATTGGGAGACAAAATTTTCAGCGACGCCGCGCCCCTCGCCGCCCGCGTCATCGTCAATCGCGTTTGGGATTGGCATTTCGGCAAAGGGCTGGTCGGCACAGACAGCGATTTCGGCACGCAAGGTGAGAGGCCCACGCATCCGGAATTGCTGGACGATCTGGCTGCGCGGTTTATCGCCAACGGCTGGTCTCTCAAGTGGCTGCATCGCGAAATTATGTTGTCATCCGCCTACCGGCAATCCAGCGCTCCCCGCGAAGACGCCGAACAGGTGGACTCCACGAATAAATTTGTATGGCGCATGAATCCGCGGCGCCTGGATATTGAGGCATATCGCGATTCCATCATGCATGCCTCGGGGACGCTCAGCGACAAGTTGTACGGTTTATCGATCGATTTCGACGATGTAAAGAACGACCGCCGCACGATTTATTCGCGCATCAGCCGGGGACGCCTGAATACCGTCCTGCGGCTCTACGATTTCCCGGACCCGATGCAGAGCAGTCCCGGGCGGGATTTGACCACCACGCCGCTACAGCAATTGTTTGTGATGAACAGCGCGTTCATTCAAAAACAGGCGGAAACGTTCGCCAAATCGGCGGACAGCGAACCGGACAATGCGGCGAAAATCCGCAAGCTATTTCACACAATTTTGTTACGCGAGCCGAACCCGACCGATATTGACCGCGGCATGACTTACTTAGCCCAGGCGACGCTCGCACAATATGCACAGGCTCTACTTTCCGTGAACGAGGTGATTTTTTGGCCATGACAACTTCAAGGCGTGAGTGGATTCAATCTCTCTGTGGCGGACTCGGGTCCGTCGGACTACTTGGCTCTCTGGCCAGCACCTCGGCGCAGGCTGCGACCATGGGCCATTACACCGGCCCGGCGATTGCGCCCAAGGCCAAGCACGTCATTTTTCTGTTCCTGACGGGCGGGCCTTCGCAGTTGGATATGTTCGACCCAAAGCCGATTCTGGCAAAATATGCGGGCCAGCGCCCGGCGGCGGTCAGCGGCTTCCGCACGGAGCGTGAAACCGGCGGCTTGCTTCCTTCGCCGTTCCAGTTTAAGAAGTATGGGCGTGGCGGCGTCGATGTCAGCGAACTGTGCCCGCAGATCGCCTCGATGATTGACGATGTGTGCGTCATCAAGTCGATGTACACTTTCAACCCGACGCACACGCAAGGCAAAAACCTCGCGCATTCGGGCAGCATCCTGGCGAATCGCCCCAGCATGGGATCGTGGATCACTTATGGCCTGGGCACGGAGAACGAAAATCTCCCGTCGTTCGTAGTGCTCAGTCCCAACACGGAAGGAAGTTCCCTGTGGCGCGCCGGCTTTCTACCATCCGAATATCAAGGCGTCCCGTTTAATTCGAGCGAGACGGATCCCGAAAAGATGATTCGCGACCTGCGCAACAAGCAACTGGATCCGCAGGCGCAGCGCAAGCAACTGGATCTGATTCAGGCGATGAATCGGGATTACTCAGCGAGTTTTGGCGCGGACTCATTTCTCGACGGCCGCCTGAAGGCCATGGAATCGGCGTATCGCGTACAGTTCGAGGCGATGGATGTGTTCGACGTGCGCAAAGAGTCTGAAGCCATTCGCGAAGAATACGGCAAGAACAGTTGGGGCAACAGTTGTTTGTTGGCCCGCCGGCTGGTCGAACGCGGCGTGCGCTACATCCATCTGTATCCGGCGGGTGCGCCTGATCCGGTCGTGCGCTCCGACTGGGACGATCACAAAGCCATCGTCAATTCGCTGCGCACACGCTGCCCCAACATGGATCGGGCTGCGGGGACTCTCATTCGCGATCTGAAGCGCCGCGGTCTGCTCGACGAGACGCTGGTAGTTTGGGGCGGCGAGTTCGGCCGCACGCCGGTTTCAGAAGCCGGTGACGGGCGGGACCATAACCCTTACGGTTACACGATGTGCCTGGCGGGCGGCGGCGTAAAAGGCGGCCTCGCCTATGGCGCCACTGACGAGTTTGGATTCCGCGCCGTGGAGAATCGGGTTTCGATTCACGACCTGCATGCGACCATTCTGTATTTGCTGGGAATGAATCACGAGCGTCTGACCTATCGCTACGCGGGCCGCGATTTCCGGCTCACCGATGTCTACGGCGAAGTAGTGAAAGACATCATCGCCTAAGCGCTGTTTCCCTGCACCCAGCGGCGATCGCAGGGGAATCGTTGTGTTAGGAAAAGCGGCTTCTGAACACCCGCCGCTTAGATCCGTCAGCCAATTCCTTTTTTAAGACGTCATCGAGCGACGTCCGTAAGTCGTGTGATTCGGACGGGTCAACTTGATTTTCGTGCAGGCCCGCGCCCCGCACGTGTGTTGCGCTATAAAATCGGACGTTTGGAAAGAAGGGGATCATGCGCAAGTTCCTGATGTTTGCCGCCTGTCTGCTTAGCTCGGCTCTAATGCTGCTCCCATTGATCGGACAACAATCGTCTCTGCCTTCGGCCGATAAGAAACAGAACACCAAGAAGGGCCCGACGATTTATCGTGCCAGCGCTGAGGAGAAGCAACAGATACAAACCAGGCTCAGCGAATTAGATGCGGCGATTCGACAGATCAAGGCCAAGCGCGGCGAAGACGATCTGATGGCCGATGTCGAAGTCTACTCGAAGGCCGGGCACTGGCTGCTGGATTACCCGGACGACATTGCGGTCCGCGGCGATATTCAGAATCTCCTCACCGTCCTCGATCAGGGCATTAAACGCGCAACGGCGCTGCAGACCGGCCAGCCGCCTTGGACGCTCAGCCCCGGCCGGAGAATGCATGGAATGTATTCGGCACTCGACGGATCGGTGCAGCCTTACGAAGTAATTGTTCCGGAAAGTTACGATCCCGCCAAGCCGGCGCGGCTGTATGTCTGGTTGCATGGGCGCGGCCAGCGTATGACCGAATCCAATTTCCTTTTCGGCATGCAATCTCCTGATCCAGCTTCAACCGCCTATCCGGCGAACGACGGGCAAATTCAGGTCAATGTTTTTGGGCGTTCCAACACCGGCTATCATTGGGCTGCCGAAACCGATATTTTCGAGGTCATCGCGGCGGTTCAGAGGAGATATAAAGTCGATCCCGATCGAATTCTATTGCGAGGATTTTCACTTGGCGGGGCAGGAGCCTGGAAGCTCGCTCTGCATTACCCAGACCGCTGGGCGGCCGCTGAAATCGGCGCCGGCACCTGGCCGCGACGATATCTAATGATGGATACCCTTCCGGTGTATCAGCAACCTACGCTACGCATTGATGAAAACATGACTGAGTGGGCCTTGAACGCTTTCAACCTGCCGCTGGCGGCACATGATGGAGACAGCGATCCGCAGGTGTCTTCCATCCCGGTTCCCCCGCCGGGCACGCCGAATCGCGGGCAACTGGAATCCTCGCTCCGCATTCGCGCACAACTTGAGAAGGAGGGGTTCCCATCCGTGGGCGAGCCGGATTTCCTGAAGACCCGTGGTCTGCCTGCGATGTTCATGATTTCGCAGCACACCGGTCACGGCACCAGCCCCCTGGTGCGGGAGCGTTTGAATGCTTTTCTCAAAACATGGGGCGAACGCGGCCGCACTTCGCCCGATCACATCCGTTTCTTGACTTACACCACCCGCTACAACCGGGATTATTGGGTGACTCTCACGGCTTTAGAAAAACACTACGAACGCTCCGAAGTGGATGCCGAGCGGCTTTCCGGCGGCGCGAATTATAAAATCACCACCAAAAATATTTCCCGCTTGGATTTGCGCGAGACCTCCCACGCAGTCAAGATTCACATCGATGGACAGGAGCTCCCGGTTAAAGGCGCTTCGCAGATCACGCTCGAAAAGACCGGCGGGTCATGGAAGGTGGCTTCAGGAAGTTGGCCGGGACTGCACAAGACGCATGCCCTCCAGGGGCCCATCGAGGACGCCTTCATCGAACCTTTTCTAGCCGTGCGCCCGACGGGAAAGCCCTGGAATGAGGCGGCCAATAAGCGAGCGCTGGAAAATCTGAATACCTTTCAGCACGCTTACGCCCGCCGCTTCCGTGCTTTGATCCGAGTGAAGGATGACAAAGATGTGACGGCCGAGGATTTCGCCAAATACAACGTGGCACTGTTTGGAGATCCCGGCAGCAATCGCTGGATTGCCAAAGTCGCGACAAAATTGCCCGTTAAATGGACCAAACAGTCAGTGTCCGTGGGAAGGCAGAACTATTCCTCCGCCAGCCACATTCCTGTGCTGGTATATCCCAACCCGCTGAGTCCGGCCCACTACGTTGTTTTGAACAGCGGCTATACATTCGAAGAGCGCGAGTACACGGGCGATTACGCCATGCCGCGATATGGCGACTTCGCTGTGTTGAGGCTCGATCAGGAGCCTGGGTCTGAGGTCGCGCAGGCGGGCTTTTTCGACGAATCATGGAAGCTCGCGGCGAAGTAAGCGGGCAAAACTCGGGTTCCAAAAAAAAGAGATGCGCAAAATATTATTGTAAAAATCTTGTCTCGCGGCAGATTGGTAGTTGTCGTATACTTTTTCGATTTCCTCTTTACCCTCGCGCGAAAGATACGAATTCGCTCACAGTTCCAAGCGGATTATTTGGACACACCAGATCACGGATGAAGTGAGCTTCAAGGTCGGCCGCGATGAGTCAACGGACGCCCAGGTCAAGGCATTCCTTCTGATGCTGAACCTCTATGTGGCCCGATTCGAATGAGGCGGACTTCGATCTGACCGTCACCGTCTGCGACCCGATGAAATCGATGGTTTACTGGCGCCGGCATGATCCGTGTCGATGCACTGCTGCGCTGAGCAATCGTGTCGCAGAAGGTATATACTGCCGGAATGCATTAGAAATTCTGGCCCCCGGGGTCTACCTGAAAGAGGTCGAATATGAAGAATTATCTGCTAACTACGCTTTGGGCTTTCGCAGTGATCGGTGCTTTGCTCGTTGCCACTCCGGCCGCGGCTCAGCTGACCACTGCCGACATTTTGGGCACAGTCACCGATGCCGCAGGCGCCGTCGTGCCCAACGCAAAGGTCACGGTTGTGAACACTGCGACTTCCGCTACCCGAACTTTGCAGACCAACGGTTCCGGCGACTACGTCTTCAACCTTCTGCCGCCAGGCCAGTATAGCGTTACCGTGGAAGCGCCGAGCTTCAGGAAATCGGTCACCAACGTGACCTTGGTCGCCGGTGATCGCGCCCGCGTCGACGCCCCGCTGCAAATCGGCGAGACGAACCAGGTCGTCGAGGTAACGGCTACCTCCCCCGCCCTCCAGACCGACAGTTCCACCCTGCGCGATACCGTTTCGGCGCAGTCGGTACAGGATCTTCCGCTGAACGGACGCAATTACATTACGCTCGTCGAGACCGCGCCCGGCGCCGCTGCCGGACCATCCAACTCGATTTTGAGCGGCACGCGCCCTGATGACCGGCGGCAGACCTCAGCGGTTGTCGCCAATGGCCAGAACGAGACCTTCAACAACCACCTGGTCGATGGCATGGACAACAACGAGCGCGAACAGTTCTCAATTCTATTCCGGCCTTCGATCGACTCGCTGGAGGAAGTGAAGATCGATACCAACGCCTACCCGGCCGAAGAGGGAAGGGCGGGCGGCGCGGTTATCAATTTGATCACCAAGTCGGGCACCAACGCTTTCCACGGAGGAGCGTACGAATACTTCCGCAATGACAAACTGAATGCCAATGATTTCTTTGCGAACAGTTCGGGCATAGGACGCGCGGAGTTCCGGCAGAACCAGTTTGGCGGCAGCGTGGGCGGGCGTATCAAAAAAGACAGAACCTTCTTCTTCGGCGATATCGAGAACTTGCGGCTGATCCAGGGCAAGAATACCGGCTTGCTGGCCGCGCCGACTGCTTTTGAGTTGGCACATCCCGGCAACTTCTCAGACGTATTGCCGTATTGTAATAAACCTGGGGTTTCTTGCAAAGACATTCCTGCTTCAGGGGTCATTCCGAGCGCCCAACTCGACCCCGTCGCACTCAAGTACCTCAAGCTTTTGCCGGCGGCGAACATTCCTGGCGCGCCTCCCACGGCGAATTACTCGGGCAATGTAAACAACCAGTATTTCGCCAAGACCATCGATGCGCGAGTCGATCACCGCTTCTCCGACAAAGACAGTATGTTTGGCCGTTTCACCTACAACCCAACTACTACTGTGTATCCAACCCTGTATCCGCAAGTGAAAGTCGGCGATATAACCGTTAATCCTGGGAACGGCATTTATCCGGGTAACTCCACCGAAGATTCGCAGGCATACATGTTGGACTACATTCACATCTTCAGCCCGACTCTCGTGATGGAGCTGAAGGACGGCTTCACGCGGCTGAATATCGCGACTCTCTCGGCCAATCAGGGCACCAATCTGTCGAATGTGTTCGGCATCCCCGGGGCCAACATAAATCAATACGTTTCGGGATTGATGAATACCACCATCGCCGGTTACCAGGGGACGGGAAGCTGCAATACTCTGGGCGACTGCACTTCTGTGCCGATTTATGAAATTAACAACGTTTTCCAGGAAGAGGGCGCAGTCACCTGGACGCATGGCTCCCACAACGTCAAAATCGGCGCCGGCATGATCCGGCGTCAGGAGCAGTACTATCAAATCCAGAACGGTACGGGCAATTTCGTATTTGGCGCGGCCTCAGCCGGCGCGCCGCCCAATAGCCTCGCGAACTTCCTGCTGGGCGTCCCTACCACTATCACACGGCAATATCCGTATCAGTTTCAGTACTACCGGACCTGGGAACCTCACATTTATGTCCAGGACGATTGGCATGCCACGCGTAAGCTCACGTTCAATCTCGGCCTGCGCTGGGATCACATCGGCCAGCTCCAAAGCGCGACTGGTCAGCGCTCCAATTATCAACTCGCCACCAACACATTTTGCATTAGCGCCGCTGCCTGCGTGCAGCCCAACTGGAAACAGTTCCAACCGCGATTTGGCTACGCCTACAGCGCGGGCAAGGGGTTCGTGTTTCGTGGAGGATTCGGTATGAGCTACTTCGCCCAGGACTATGCCGCGGGCGCGCTGAACCTTCCCAATCCACCCTTCGTGACAGTGAGCTTCACCTGCTCTCCATCGGCCGTGAACGGACAGACCGGGTGTCCGCCGGGCATCGGTAAATTATCGGCGGGTCCGCCTCCCATCGTGCCGCCCAATATCCCGCAGCTCCTGGGGCCGGTTGCCGGGGGGTTGAACTCGTCCTTGAGCGCCAAGTCCGATTACTATCCGGCCGCGAAAGTCATGGAGTGGAACTTCACCATCCAGAAGCAACTCGGCGCCAATGTTTTCACCGTGGCGTATGTCGGCGAACTGGGGCGTCACCTGCAATATGTACCGAACGCAAACTTGCCGGCTCCCTCGGGAACAGCTACGACGCCTGCATACATTCGCGCGGCGACGTTACCCAACATAACGGGGATCTCGCTCTATGGTACGGGCGGAGCCAGCGAATACAACGCCGCGCAGTTCATCTTCGAGCGGCGCTATTCGAAAGGGTTGACCGTGAACGCCAATTACGTGTTCGCCCGCAATCTGACCAGCTTAACCGATCTCGGTGGGGCCGACCCCATTGCGCTACTTACCTTTAACCGCGGTTACGATTGGGGCAACTCCAGCATCGGCTTCAAGCACAAAGTTACCGGGCGCATTAATTACGAACTTCCATTCGGCAAGTCGGCGACGGGTTTTAAAAAGACGGCCATCGGCGGGTGGCAGATGAACGCGATCGCTTTCTGGCAGTCCGGTGAGCCGTACACAATTACAGACGGACAGAATCTGATCAATCTGCCGAATATCACAGCGGACCGCCCGAATCAGGTCTCCGGCCAGTCCTGCCAGGCATCGAACCCGTCGATTCGCAACTGGGTCAACTTAAATGCATTCCAGCAGCAGCCTATCGGCTTTGCCGGCAATGAAGGGCGCGGACAATGCTACGGTCCGCATTGGAGAAGTTTGGACCTCTCGGTTTTCAAGGACTTTACGTTCGCGGAAAAGTACCGGCTATCCTTCCGCGCCGAGGCTTACAATATCACGAACACCGCGAACTTTGCTCTTGCCAACTCCAACATTGCGAGTTGGACGGTGAAACGCGATCCGGCGGGCATTCCGACCAACGGCGGAGCATTCGGCCAGATCACATCCACCAACATCGGCTTCACGCCGCGCGTAATGCAGTTGGCGCTGCGGATGACGTTTTGAAATGCGGATTCCTCGGTGCAGTGAGTCTGAAGTGGACCGAGCGCGTGCGCACGAAGAGCAGCCCTAGCTATTTCGCAGGTTTAGCGGCGGGCTAAATGAACTTGGAGTATCCAGGCAGATGAAGATCGGGGGAGCGATCGAGCGTACTCTCCCAATCTTCACACTGGAATTTTGTAATCCTGAAATACTGCCTTCTTAAAGCACTTGGAAAGCAAGCCGGGATTCTTGGGCGTTCCGGAGAGCGGACGGGTCTGGGCACTTTCGCGCACAATTTCCAAATTCGCGTGTCCGCCTTTTCCGACCGTCTATAAAATGAGATTCGCCAAACGCCCGGCCCGATGATTCACGAAACGCGCATCAAGGCTCCATCCCCGCCACAAAGCCCGGATCACTGAGCTGTTCCAAAAGTAGAGGAGCAAACCACGGTCGCCGTTTCAGTTTGACGACGCAGTCGACGCGTTTCACGGTAGAATGATCGGCTGATAGGCACGGCCCTAGCCCTAAGGAGAAAATAATGGCTATTGAAGTTAACCGACGGGAAATGCTCGCGATGCTCGGCGCGGCAGCCGCTTCACGCACGTGGGCGGACACGGCGCTTCTGCATCCTACCCGCATCGACCACGTTTCGCTTGCGGTAAAAGACATCGACCAGGCGATGATATTTTATCGAACTCTGTTCGGCAATGAAGTGATGAAGGACAAGAAGAGTGACCGCCGCTTCCTGCGCATCGGGCCGTGCTATCTGTCGATTGCGTCTGCTGCCGCCGGACAAGCCATCCGCATCGACCATGTGTGCGCCGGCGTTCAGAACGCCGAGATGGTGGCTGCCGCGAAGACTGCAGTAGAGAAGGCCGGCCTTCCGGTCAAAGGATCGAATCGCGATTTCACAATCACCGACCCGGATGGCATCAATTTCCAGGTCGCCGCCAATAACGCATGGCCCAAGATGCCCAATGCCGCTGCCGAAGCTGGCGGCAACGGGGAACCGCCCCTATTCCGCGCCATCGGCATGCATCACGTGAACGTGCGCGTTTCTGACATGGAAAAATCGACTGCCTTTTACCGCAAGCTGTTGGGAGATGTAATACGCCATCAAGGAAATCCACCGCAGCCTCGGTTTAATGCCGGCGAGACTACCTTCGGCCTCTACTATCCGGTCGCCGGCAAGCAGCCCGATGTGGACCACTTCTCCGTCCTGGTGGAGCCGTTCGATGCCGCCTCGGCCGTAAAAAAATTACAAGCGATGGGTGCAAAAGCCAAGCTGGCGAAGAATGGAAGTTTGAACGAATTCTATGACGCACAGGGAATTCGTCTGCAAGTGTCGACCGTCGATCCTGCGGCGAACCACTAGGCGAACCACTAGGGTACGTCCAGGAAAAAGCGGTGCCTTGGGCTTCACCGGACACCGGACTTCGCAAAGGGGATCCGAATAGGTCATATCCAAAGAGCGCAACCCAAGCAAACTGAAGCAGCAGTTTCGCTTACGTGGCACGCGATTTGCGCAAACTCCGATCACCTCTTAAAAAACAGCCAAACGGAATCCTAAGCCTATGCCGATTGGATTACGAGAGCCCAATCAATCGACATACCTTTGAGCAACCATTGACCAACCTACACCCAGGAAGTATAATTTGAGTTCTTTTGTGGTTCACACGGGTGAGTGAAACCAACCTAGCTACGCCTTAGCTCAACGTATCCTTTCTCGGAGACGGGGTTGTGTCGTCATAGGGTCTGCTGAGAAACGCCCAGGGGCTTTAAAAGTTAAAAAGGGAGAATTAATGAGTGACCTTGTAGTCAGATACCGCCGAGCCATTCTTTTCGTTGCGTCCGCATTCATAGCCTGTGCTCTACATGCGCAAGTGACAAGTAGAGTCGCCGGCTATGTCAGGGATGCGTCGGGGGCGATCGTGCCCAATGCCAAAGTGACTGCCGTTTCCGCTCAACAGCGGCTTACGCGAACGACGAATTCGAATACCACGGGTTATTACGAGTTTGTGGCAATACCAGCCGGCACTTATGACATCACCGTGGAAGCGCCCGGCTTTCAGAATCAAACGCAGAACGGCGTGGATCTGCAAGCGAACCAAAATCTTCGGCTCGATATCCAATTACGTGTGGGTGACGTCCGCACAGAGGTGTCGGTATCGAGTGAGGCTACATTGGTAAACACAGCAACGGCGACTCTCTCGGCAACGGTAGACACGCGCCGTGTGCTTGATCTGCCGCTCAATGGTCGAAACATTATGAGCCTGACGCAGATTCTGCCCGGCGTTACCGACGTCGTAGCCCCGGAAACCATGTCCAATACCCGTACAGGCCCCGTTATGGTGGTCAACGGCTCTCGCCAGGTAGACAATAATTTTATGCTAGACGGCGCCAATTGGACAAATTGGGCCCAAAGTACGGGAATGAACTTTCCTCCGCCGGACGCTATTAGCGAAGTTCAGATCCAGACGCAGCAATTCGACAGCCAGTACGGGAACAGCGTCGGCAGCCAGGTTGTGGTGACGTCCAAGTCGGGAACCAATGCTTTGCACGGCAGCGCCTGGGAATTCCTCCGTAATCGGGACCTGAACGCGCGAAGTTTTTTCCAAACGGTACGCCCGTTCGACACAGAGAACCAATTTGGCGCTGCCGCCGGTGGACCGATCAAAAAAGATAAATTGTTTGCGTTCGGTTATTACCAAGGGCTCCGGGTGCGCCCGCAGTCCGGGTCTGCGTTGGCCCTCGTGCCGACAGACCCAGAGCGCAATGGTAACTTCACAAGCATTAGCACCAAATTAAAGGATCCGGTCAACGCACTCACGAACAAGCCCCTGACCAACGCCTCCGGGCAAGCTTGCGTCCAGGGGAACATAATTCTCCCGGGCTGCATCAACCCGGCCGCTCAGACCTACTTGAACAACTTTATACCCCAATCGCCAACCGGCCAGGTGCTTACATTGAGTCCAGTGCCCGCCAATGAGTACAGCTATATGGGCCGAATAGATTATATACAGAATGCCAAAAGTACCTTCAACGGACACTTTTTTGTGGACCACTATGGCGCGAGATTTTCCAACGGCAACATACAGCCGTACGAGATTGGTAACCGGACGAACCAAAGCGAAGACTTCGCCATATCGAACACGTATATATTGAACCCCGCGCTCCTCAATGAGTTCACGGTGGACTACTTAGAGGCGAATTCTTTGGATTCGCCTCTGACGCAGACCCCGCCCTCGAAGTTAGGTGTAAACATTCCGTATGGAGATGGCGAAGGCCTAACCGTCAACGTGAATGGTTTCTTCAAGTTAGCGACGGCAGATCCGGCTGTGCAAGCGTACAGGAATCCGCATTTGCGTGATACCATGACCTGGGTTCATGGACGCCACACCCTGAAGTGGGGATATGAAGGAATGAGAATGAGTTTCCGCCTGGATTCGAATTTTAATACCAACACCGTGACTTTCAGCGGCGCTTACTCAGGTAGCGCATTGGCCGACTTTATGTTGGGTAAATTTGACACTATGTCCATCCGGTACGGCAGTGCCGAAGCGAATTACGTGCAATTTAGACATAATTTCTTTGTTCAAGACGAGTTCAAAGTCACGCCGCGCTTTACCCTTACTCTTGGCGTGCGTTATGAGCCGTACTTCGCGCCGCGGCAAAAATACGGTGATTACACGGTTAACAATCTCGCTGACATGACTGTCATATCCAAAACCCACCCTGACGCACTTCCAGGCACCCTCTTTCCGGGCGATCCCGGTACGCCTTCCAACGGAAAGCTCCAGTATGATGACATGAACAACTTCGGTCCCCGGGTTGGCTTCGCGTGGGACGTCTTCGGAACCGGCAAGACCAGCATACGGGGTGGATACGGCATGTTCTATAACCAACTCAGTTTAAATGTTGCCCACCAGCCGCAAGATCCTTATGCCGGGAACAGCGTTCTCAATGGGGGCATCCTCAGCGATCCCTACGGATCATTAAACACACCGTTTCCTCCGAGCTCAAACCCATCGGGAAACTTCGGTTGCGCACCCATCAGCACTTTTCCTTTCCAGAAATGTGCGATTGCGCTGCCATCCACACAGGTGTTAACGGATGAACACCTGGTAACGCCATATACCCAATCTTTGAGCCTCACTATCGAACGTCAATTTGGACACGATATTAATATCCAGCTGAGCTACGCAGGCAAGTTAACGCAAAAGTTGGAGGGTCACCGCTTTTGGGACGCCGCGGTAAGCGAGCCTGATCCCCTGACCGGCGCGCCGCCCTCACTGCAAAACGCGAATGATCGCGTCTTTTACCGCAGCACCGTAGGCCTGTATAGCACGCAAAATCGAATTTTGGGCAATGACTATCGCTCCAGCTACCATAGTGCGCAAGTACGTCTGGAGAAACGTTTCAGCCGCGGGTTTTCGTTTCTCACCTCGTATGTGTTCTCGAAAGAGCTGGATGACTATCTCTTGGCAGGGCCGGGCTTGGCGGCGGGAAACGCTGATCCGTTCAACCTAAGACTGGATTTTGGCCGCGGCGATTTCGATCATACGCACGTATTCACCTCGACTGAGCTGTGGAGGCCGGAACATAAATTCGGCAATACCTTCCTTAAATACCTTTTATCCGACTGGAGTATGGGAGCTTTTGAAACGGCTCAGAGCGGCGCGCCGATCGCGTTCGGATTAAGCTCTGATATTGCGCTGGATGGCACCAACAACCCATCTAAGGAACACGCGCAACTGCAACCAGGTATGACTTATGCGAATGTCGGAATAAGTCATCCAAACACGAATGCGTTTGTCAATTCGTTTTTCAATACCGCGGCTTTTGTCCCGCTGACTCAGATGACGAAGGGTACAATAGGCAATGCTGGGCGCAATTTTATGAATGGACCAGCCTTGTTTAATGTGGATCTTACCTTAAGCAGGGAGTTTCCTATTAAGGAACGTCTAAGGATGCAGCTTCGCGGAGAATTCTTCAACTTGTTCAACGATAAGCATTTCCTTCCGCCCAATGTCATCGTAGGATCGGGAAGCTTTGGCCAAATTACCAGCGCGAACCCAGGCCGAGTCGTTCAGGTGGCGGCGAAGTTGATCTGGTAGTTTGTACTGGCCGCGCGACGTTGCCGCAAGATGAGCGCTGGCGAGAGCGTGCATAACGAATGCACGCTCTTCCTGGCGGGTGGGTGACGAACGCGGCCCGCAATTGACGAATGGTCAGATCATTACTTAAAACCGCTCATGCGTTTAAAAATTATTGCGAAAGGTAAGAAGAGATTCAGATGATTGCCAGAAATGTTCGGGTTAGCTTTCTAACTACGGCGATACTGACCGGCGGGCTGAGCGTGACTTGCCTGGTCAGCCCTTCCCTGTATGCGCAGAACTCGTCGACGGCTACACAGGCGTTGCAGAAAGCGCACGTCATGCAAAGACTTACCGAGGCCAAACCGACGACGCACACGGGAACCGCGCCTAGTTTCGTGCTCGATCCCGCGTGGCCCAAGCCTTTGCCGCATCACTGGATCATTGGCGACGTTGGCGGGATGTATGTCGATCGGCACGATCACATTTGGGTGTATCACCGTCCTCGTTCTCTGACCTCGACGACGGATAGCGGAATGCAAGGCGTCGCCGGCAAGGACGCGAAGGGCAATCCGATCAGCGCCATGGGTTTCCCGAGACCTTACGGCCGGCTTTCGGGCTGTTGCACGCCGGCGCCATCCGTGCTGGAGTTCGATAAAGATGGAAATGTGTTGCAGGCCTGGGGAGGGCCTGGAGATCCGGGTTTCCTTGAAACCAAGTGCCGCCAACAGGACGGTTGCTTCTGGCCGGCGCGCGAACATGGCATCTATGTAGATCAGAACGATTTCGTGTACGTCGCCGGAAACGGGCAGGCGCGCAATTTTCACGGTCAGTACCCCTGGGCGCCGAGCTTCGGCAACGATTCGCAGGTGCTGAAGTTCAAGATGGACGGCACCTTTGTCTATCAGATCGGCAGCGCCGGCGCCAAGGGTCCGAACAGCAACGATACGCATGGTGGCGTCAATGGCACCCCTCAACCCTTCTGGCCGGCTGACATGACGGTGGATCCGAAAACCAACCTGCTGTATATCGCCGATGGATACGGCAACCGTCGCGTGCTGATCGTGGACGCGGCAACCGGGAAGTATGTAGGTCACTTTGGGGCCTATGGCCAGAACCCGGTAGTGGGCGAGAACGGTGCGGGCGCGGACGCTGGTGAGGGAGCGGGTTCGTGGCCGATTGACTTCAAACGCGGCGAGATGAAGCCGAAGTTCTACCGAAGTCCTCTGCACTGCGCCAAACTGGCCAAAGACGGACTGCTTTACGTTTGCGATCGCGGCAACAATCGTATACAGATCTTCAAGGCATCGGAAGCGGGCAAGGTGTGTTCTAATCCGAACGGTGAAGTTGGCAAGTGCGGCTTCGTGGGCGAAATTCACGTTGCTCCCCAAACCGGGTACGGGACCTCCGGCACGGTAAATTTCTCGAGCGACCCGAAACAAAGCTGCATGTATGTCGCCGACCTCACCAACTCGCTGGTATACGTGATTAATCGTCAAAACCTTCAAGAATTGAGCCGCTTTGGAGGGGTAGGACGGCAGGCGGGCGAGTTTCATTGGCCACACGTGGTGAGCGTCGACTCCGAAGGCAATGTGTATGTGGGCGAAGTGGACGGCTCCGCCAGGGTCCAGAAGTTCTTGCGCTACGGAGCGACCGGTTGCAGCGGCACCGGCAGCAGCGAGATCGGCAAATACGACGACTCGAAGTAAGGCAACGAAGGAAAAACGTCGCAGCCAGTCAAGCGGGAAGGCTATACCTGCATGGCCCCCTGCCACCTCGCAGTTGAAAAGACATGTTGCTAGGAGTACTGTCTAGTTAGAGGAGCGTTTATATATACATGCAGCGTACATCCACTGTTCTGCTGCGGTCGATGGTGTTTCCTGGGTTTTTCACCGCGTCTTCCTCTCGGCGGACATTGAGGCACGGAAATCAGCGCGGTGTCGGCGTAAAGGCTCTCTTGTCCCGATCTAGAATAGCCGTCGATCTCACGAAGCCGGAGCGTTCGGCAAGGGTATTGATGACGATGCTTCTTGCGGTCGCCGGCGCTGCTAACGCGGCAGGCGACGCCCCCATCCTTGACGCGGCTCGGAATCAGGACCAACAGAAGATCAGCTCTCTAC
>Ga0207657_10002104_pt1 | contig 21535 bp, 20 predicted proteins | sample KBSC33metaG_FD_184316 | JGI IMG/M metagenome (GOLD analysis project Ga0207657, IMG submission 184316) | Corn rhizosphere microbial communities from Kellogg Biological Station, Michigan, USA - KBS C3-3 metaG (SPAdes) (version 2) | ecosystem: Host-associated > Plants > Roots > Rhizosphere > Soil ... | reverse complement strand
ATCCGGTGGACGAGTTGATCAAAGCTGGAGGCAACTTTGTTCTGAATATCTCGGCGTCGCCCTTCTGGGTAGGCAAGCGCGAGTTCCGCCGCGAGATGCTCGCTTCCATTGCCCGCAATAATCGCGTTCCGGTTGTGATGGTGAACCAGGTCGGTGGCAATGACAGCCTGATCTTCGATGGCTCCAGCATTGTGCTCAACGGGTCCGGTGAAGTCATAGCGCGCGGAAAGTCTTTCGAGGAAGACCTCATTTATTTCGATTCCAGCACTCTCACTGGCGAGATACACGAGCAGACGCCCGGCGGAGAAGCGGAGGCTTACGCGGCCTTAGTGCTCGGCACGCGAGATTATGTCCGGAAGTGTGGCTTCAGTCGCGTCATCGTCGGTCTCAGCGGCGGAATTGATTCGGCACTTACTGCCGTCATTGCTGCCGACGCCCTTGGCTCTGAGAATGTGATCGGGGTCGGCATGCCCGGGCCCTACTCCTCGCCCGGGTCCATTGCGGATGCTGCGACTTTAGCGAAGAATCTCGGGATCCGCTTCGAGTTGCTGTCCATCAGCGAGATTTTCGAAAGTTATCGGCGAGCTCTACACGGCGTTTTCGCCGGACTCCCCGAAGATGTTACCGAGGAAAATATCCAGCCCCGTGCCCGAGGCACTTTACTCATGGCTCTAGCAAACAAATTCGGAGCCATCGTGCTCAGCACCGGAAACAAGAGTGAACTTGCGGTCGGATACTGCACACTTTACGGCGACATGGTCGGAGGCTTAGCGGTCATTTCTGACGTGCCGAAAACCATGGTCTATAGCATCAGTCGTCACGTGAATTCCCAGCGCCCCCTGATTCCACAGGCCACGCTTGAGAAGCCACCCTCTGCCGAGTTGCGTCCCGATCAGAAGGACACCGACAGCCTGCCCCCCTATGAAGTGCTGGACCCGATCCTGGAGGACTATATCGAGGACATGCACTCGGCCGAGCAAATCGCGCACGATCGTCATCTCGATCTCGGACTGGTGAAGCGTGTCATTTGTATGATTGATCGCAATGAATACAAGCGCCAGCAAGCCGCTCCGGGTCTGAAAATATCCGCCAAGGCGTTCGGATACGGCCGTCGCTTTCCAATCGCAGCCCGTTACGAGAGCTGACTGGCCAGTCTGAAATCTCCCAAAAGCTTGTAATATGGATTAACAAAAACTTACCCCCTGCTCGGAAAGGAATGCATGCACCGCCCCATTACCGCTTTCTTTTTGCCTTTAGTTCTGGTTGTTTCTGGATTCGCCCAGCAGCAGCAAAAGAGCGAGAATTCCGTCGCTGCTGCGAGACCTTCGACCACGGCCCAAACTCCCGCCGGCCTTCCTTCTGAGCAAACGGTGAATGGCTTTCTGCAGCAGACCTTCGGGTACGACCCCAGTGTGACCTGGAAGATTTTTGCCATCAAGCCTGCCACCGCCCAAGGTCTGGCAGAAGTGGACGTCGTTCTCGCCAATCAGGGCGGTCAGCAGAACACGACTTTTTATGTGACCCAGGACGGCAAGCATGCCTTAATCGGCGACCTCATTCCTTTCGGCGTGAAGCCGTTTGCTGCGACCCAGCAGGAGTTAATTAAAGGGATTAATGGTGTCTCGCGCGGCCCCGCCGGCGCCCCCGTGACCATCGTGGAATTCAGCGACCTCCAGTGCCCGCACTGCAAACAGGCGCAACCAACGATCGACAAATTACTCGGGGATGAGCAGAACGCCCGGTTTGTATTTCAACAATTTCCATTACCCTCGCATAATTGGGCCGCCAAAGCCGCGGCCTATGCCGACTGCATCGGACGTTCCAATAACGATGCATTCTGGAAATTTGTGAGCGGAACCTACACGGCGCAGTCTGACATCACGGAAGCGAATGCGGATCAGAAGCTGACAGCAGTTGCCGACGCTTCCGGAGTGAAGGGAAGCGACATTGCCGCCTGCGCGGCGAAGCCGGACACGAAAAGCCGCATCGATGCCTCCGTCAATCTCGGCAAGAAGGTAGAAGTCACCGGCACGCCCACGCTCTTCATTAACGGCCGCCGAATCGCAAACGTGAATGGCATCCCGTACGATGTTTTGAAGTCGATGGTCGAGTTTGAAGCTCGGCAGGGAAAATAGGCGGGCGGCTTACAACTCTAGTGACCCGCTCCGATCTGAATTTCATTGTCTGAACCAGAGTTCGGCGTGCTGAGAAGGTGTGGTGTGATCACCACTAGCAGTTCGTCATCATCCTCTTCTTTATGGTTCGTGTTTGCCAGCTGGTTGACTCCCGGCAAGTAGCCCAGGCCGGGTATTCCCGTCATACTTCGTACTTCGGTTCGCGACACGATACCCGTCACCACGGCCGGCTCGCCGTTCTTCAGCGTGATACCGCCTTTGTATTCCCGGTTGTTGATGATGGGTACCCCGTTTAACGAAGTTCCACCCAGCGCGCGTAGCTGCAATTCCAAATCAAGACCGATATCGGAGTTGCCGTGGATGTGAGGTTTCGCCTTGATAATGAGGCCCAGGTCTTCGTAGTTGAAGGAGGGGAACGCCGCCTGAAAACTGTTGTTGCCGATGGCGTTTGCGATCGCCGCCGTGTTGAAGATCGGCGCGAAGCTCGCGTTCAGGATCGGATACCTCGATCCCAATTTGAAGCTTACGTCCTTCCCCTGACCCGCACGAAGGGTCGCATGTTCTAGGCTCGACACCGAGCTGGAGTTCAGCGATAGCGTCGCCGAAAGCTGGTCCAGCGAAAGCCCGAATAGCGTTTTGCCATTTCCGAAAGTCGCCAGCGGTTGCGAGAAAATCGAATTCTGCTGGTTTTGAAGTTGCGCCAGCAATGCAGATAACGCGGTCGAGTTGGCCTGGTTAATGCCGCCACTTGCAATCAGTTGGTTGATGAGGTCCTGCAGATTCTGTCCGCCCAGAGCCGCCAGAGCGCCTGCCGGAATGTTGATCAGCTGAAAGTTGTTTGGAATGTGCAGGCCCACGTCACGAGTGAAAGTGTGGCTCACCTGGTAGAGCTTTATGTCAAGAAGCACTTGCGGAGCATCGGAATCAAGCCCCTCAATAAATGCAGTGGCCGCATCAACCATCACTTGAGGAGCCCGCACCGTAATCGTCTTCGCGGCCGGGGATTGCGACAGAAATCGAATCTCGAACAGACTTCGCAACGCATTGGCAATGTCATTCAGTTCCTGCGGTGACGAGGCGTCGGATATCAGGAAGGTGCGCGCCGCCATGCGATCGTACTCTCGGTGATTCTGGGGCGTGTCACCGGCGATCACCATCTGCTTTTCGTCGATTGCAGTCCAGAACGACTTCGTAACCTGACAAGCCGCCCGCATGGCGGTGTAAAAATCGACGTCTTGGATATCGAACCGCACGTTGCGCATGGCAACAGAATCATCGACGACAGCCGTCACTCCGAAAGCAACAGCAATTTGCGCAAGAAGATCGCGCGAGCTGCCACGAAAGTGAAAATCGGCACGCTCGCTCTGCGGTTCCAGATTGATCTCGCCCGCGTCCGCTAACACCGTGGCTGGTTTCGAAAGGCGTGGTGCCGAGTCGCCCAGGGACTCTTTCAGCCTCTCCTGCGCAAATTCATTGTGCGGGTCGAGGTTAAGCGCCGTGCGGAACTCCGCCATTGCGACTATTTCATTGTTACCGGCGAGAGCAGAGTTCCCGCGTTGGATGTGGTCGTAGACAAGTTGTTGCCGCGCCAGTTCTCGCGCCGTCGCGAATTCCACGTCCTTGGGAACCAGATTGGAGGCAGTCTCGAACTCGTCTAAAGCTTCTTCGAAGCGCCTTTCGTTCTGAAGTCTCATCGCGCGCTTGAACGCGGCCTTCGCACTCTTCAGGTCATGTTTGGAAACATCGCATGAGGAAGCGCCGCGCACATTGCTGGCGCAAATTGCGGCCTGTTTCGCGGGCGAAATGTCCGCCAACACAGGCCACGCCAGAAATATGCTGATGAACAAAGCTGCCGCCCGACGCATGCGCTAGATTGTACTCGGTCCCGCGGAACTACGGCACGCCATGGCAGGTCTCGTTAGGACAGGGACGAGGAGGGCCCCAAGTGTTCTACACAGCCGTAGTAGGCACTCAGACGATCAGGTCAGCATGATTCGTTTGATCGAACGTGCCTTACCACTACTCTCATCGCAGTCGATCACGACAGCGCACAGCCGGACGTCGCCGCTCGCGGCCTCAAACCGCGCCGGCATATTGGTCAGGAACCGGTTGATCACGAGTTCTTTCTTCACACCAATCACCGAATCATAGGGCCCTGTCATTCCCACATCTGTCTGGTAAGCGGTCCCGTTGGGCAACACATGTTCATCGGCCGTCGGTATGTGCGTGTGCGTTCCGAGCACCGCCGTCACCCGGCCATCCAGGTACCAACCCATCGATATCTTTTCCGACGTTGCTTCGGCGTGGATGTCCACCAAAATGACCTTCTCCGTCACCCTTTTCAGCAGTTCATCGGCCACGCGAAACGGATCGTCGTTGCTCGTCATGAAGACTCGTCCTTGAAGGTTCATGACCGCATACGGAACATTGGCTTTTGTCTTCCCCTGAAACAAACCCCATCCCGGCAGAGTAGATGGATAGTTCGCCGGTCGTAAGAGTCGCCGGGCCGGACTGTACGGGTTGCCATTGGCGGATTCGAAGAACTCGAGAATCTCGCGTTTATCCCAGATGTGATTCCCCGAGGTGAGTACCTCGATGCCCATCTCAAACAGTTCTTCCGCCAGGGCACCAGTAATTCCGAACCCCGCCGCCGCGTTCTCACCATTCGCTATGATCAGGTCGACATTATGTTGCTTCACCAGTTCCGGCAGCCGTTCGCGCACGATCGTGCGACCCGGACGTCCGAATATGTCACCAATGAAAAGGATACGCATTGTCTGGATGGTAACACGCTGAACCAGAGCACATTAGGACCAGACCGCGCCCGTCTCGGAGTGCCGCAAGCCACGTATTTTCTGGACAGAATCACTTCTCAACTGAGCACACCTGGTCACAACAGGGCTAGAATCCTCGGGATTCGATTTACCTGTAGGCGGAACCGCCCGGGAGGCCACTTATGAAGGGCACCATGATGCAGTTTCCTCTAACACTGGTTTCTTTGTTAGAGCGCGCGGGCAAGCTGTTCCCCAGAGTGGAAATTGTTTCTCAACGTCCCGACAGTTCCACTCACCGTTACACCTATGGCGATCTATACCGGCGTGCACGAGCCCTGGCCGCCCTTTTGCAAGACGCTGGATTGAAACCAGGCGATCGAGTAGCAACCCTGATGTGGAACCACTCCACGCATCTGGAAGCATATTTCGGTATCCCCGCTGTGGGCGGTGTGTTGCACACCCTGAACCTCCGTCTTCATCCCGATGAACTCGCCTTTATCGTGAACCACGCCGAAGACAGGTTCCTGATTGTCGACGATGTTCTTCTGCAGCTTTTCGAAAAGATTAAAGACCGGGTGAACCTGGAGCGCGTGATTGTCGTTCCGTTCAGCGGTCAACCGGTGCCCCAGGGCTACGAAGATTACGAACTGCTGCTAAGCCAAACGGCAAAAGCTCCCCAGTACCCAGACCTCGATGAAAACGACGCGGCCGGGATGTGCTACACCTCGGGCACAACCGGAAAACCGAAGGGTGTGGTTTATTCGCATCGCGCGCTTGCCTTGCATTCTTATTCAATATCGCTGCCTGACAATTTTTCCATCTCGCGCAACGACACAATCCTTCCCGCCATGTCCATGTTTCATGCCAACGCTTGGGGGCTGCCTTTTGCCGCGGTCATGAATGGCAGCAGCCTGGTATTGCCGGGCCCAAATCTACAACCGGAAAGGATTCTCGACCTGCTCGATCACCATCGGGTAACCCTCACGGGCGCTGTTCCCACCGTGTGGCTGGGCGTCATCGATGTCTTGGAACGCCAGCCAGATCGATGGCGCCTCCAGAAAGGTCTGCGCATTGTCGTTGCCGGCTCCGCCTGTCCGGAAACTCTATTCCGCCGTTTCGACCGGCTCGGAGTGCAGGTCATCCAACCTTGGGGAATGACCGAGACTGCTCCAATCGCCACCGTTTCCACGCTCAAGCCCCACATGTCGGCTTGGTCGGCGGACGAGAAATATATGCTTCGGGCCAAGCAGGGCTTGCCATCCCCTTTCATAGAACTTCGAGCCATGGGAGATGCCGGGGAAGTGCCTTGGGATGGGCAAACGCCGGGTGAATTGGAGATTCGCGGCCCCTTCGTTGCCGCCTCCTATTACAAACTGCGCGATGAGGCGCAGCGCTGGACCGACGATGGATGGTTTCGCACCGGTGACGTGGTCTCGATCGATAGCGAGGGTTACGTCAAGATTACAGACCGAACCAAGGATCTGATCAAGTCCGGTGGGGAGTGGATCAGTTCCGTTGACGTCGAGAACGCATTGGTGGCTCATCCCTCCGTAGCTGAAGCTGCAGTCATCGCAGCGCCTCATCCCAAGTGGCAGGAGCGCCCACTAGCCATTGTCGTATTGAAGAACGGAGAGGCAGTCACGGAAAACGAGCTGCGGTCTTTTCTAGCGCGCACCTTTGCCAAATGGCAATTGCCGGATGAGTTTGTGTTCGTTCCTGAGTTGCCCCACACCTCTACCGGCAAGTTGTTAAAGTCGAGGTTGAGGCAAACCTATCAAGGCTGGAATTGGAAGGCCAACGGCGCCGCGCCCTAAATTCTCACAAAACCTGATCTGGTGTGGAACCCGGTTGGTGCGGAACTGGCTAGTGCGGAACCAGGTCGAAGATCCCGTTGAGCCTGATCCACTAACGGCAGTCACACGCCCGTCGCAGCACAAGCCGCATCGCTCAGCGATTGGGTGGCGTTTTTCTCACAACTCTGCCCGTTGCCGTCGCAGATTTCGAAAATCGAATCCAGCTTGGTGACTCTCAGGATCTCCCGCACTTGCGCATTTGGATTGGCAAGCGTCAGATAGACCCCGGCAGCCTGCAGCGACACCAAAGCCCCCACGCCGGCAGCATCGATCGTCTCCACATCTGTCAAGTCAACGACAACACTCCGCGCATTCCGCCCGGCGGCAGAGCACAAGATCGCAGTCTCGTCCCCACGCACGATTCGGCCACGACACTCCAGCATCAACACATCACGGGAAGAAACCACAGTCACCTTCAACATTAGGAACCCTCCAGGCGGGGCCACCCCACTACTCCATTATAGGAGAACAAAAGGCGAATACAAGTGAAAAGTGTGGGAAATCTGGTCACGTCCTCGTGCGCCTCTGTAACCGTTGGTAAGTCCATTTGCCTTCAGTTACTCAGGCCTTATGCTCATGGATTACTTGCAGAATTGCCGGCAGTCGCGCGCTGCATTCTCAATTCACCGTGAAACAAAACTCCGCACCGCATCATTGAATTGATCCGGCTGATCTACGAAGGTCATGTGTCCACTTTGCGGCAGGATCACCAGTTTCGATCCTGCGATCTTCTGCTGCATCTCCCGCGACATCTTTGGATCGCACTCATCGTGGTCGCCCACGATAATCAACGTTGGAACCTTGATCTGCGAAAGCTTGTCGAGATACTCGACTTCCACCAGGTTGCCGTCCATTACAAACTCACCATGAGATCCCCACATTTCGCGATACACGTCCCATGCCGTTCCCGTGTTCGAGGCCAACGGATCATAGTTCGGATCAGGACGCGCTTGATACACGTAAGGGAAGTAGCCTTTGCCCCATGCCAGCCTTGCATATTCGTCCGGATAGCGGCCGCGCTCCCAATTCTCGCCTTTGCCAAACAGGCCTGCTGACTCCAAATCCTCAAGACGTTTGCGGTCGTTCGGATCCATGGCAGCTTTCATCTTCCCCAATACTTCATTCAACTCCTTGGCGCTCGCGAACGTGCTACCCAGGATCAAGTGCGACAAGTTGTTCTGGTACTTCAGCGCATAAACCTGCGCCAGCGCTCCTCCCACGGAATGCCCTAACAGGCTGATCTTTCCCAAGCCGAGAGCCTGACGCACCGCTTCGATGTCGTCGGCCATGTTCGCCAGCGTGTACTGCCTGGTGTCTTGGAATTTCGACGATTTTCCGGAACCGCGTTCATCGATGAATATCAGCCGACTGGTTCGCATTAATGGCAATAAGTAAGGAAGAAAATAATCATGCGATGCGCCAGGGCCGCCGTGCGCGATCACCAGCGGCGCGCCTCGTCCCATCGAAACGTAGTAAATCAACGCGCCGTGACTATCGACAAAACCTTCCTGTATCGGAAAAAGATTCGACGCTGCGGAACTTTGGGCAAAGCACACTGCGCCGCAAACCAGCGTCAGCAACACAAGAGCAGCTACTCTCATTTTCATGCCCGAGATGCTATCACGGGACCAAGTTGCGCCTCATCTATGCACCGCCATTCACTGCATGACACATAAAACTAGGTTGAGCGGCCAGAGGGCTCCCAGCATGCCTTTCACCAACGCATTCACGTTTCGTGACAACTTCAGCACCTTTCTGTAATTGAGTTGCGCTTTCGGCACGGAAAGAGAGTAGAATTCGCGAATTCCTCAAGGCGCTCTTTAAGACGGTCGGATGCGTGAGAAGTCTCTGCCACTGCGTTGGTTTCAGCAGTTTATCTTGCTGCTTCGCTCCTTACCTTTATTCGCGTTCAGCGTTCCAGACTACGAGAACTCCTATGTTGGATTTGATTCGAAGCCGTAAATCAGCTTTCTTGCTGCGGTTGAATGACGTCAGTTGTTGCTTCAGACCTCGCGCGGCTGCCCTCGTTTTTCTAACGCTTCTGTTAACCGTAGCCGGTTACAGTCAAAGTGCAGCCCAGGCAACGCAGCCGAGTGCCACGTCGCAATCGGCGAACCCGTCGGGGTCGTCGGCTTCGGAATACGTCGGCTCCGATGTCTGCAAAACTTGCCATGAAGACTTGGCCAGGCACTTCGAGCGCACTGCTCACTTCGCGACCATTCAGGATAAGAAAGCCGCGCCCGAACATCAGGGCTGCGAAGCTTGTCATGGTCCGGGCAAGGCCCACGTGGATGGCGGTGGTGACGTCAGCAAAATTATCAGCTTCAAAAATCTGAGCACCCAAGAAGCTTCCAAGCGCTGCCTTACTTGTCACAGCCACAGCAATGAGCACGCCAATTTCCCGCGCTCTGCCCACGCCCAAAATAATGTTGGCTGCACCACTTGCCACGATCCCCATCACCCAAAGTCCGAGCGTGCCTTGCTCGTCGAGAAGCAACCGCTGCTATGTTATGGGTGTCACACCGAGGTCCGCGCCGAATTCGATCGCCCCTACCGTCATCGCGTAAAGCAAGGCCTCATTCAGTGTGCCGACTGTCATAACCCGCACGGCGGCACGTTGCCCCGGCAGTTGCGCGCCAGCGCTGAGCAGGACCAGGTCTGCTACAAGTGCCATCGCGAAAAGAAGGGCCCCTTTGTTTTCGAGCATCTCCCGGTAAGGACCGAGGGATGCTCCTCGTGCCACGTTCCTCACGGATCCACCAACCCTCGGTTGCTGAAGGTCAGCCAGGTCAACCAACTCTGCCTGCAATGCCACACGTTGTCTATGAGCAGTGTGCCATCTCAGCCGCCCATCGGTCCCGCGCATAACCAGGCGCAGAAATATCAGGCGTGCACCATGTGTCACGCATTTATTCACGGCTCTAACTTCAGCGAGGTCTATTTCAAGCCGTGATTTCAGAGCAATGACCGGCCATGGAGTATCGCAGGTGCTGCAAGAAAAAATGATCGGCACGAGCGCAGCTTCGAGAGGTTCCTATGAGTAAAAGCGCCATCTTTCTATTGATCTTCGTGTGTTCGCTTCCCGCGGTTGTCTTGTCACAAACTCCTGGTACTGCGCCCGCGTCGACTGAGCAGGAGGGCAAAGAGATCGGTGGCTACCAGGTGCAGCAAAGCATTGAGTTCGGCTATCGCTTCACTGACGTTAATGGCAGCAACCAGGTCTACAACACCTTTATCAATCAGCATGAAGGTCCAAGGTTGCTCGAGCAGACGCTCAACATGTACTCGGTGAACCACAGCGGCCTGGCCTTTGACCGCCTCTCGGCTAACACCTTCGGGTGGGGCGGCGATCCAGAAAACGCCGCGCGTTTGCAGGTATCCAAGAACCTTTGGTACGACTTCGGCTTATCCTTTCGCCGCGACCGCAACTTCTTCGACTACAATTTGCTGGCCAACCCTTTGAACCCTCCCATCTCAACCCCCAGTATTCCGGTGCCTTTCTCACCCCACCAGATGCAGATCGCGCGCCGCATGTACGACGCAAATCTCACCCTCTTACCTGAATCAAGGTTCAGTATCCGTCTCGGCTTTTCTCGTAACCGCTCGGAAGGCCCTTCGTTCTCCAGTTTCCACGAGGGCACCGACCCCTTGCTGAACCAGTTCTGGAACGTTACCTCAAACGATTTCTTCATCGGTTTTGATTTCAAGGTTTTGCCGCAAACCACCATCAGCTACGACCAGGCGGTACAGTTCGATAAAAATGATACCGACTACAACCTCGCACCCTTTGCCCAGTTTCCGCTTGCCGACGGAACCCCGGTAAGTCTCGGTCTGCCCTTTAACACCACTGCCGGGCAACCCTGCCGAAAACCGCTCTTGTCTGGCGGCTTAGCCAATCCAACCTGCAACCTCTATATCAACTACCTGCGCAATCAGCGAGTGCGGACCACCACGCCCACGGAGCGGCTCAGCCTTCATTCGGATTTCAAACGGGTTAATTTCATGGGGCAGGTCTCCTACAGCTCGGCCGACCTCGACAGTCCATACTTCGAACTTTTCAACGGATTGGTCTCCCGGACTTCGGAAGTCCAATTCAGCTTCAGTGGCCCAGTTTCAGTAAGGCGAGTTGCCGTCAACTCGTATGCCGGGGTGACCGTCGCTCTTACAAGCAAAATCAACTTGAGCGACAGCTTCCGTTACGACAATTTCCAGATACCCGGCCAGTGGAACTCACTAAGTACTTCGATCACCGGTATTCCGGTAGGATCCCCGCCTGCCGTCAATGTTCTACTCAGTCCACGCAATCCCCTGACCGCGGATACTGCCCTGACCGCCAACTTCCTCGGTCAGAAATCATTCTCGAACCAGGTTCAGGTGGAGTACGCGCCTTCCAAGTATGCTGGCGTCCACGTAGGCTATCGCTTTCGCCATCGTCGGGTTTTCAAAGCTGAGCCCGAACTCGAGGTCGATCCGGAATCCGGAATCCCTGAATTCGAAGGGGATAACATCGACGTCAATGAACACACGCCTATGATTGGTATCTGGGTTCGTCCCACCGATTCACTTCGCATCAACGTCGAAGCCGAAGCTACCACGGCCGACAATGTCATTACCCGCATCAGCCCCCGCCAACGGCAAAATTACCGTGGCCGGCTCAATTATCGTCCCAATAAATGGGCCACCATCGGGATGAGCGCCAATATCAACGAAAGCCGCAACGGCGAGTCGGACACGCAATTCAACCAACACTACCGCAACGCCGGATTTGTCCTGTCGCTGCTGCCTCGCGATCGCTTTGGTCTCGACCTTTCCTACAACTACACCGCCGCATTGCAGGCCGCGCTAATCTGCTTCAATGGAACCTTCACGCCCGCTGGAACCATTGTGGATGGTTGCCCGACCTTCGACGCCAGCGATAATCCAAATCCCAATTCGATCCGATCCAACTACAACAACAACACGCATTACGTTAGTGGTACGGTGAGGTTGAAACCCATAAAACGTCTCACGGCCGTGGTCGGTTACGGTCTCACCCGCAGCCAAGGTGACGAGACTATCCTCAATCCGCTTCAGCCCTTTGGACCTTTGCAGTTCACCTATCATCAACCAGTCGGTTCCCTAAGTTACGAATTTGTAAAAAACGTCAGCTTCAATGCCGCCTGGAACTACGATCAATATCACGAGGATTCCTTCACCGGACCCACCGCGCCGCGCTATTTTCACGACAACCGCACCACCCTCTCGTTACGTTATGAATTCTGACAAATAATGGCTGGAGCTATCACCGAACGGCTCGTGCCGCCACGGCCTGGAACTCAAGTTCCAATCCGCTTCCGCTCACAAAACTTCACTCAGACGCCTTATTCCTTCTCGGATATCTTCTTCCTTCATTCGCGCGTAGCCCAGCATGAACCCCGCTCGCTCTGGTCGTTTCGAAAAATACCGCGCGATGCCGTAGATCCGAACTCCGCGCTTCGCGGCATCAGCCATGACGGCATGTTCCGCCACTTTTCTGTGGGGCCAGAGCACCACATGCGCTCCCGAGCCTTCGCCAGTTACATCCACCCGGCTTTCCAGATATTTGGCGATACTTTCCAACAGTACCTGGCGTCTGAGTGCGTTCACTCGCCTTGACCGGCGCAAGTGGCGCTCGTACGCTCCTGTTGCAATGAACTCTGCCAGCGTCTCCTGCTCCAATGTCGCCGTATGCCGATCGCACAGCCACTTGGCCGCGGTGAGAGCCGAGACCAGCGTCCGGGGCGCAATAAGATATCCAATTCGAAGTGCGGGAAAAATCGTTCGCGAGAATGTGCCCACATAAATCACTCGCCCTTCCCGATCCAGCCCCTGCATCGACTCCACCGGACGCCCTTCGTAACGAAACTCTCCGTCATAGTCATCTTCGATGACCACGGCTCCCGCGCGCTTGGCCCACTCCAGTAGTGCCATTCGGCGCCCCACCGGAAGGATTGTCCCGGTAGGGAACTGGTGCGACGGCGTCACGAAGGCCAGCCGTGCACGCTTCGGAAGCTTCGCAGGAATCAGCCCATCCTGATCGACTGGTACAGGGTGCAGTCGAGCTCCAGCGGCCAGGAACGCATCCCGTGCTCCCTGATAATTCGGATCCTCGATGACGGCGACATCTCCTCGCTCCAACAGTACGCGTGCCGCCAAGTCGAGTGCTTGTTGCGATCCATTAACGATGATCACCTGCGACGCTTCGCAGATCACCGCGCGCGATCGTCGCAGATGTTCCGCGATCGCCTCGCGCAAATCGAGGCTCCCTGAAGGGGACGCATAGTCCAGCATCCGCACCGGCGCATTCCGCGACCTGCGCGTCAAAATTCGTTGCCATGTCTCAAAAGGAAATCGTTCCACCGGGGGACGCCGGTAAGAAAAGTCATAGCGCAGGATTTTTCCAGACGTGCCTTCCGTCGGAACCTTCGAAGCCGCTGCTTCGGCCGAGGCCCCGAATCGCGACAGTCGGACCTTCGTCGCTTTTCGTGCGACCTCCGCGCGCGAAGCAGTGAGACCCTCGCAGACATAGGTTCCCGATCCGTGGTGTCCTTCCACAAAGCCTTCAGCCAACAGTTGGTCGTATGCAAGCAACACCACCGTGCGGGAAACGTGAAGTTGGTCGGCCAGGTCACGGCTCGAGGGCAACCGCTCGCCGGCGTGCAGACTCCCCACCAGAATCGCCTCCCGCATCCAGTGATAGATTTGCCGGGACAGCGGTTCGCCAGCCTTCGAAAGTGGTATCACAAAAGGCACTGTGAGTGGTCATTTGTAGATACCACAAATCATGCGATTGTGGGACTGTGAAGCGTGTAATCTCGATGCTCGTGCTCTGCGTCGGCTTGCTTGTCGTTACGCTCCCCGCGACCGCACAACATTGCGGCACACTAGTAGTTCGCAAAAAAGGACGCGTCAAGGCGATGCATGGAAAAGCCTATAGGCGACGGCATTCGCGGCGTATTTCTGCGCCATCCCGCAGTCAGCCTCGGGCCAACGTCCCGCCTGCAGCTGGAAACGAAATCGAATTACTACATCTATTCGGGAGAAACAATGAAGGGAACTGAACGCACTCAGCTTCGTCGGCTGCCCAACCGCGGCTCGCATGACATCGAAACCATTCATGGCATCCTCGACCAGGCATTTCTCGCCCATGTCGGCTTCAATGTGAATGGCCAGCCCTTTGTCATTCCAACCCTCTTCGGCCGCGACGGGGAGAAGCTATACCTGCACGGCTCCGCGGCCAGTCGGATGCTGCGTGAACTCGAGACCGGTGTGCCCGCGTGCCTGACTGTGACCCTCGTCGACGGCCTTGTGCTGGCGCGTTCCGCTTTCCACCACTCTATGAACTATCGTTCCGTGGTTGCCTTCGGTACCGCTCGCAAGATCGATGACCCGGAAAAGAAAGCCACTGCGCTTCGCGTCATTTCCGAGCACCTGCTCGAGGGCCGCTGGGCTGACGTGCGCGAACCCAGCGAGAAGGAGTTGAAAGCTACCGCTGTCCTTGAATTCACTGTTGATGAGGCCTCGGCCAAGATTCGCACCGGGCCGCCGCTTGATGACGAGGAAGATTACGATTTGCCCATATGGGCCGGTATCGTGCCCATGCAGCTGACTCGCGGCACTCCAGTGTCAGACAGCCGAGTTAAACCTGGCGTAGAAGTCCCGCGCTATGTTCGAGGATCCGGAATCTAACTTTCGACGCGCTGCCGCAAGGTCGAAGCATTCCAACCTCCGCTTCACTTTGCGCCAGTATCTACTGTTTGCCCGCTTGGAGCCTGGCTCACGCTGAAGCTGGTCCACGGATAAGCATCCATGTCTCGCTGCAGAGGTTTTTGCCAGCCGTACTCCCGATGCGCGCTCAAATGTTCTGCCGCCTTAAAGTTTTTTCCGCACGCATGACCCGCAGCGGCGGTGAACGTCATATTGGCGATCATGCCGGCGTCAGCAGCCTTGTTCTGAACCGCGCCGGCTGTTGCATAAGGCCCCACCCACCCGCTGGAACCGCGCGGTGAAAGATCAATGTGGCCATCGAGAGTACGTTCGTCCGCATCTTCTTTCTTTTCGAATGTGTCGTAGTGATCCGCAAGGAAGCGCTGGGCAGCGGGCACGTCGATCTTCCCCTTGTTCTCCGCCATCAACTGCTCCCAGCGCGCGTGCCGGGCAACCGAGCTTTGCCCCAGATCCTTAGGATTGAAGTCAGTCTCCTCGCGGATGAGTTTCTCGTTGATGGGAAAATTTGAGCCAACGAAATATCCGTCCGTCGTGCGCTCCAGCGTGACGTTCTTTAACCCGAGCTCGAGCCGTCCGATCTCGTTCTTGCGACTGTCGGCCAGCAGCCATGTATTGGCATAGCCGCCGTTGTTGCCGTCCTTCATAATGCGTGTGAAATCGTCGATCGAGGCCGAGTACTGCGCGGCCTTCCGCGCCCGCACGAACTCCGGAATACCAGCGGTGTCGAATCCGGAAAAGTGGCTGATCGTGGTTTCGGTGATCGCCATTCCCGCAGCATTCAGAACGAAGTCGTCGCCGCTGTGAATTACTCCCGGTAGGCCGTCCATCAGCAGGCGATGCCCGTTGGCTGGCGTGATATCGAAGATGATCGTCCAGCGCTCCCCTTCGAGATAGGTCGACCAGTTGTTATGCGCGATCACCACCTTGCCATCTTTCGTATAGCTGCCCGTCGCGACAAACGCGCTGCAATGCTCGGGCACTATGAGCTTTGCCGCCTTGCCATGCTCCTTATCATATTGTGTGTTGTAGTAGCCCCACTCCGTTTCGGCGTTCAGGCCCACCACGTCCCAGACGTCAATTTTGACGCCGTGAGCCACAGCTCCGTCAGCGATCCCCTGTAACTCCTCGCGGTATTCCTGCTCGATGTGCGGCCACATCATCGTCTGCGCGGCATCGCGAAAAAAAGACCAATTCTTCTTATAGTCATGCTTGGCTTCGAGCACTACGACCTTCAGCATGTCGCTAATTTCGGGCGCCAACAAATAGCCGTTCTGAAATCCGATCTCATGCGGCGTGCCTTGCAGGTGCACATAGGTCCACCCGTTTTTCTCCGGAAGGCGGAATGCGCCCTGCAACTCGCTTGGAGTGCTGGCAGCGCGGGGAGAAGAAGCGGACAAGATCGGTGAAACAATCGTAACTGAAGCGAGCGCAAACAAAGCCGCTAGTATTCTGCGCACGAATCACACTCCTGGACGTGAGGTCAGGGAATTCTAACAGAGCCTCCAAACGGGCCTGGCAACTGCACGAGCCTTCGCAACTTTGCATGCACTCGCGAGTTCCGCACTTGCCCCAGCTTCTTGCCCCATTCGTACACAGCCGAAACCCTTCTCAGCATCTAATGTGGAATGGATTTCGGACGGGGTGTGCGGCTCATTGCAGTCGGACTATTTCTTGCTCTGCTGCTCTACATTGCCTATGTACTGAGGACGGCACTGCTGCTTATTTTCGTCAGCATTGTCTTTGCCATCATCTTCAATCCCATCGTTCATTGGATTGAGCGATGGCGTATACGGCGCTGGTCCCCCGGGCGAGGGGCCGCCATTCTGATCTTCGTAGGCTTGGTCCTGACCGGAATAGCTGTGTTTGTCACATTTGCCGGAGCGCCGATCGCGCGCGATAGCGAGGAATTGACGCGCGACCTTCCGCAAAACGTCGAGTCGGTGCAGCGCCGGCTGCGGTCTTTGCCGTTCGGCAACGCCATTGCCAACCGCGTAAACGAAAATGAAATGCGGCAGTGGATCCAGGCAGGTGCGCAACGCGCGTTTGGCCTTTTGCGTGGCGTGATGAGTGGCGTCATGGCTCTGTTCACGCTCGCACTGCTGACTGCCTATTTCATGCTCGATGGCGGCCGCGCCTTCCGCTGGGCTATGTCCTTGGTGCCTGTGGATGTGCGGGACCGATTGTCGGCGACTTTGCAGCGCGGTGCCCGAAGGATGCAGCGATGGCTCTACGGACAGCTCACACTCATGCTGATTCTGGGCTCGGCAACCGCCTTAGTCTTCGGTCTGCTGGGGGTGCGCTATTTCTACGCTCTAGCTGTCTTTGCCGGTATCGCCAACTTTGTCCCCGTGCTCGGTCCGATCGCTACCGTTGTACTGGCCGCCGCCGTAGCAGCGCTGGATTCGTGGACTAAGGTGTTAGGCGTCTTCATCTTCTATTTTATATATCAGCAGGTCGAGAACGCATATCTGACACCCAGGATCATGAAAGAGGCTGTAGATCTGCCCGGTATCGCAGTCATAGTTGCACTTACGATTGGGGGAGAAATGGCAGGCTTGCTGGGCGCGATCGTAGCCGTGCCTACAGCGGCTCTGGTCGCCACGATTCTCAACGAGTACGTCGTTCGTCAGCCGCCCCGTTCGGATTTCCAGTCGCAACGTGCCGCATAGTCTGACTCCTTGCTGCCCGATAGGCTACGATGTCCAACCACTCTTGAAACACCCCGGAGGTGTGGAAGTTTCAGGCCATTGCTGCGAGATCAGGTTGAAACGTCGCGGCGACATCCCCTCCGAGTGTGGCTCCGCGCTCGAGTGGAAACCTGGAATTCGCCATAACGCACATTGGCGCTGGTGGTATTTGGAGTGGTAACGGTGAACAACAGCTACAATGCTGATTGGTCCGGCGAAGACATGCATTCCTCATCGCGAACCCTTGTGCGCCGAAATAAATGGACTATTAACTTACGTACTACGGTGCTGTACGTTTTTGCGTGGGTTCTCGTTATTGGACTGTTTGCCTTTTTTCTTCGAGGTCCACGAGAGGCAAAAGTGCCGGTTGCCCACGCAATCATTCAGAATACAAGAATCGTTGCTGACCACGCGGCAGAAACGAAGTGGGGTGGGCAGTTAACGTGGAGAGCGGAATACAGGCTCGCTTACTCCGTCGCAGGTCACGAATTCACGTTGTGGGCAGACTCTGGTATCCGAGGTGAGAGCGAAGCTGAGGTTCAGTTGGCCTTAGCGCAGGCACGCCAGACTTGTAGCGTGCAGTACAACCCTCAACGACCGGAAGTCGCTGTCGCAAAGTGCCGATGAAAGGGGAATGAGAGAAGCTAGTCAGTGAAAGTCACGGTTACAGCTAGTGACCGCCGTATACGGTAGGGTCCAGGTCCTTCTACTTGCGAGGTGAACCATTCCTTGCAGGTCCTTCCCACAAAAAAGGGCAGAACCTATGGGGGAGGCTTATAGCGTCAATCCTTTCCCGCAGCCTCGATTTCCATGGATAATATTGTCCGTTGGGTGGCGTAATGCTGAAGGCCATAGTTTTGATCTTCGGTTTCGTCGTGACGTCATCTGCGCAAACAATCTCTCCTCTCGCAAGATGGTTGGACAAGGCACAGCAAGGAAATGCTGATGCGCAGTTTTGGCTGGGCGCCTCTTATGAGAGTGGTAGAGGAGTCAATCGAGACTTATCCGAAGCGACCAAGTGGCTTCGTAAGTCCGCTAAACAGGACAATCCAGACGCGCAGAACCTGCTCGGCAAGATGTATGAGAACGGCGAAGGCGTTCCGCTGGATTATGTAAAAGCTGCTGAATGGTACCGCGCAGCATGTGAGCACCGGCCTGACCTCGGTGGCGCTGGCCAAGGTTGCAACAATCTTGGCTTGTTATACCTGCACGGTAATGGGGTTCGACGCGATAGGATCGAGGCATACAAGTACTTCGAGCTAGCCGGCGCTGAACGCAATGTGGAGATTGCAAAGCGTAAGATGACGGCACCCGAAGCTGCTGAAGCGCAACGCAGAACTAAGGAATGGATCGAATCTCATCCAGACCAGTAGCTTGGTTAGGCGTGAAATCTCATTACACTCACCACACGAACTTCTAAAAGCTAATCTCCGCCAATTCCGAAATCAATTCGCCACTCACACGGCGCTCACCCCGCCATTCCATTCCCTCATGCAGTTGTGATATCTAAATCGCCTGACCACCCTTGCGATCTTCAATGGAGGTAGCTCTCGATGGCACACGGCTACAGCATGCTTGGATTCATCGTCATCCTGATCCTTTACGCGGTGATCGGGCTACTGGCCGCGGCAGGCTCCATGCTCACCGTCCCGAGATTGCTCGGCTCCAGGTCTGAGCAGATTTTCTATGCCGTGGCTCTCATCATGGTCGCTGGCTTCTACCTGGCTTTCACGGCCTACTTCGGCGTGGCGACGGCCTGGCGCATCGAAACGCCTGCGGTCGTAGTCTTTGTCGCGATATCCCTGGTCGGCATGCGTCTGCCCTTCGTCCTCATTGCCGGATATGCCTTGCACGGCTCCTGGGACCTGCTGCATGAACTTCATGCACACGGATCCTCCGCGTTCGCACCCGGCCAGTTGACCGCAATCCCACTCGCCTATGGAGTCTTTTGTGCCGTTTTCGACTTCGCCATGGCGGCATACTTCTATAAGCAACGCCACTCCTGGAGTGCCGAACGGAAGGCGACTTTGCCTTGAGATTGACGACAGCCTATCGCTTGCATTCTGAATTTTTTCGCCTGATGGCCATAGCGGCCCTGACTAGCTTTGTGACCTCCATCGCTCGCCGTCGCCACTCGGCGTAGACTCTGAAATATGGCAGTCATCGTGGAGACGCACAACACCGGCAATCCAGAGGTACAGCGGGACGTAGTTGCGCTTATCGAACATGTCCTCTCCAATCGCCCCGGGGACTGGCGTGTCCTGATCGTTGGCTCGCAGGGAAGTGACAGCTGGGAACTGAAGATTTCCGGCCCCAACGCCTTTGAGCGCTCGTACACCCTGGAGGGAAGTGCTGGCGAGCATGATCCCCATGTCATTGCCGCCACAGTTTCGCGCATGGTTCCGGCAGCCCGTTGAGCAGCAAACCCATGAAGCATTCGATTATTCACCCGCTTCAGAAGTATTTGTTCAATCCGCCCATCAAGCTTCTCTTCGCTGTCGGTGTGGTGCTGCCCGGTTACGCGTTACTTGAAACCATCGGGCGAAAAACGGGAAAACCGCGTCGCACTCCAATCGGAGATGGGCGTGTAGGTTCCCAGTTTTGGATAGTTGCAGAGCACGGAATGAAAGCAGGATACATCCGTAATATCGAGAGCAATCCGCGCGTCCGCCTGAAATTACGCGAGGGCATTGGCGCGCGCTGGTATACGGGGACTGCGCACCTGCTTCCTCAAGATGACCCGCGTGAGCGCCAGCGGTGGCTCTCTCAACAGAAACCCAGCAGCGCCAGCAATGCCGCTGCGGTGCGGTTCTTCGGTACAGACTTACTTACGGTGCGCATTGACTTAGTCGATTAACTCACGGTTGCGTAGCTCATAAACTCCGCACCAATGGCCGTGCGCTTCACGGTCGAACTAAATACGAATCTTTCGAACACGGAGATTAGAAATGATGGTGTCGGTCTTTGTCGGCACAAGTGTTGATGGCTTCATCGCGCGACCGAACGGTGGCCTCGACTTTCTCCCTCCGGGAGGAGGCGAACCTCACGGCTACAACGAGTTCGTAGCAACCGTCGACGCGATTGTCATCGGTCGCAAGACATTCGAGACGGTTCTCGGCATGAAACCGTGGCCGTATGCCCAGAAGCGAGTCGTAGTGCTGAGCAGTCGCGTTGTCGACTTCTCCGCAGCTCGAGGGCCTGTGGAACAAATGGCCGGAAGTCCGGCTGAGATCCTGTCGCAGCTTGCTGCCTCCGGTGTCCACCACGTGTACGTCGACGGCGGAAACACCATTCAGCGATTCCTGCGCGCTGGGCTCGTTCACCGGCTCGTCATCACTCGCGTGCCAGTCCTCATTGGCCACGGCATCTCTCTTTTCGGCTCCCTGCCTCACGACATTCCACTCCATCACGTTGCCACCCGGCATTATCCTAGCGGCTTAGTCCAGAGCGAATATCACGTGACTGCTCAGTCGACGGACACGACCACCGATCTTGCAGATCGTTCTAAGCGTCTTGCGACTTGAAAGTCGACGTGAGAGCATTTCCGCAAAACTACTCGAGGGTTAAGGCATGAGCCGAACAGTCACATACACAACTGGTATTGTCCTTCTTCATTTCCTGGTTAACATTGTCCATGGTTCGGCCCACCGTGAACTGCGCATCGGCCTTACTCCCATTGCATCCGCCTTCGTCATACTCGTTGTGCTGCTCTTTCCGCTCATCGCAATGATTCTCATCTGGACCGCGAAGAAACAACTTGGACTCATTCTCTTTTCCGCTTCCATGTTCGCATCCTTCGTGTTCGGCCTTTACCATCATTTTCTGGCCACTAGCCCTGATCACATCCATTCCCAACCCGATACTCCATGGGGATTCACATTTGTTTTGACCTCGTATGCATTGCTGATCATTGAGGCTATCGGGAGCTATGTCGGCGTTCACTTCCTCCGGCTGCCAAAACAGAAGTCGCGCGCAAAGGCGGCTCCTTGAACGGAGCTCCGCGTTGCGCTGTTCGAACATAAATAGAAGTGTGATGGTGGTCACAGCCAGGCAGGATCTACTTGATTACTGTGAAGATGGCGGTGGTGAACCGGCTTTTCGGGACTTAACCCTACTAGGCCATCTCGCAATTCGGACGCTTACCTACTTTTGCCTGGTTCACCGCTGCCGGCGATAGGATACCCACACTTCCCGACGATAAACCAGCGCGATCTAGTGGTGGCGCATCTTGACGCAGCTCATTTAGGCGGGCTACCCATGGTCACCAACTCCGGCCATGAGTAGCCCATCTTCGTTCTGAGTGTCTGACCTTCGTGTATCTAAGCGGCCTGCGCTCCATC
>Ga0207657_10002102_pt1 | contig 21546 bp, 20 predicted proteins | sample KBSC33metaG_FD_184316 | JGI IMG/M metagenome (GOLD analysis project Ga0207657, IMG submission 184316) | Corn rhizosphere microbial communities from Kellogg Biological Station, Michigan, USA - KBS C3-3 metaG (SPAdes) (version 2) | ecosystem: Host-associated > Plants > Roots > Rhizosphere > Soil ... | reverse complement strand
GGCGGGCGGCGCGACCGTATCGCGCGACGGAATGAGCACCGAGCCCACCGAGCGTGTGGAATCGCCGCCGTCAGGACGTCGTGCGCAGGCCGCGACCGCGACGCTCGCGGCACCGAACAGCACGCAGGCCGCGCCACGCATCTTCACCTCACCAGTCCGTCGCGGTCATAGACGATGCGCCCGCCCACTACCGTGAGCATCACGCGCGCGTCGCGAATCGTCTCCGGTGCCGCGCGGGTGATGTCACGATCGATGAGCACGAGATCGGCCAGCATCCCGGGTGCGATGGTGCCCAGCTCCTGTTCACGGAAGGCGGCCCACGCGCCGCCGCTGGTGTAGGCGCGGAGTGCCTGCTCGACAGTGATCTTCTGCTCGGGTACCCAGCCGTCCGGATGCCTGTCGTCCAGGGTGCGGCGCGTGACCGCGGCGTAGATCCCTTCGATCGGTGTGGCTGGTGCGACGAACCAGTCACTGCCGAAGGCCAGCGTGGCTCCGGCGTCGAGGAGGGAACGAAACGCGTACGTGCCTTTGGCGCGCTCCGGGCCGATGACGGCGTCAGCCCACCGGCCATCATCGATGGCGTGGTAGGGCTGCATGCTGGGGATGACGCCCAGCTTCGCGAAGCGCGGGACGTCCGACGGCGCGATGTGCTGCGCGTGCTCGATGCGGAACCGGCGATCGCGCGCGCCGTTTTCGCGCTCGACGCGCTGATAGATGTTGAGCTGGGTGCGGATGGCGCTGTCGCCGATGGCGTGCACCATCACCTGGAGCCCTGCCTTGTCGGCGCCCGACGTCCATGCGTAGAGATCGTCCGGTGTGTTGACGAACAGACCGCGATCATCCGGCGCGTCGGTGAACGGCTCGAGCATGGCCGCGGTGTGCGAGCCGAGTGAACCGTCGACGAATCCCTTGAGGCCACCGATGCTGAGCCACGCGTCGCCGCGGCCCCGCTCGACCACGGTGTCACGCAGGCGCGCCCAGCTGGCGAGCGGCACGGCGGCGGCGATGCGCGTGCGCAGCGCTCCGAGCTCGTGCGCGCGCTCGAACACGGCAAGGTCGCCCCAGCCGCCCATGTGGTCCACGCTCGTCACGCCTCGCTCGGCGACGTAGGTCATCGCGCTGTCGAGCGCGCGGAGGCTCATCTCCACCGTCGGATCGGGAACGGCGGACATGAGCCCCATCGCGTTGTCCTTGAGGACGCCGGTCGGCTCGCCGCCCGCATCGCGGACGATGGTGCCGCCCTCGACGTCCTTCGTGTCGCGCGTGATGTGCGCGGCGCGGAGGGCGAGCGTGTTGGCGAGGTTCATGTGCCCGTCGAGGCGGTTGATCCAGACGGGATTGTTCGGCGTGACGGAGTCGATCCAGCTCCGCTCGGGGAGCTCGCCGCCCCAATTGGTGTGATCCCAATCGCCGTTGAGAATCCACGTGCCGGGAGGCAGGGTCGCCGCGTAGTCACGGATGCGCCGGATGAACTCGGCCTTCGTCCTGGCGTCGCGGAGCTTCACCGACGAGAGCGCAAAGCCGCCATCGAGAAAGTGTACGTGCGAGTCGATGAAGCCCGGTGTGACCATCATGCCATGGGCATCAATGACTCGCGTGGCCGGCGTCACGCGCTTGCGGATCGCAGCGCTGGCCCCGACCGCCTCGATGCGGTCGCCCTCGATGAGGACGGCGTCGGCCCACGGCCGGCGCCGGTCACCGGTCCAGACGCGGGCGTTGACGATGGCGAGCGCACCGACGGGCGCCGGCGCCGGCGCGAGGGTGGCGGACGCGGACGGCTGCTGCATGGCGCGGACGGGGAGCGGAAGCGCAAGGGCCAGCGCGAGGAGGCGCGCGGCGCGGAGACAAGTCGACATGCAGGAGAGTGCGCCGGGCGAGCGCCGGACGGAAGGGGTGCTTGACGGGTGACCCGTCGTCCGGCGAGCGTTCCATATGATCGCTACCTCCATCTGGTTCTGGGTCGGCTTCATCGCGTTCGTCCTCGCGATGCTCGCGCTCGACCTTGGTGTCTTCAACCGCACGCCACACGTCGTGCGCGCGCGCGAGGCGGCGATCTGGACCGCGGTCTGGGTGGGGCTCGCCCTGCTCTTCGCCCTCGGCCTCGCCATCTTCGAGACGCACCAGGCGGCGCTCACATTCCTCACGGGCTACGTGATCGAGGAGTCGCTGAGCGTCGACAACATCTTCGTCATCGTCCTGATCTTCCAGTACTTCGCCGTACCGCCGCAGTACCAGCACCGCGTGCTGTTCTGGGGCATCCTTGGCGCGCTCATCATGCGCGGCCTGTTCATCGCGCTCGGTGCGGCGCTGCTCGCGCGGTTCGAGTGGATCATCTACATCTTCGGCGGGCTGCTCGTCGTCACCGGCATCCGGATGGCGGTGAAGCAGGACGAGGAGTTCGACGCGAGCCAGAACCCGATCGTGAAGCTCGTGCGGCGCTTCCTCCCGCTCACGGAGGGCTACCATGGCAAGCACTTCTTCGCCGTGGAGAACGGCCGCCGCTACGCGACACCGCTGCTCCTCGTGCTGGTGCTGGTGGAAGGGACGGACCTGATCTTCGCCGTGGATTCCATTCCGGCGATCTTCGGCATCACGCGTGACCCGTTCCTCGTCTTCACGTCGAACATCTTCGCCGTGCTGGGGCTGCGCTCACTGTTCTTCCTGCTCGCCAGCGTGGTGACGAAGTTCCACCTGCTGAAGTACGGGCTGGCGGTGATCCTCACCTTCGTGGGCGTGAAAATGCTGATCGAGAACTGGGTCCACATCCCGATCCTGCTCTCGCTCGGCGTGGTGGTGGTCGTGCTGGCCGCCTCGATCGTGGCGTCGCTCAAGTGGCCGAAGGCGGCACCGGCACTGGAGGGGACGACCGGGTCGATCTTCGGGCGGGAGCCGAAGGGCTGAGCTGGCGAAGGGCGGCTGTCGAAGGGCAACCGCCGCATCACGCGCTGCATCCCGCCGGGTCCCGGTACGAAGTACCGGGTGCGGTCGTTGTAGTTATCGACGTTCCAGCGCGTCCCGAACGTCGAGCAAAATCTCGAAGTAGAGCTGTTCGCGACGATACGCGAAATCGAGCGTGGCCATCTGGGCGTCGTCACCGGCTGCCTTCGCCCGCTCGAATGCTTCGCGGTACATGTCGTCGATGTTGGCGAGGATTCGTTCGCGGGAGCGGGACATGCTGACCTTCTGGATGGCTTGGGAAGTGAGACGGGGCGGCTCGCCGGCGGCGCGCTCGAGCTGCTCCTCGGTCGGCTCAAGCAGGTAGCGCTGGGCCGCGTTGAGCAGGTTGCGACGAGAAGGAAGCGGAGGAAGCAGCGGTTCCATGCGACGGGAGCAGATCTTCGAGCGGGACGACTACCGATGTGTGTACTGCGGGGAGCGGTTCGACGTTGGTGAGCTCACCGTCGATCACGTGCAGCCGCGAATGCGGGGCGGTGACCGCTCTTCGGGGAACCTAGTGACGGCATGTTGTGCCTGCAACGCTCGCAAAGGGGGAGCACGGCTGGCGGAATTCCTGCGCGCAGATCCGGTAGCACGAGAGAATTTTCTGCGGCTGGCGAGGAGTGTCGTGTGGAGGAGGATTGTGAGAGAGATCGAGCAGGGGTGAGGACTGACGAGTGCGTGACTGACTCGCGACTGGAGAACTGCCCGACTCACCACGCGCGACCGCCGTCCGTCGTCGTCTCTCGCAGCCAGCGGCACGTTGGAGATGCCGGAATCATGGGTCCCGGTACGCCGTACCAGGTACCTGATACGGCAGTTGCAGTTTCCATGGTTGACACCCCGCTCCCAGCACACGATCGTCCCCCATGCTTCCGCGCCGGCTCGGCTCGCTCCACCTGGACACCATCGACGTCGAGTCGCCGCGCGGTGCGGCGGTGCTGTGCCTGCATGGGCTCTTCGCGGGCGGTTGGGTCTACGAGCGCTTCCTGCCCCTCATCGCCGAACGAGGCCATCCGGCCGCGGCGCTGAGCTTTCGTGGCCACCCCCCCGCGCCACCGATTCCCGCCATCGGCCGAACATCGATCGCCGCCTACTGCCACGATGCCGCCGAAGCGGCGAAGGCGCTGGACCGGCCGATCGTCATCGGGCATTCGCTCGGTGGCCTCGTCGCCTTGCTGCTCGCGTCGAGAAACCTCGTGCGCGCCGCCGTGCTGGTGTCATCGGCGCCGCCGCGCGGCATCAGGGTGCTGAGCCTGCCGCTCCTGCTGCGCATGCCGCGCTACCTCCCCGCCCTGGTCCTCTCGCGAGCGTTCCTGCCGCGCCCGCGCGACCTGGATGCGCTGGTGCTGAATCGCGTGCCGGCGGGTGAGCGCGAGCAGCATCGGGTGCGCTTCGTACCCGACAGCGGCCGCGCCGCGCGACAAGCCGCACTCGGCACGAACGACGCGGACCTCACGGCAACACGAACTCCACTGCTCGTCGTGAGCGGCGACGAGGACCGATTCGTCCCGCTCGGTGTGGCGCGACGGATCGCCCAGCGCTTCGACGCACCGCTCCACGTCGCGCGCGGGCACGGTCATTTCCTCTTCGGCGAGGCCGGTTGGGAGACGCATGCCGCGACGATTCTCGACTGGATCGGCCAACTGCCGCCCGCCGTGCGCGGCGGGGCGCTCGCCACGCGGTCCACCACCGATCCCGCGAACCATACCCCGGTCCGCCGGATTGGTGCGCAGGACAATCCTTCCACCGCACCATCATGACCGATCAGGACATCGCCGCCCGGAAGTACGCGCATCCCGAAGCGCTCGTCAGCACCGACTGGCTGGCGCAGCACCTCGAAGACCCGAAGGTGCGCGTGCTGGAGAGCGACGAGGATGTGCTGCTGTACGACATGGGCCATATCCCGGGCGCGCTGAAGATCGACTGGCACATCGATCTCAATGATCCGGTGATGCGCGACTACATCGGTCGCGAGCAGTTCCAGGGGCTGCTGCGGAGGCTCGGAATCGATGAAGGCACGACGGTCGTGTTCTACGGCGACAAGAACAACTGGTGGGCGACGTACGCGCTGTGGGTGTTCGAGCTGTTCGGCTTTCGCAACGGGAAGATCCTCGACGGCGGCCGCGCGAAGTGGGAGGCGGAAGGACGGCCGATGGTCACCGACGTCCCGAAGGTGAAGCCATCGCAGTACGTGGCGTCCGAGCGCAACGACGCGCGCATCCGCGCTTTCATGCCGCAGGTGCTCGAGCACGTGCGCGCGCACGGCAAGCTGGTGGACGTGCGCTCGCCAGACGAGTTCAGCGGCGCCAAGCTGCACATGCCTGACTATCCGCAGGAGGGCGCGATGCGCGGTGGACACATCCCGGGGGCGCGCAATGTCCCGTGGTCACGCGCCGCCAATGCGGATGGGACATTCAGGAGCGCCGACGAGCTGCGTGCGCTCTACGAACGAGAAGCAGGCCTGCAGCGCGGCGACGACGTGGTGGCATACTGCCGCATCGGCGAACGCTCGTCGCATACCTGGTTCGTGCTCAAGTACCTGCTCGGCTACGATCAGGTCCGAAACTATGACGGAAGCTGGACGGAATGGGGCAATGCCGTCCGCGCTCCAATCGAGAGGTAGCGATCGATGACGCACGACACGACGAACTCAAGCTCCGGCAGCACGGCGACCGCGCCCGCGAGCGCGCCACGGCGCGAGGCCCGCGTCGACGTCACCTGGGCGGGGGACCATCGGTTCGACGCGGGACGACCAGGCGGGCCGACGATTCGGCTCGACGGTGATGGAACCACCGGGCAATCGCCGGTGGACGGGCTCCTGAGTGCTCTCGCTGCATGCACAGCCGCCGATGTGGTGGACATCATGGCCAAGCGACGCACGCCGGTGGAGCGACTGCGAGTGGAGGCGCGCGGCGAGCGACGCGAGGACCTGCCCCGCCGGTTCATGAAGGTCGAGCTGCGCTACATCGTGGATGGCGCGGGAATCGATGCGTCGCACGTCGAACGCGCGATCGCGTTGTCGCACGAGAAGTACTGCTCGGTCGGAGCGACGCTGGCGAAGGATCTCGTGATCAGTTCGGTGGCGGTGGTGAATGGAAAAGTCGGCGCGGAACACGATCACCACTGAGAACAGCTACCAACGAACGTACTTCGTACTTCGTACCGCGTACTTCGTACGAATGATGGTTTGAAGTTGGGAATCGTTATTCGTTCGACTTTACCTTCGTCACCTCTCCCCAGCAGGAGCAGCCCTCGGACTTCAGGCCCTCGGCGAGCTTGGCGCGAAGTGATTCTGGAGCGTCGAGCTGGGCGCGGAGCTTCGCCACCGCCTCGAGGAAGCACGACTGGTAGTCGGAGTAGCCGCGACAGGTCGTGCACGACGCCATGTGCGCATTGAGACGCGCGGCGCCCTCGGGAGTGAGCTGGTCGTCCAGGTAATCCCACAGGTGACGCACCACATCGGCGCACGTGGCCGAGAGGCCGAGCGCCTCGAGCTGGCCCTGCTGCGGCGCGCTCATCGCGTGCCCTCCGCGCTGGCCGGAGTGAGGCCGTACTCGGTGGCGAGCGACGCGAGCTTCTCCTGAAGCAACCGTCGTCCGCGGAACAGTCGCGAGCGCACCGTGCCGATCGGCACGCCCATCACCTCGGCGGCCGAGTCGTAGCTCAGGTCTTCCACGTCGACGAGGAGAACCGCGGACCGGAACGGCTCGGCGAGCTCGTCGATCGCCTCGCGGAGCGCGGGTCCGATGTCGAGCCGCGCGTAGAGGTCGTCGTAGCCGTGCTCGCGCGCCGCGGCATACACCGAGCCGGCGGCCAGCGCGTCCTGCTCGCCGTCCTCGAGGTCGACGGTGGGACGCTGCCGCTCGCGCGACCGGAGAAAAACGTTGCGGCAGATGGTGAACAGCCACCGCCGACAATCGGTGCCGGGAATGAAGGTGTGCCACGAGCGATAGGCGCGGAGAAAGGTCTCCTGCACCACATCATCCGCGTCGGCCTCGTCTCGGGTGAGCGAGAGCGCGAATCGGTAGACATCGTCGAGCCACGGGAGCGCTTCGCGCGCGAACTCGGCATCGCGCTGCGCGGTCGACGCAGCGGGAGAATCAGGGGGCGACGCGAGCATGGTCATGGCAAGGCTCATTTAGTTTACAAGTCAACTATACATCAAACGAACTGGTTTGGCAAGGGCGACGGCCCGTGGACCGTGGACCGTGAACCGTGAACCGTGACGGCGGTGCTGGTCACCCCACCGTTATGTTCCGCCGATGCGCGCGCGATTGCTGGCGGCGTTTGCCGCCGTGTATGTCATCTGGGGATCCACTTACCTCGCGATCCGCTTCGCCGTCGAGACGCTGCCGCCGCTCCTCATGGCGGGAGCGCGCTTCACCATCGCGGGGCTCATCCTCCTGCTCTGGTCGCGGTTCGTCCAGCATGCCCGACGTCCCTCGCGCAGTGACTGGCGCACCGGGCTCGTGAGTGGCGCCCTGCTCCTGCTCGGCGGCAACGGCGCCGTGGTATGGGCGGAAACGCGCGTCCCCTCCGGCATCGCGGCGCTGCTGGTGGCCGTGGTGCCGCTGTGGATGGTGCTGCTCGACTGGTGGCGGCCGGGTGGACGGCGGCCGGGCGCGCCCGTTTTCGTCGGTCTCGGGCTGGGGCTCGTCGGGCTCGGGCTGCTCGTCGGTCCCGATGCGTTGCATGGCGGGGGCACCGGCGCCGTGAACACAATCGGCGCGGTGGTGCTCATCGCCGGCTCGCTCTCGTGGGCGATCGGCTCACTCTTCACCAAGCAGGCGCCGCGTCCCACCACGTCGATCAACGGGTCCGGGACGCAGATGTTCGCCGGCGGACTCTGCCTGCTCGCCGCCGGGACCTTCGGCGGCGAGCTGGCGCGACTCGATTTCGCGCACGTCGCCGGCCGATCGGTGATCGGATTCGCCTACCTGGTGACTTTCGGCTCGCTGATCGGCTTCACCGCGTACTTCTACCTGCTCTCGCACACCACGGCCGCGAAGGCGGCGACCTACGCATACGTGAATCCGGTGGTGGCGGTGCTGCTCGGTTGGGCATTCGCGCACGAGCCGCTGACCATGCGAACCGTGCTTGCCGCCGCGGTGATCCTCGCCGGCGTCGCGATCATTACGGTGGCGCGCGACAGTCGGGTCAGTCCGCGCGTCGAACGACGCGAGGCAGCCTGACCTCGAAGGTACTGCCTTCGCCGACCACGCTCTGAGCGGTGACGTCGCCGCCGAGCAGGCGCGCGAGCCGCCGCGAGACGCTGAGCCCGAGACCCGTGCCGCCGACGCGTCGCGAGGCGGCCTGCTCCACCTGCCAGAAAGGCTCGAACACGCGCTCGAGATGCTCGGCCTGGATCCCGATCCCATCGTCGCTCACCGTGAACACGACGTCGTCACCGTCGAGGCGCGCGGCGAGGGCAACGCGGCCGCGATCGGTGAACTTCACGGCGTTGCTCAGCAGGTTGACGAGAATCTGACGCAGCTTGAGCACGTCGGTGATCATGCGCAGCGGCGCTCCATTCACGGCGGGCGGCGCCACGATCTCGAGGGAAAGCTCGCGCGCCGCGCCAAGGGGGCGCACGAGCGACATGGCATCATCGAGCACGGACGCGACATCGACTTCCGCGATGGCCACCTGCTCGCGTCCCGCCTCGAGCCGCGTGAAGCTCAGCACCTCGTCGATCAGCCCGAGCAGGTGGACGGCGCTGGCGTGGATGCGCAGGAGCTGGCGCTGCTGTGACTCGCTCACCGGGCCGGTAATGCCGTCGCTCAACAACTGGGTGTAACCGAGAATGGCGTTGAGTGGCGTGCGGAGCTCGTGGCTGATGCTGGCGAGGAACTCGGACTTCGCGCGGTTTGCTGCGGCAGCGGCCTCGAACAGCTCGGCATTCTCGATCGCGAGCGCGCTGCGGCGGCACAGCTCCTCGGCGATCGGAAGATCACGATCGGTGAACCGGCGTCCCGACTCGGCGGCGATGAACGAGATCGCGCCGAGCGTACGTCCATGCGCGCGCATCGGGATGATCATCGCCGAGTGCATGCCGATCTCGCGCAGGAGGGCGAGATGCGTTTCGTCATGCGCCACGCTGGCGAGCAGCTGGTCGGAAACGTCGGAATAGACCTCGGAGCGGCCAGTGCTCACGACGCGGGACGCTCCGCTGGGAGTCTCGGGAGCATTGGGGTAGCGCGCGACCATTTCGCGCGCTGCCCGCTCGCGATCCGGGTCGGTGTGCGCGACGGCGAGGGTCTCCAGCGCGCCATCGCGGGTCTTCACGAGCACGGAGCACCAGTCGGCGAGCGCCGGCACGGCGAGGTGGGCGACCGTGTTGAGCGTGGTGCGATAGTCCAGCGACTCGGCGAGCACCCGCCCCGCTTCGGCGAGCAACAGGTTCGCCTGCTCGCGCTGCCGGCGCTCGGTGATGTTGGTGGCAATGCCGACGATGCCGCCCACGACACCCAGCGCGTCGCGCCAGATGCCGCGTGAGGCGAGGAACCAGCGCCCGACACCATCCACGACGATCCGCTCCTCGCGCTGGATCGTGCGCCCCGTTCGTACGACTTCCTCCTCCACCTCGCGCAGCTCGGCGGCGAGACTCTCGTCGAGGAAGTCCGCACTGACGTGCCCGATCACCTCGTCGGGCGTACGATGCAGCGCGGCGGCGCCTACCGAGTTGATGGTGAGGAACCGTCCCTCGAGGTCCTTGACGAAGATCGCGTCGCTGGTGTTGGTGAGGATGGCGTGCAGCAGCGCGCTGCTCTCGGCGGCGCGACGTTCAGCGTCGTGCCGCCTGGAGAGATCGCGCGAGTAGAGGGTGAGCACTGAGCCGGAGGGCACGATCCGCGTCTCGATCCAGCGTCCGAGCGGGATGGCGTGGCGCTCCAGGGTGACCGTACAGCCTTCCGCCGACGCGCGACGAAGTGCCGCGATGTAGGTCTCGGGGAGGATGCTGCCGAGCGCCACGTCGAGGCGTTCGCCGAGGATCGACTCGGCGCTGATGCCGGTACTTCGCAGGTATGCGGTAGCGAGCCGGTTGAGGTAGAGCACGCGAAGCTCCCGGTCGACGACGGTCACGGCGTCGGGCAGCGCATCGAGCACTCCGGCGAGGATGGCCGGAGGCACGCGGGGCGGGTCGGGGGCGTCAGGAGACATCGCGTGGCCCTCGAGTGCGCCGTGGTGGAACGGGAAATCCACCACGGCGTCGGTCACTGGTGGCGTCCGGAAATCCAGCCCTCACGCACGGCGAGCTGCGCCGGGGTCGCGCCGGGCAGCTCCTCGATCCGCCAGCGCTCGTCGCGGACGAGGCGGAGGCCGGCGCCGGCGAGCAGCGCGTCGTAGTCGAGATCCGCGGTGCCACCGACATAGCGCTCGAACCACGGGTGCATGTCCTCGCCCGCGACCCGGCTGGCGGCCCGCTCGACATCGCCTTCCGTGTAGCCACGCCCCTGCAGGTAGTACGATGCGTTGGGCGCATCCCACACCATGTGCTTGAGCGTGTTGAACACGTCGTCGAGCGATCTCCGGTTGCCCGACTTCTGCCGGAGATAGAGATCCAGGTAAAGCGCCAGGCCGGCGCCCTTGGTGTAGTAGCTGAAGAAGGTCTGGCTGCCGTTGGTGGGCTGCTGCTGCACGGCGCCGTCCCAGAACGGCGCGTGGAAGGACGCCATGCGCGCGGAGACTTCCTTCCGACCGGGCGCAGTGAGGTTCTGCCGGATGAGGTTGGCCATCGAGCGATAGAACTCGTCGCGATCGGTGATGCCGCCGCGATGAAGAGCAGCCATCCCGTAGTACTGCGTCCAGCCTTCAGCGACCCACAAGCTTGGTTGATACTGTTCCCGCGTGTAGTCGAAGGGACCGAGGGCGACGGGACGCACACGCTTCACGTTCCAGACGTGAAAGTACTCGTGCGCGGCGGTGCCGATGCCGGGCAGCACGACGAGCGAATCCACCCATGGCCGCCGATCGATGATCTGGGTGGAGTAGAGATGCTCCATCCCGTCGCCGCCGGCGTAGCCGATGTGGAAGAGGAAGGTGTAGTGGTCGAGCGGTGGCGGCGAGAATACGGAGTTCTCGTAGCGAACGATCTTCTCGACGTCACGCACGAAACGCTCGCGCACTCCTGCGGGCGGCGCGCCGTTGTGGTGCACCATCGTGCGGTAGGTGCGACCATCGACGACAAACGAGTCCACCATGAACGCCGGCGCCACTTCGGTGGGCGTGTCGATCAGGCGGTCGTAGTTCTCGAAGCGGTAGTCGCGCTGATCCGGCGCGCGGGTGTCGCCATTGATGATGTGCCAGCCCTCGGTCGGCGTGATGGCGAGGGTGACCGGGTCCTGCTTGTGGCCTTCGACGTACATGAACAGCGCGGCGCCATTCCAGTTGGCATGCGCGGTGTCGAGCACGCTGAAGGTTCCGGAGAGGCTGTTGTCGAACGAGCGGTAGCGGACACGGACGCCCGTGGTGCCGCGGGTGCCCACCACCCAGCGCGAGCCGGTGGTCTTGGTCCACGGCAGCGTTCTGCCGGAGGGATCGGTGACGACGAAGTCCTGGATGTTCTTGGCGAAGTCCATCTTCGCGTAGCGGCCGGGCGACCATACGGGCAGCTGCAGCGGGAGGGAATCACCGCGAATGCCGTCCACGTCGACGGCGACCTCGTAGAGGTGCGCGGCCGGATCAGGCATCGCAACGCGATAGGCGATTCGATAGGGCAAGAGCTTCTGCGCGCCGAGTGGCGCGGCGGCGATCAGGGCGGTGAGTACGAGCAGCCGAGTTGGCGTGAGGCGCACGATGCAGTCGGTAGAGGGTTCACCTGCTGCCTGAACCTTCAGCGCGGGCGGTAGCCGCGCAAGCGCGCCGGCCGCTATCGGCCCTCGAAGGTGGGCCGGCGCTTCTCGCGGAAGGCAGTCATCGCTTCGGCGACGTCGGTCGTGGTGAAGCAGTATTTGATATGGACGAGCTCTTCGCGAAGGTGCGCGTCGAGTGGCTGATCGAGCGCGTGGACGAGCAGGCGCTTCGTGAGGGCCTGCGCCACGGGCGCGCCGGCAGCGAGGCGCGAGGCATAACCCGCGACAGCATCGGCAAAACCCTCGTCGGGCGCGACGATGGCGACGAGCCCGATGCGTTCGGCTTCCGCGGCATCCACGTCACGGCCGGTGAGCAGGATGTCGGTGGCGCGAGCGAGGCCGACGTGGCGGGGCAGGAAGTAGCTCACGCCGGCGTCCGGACTCAGGCCTCGGCGTACGTAGCCGGCGGTCATGGTTGCCGACGCGGCCATGAGCCGAATGTCGCAGGCGAGGGCGAGCCCGAAGCCGGCGCCGGCGGCGGGCCCGTTCACGGCGGCGATGACCGGCTTCTCGCAAGCGACCACGCGCTGCACCCATCGCCCGACCCAGGCATACGGATCGAGCCGCTCGGCGAGAGTGGCAGTGGGGATCTCGGGCGGTGCCGAGATGTCGAGGCCGGCGCAGAAGGCGCGGCCAGCACCGGTGATGACGACGACGCGAACCGTGTCCTCACCGGCGGCGGCGTCGAGCGCGCCGGCGAGAGCGGTGGCGAGTGCGCTGTTGACGGCGTTGAGCTTGTCGGCGCGGTCGAGCGTGATGGTGCGGACGCCCTCGGAGCTCGTTTCGATGCGGAGGTGGGGGTAGTCGGGCATGAGGAATCATGGGCTGATGGTCCGGCGCTGTCGAGCGCAAAGGCCGGGCGCGCCCCGATCGGTCTCTACGACGAAGGGAGAACTGCCATCACGATCGATAGAAGCACGGATTGAACGGACGAAGAGGAGAGAATCCGTCTCATTCGTGCAGGTGTCCGTCCTGATGGCAGTTCCCTTCTTCATTGGGACTAGTCACGCGCGGGTGGAGAGCAGAGCCCGGGAGGAGTGCCACCGGTGGCACTCCTCCCGGGCTGACGCTTACCGCGGATCGTCAACGGGAATCGCTCGTGCGACCTGGCGATCGAGTGAACGGGCGATCTCGGCGAGGCGGATGAAGTCGGCGCGGTAGCCGTCTTCGTCCGCGCCGCGAGCGTCGCGGGCGAGGGAGAGGACGTCGTCCCACGTCAGCGAACCCGAGTTCGGCGAATGGCGAAGGAGCATGCCGAAGCCGGCCACGGCGCTGGCGAAGCGCATCGACTCCGACGCGCCACGACGACCGACCGACGCGCGCACAGGCTGGGTGACGAGCATGCTGCGCTCGCCGTCCGGGGCCTTGTAGCGCATCGCCACCGTCAGCAGCTCGTCGCCGCGGCTGCGCGAGTCGGTGGGCTGCTGGTAGCGGAGGGGCGCCACCTCGGGAAGGTCGACGTCGAGCCGTACACCAGCGCGCACGATCTCATAGAGCGCGGTCACCGTGTGGCCGGCGCCGACATCGCCGGCGTCCTTCGCGTCGTTCGCGAAGTCCTCGTCGCGCAGCAGGCGATCCTCATACCCCAGCAGCCGATAGGCCTGCACCTTCGTCGGGTCGAACTCCACCTGCAGCTTGACGTCCTTCGCGACGGTGAGGAGGGTGCCACCCATTTCGCGGACGAGCATCTTGCGGGCCTCGAGGAGGTCGTCGATGTAGCCGTAGTTGCCGTTTCCGGCGCCCGCGAGCTTCTCCATCTTCGCATCCTTGTAGTTGCCCATGCCGAAGCCGAGGATCGTGAGGAATGATCCTTCCTTGCGGCGGTCCTCGATGAGCCGCACGAGCTCGCCGTCGCTCGACTGACCGACGTTGAAATCACCATCGGTGCAGAGGATGACGCGATTGTTGCCGCCGCGGATGAAGTTCTGGCGCGCCACATCGTAGGCGAGGCGAATGCCGGCGCCGCCGGCGGTGGATCCGCCAGCCTCGAGCCCGTCGAGCGCCTGGAGGATGCGCTGCTTGTCGCTGCCGGGCGTGGACGGCAGCACCAATCCGGCGCGACCGGCGTAGACGACGATGGCGACGTGGTCGTCCTCGCGCAGCTCGTTGACGAGGAGCGCGAGCGACTGCTTGACGAGCGGCAGGCGCCCGGGTCCGTACATCGAGCCCGAGACGTCGACGAGGAAGACGAGATTGCTCGCCGGGGCACGACGCATGTCCACGTCGCGCGCGCGGAGGGCGATCCGAACGAGGTCGTGGTTCCGGTTCCACGGCGCCGGAGCGAGCTCCGTGGTGATGCGGAGCGGCTCCGTACCCGACGGTGTCGGATCGTCGTACGGGAAGTAGTTCACCAGCTCCTCGATGCGCACCGCGTCGCGCGGCGGAAGCGAGCCGCGGGTGAGGAAGCGACGGACGTTGGTGTACGACGCGCGGTCCACGTCCACCGAGAAGGTGGAAAGGGGCGCGACGCGGGGTGAGCGGAAGGGATTCTCGCTGATCGGGTCGTACGCCTCGGTGTTCGCGCTGTCGGGCCACCCGCGCGGCCGCGGATATCGAGGACGGGGGTAACCGGGCTGACCGGCGACCGCGCGCTGCATCACGACCCCGCCCGCGATGCCACGCGCAGCGCCACCGGCGACCGGAGGGACGATGCTCTGCAGGTTGTTCGCGGAGGCCTGTGCGGTCACGGGTGCGGTGGTCACCGCTGAACCAACCGTGGCCGCCGGTGCGCCAGTAGTCGCGGCATCTCGCGTCTTCGACTCACCGGCAGTGGTGACGACGCTCTCGAGGCGCGTCGCCGCCGCGGCGAGCTGGATGTCGAAGTGCACCGTGTCGCCGCGCAGCGTGATGGTGACGTCGCGCGACTGGAAGCCGATGCGGGTGACGTGAATGGTGACGCGCTCCGATTGATCGGGAGACATGGAACGCGGAACGCGCAGTGCGTAGCGGCCATCCACTCCGGCGGTGGTGGAAGCGGCTCGTCCGTTTGCGCTGAGGGAGGCGCGGGCAACGGGATTGCCACTCCCGTCCGTCACCCGACCGACGACGGTCGTGGTAGCGGTGTCTCGCCGCACGCCGGGCGCGCTGGCGGCGAGCAGGGGCAACGACAACAGGGAGACGAAGAGCATGGCGCGCCGGGCTGGCAGGCGCATGATGTTGGAGCGCATGAGCGACCTCATGGAGGCGGGTTCGCCGAGGAGACGCCAGCCGAGCGTGGGCTTGCACATCGAGCGTCAGTCGAGGGGTCGGCGCGGGCCGCGAAAGGGGGCGCACGAGGGGCCGACCGGGCCTATATTGAAGGCTCCCCTTCCATCCACCGCCGTCATGCCCGCGCGACGACCCACCGATTCGAGCCGAAGCGCCAGAAGGAGCGGCACGCGCGGCGGTGCGCCGGTCGCCGATTCGGCGTCGGCAGCGCCGCACGGCTCGCGTCCCGAACAGGTGTATCTGCGACTCCGCGACCTGATCGTGCAGGGACTGCTCGCGCCCGGCAGTCGGGTGGTGGAGACGGAAGTCGCCAGCCGGCTGGGCGTGAGCCGCACGCCGGTACGCGAAGCGCTGCAGCGGCTGCAGCAGGAGGGCTTCGTCGTCGGCGCACCGGGCGCCCAGCAGGCGCGGCTCACGGTGGCGCCGCTCACGCGCGCCGATGTGCGCGAACTGCTCAACATCGTCGGCGAACTGGAGGGGCTCGCCGCGCGCTGGGCAGCGGCGCTTCCCGCGGCAGAGCGCCGCGCGCTGGCGAAGGAGCTCAAGGCACTGAACGCCGAGTTCCATCGCACCGGGCGCGCAGCGCCGATCGATCACGGAGGGCTGTACGAGGCCGACGAGCGCCTGCACCGGCGCATCGTGGAGGCATCGGCGGGCCCGCGACTGATCGCGCTGCACGACAGCGTGAAGCCGCAGGCGGAACGCTACATCCGCATGTACATCAGCATGCTGACGAGCGACCTGCGCGCGTCGGTGGCGGAGCACGACGCGATGATCGACGCGATCGAGTCGGGCCTGGCCGACGAAGCGCAGACGGCCGTGCAGGTGAACTGGCGCAACGCGGCAGAGCGGATCGCGAAGGTGATCGAGGTGGCGGGGGAGAGGGGGGCATGGTAGCTGGATCAACCACAACTCAAGTACTTCGTAGCAGGTACGTCGTACGCAGACCGACACCCAGACCTCTCCAATACGCCGCTGGTCTCCTCGCCGCGTAGCGTCCCATCCCGCAATGTAGAAGTGCATTGGACCAGGCGTCCGGCCGGGTCCCGGTACGTCGTACGAAGTACCTGGTACTGTAATTGTGGTCAGCCCCCCTCCAGCTCCTCCCTGAGCCTCAGATAGCTGTCGTACCGCGCCGCACTGATCTCTCCACGCGCGAGCGCATCGCGCACCGCGCATTCGGGTTCCACGCGGTGGGTGCAGTCGCCGAAGCGGCAGTCGGCGAGGAAAGGGCGGAACTCGGGGAAGCAGCGGTCGAGCTCAGCGGGGTCGAGCGCCCACATGCCGACTTCGCGCAGGCCGGGGGTGTCGGCGAGGTAGCCGCCTTCCGGGCCAGGCAGGGGATGGAGGTAGCCGCCGACGGTGGTGTGGCGGCCCTTGTTCACCGACTCGCTGATCTCGCCGACGCGCAGGTCGAGGCCGGGGAACATGGAGTTCATCAGCGACGACTTTCCGACGCCAGACGGGCCGGTGAGGACGCTCACCTTGCCGACGAGGGCATCGTGCAGGGTGTCGAGTCCCTCGTCGCGCTTGGCGCTCGTGTAGTGGATGGGGTAGCCCGCGCGCTCGTAGTCGCTCCAGCGTTCGCTCGCCACGGCGGCGCCGCCCGCCAGCTCCACCTTGTTGATGACGATGCGTGCCGCCAGCCCGTTCGCCTCGGCGATGACGAGAAAGCGGTCGAGCATGCGTGGGTGGGGCTCGGGATTCGCCGCGGCGAACACGATCACCACCTGATCCACGTTCGCGGCGACGACTCGCTCGCCGAATCCACCGCCAGGTGCGCGGCGCGCGAGGCGCGAGCGCCGCGGGAGGATGCTGGAGATCGTCCATGCAGCACCGCTGCCGTCCTGCTCGAGCATGACGCGGTCACCGATGGCGAGCTTCAGCGTATCGGCCGCGGTGGCAATGGTGTCGCGACGGAGCGACCCGTCGGCGCGTCGTCCCGCGTTGGACTTCTTCACGCGACCGCGAAGCGAAGCATCGACGATGTCACCCTCGTCGCGCTGCACCCGCCACACGCCGCCGGTCCCGCTGAGCACCACGCCGCTCATTCGTCGCGCATGGCGTCCCACCAGCGGCGAGTCGGCGTGCCGCCTTCATGCGCGGCGATCAGGTCGTAGAGCACACCGCGCACCTGGGCCAGCGACAGCGCGCCAAGGACGGCGCGCGCGTCGTCCTCGCGATCGGATTCAGCGAGGAAGTCGGACTCGAGATGGCCGATGGGCGAGGTGGCGCCGACGCGACTCCATTGCACGAAGAGGAGATACGCGCCCCAGGGCCGTTCGGTGTCACCGGTGGGTGCGGTGGCGATCTCCACGCTGTACGAGAGGCCGTCGCTCCCCTCGAAGGCGGCGGGGCGGCCGTGAACGGCGGCGTAGCCGCCGATGGTGTTGGCGTCGCCGCGCGAATGGTCGGCGGGGAGATGCTGCCCGGGCATGACGCTGGTCGCGCTACTTCCGACGATGGAGTGCCTCGCGAATGACGTTGCCGGTGATGAAGGCGACGTTCGCCGGCCGTTCGGCGAGGCGACGCATGAGGTACGGATACCACTGCGTGCCGAAGGGAACGTAACAGCGGACGCGCCAGCCTTCCTTCACCAGCGCCTCCTGCAGGTCGCGCCGCACGCCGTAGAGCATCTGGAACTCGAACCGGTCGGGGGTGATTCCCTGCTCCTTCGCCCACCGCTTCGCCTCGGCGATCATCGCCGGATCGTGCGTCGCGACGCCGGGATAGTTGCCCTTCAGCATCAGCTCGCGCATGCACTTGATGTAGTTCGCGTCGACGTCCTTCTTGTCCGGGTACGCGACCTTCACCGGTTCCTTGTAGGCGCCCTTGCAGATGCGCACCCGTGCGCGGAGCGAGTTCATGTGCTCGACGTCGGCGAAGGTGCGATACAGGTAGCTCTGGAGCACCACGCCGACGTTCGCCTTGTACGTGGGATACAGCCGATCCTCGAACAGCTTGAGCGTGATGTCGGTGTAGTCGCTCGACTCCATGTCGATGCGCACGAAGGTGTCGTACGCCTGGGCGCGGGTGAGGATGTCCTGCATGATGCCGACGCACAGCTCGTGGTCGATGTCGAGCCCCATCGCCGTGAGCTTCACGCTCACGTTGGCATTCACCTTCGACTCGCGGATGCGGTCGAGGATCCGGAGGTATTCGTCGCGTGCCGCGCGCGCTTCGACGTCGTTGCTGACGCTCTCGCCCAGGAGGTCGAGCGAGGCCGTGATCCCCTTCGCGTTCAGCTCGCGGACGGCCGCGAGCGCCTCGCCGATCGTCTCGCCGGCGACGAATCGCCGAGCGAAGTGCTTCGCCAGCCGGTTGCCACGAACGAACTTGAAGACTTTCGGCTGATTGGACAGGTACAGGAGCGTATCGCGGAGCATGGATCCTCGGAGCGACGGCGGCGGCGCGGCCGGAAAGGTGGGAATGTAATTCCGGCGCGAGGATGCGTCAGGTCGAGCGGTCCACGATTCAGCGAAGCGTGCGCAGCGTCACACGGCGCACCGGATGCACGCCGGGTGCGAGCGGCGACGCGAACAGGTCCCACGTTCCGAAGCTGTCGTCTGATTCCGGATCGAGGAGGTACATCACGAGCGAGGGCTTCGCCGCGGCGTCCACGATCCAGGGATCGACGATCGACGCACCGCCGGCAACGGGCCGCCACTGGCCGAACACGCGTGTCTCCAGGTGCCCCTGGAAGGGACGCGTTGCGCGCACCACGGAATCGATGACGAACTCCTCGAGCGACCTCGGCAGCGCTCCCTCGAGCGGACGCGCCTCGACACCGTGCAGCACGAGCCGACGCAGTGTCGCCGTGTCGCGGCCGCTGACGATGTACTGACCGACCACTGGCCGATCGAGCGTGGCGACGAAGCGGTCGAACACCGGCATCTCGCGCGTGACGAAGCGGCCGGTGCGACGCAAGCCGCGCGGCACTCCCGGCTGGGTCCGGGACGAATCGCCGGTGCGCACGAGGATCTCGTACGTCACGGGTTGTGATGGCGAGTGTTCGGGAAAACCAGCCCGGATCGGCACGGCCGTGGCCACGAGCCCGCGCGGCACGGTCATGTCCGGGGTGCGCGCGGTGCGCTCCTTCAGCTCCTTCGCGTGTTCGGCGACGAGTGAGAGCAGCTCGCGCGTGAATGCATAGGTGCTCTTCACACGGCGCTCGAACGGGTCGTGCGAGTACGCTTCACTCAACACGGCGACGCGGTTGCGGAGCCCGTAGTAGTTGGTACCGAAGCGTGGACGGTGATCGTAGGTGTACCAGCCGTCGTGCACCGTGTCCGTGCTCACCTCGCGGCCGCTGCCGTCGTTGAAGTTGCCGTAGTCGAACGTGTCGTAGCCGTCACGCGCGCGAACGCGCTTGCGAAGCTCGGCGAGCAGCGTGCGCGTGTACTCGCCGAGCGGCGCGGCGGGGGTAAGCGACGGCGAGTAGGTGAGCGCGTAGCCGTGGAAGCTGCCGTCGGTGGTGTGCAGGTCCACGAACACGTCGGGATCCCACGCGTCGAACATGGCGAGCGAAGCGCGCGTCTCCGGCGCCTCGGCCTTCACGTAGTCGCGGTTGAGGTCGAATCCCTGCGCGTTGGCGCGAGTGCCGACCAGCTCGGGGCCGTTCTGCTCGGTGCGCTGGCGCTCCTGCGGGCCGAACTTCTCGTTGCCGTCGGCATTGTAGATCGGCACGGCGACGAGCACGATGGAGTCCAGCACGTTGGCGCCGCGCGCGAAGGTGAGGTCGCGGATGAGCGCGAGCAGCGCCTCCTTTCCCTCCACCTCGCCAGCGTGGATGTTACCCTGCACGTAGACGATCGGCTTGCCGCTGGCCCTCGCCTCGGCGGCAGTATGGACGAGCGGCCGCGACGCGATGACGTACGGAATGTCGCGTCCCTCGAAGCTCCGGCCGATGGAGCCGAACGCGAGCGGGGCGTGGAGCGCCCTGAGGGAATCGAGAAAGGCGACGACGTCGGCGTAGTGCGACGTCTCCAGGTAGTTCGTCAGCTCGGCGCGAGTGCGCGGGAGCGGCGAGGCTGGTGAGATGCTGCTCGCCGGAAGGGACGAGGGCGCCGGTGACGTGCTCGCGCACGCACAGAGCGCGGCGGCGAGGAGGAGCGCGACCGGCCGCGCGTGTCGTGCGAGAGCGTTCACTTCCTGGTGGCTAGAGTTGCTCCGGCTTCGCCGAATCGGGCTTGGTGGGCACCGCCTTGGCGCGCGTTTCGGCGGCGGCGGCTGGCGGCGCGCCCTTCTCGATGTCGCCGCTCACGTTGCGCTGGAAGGTGTTGATGTCGGTGTCCTTCGCGCCGGCGCCGACGAGCGAACGGATGGCGTTCACCCCCGCTTCCACCGGCACGCCGCGCGACACGATGTCGGCAAGCACGGTGAACGGGAGAGTGAGCGAGCGGCGAAGGCCGCTCTGCTTCTTGATCTTGCCCAGCTCCACGGCTGGCACGCCCGCGTGTACGGCGGAGGCCGCGGCCTGGATCTCATCGGCGGTGGCGACGGTGCCCAGCGCGCGGTGCGCGGTGGCCATCTCGCGGGTGAGCGTGCGCACCGCGGCGACGATGCGCGGCCCGTCGACGCCCATCGCGACGCCCTGATTCATCTTCTGGATGAGCGGCTCGGTCGGAATCCCCTGCGCCCTCGCGGAATCGATCAGGGCGTTGATGGCGACCCGGCTCGGCGCATCGAGCGGATTGCCGAGTCGGGGGTCCTGCGCGTGGGCCGGCGCGAAGGCGACGGCGGCGAGGATCAGGGCGGAAACTGCGCGAGCCGAGCGATTCATCTGGTGCTGTCCTCGACGACGAGCGCACTGCTGGGCATGCCGAAGTCGTCGTCCGTGGCGCGCGGCGCGCTGGGATCGGCGACCCACTGCTTCCCGTTCACGAGAAAGGCATACCGGTGCACACCTGCCGGCACCGGCGCCGTGACACTCCATACGCCTTCATGATTGGTGGCGACGAGGGCGCTGTCGTTCAGTCCCCAATCATTGAAGTCCCCAACGACGGCCACGCTGTGTGCTTCCGGCGCGACGAGGACGAACTGCACCGGCTCCAGGGGAGCCCCGCCCTGGCGCGCGCTGTCCGGCCGGCTACGCATCAGGCCGAGCGTGACGACGGCAACCACGCTCGCGGCGAGCGCCGCCGCCCAGCCGGGTCGGTGCGTGATCCGCGATGCGATGGCGACCCACCCGCGTGACCGACGCTCGGCGTGCAGCCGGCGGACGCGCACCATCACGCGCCGCTCGAACGTCTCGTCGAATGCGACGGGACGCTGCAGCTCCTGGACGATCATCTCGAGCGTCGTACGCCCCCCACCCCACTCAGGCACTGTGAACCTCCCGCAACAGGGTGCGCAGCCGGTCGCAGGCGCGCATCACTCTCATCTTCAATGCCGAGACACCAACGCCGGTGATCTCCGACATCTCATCGTACCCCAGCTCCTCCACGTACTTGAGCAGGAACGCCTCTCGCTGGTCCGCGTTGAGCTCGCCAAGCGCCCGGTCGATCTCCTCCCGCCACATCGTCTGCTCGGCCGGATGCTCCTGCGA
>Ga0207657_10002101_pt1 | contig 21549 bp, 17 predicted proteins | sample KBSC33metaG_FD_184316 | JGI IMG/M metagenome (GOLD analysis project Ga0207657, IMG submission 184316) | Corn rhizosphere microbial communities from Kellogg Biological Station, Michigan, USA - KBS C3-3 metaG (SPAdes) (version 2) | ecosystem: Host-associated > Plants > Roots > Rhizosphere > Soil ... | reverse complement strand
AACCTTGACGACATCGGTGCCATCTCGGGTCACCCGCCAAGCGGTGTCGTGGTCGACGACGAGTTGAATTGCGGTTGACATCACGGAGAACATCGGCGCAGCCGACGCCGTCCTTACCACCCGGAAGGGGGAGATTTACGTCAGGTTTACGCAGGAAAACCGGCTGTTTAAGCCGAGCAGACGCGCGCGAGCTCTTCGGCGCTGGTGAGGCCGGCGGCGACCTTCTGAATGCCGTCCTCCCACATCGTGCGCATGCCCTCGTCCCGCGCCGCTTCGTTGATCACGTCGCGCGACGCCTTCTCCGACGCGAGCTGCTCGAGACGTCCGCTCATCTCGAGGAACTGGAACACGCCGACACGGCCGCGGTAACCCGTGTTGCCGCAGCGTGGGCAGCCGCGCTTGCGATAGAAGAGCGAGCCCTTCATCTGCTTTGCGCGGACCTCGTCCACGTGCAGTGACAGAAGCTCCTCGGTCGAGACTTCGTACGCCTCTGCGCAATGCGAGCACAGCCGGCGCGCAAGGCGCTGCGCCAGTACTGCCGAGACGGCGGCACCGGTGATGAAAGGTTCCACACCCATCTCGTTGAGGCGTGTGATCGCCGAAGGCGCATCGTTCGTGTGCAGCGTCGAGAGCACGAAGTGGCCGGTGAGCGCAGCCTCGATCGAGATGCGCGCGGTCTCGCCGTCGCGGATCTCGCCGACCATCACGACGTCCGGGTCGGAACGAAGGATCGACCGCAGCGCGTTCGCGAACGTGAGCCCCGCGCGCGTGTTGATCTGAACCTGGTTGATCGACCCGAGCCGGTACTCGACCGGATCCTCGACCGTGATGATGTTGATCTCGTCGCGGCTGATCTGCGCGAGGCTGGCGTACAGCGTCGTCGACTTCCCCGAGCCGGTCGGGCCGGTGACGAGCAGTGCGCCGGTCGGCCTCGCAAGGATCTTGGCCATCTGCACCTGCATCTCCTCGCCGAGGCCGATCTCGGCGAGCGTCGGGACTTCGCGCGACTTGTCGAGGAGGCGCATCGTCACGGCCTCTCCCTCGACCGTCGGCAGCGTCGCAACGCGGATATCGAGCATGCGGCCCGCAGCCGCGGCCGTCAGCGTGATGCGGCCGTCCTGCGGCTTGCGCCGCTCGGCGATGTCGAGCTTCGCGAGCACCTTCAGGCGAGTCGTGACACCGGCGGCAAGGCGCTTCGGCACGCGGTGCGCGACGTGCAGCACGCCGTCGATGCGGTAGCGCACGATCAGCTCGTTCTCCTGCGGCTCGACGTGGATGTCGGATGCGCCGTCTTCGGCCGCCTGGAAGATCATCGAGTTCACGAGGCGGACGAGCGGGGCATCGGAGATGCCGTCGTCGGCCTCGAGGTCGTCCTGGCCGTCGTCGTCGCCGCCGATCACGATCGTGTCGAGGAACGTGGCGTTCATCGCCTCGGCCGCGCGCCCAAGGCGGCGCAGCTCGGTCAGCACGTCGCTGCGCGCAGCGACGTGGAACACGACGTTGAGGCGCGTCGCGAACTTCAGCTCGTCGAGGCCGCGAACATCCTGCGGGTTTGTGATCGCGACCTTGATCGTCTTGCCGTCGCTCGCGAACGGGATCGCACACACACGCTCGAGCACCGCCAGCGGGAGGAGCTTCGCGGCACCGGCGTCGACGCCCGCGATCGCCAGATCGACGAGCGGTAGGTGGTACTGCTCAGCCAGCGAGCGCGCAACGCCGAGTGAGCTGGCGAAGCCCTCCTCGACGAGGGCGTCCGCGAACGAGCTGCCCCCGGCCGTGCGCACGCGCGCCAAGTCGATCTTGTCCTGCGGCAGCAGGCCGCTGTCGAGGATCACCTCGGCGACGAGCTCGCCGGCGTTGCCGCCGCCGGGCGCGGCCGCCTTCGGCGCGCCGCTCTCTTCGCCGCCGGCGTCGATCAGTCGCAAGTCGGGGGTCTTGTCGGCGTTGTTCGAGGCCATCAGCGCGCTTTCCAGTACCAGTCCAAAATCGCATGCCCTGCGAACAGCGCAACGACACCGCCGATCGCGAGGAACGGCCCAAACGGGATCTTCATCTTGCGCCCAGCCTTGCCGTGCTTCGCAATCACCGCGACCGACGGAACGAGCGCGGTGAGCATTCCGACCATCACCGCGACCGCCACGGTGCGGCCGAGCACGACGCCGAGCAGCAGCGCCAGCTTGATGTCACCCATGCCCATCCCGCCGGGATAGGCGAGAGCGGCGATCAGGAAGAACGCTGCCGCAGCGAGCCCGGCTGCGATCCATTCGACCGACGGATCGAGGATGGTCTGGGCCGCGAGCAAGACGACGGTCGCCGGCAGGACGATCCGGTTCGGAATGATCTGCCGCTCGAGGTCGGTCGCCGAGATCGCGACCAGCACTGCGCAGAAGACTGCGGCGACGAGGAAGTCCCACGAGAAGCCGAACTTCAGCGCGCAGCAAGCGACGAGGACCGCAGTCGCGGCCTCGACAGCCGGATAGCGCCACGAGATCGACACGCCGCAGTGGCGGCAACGTCCACGCAGCACAGCGTACGAGACGAGCGGGACGTTGTCGTACCACGCGATGCTCGTTTCGCAGCTCGGGCACGCCGAGCCGGGCGAGACGATCGACCGCTGGAGCGGGAGCCGGGCGGCTACGACGTTTAGGAAGCTGCCGACTGCAAGGCCTGGCGCCAGGACAACCGCAGCGAACTCCACATTCATCCGCAGCGGGTTACGCCGCGCCCGCTCCGGTCGCGAGCGTGTTGCGCTGCTCCGGCGCATCCGCTTCGGCCTGCTCGAGCGCGTGCTCCTTGAGCGCACGATCGAGAGCGATCATGAAGTCGTGCCGGTTCGATGCGGCGTTCGCGGCGACTTCCTGATCGACGCGACCGGCAACAACGTGCGCGATCAGCGCGGTGGTCAGCGTCTGCATGTCGAAGAACGATCCTTCGCCTACCGCCTCAGGGATGTACTCGGCCTTGTCCTCGCGGATCAGCTCCTGGATGCGGCTGTTCGCGATCATCACCTCGACCGCTGCAACGCGGCCGCCGCCGATCTTGGGCAGCAGGCGCTGCGAGACGACACCGCGAAGCACGCCGGCGAGGATCGACCGCACCTGCGGCTGCTTGACCGCAGGGAAGAACTCGACGTAGCGGCTGACCGTCTCGGCCGCATCGACGGTGTGCATCGTGGAGAGCACGAGGTGGCCTGACTCGGCTGCCTGCAGCGCGGTCTCGGCCGTCTCGGCGTCGCGCAGCTCGCCGATCAGGATCACGTCCGGGTCCTGACGCAGCACGCGGCGGAGCGCTTCGTGGAACGAATCGGTGTCGAGTCCCACTTCGCGCTGGTTGACGATGCAGTTGACGTCGGGATGGATGATCTCGATCGGGTCCTCGATCGAGACGATGTGCTGCTTCCGCGTCCGGTTGATGTGACCGAGCATGGCGGCGAGCGACGTCGTCTTACCGCTACCCGTGGCGCCGGTCACGAGCACGAGCCCGCGATACTCCTCGGACAGCTTCTCCACGCCGGGCGGAAGGCCGAGGCCGCGGAAGTCCGGGATCTGCGCCGGGATGACGCGAAACGCAAAGGAGATGTCGCCTCGCTGCCGGAACGCGTTCACGCGGAACCGGGGCAGGTCGGGCAACTGATAGGCGGTGTCCATCTCGCCCGTCTCCTGGAAGAGGCGGACGCGGCGCGGCGCGCTGGCGCCGACCGTGTTCAGGATCTCTTCGAGGGCTTCCGAGCTGAAGAACTCGTGCCCTTCGAGCGGCGCGAGGTCGCCGTCGACGCGCACGACCGGCGGCTGACCGAACTTGAGATGGACGTCGCTGGCGCCGAGATCGACGGCCTGGGAGAGAATGTCGTGGAGGCTCACCCCCGCCCTATCGGCAGACTGGGCCGAATCATTTAGCCGCAGTTCATCCACGTTTCCTACGCCTTCTACGGCTGCCCAAATGGGTTTCCTTCCTCAGGTCCAGCGCGTTCCGTCCGATACAGCACCTTGAATGGGTATTGACACTGGGCAGGACGGCGCGATGCTGGGAGGCGCCGTCATGGAAACGTGAGCGAGAGACTGACAGAGGAACCGCAGCAGCTGGAGTCCACGGCGGCGACCGTTGAGGCGCTCGCCAGGGCCCTCGAGCTGCACGACTACCGGCGGGGCCGCTTCGGCGAGACCTCAGCCCACACCGCCCGCGTCACGCAGCTCGCGCTGCGGCTCGCGGAGGTCGTCGCGCCCGAGATGGCGCTGGATCCTCAGCTCGCGTACGGCTTCCGCCTGCACGACATCGGCATGATCGGCGTCTCCAACGTGACGCTGCTCAAGCCCGGCGCGCTTTCGCCCGCCGAGGTCGACGAGATCCGTGAGCATCCGTGGCTCGGTGAGCGCATCGTCGCGCCGGTGCCCGCGCTCGGCGGTGTCGCACGGCAGGTGATCGCGTGCCATCACGAACGGTGGGACGGCTCCGGCTATCCGCGCGGCCTGCGCGGAGCGGAGATTCCCATCGCGGCGCGCATCTTCGCCGTCGTCGACGCGTACGACGCGATGACGAACGACCAGCCGTATCGCGACGCGCTCGCTGAAGAAGAGGCGCGTGACGAGATCCAGGCGAAGGCCGGGCTCGAGTTCGATCCGGACGTCGTCGCCGCGTTTCTGACGCTTTAAGCGCAACGCGCGACGCGCGCTGTTCAACGCCTCGATCTAGGAGTCACAAAGCGGGGTCTTGGCCGACGGAGACGGAGAGCTGTGGAGAACGCACAACACGAGGGACACGTCTCCGCGCCCTGTCACGAAGTCGCGCTCGGCTCGGCTTACTTCTGGACCTGAACCGTATTGTCCGCGAAGCCGCCCGACGTCACATGGGCCGTGATCGTCGTCAGAGCTGGGTTGTTCTTCGCCGGGGTGACCGTCAGCTGGTTGCTCTGGCTGCCGCCCACGCTGATCGCGACCGGCGTCGGCGACACCGTGAAGTCGGTTGTGCTGCTGCTCGTCAGGGTGATCGAGAGCGCCGACGTCGCCGTAGCCGTGTTGCCGTAGGTGTCCTTGAGCGCGATGTTCGCCTGCAGCGTGCCGTTGTTGCCGGTCGACAACGGCGATCCGGCGCAGGTCGTGTTCGCGCTCGTCGGCTGGGTGCAGTTGATGAAGGCGATCGAAGACGCAGCGGCAGAGTTCACGAGGAAGTTGGCTGAGGTACCGGCGAACGAGCCGGCGGTCGCGGTCAGCGCCTGGCTGCCGACGGCGTTGTAGAGCTTGATCCCGGTCGCGACGGCAACACCCTGTCCGCTCACGTTCGTAAAGGTCAGCGACGTGGACGTCGACGGAGTCAGCGGCGCGGTGCCGTTCGGCGAATTCCCCGGGCCGGTCCACGTCACGGCGACCGGGCTGACGGGAGCATAGGCGGCAGGGTTGCCGTACTGGTCGATCGCGCGCAGGGTCACGCCGAAGGCGGTACCCGCGGTCTGCGAACCGACGGCGTCGATCGAGAACGCGGACGCCGCTTTGCCGGTGACAGTGAAGCTGTTGGACGTACCCGTGATGAGCCCCTGCGTCGCAGTCAGCGACGTCGTCTGCGCCTTGAAGAGGGTCATTGGCACGTTCGTCGCGATCCCGTTCGTGAACGTGACCGTCGCCGGATAGGTCGGCGCGTTGCCTTTCGGGGACGTGCCCGGGCCGGTGAAGACCAGCGTCTTCGAGCCTGTATAGGTCGTGTCGGTCCCGCCGGAGTACAACTGCGCGGTGATCGTCGCCACGTTGAACGCGGTGCCCGCGTTCTGCCCAGCGATCGCCGAGATGCCGAATGTGTCGGGCGGCACGGTCACGACGGTCTTGGCCATCGACGAGCTGTTGCAGAGGCTCGCCGCGGCGTTGTTCGTCCCGTCGGCTGCGAAAGATGCGTAGTACCAGTACGTGCCGGTCGATGTGGGCGTGAACCCGACTGTCGGGTTGTACGCGCCGTCGCCGTTCGGCGTCACCGTTCCGATCGTCGTCCACCCGGCCCCGCCGGTGCAAGTCGCCGGCGCAGTTGCCGAAGGCCCGTAGACCATGTAGGTGATCGCGCTCGTCGTCGTCCCGGAGCTCGACGTGAGGGCGGCAGTCAGCGTCGAGCCTGCGACGGCCACGTTCGTGACGCCGGTGCTCGCGGTCGTCGACACGCTGAGCGACGGCGACCACTTGCCCGCCTGAACCGTCATCTTCGCCGTCGAAGCGCCGCAGATCGACGCCGCCTTCTTGTTCTGCGAGTCGCCGGTGTAGTTCGCGTACCAGTAGTAGGTGCCCGACGCGGGTCCAGAGCCGCTCGCCGGGTAGTTTCCGCTCGGGTGGTACGTGCCGTTCCCGTTGACGGGCGCAGACCCGAGTGACACCCAGGGCGGGATGGTGCCGCAGGGACTCGACGGCGTATACGGCGGCGGAAGAACGTAGAAGTTGATCTGTCCCGACGCGGCGTTCGTGTTCGACAGGGTGGCGCTGATCGAGGACGCGCTGACGGGGTTGTTCGCAATATCGGCCCTCGGCGCCGAGAACGACAACTTCACGATCGACTTGCCGTTCACGTTCGCGACGTTGACCGACGAGAAGGTAGATGCGCTGCGAGCCAGGATGGGGCGCGTCGTGAGATTCGCGTTGCGGACGACCACCGTCACGGTTGCGACGTTGTCGCCGCCGTTCGGATTCGACGTCTGGATGTACGTGTCGATCTCGTACGACCGGTGATCAGGCGTCAATGACGGGGGAAGGATCTGGACCGGCTTGCATTCGTCCGGCATCGGTGATCCACACGGGTTCGAATCGACCGCCGTGTCGAGCCTCTGGCTCGCTGCGGTGCCGGACGGGATCGTCGAGTCGGACGAGTTCGCCGTCATGTAGGGATCTGTGCTCGCTATCGCAGACACGAGCGCGTCGTCGAGCCGGATGTCCCGATACCCGACGCTGCGGTAGAGCTCGAGCTGCTTCTCTGCGAGAACGAGTGCGGTGCCCTTCTGGCCGGAGCGCTGGAGCGAGAGGGAGCTCGACGTGAGCAGCGTCAGCAGCGATCCGATCCCGACCGCCAGGATCGTCAGGGCGACGATCAGCTCGATCAGGCCCTGGCCTTCTTCACGGGTTGCTGCGCGGCTCACGTTCTTGCTCATCCGCTACTGCGTCTGCTTCCAAGAGCCCGGCTGCACGACCCACGTCGCCTGCGTCACGGTCGTGTTGGGGAACCCCGTCGGCGGCGCGGAGGGAACGATGCTGCCGCCGTTACCGCCTACCGTCGCGGTGTCGGCCATGACCGGGCCCATGACGGTCGTGCCGCCCGTGTTTGCGTAGCCCTGGTTGACGAGCAGGGTCAGGTCGAGCTCCCCGTTGCCGTTCCGGTCGAAGGCAGTCGAGTTGTTGCCCGGGTTGACGACGACCAGGCCGAGCATGCCCTGGCTGGGATCCCACGTCGTCGGGCAGCCGTAGCCGCTCGCGACCGCGCTGCCTGCCGGTCCGCAGATGGTGATGTTGCTCGCGCCGGACACCGTGCCGTTGACGAAGATCGTGCCGCCGTTTGCACCCGGGACGACGCTGTCCTTCACATACGTCCCGCTGTTCGAAAGGTCGACGCTGCCGTCGATCCAGATGGTGCCGCTGATCGACAGCTGTTGCGTCACGCTGTTCCAGGCGAGGTGCCCCACCGGAGTGGTGCCTGTGGCGGTGTCGTACACGGTGCAGTCGAAGTTGGCACCAGTCGGCATCAGCGTCGTCGTCGGCGTCGTGCCGTTGAGCGGGGTCGTGTCGCTGTCGAACGTGAACGAGCCAGGTCCGGTGCAATTCGGCGAGTGCCAGTTGCCCTTCGCGTAGGTCTGCGCCGCATTGATGTTCGGGAGCGTCAGATCCGAGGGGTCGACCGTAGGCGGGGCGTCGGCCCAGACGTTGCTGTTCGCAGAGTCACTGCAGATCTGAGGGCTGTTCTGGACCTGGCAGCCGCCGACGATGTCCGCCGTCGCGTATGGAAGAGCCGACGTCCCGATGCTGGTGTTGTTCCGGCCCTGGTAGACGCCGCCGATGTAGATCGAGCCCGTGTGCGCCGCCGGCGGCATGAAGCCCACGTTGCCGGCCGGGCAGAAGTCGCCGCTGATCCACACGTCCTTGATCACCATCGGGGCGGTCCCGTGCGTATCGACGCACGCCGCGCCCTGATTGTCGACGACGAGCCCGTAGTTGAAGATCTCCGGGATAGTGTTGTTGGCGATCACCCAGTGCGCCGTCTCCTGAATCGTCCGGCGAATCTTCCCGTTCGGTGAGGTCGCGGTGCCCGTGATCACCCAGCACGACGACGCGGTGCCTGCGGCCTGCGTGCACTGTGGCGAGGTGGACGCATACTTCGTCAGGGAGTACGTACCGGTCGCACCGTCGAGGTTGCAGTTGCTGGAGCACGTGTCTTGCGAGGAGATCGGATACGGCCCGAGCGTCGTGTTGACGGAAAGTACGTCGTTGTCGTCGTTGTTGACGATGAGCGACAGTGCGTTGTTGACACCCGCCTCGGCGGCGTGGAAGGCGCGGGACGAGTCGCGGTCGCGGCTGAACTGCTTCTCGTTGCCGGTGGTGAACGAGACGAGCGCACCGATCGAGATCGTGAGTGCCGACATGACGATCATCGCCAGAATGAGCGACTGGCCCGATTCCGATCGAGCTGAATGCCAAAGCAGTCGCATCTGATGCCGCGGGGCGTTCACAAATTCTCCTTCGAAGAAGTCACCGGGTGACGTGCCGTCGCACTATCGATCGGAAGGTCTCCCGAATCGTCCCCCGAACGGGGGTTGAAACTCACTCGACCGAGGTGATCCTCCGAAGTGATGGTCAGCATGGATTCCTGTCGCCTTCTGCTTCGGCGTGCGTTCGGCCAGGCCGGGTACACGCTCATCGAAACGCTCGTCGTGATGACCATCCTGGTGGTGGTTATCGGCGCTTTGGCCGACGGCTTTACTAGTGCGAGCAAGACGCAGACGGACCAGACGGCTCGTGCCGACGATCAGGAATCGGCTCGGCAGGCGCTCGATCGGCTCCGCAAGGACATCCACTGCGCCAGTGCCGCGCAATCCGGCGCGAACGCACAGGGCGGCTACACGCTCAATCTAACCGTCAACCCGGGCTACTGCGTTGCGGTGACGGCAGGCTCGGGGGCGGGCGTCCTCAACAGTGACGGCGTGCAGTGGTGCACGGTGCCGATTGGCACCTCCGGAACGCGGTTCGGCCTGTACCGGACGATCGTGCATGCGTGCGACGCGGCCGACGCGGTTTTCCAGGTCGACTACGTCACGCAGGGAAACGTCTGGACAATGGCGTGCGGCGCCAACAGCTCGCACCTGCAGGCAGTCGTGATCGACCTGCCCGTCAACCGCGACATCGCCACGCGCCCGGGCCGAACGTACGAGCTCACTGACAGGATCTCGCTGCGGAACGACACGGCATCAACCGGCGCGACGTACTGCCAGAACACCTAGCGCTCGCGCGAAAACCTCAAGGTCGCGGCCGGATCGCCGATGCAAGGGCGGTGGCCCGCTCTGTCGTACCTCCTCCCTATCCTGGCGTGATCTCGGCCGGTGCCGTCATCAGCCGCGACCGCGCAGTCTCGCGCCGTCTCGGCGTTCGCAGCTGGGCCGTCGCGGTCGGGTCGCTCGTCTTCGGGTCGGCGGTGATCCGCATCCTCGTCGGGCTGCGGCACACGGCGCCGCGCTACTGGCCGGACGAGTACGTCTATTCCGCAATCAGCCACTCGCTTGCTCACGGCCACCTCCAGGTCCGCGACCAGCCGGCCGCCTTCTACGCGATCCTGCAGCCCCTGCTCGCGGCGCCGGTCTGGCATTTCCTGCCGGTGTACGAGGCGTACCGGGTGATCCAGGCCGGAAACGCAATCGCGGCGTCGCTCGTCGTCCTCCCCCTTTGGTTCCTCGGCCGCGAGCTCAGGCTGCCGCGCCTGACCACGTACCTCATCTGCATCTACGCCCTGCTCGTGCCGACGCTCGCGATGACTCCCTTGACGATCTCGGACTTCGTCGCGTACCCGCTCGCGATCGCGGCGGCCGCGGTCGGCGTGCGTGCGCTCAACGAGCCGACGCGCGGCCGTCAGATCGTGTTCCTCGCTGTCGCGGTCCTTGCGACGCTTGCGCGGATCCAGTACGTCGTGGTCATCCCGGCGTACCTGGTGGCCGCTGTCGTTCTCGACCGCCGCCGCGCGCCTCGCCGGCATCTCTTGGTTTTCCTGGCGCTGGTACCCGCGGCCGCCGGCGCCCTGCTCGCTGTCACGGGCTACTACGCGGTCGGCGCGGGATCGTTCCGGCCGAGGATGCTCACCTGGATGGGGCTCCAGGGCTTCCTGCTGTCGCTCACGGCGGGAATCGCGATCGTGCCGGGTGCGGTCGCCGCGCTTCTGCGACCGAACAACCGCGTCGAAAAGGCGTTCGCCGCCTTCACCGCGGTCTTCATCCTTCTGGTGTTCGTCGAGGCCAGCTCCCCCGCGGCGTCTGAAGGGCGGTACAAGGAGCGCTACCTCCTCGCAGTCGTCCCGCTGCTCGCCGTCGCGTTCGGCATGTTCCTGAGCTCGCGCCGACCGCACCGGCTGATCGTGATGCCCGTCGGCGCTGCGCTGATCGTCGCGGCGCTCGGCATCCCAGTGTCGGGCTATACGTTCAACGCGCCCTCGTACGACTCGCAGACGCTGGATTTCGCCTGGCTGCTCCAGAACCACCTGGGACCCTCGACGTCCTCCCTGCTGGTCCTGCTGTTCATCGTCGTCGGAGTGGCTGTCGCGATGGCGGGACCGTGGAGCCCGCGGATCGGTGCCGTTGCGCTTCCGCTTTCGATCGCCTGGATGCTCGTCGTCAGCGTCGTCGCGGTCCACATCGACGACGTCCACAACAAGGCGGCGGGCAATCCGGGTTGGATCGACAAGGCGGCCGGCGGAGCGAGCGTGACCGCGGTCGCGACGCCCGCGTCGGGGCGCATCGAGATGCTCCGACAGCTCTATTGGAATGCTTCCGTGAACCGTGAGGTCACGCTCGATCGCGCGACGCCGACCGACACCTATCCCATCCCCCAGATCCATGCCGGAGCGAACGGCGAGCTGGGCGGAGTCCACGGGTACTTCCTCTTCGACCGGACGGGAACGCAGGCTGTGCTCGACGGAGCGACGGTCGTCGCGAAGAGCGGCGACTACACCCTGCTCAAGGGCGAGCACCCTCGCTTTCGCACGCTGGTCGAGAACCAGCTCTCGACCGGTTGGCTCTCGCCGTACAGCTGGCTGCGCGCGTGGCCGAGCAGTCTGACGACGAAGACCTCGCCTGTCGTCCAGTTCACGCTGTCCCTCCCAATCGGCGGCTCACGGCGCGTCCATATGCAACTCGACAACCAGTCGTTCGTCGTCGACTCGGGCTCCGCGCTACGGCTGACTTGCCGGTCGCGAAAGTGGCCGTTCAACCTGCTGCTCGTCTCGAACGACGTCGCTCCGGACTCGCTGGGCAGGCCGGTCACGGTGAAGCTCACGCACCTCACCGTGACGAGCGGCCCGGTGAACGCCGCCGCGGGCTGCTCGGCGACGAACGGGTAAGGAGATGCGCCGTCTCCTCCGGGCGGTGGGGACGCTCGCGCTCGGCGGGCTCTGCATCGCGTACATCCTCTGGAAGATCGACCTCGGCGAGACGGCACACGTCCTTGCGAACGTGAACATCCCCGACTTCCTGCTCGCGACCGCGATCGCGATCGGCGCCGTGCTGCCGCTGACGTGGCGGTGGCAGCAGCTACTGGCGGCGCGCGGAGTCCACGAGCGGTACGGCTGGCTCCTGCGCACGAGCTTCACGTCGATCGCGATTGGACAGGTGCTGCCGACGTCGCTCGGCGGCGACGCATCGCGCATCTTCGCGGCTTCGCGCCGCCACCGCGACGCTGCGTCCGCCGTGACGGGATCGGTGCTGCTGGAGCGCGTGCTCGGCGGCTTCGCAACGCTGCTGCTCGCAGCCGTCGGCTTCCTGCTCGCGATCGGCCGCTACGACGTCGGCGCCTATCTCTGGATCGAGGCGGCGATCCTCGTCGGATCGGTTTTCGCGGCGTTCGTTCTCTTCTCACGCCGCGCGCGCCGGCCGCTCGCGCGCTACGTGGGGGTTCTTCGCGCGTTGCGCCTCGAGCGTCCGCTCCGCGCGGCGTACGAAGGCATTCACGGCTACCGGTCGCACCGACGGCTGCTCGCGTGGTCGTTCGCACTCTCGACGGTGGTGCAGGTGTTCAGAGTGCTCGGGATCTGGCTTGTCGCCCGCGCCGTCGGCGTGCACCTGTCCCCGCGGCCGTTCTACGTGCTTGGGCCGCTGCTCTTCCTCGTCATGCTCGTGCCGTTCACGGTGAACGGCCTCGCGGTGCGCGAGGCATTCTTCGTCAGCTTCCTCGGGACGCTCCACGTGCCGGCCGACCCGGCGTTCGCCACCGGCTTCCTCTTCTACCTGCTCTCGATCGCGAGCGCGATCCCAGGTGCGCTGCTGCTGATGGCCGGCGCCTTGTTCGTGCGGCGCAAGGACATGAGCGCCCAGATCCGAACCTGAGGGACGATGGTCGAGGGCAAACAGATCGCCGTCGTGATCCCGGCATACAACGAGGAGAAGCTCCTCGAGACGACGGTCGTAGGGATTCCGTCGTTCGTCGACCGGATCTACATCGTCGACGACGCGTCACGTGACGCGACCGTCGGCCGCGCTCACACGGTGGCGGCGGCGGACTCCCGCATCACCGTGATCGTGCACGAGAAGAATCGCGGCGCAGGCGCCGCGGTGACCACCGGCTACAAGCGCGCGCTCGAGGACGGCGCAGACGTCGCGTGCGTGATGAACGCCGACAACCAGATGGATCCCGAGGAGATGCTCTCGCTCATCACGCCGGTCGTGAACGACGAGGTCGACTACACGAAAGCGAACCGGCTCTTCACCGGCGAGGCGTGGGACTTGATCCCGCATTACCGCTACCTCGGGAATGCGCTCCTCTCACTCCTCACGAAGATCGCCTCGGGTTACTGGCACGTCGCCGACTCGCAAGCGGGCTACACCGCGATCAACCGCCGCATGCTGGAGCTCGTCGACCTCGACAACGTCTATCCGCGTTACGGCTACCCGAACGACATGCTCGTCCATCTGAACGTGTGGTCGGCGCGCGTGCGGGACATCCCATCGCGGCCGATCTACGGCGTCGGCGAGCAGTCGGGGATAAGGCTGCGCTCGGTCGTGCCCCGGATCTCGTGGCTCTTGATGAAGGGATTCTTCTGGCGGATGGGTCACCGGTACGTGATCCGCGATTTCCATCCGCTCGTGTTCTTCTACACGGCCGGCTTTTTCAGCTTCCTGATCGGCCTCGCTCTCGGGAGCTACGCGATCTCGCGGCACTACGCCGGGCATCCCCCGACGCCTGGAACCGCAACACTCGTCGCGCTGATGATGACGTTCTCGGTGCTCTTCACGCTGTTCGCCATGTGGTTCGACATGGAGACGAACAAAGACCTGAAGTGAACGTGGTGCTGTTCACCACGTATTACCCGCGACACGACCGCGACCACGCCGGACTCTTCGTCTCGGATCTCGTCGATCGCGTCCGCGGACAAGGGATTCACGTCCAGGTCGTCGCGCCGGGTGACTACAACGACTTCGGCCTCGCGTATGGGCTCGGCATCTTCAAGAACATGAAGCGCCGACCGTGGCTGGCGCCAATGATGCTGATCTCGGCTCTTCGGACGCTTCGCCGCGCTGCGAAGGACGCAGATCTCGTCCACGTGTACTGGCTGCTCGCGGCCCCGCTCGGCCTGCTCTCGGGCCGGCCGTGGGTGCTGACGCTTCAGGGAAGCGGCACGGCAGGCGTCTTTCGAGACCTGAACCTCCTCCAGCGTGCGGGGTGGCTGCTCAAGCCGATCCTCCGCCGCGCCGAAGCGGTGATCTGCGTCTCCCAGGAACTGACGAGGGCTGTCGGGCAGCTGGGGGCGAACGCCGTGCACATCCCGAACGGGACGACTGTCCCTGACCGAGTCGGCGAGGAGGCCTCGCCCCCGGAGATCCTGTACGCGGGCCGCATGGTCGAGGAGAAAGGGATCCGCGAGCTCGCGGACGCAACCGCCGGCCTCAACCTCGTCGTGGCGGGTGACGGGCCACTCCGCCACCTCATCCCGAACGCTCTCGGCCTCGTTCCGCACGACGAGCTCGAGAAGCTCTACGACCGCGCGGCGATCGTCGTCATCCCGTCGTACCAGGAAGGCCTGTCTGTCGTGTGCCTCGAGGCGATGGCACACGGCCGACCGGTCGTCGGCTCGGATATCCCCGGCGTGGCCGAGCTCGTCGTCCCAGGCGTGACGGGTCTCCTCGTCCCGCCGCGCGACGCGTCTCGCCTGCGCCAGGCGTTGTTGGAGCTGCTCGACGATCCCGAGCGGCGCCGCCAGATGGGGCTCGCGGCCCAGGAGCGGATCCTCGAGACGGCGAGCTGGGACCACGTCGTGCCGGCGACGATCGCGGTCTACGAGCAGGCGCTCACGCGCGACCGAGACGCTGCCTGATCGCTGCCTCGAATCGCCCGGTCAGCGTGAGCGATCCGGGGACACTGAGGTGGTCGCGGTCGCGATACATCGGAACGCCGTCACGACTTGCGGAGCACCTGCTCTTGCCGCAAATCGCATCTTCGACGCTCATGACCGATGCGAGTGGGATCCCTCGTGCTGCACGCGACTCTGCCGTCACGGCCGGCCGAAGCTCATCGTCGACCTGATCGCGCGAAAGCAAGCCTGAACAACGCCTTAGCGCGAGCATGACGACCGCACAGGCCGCTTCGTCCTGCCGCAATCGCGGAACTGGGTGAACCACGAGCGATCGGATCCCGAGGCGATCGAGCTCGCTGAGCTCTTCACGCAATGCACCTTGGTAAATACGCGGCTTGAGCGACGACGAATTCGTCAGCACACCGCCCGGACGTGCGATCGCGATGCGGGCATCTCCGACCATCACATCCGACCGAGCAGCGATCACCACGAGCCTCGGTCGCACTCGCGCCATCGCCTTCATCGACAGCGCGTTTCGCCGCCCGCATCCAGACTCGTGGAGCCGTAGCGGCACGAACGCGCAGCTCGAGAACGTGACGATGTCGACATCGAGGTGGAGGGCGCGGGCCGCCTTCAGAACCGGCTCGGTGAACTGTCCTGCGTTCGAGTCACCGATCAGCACGACCGTACCTCGCGAGTTCGGCACGCGCATGTTGCAGTGCGCACGGGAGGCGTCGCCGAGCGGGGCCGGGCCGTCGCAGTTCCTCGCCAGGTCTTCGTGCGCGGCGGGCGCGTAACTCGCGGCCGTCACAAAACTCACGTGCAGCGTCGCGACTGCAGCGGCCGCGGGAAGGGCCACGCAGACCGCGGCGAGGCGTGCGGCGGGCCGGCCTCGCAAGGACATCCGCCGGATTGGATGTTCGAGGTACTGGAAGGAAACGACCGCCGGCACAAAGGCGAGGATCCCCGCAACCGGCGCAATCCATCGTGCGCTCGGGTCAAGCGCTTGACCGAAGACGATGAGCGGCCAGTGCCAGAGGTAGAGGCTGTACGACAGGTCACCGATCGCAACCAGCGGACGACGGCCGAGCAGGAACGAGACGACGTTGAGGCGGGTTCCCGCAGCCATCAGCGCGCAGGTCGCGAGCACCGGCGGTCCGAGACGTGCAGCAAGCGATCCCGCCTCTGGCGCCGCGAACGCACTCGCAACGACGATTGGGAGCGCAGCGGCGGCGATCGCAGAGCAGACGAGGGTCGGGATCCTCGACCACAGCGGGACGAGAAGAGCGGTGAGCACCCCGGCACCGAACTCCCAGGCGCGGCACGGAGACGCGTAGAACGCGCCGGTCGGGTCCGACGCATTCGACCAGTTGGCGAGTAGGAACGAGCCGACGGTGAGAGCCGCGACCGAGAGGGCACAAGCGGCCCTAGGCGCTACGCGGCGACCAAGCTGCCACGAGACGACGAGAAACAGCGGAAAGGCGAGATAGAACTGCTCCTCCACCCCGAGGGTCCAGGTGTGCAGGAGCGGATTGAGGTCGCTGCTCACCGAGAAGTACCCTTGCGGCAGAGACGCGATGTAGACGTTCGCGCCGAAGACCGACGCCGCGAGCGCCGTCAATGGCACGAGATGCACGGCCCGCACGGGCGCCAAGAGGACACCCAGGACCGCGACGACGGTGAGCATGGCCGAAAGCGCGGGGAGCAACCGCTTCACCCGCCGGACGTAGAAGGCACCGAGTTGCAGCGACCCGGTGCGCTCGAGCTCCCCGACGAGCGTCGTCGTGATCACGAAGCCGGAGATCGCGAAGAACACGTCGACGCCGACGAAACCGCTGCCGATCCCCATGTGGCCGTGGAAACCGAGCACGAACAGGATCGCGAGCGCGCGAAGCCCCTGGACGTCTAGCCGCTTCTCGCGCGTCACGCGTCAGGTATCGGCGGAAACCGCTCGAACCCTGAGGCTAGTCTCCTAGGCCAGCGCCTCTTCCCACTCGCCGGCGAGCAACCGCGGCACGAGGTCGTCGAGCAGGCGCAGCGTCATCCCCCAGAGGACGCGGTCACCGACGGGGATGCCGTCGACCAGCAAGCCCTCGGGCCACCTGGCGTTCGTGAACAGGTGCTCGCGGCGGATCGCCGGGTCCCAGAGCTCGGCCACGCTCGGCGTCAGCACCTCGACCACCTCCTCGCGGTTCGGTCGCCACTCGACCCCCGCCGGTATCCGCCCGAGGAACGCGAAGACCTCCATGTTCGTCGGACCGCTACGGACCGGTGACAGCTCCGCGACGACGGCCACGAGGGACCGATCGAGACCGATCTCCTCCTCGGTCTCGCGGAGCGCCGTCGCAACGAGGCTCTCGTCGCCGTCGTCGACGCGCCCTCCCGGAAACGCGAGCTGGCCGCCGTGGTGGCCATGGTCCGTGCGAACGATGAGCACGATCCGCAACTCGCCGTCGCCGTCGCGGTAGACCGGCGCGAGCACGGCGGCGCGCGCGTCAGCGCTGGACGTCGTCACCAGGCCAGGTGTCGCTCACCAGATAGCCCTCGGGGTACGGATCGCGGTCGTCGACGTAGAGCTCACTGCGACCGGTGATGAACGCGCTGCCGCGGATCGCCGGCACGATCCCCTCGCCTACCTCGGCGACGATCCGTCCCTCGAACGTCGAGCCGATCACGGATGCATGGGTCATCGTCTCGCCGACACGCATCAGGCCGCGCGCGTGGAGTGTCGCCATGCGCGCGGAAAGGCCGGTGCCGGTCGCCGAGCGGTCGAGCCGACCGGGCGAGACGACGACCGCGTTGCGCGACACCGCCCCCACTCCTTGCCAGGGACCCGCGAGCTGGACGATCGACACGTCGCCGGAGAGTTGCTCTCGGGCCGCGACGCGGATCGCCTCACCGGCAGCGCACAGGTCGCGCGCCTCGTGCGGCACCAGTTCGAAGCCGAGTGCCGAGGCGTCTGCGATCGCGTACCACATGCCGCCGAACGCGACGTCGACCGTGAGCGTCCCGACGCCTGAGACCTCGAGCGCCGCATCGAGGTGCGTCGCGTACGAGGGGACGTTCGTCAGCTCGACGCTCTCGACCCGGCCCTCGCGACATGCGCACCGCACCTCGACGACACCGGCCGGCGCCTCGAGGCGCATCACCGTCTCGGGCTCGCGCAGCTCGACGAGGCCCGTCTCGAGCAGGACCGTTGCGACACAGATCGTGTTCGAGCCCGACATGAGCGGGTATTCGGTCGGCTCCATGATCACGTACCCGTAGGCGCAGTCCTCGCGCGTCGCAGGGACGATCAGGTTCGCATGGGTCGCAACGGACCCCCGCGGCTCGCGCAGCAGGAAGCGACGCAACCGGTCGTCAGCACGAAGCGATTCCATCTGCTCGCGGACGGTCGCGCCGGCCGGCGGATCGACGCCTGCCACGACGACGTTCCCGACCTCGCCGCCCGCGTGACACCCGATGACGGTGATCGAGCGTGCGGCACCCACGCGCCGACACTATCGAGAGAAGTGCGCGCGCAGGCCTCCCGTAGCCGCAGAACGGAGGTCAAGGGAGCGGCCTGCGGCATGCCTGCTCCGACCAGCCTCGGTCGACCTGCGCGCGCGGACCGTAGTCTGCCGCCCGGCCTGGGCTGACGCACTAGCCCGTTGGCTGGTCGCGCCCAGCCGCCCGGACCGAGTAGGAGTGAACTCGTCGGTACGTGGGTACAGGCCTCGACGATGAGCGAAATCGAACGGCGCAAAGCCGCCAACGAAGCGGTGTTCAGGAACGTGAACGAGCGCATCGAGAACCTCCAGCACTCGTTCGCGGTGGCCGAGCGCGAGCCGCTGCAGATGATCTGCGAGTGCGACCGCCTCGACTGCATGGAGCGCGTCACGGTCGGCGTGGACGCGTACGAGCTAATCCGATCGCAACCCGATCAATTCATCGTCTGCACCGGCCACGAGGACAGCAATGTCGAGGACGTGATCAGCGTGACGACCGGTTACACGATCGTCCGCAAGAAGAAAGGCGACGCGCGCGACGTCGCCGTCGAGACCGACCCGCGGGGTTAGTGAACGCGCACCACGTAGCGCCGCGGCTGGTGATCCGGCGGCGTGATGCGGAGCGTGAGGGTGCCGCGGCGGTGCGGCGTGATCGTGAACCGGTAGCTCCCGGCGCTGTCGGTCATCGTCGTCGTCAGGAGACGCCACGGCCCGAGTCCCCAGCGGCCCGAGACGACGACCTTGCCGACGGCGCGCTCCTTGCCGGTGTCGGAGCCCGTCCGTCCCTTGATCGTCAAGGTCGCCCCGAGCTCCATGGACACGCCCTGGCCGGCGACGGCGACCGAGGGTGCTGCGAGGACCGCCAGAACGACCAAGAAGAGAAGACGGCGACGCATGTGGTCGCCGGTCATCCTAAACCCCGGACCGTCGCCGGTCTGCATCCGGCACATGTCGATGCGCGCGCGGAACGATCGCAAGCGCCGGCACGGCGCGCACCCGAGGACGGTCGACACGTTGGACCGGCGACTGCTCGTGCTCGATGCACAGCTCGCCGAGCGTGAGCGTCGCACATCCCGGATGGCCGCAGACCCTCAACATGGCCATGCCGGGAACCTATGACAGGGACGACCCGCCGGGACCGCCCGGGTCAGGCGTTGACCGCGAGACGTGCGGAAATTCCGAGATTTCCGCCGCCGCAGCGGGCAGTGAGGACGTACATGCCGGGGCGGCGCGTGGCCGGGATGCGGGTCTTCGCCGAGAAGCGCCCGGCCGAGCCGACCTTGGCGAAGACCGCGGGGATGCCGGCGAAGCTCTGGGTCGGAGCAAAGGCGCGCGAGCTGATCGTGACCTGGTCACCGGCGGTGCAGCCGCCCGCGACGCCGCTCACGACCACCGTTCCGCCACGGCGCACGACGCCCGGCTTGACCGTCAGGGCAACGGTGACCGCCGAGGTTCGCTGACTCACGTCGAGGCCGCTCGCGACCGCGGATGCGAAGTCGGCGTCGCCGACCCCACTCGATGCGCTCAGGACGTACGTGCGTCCGCGCACGTCCTTCACACACCGCCACGCAATCCCGGTGGCAGCGGACCAGTACACCTTGTTGCCGGAAAGCTGCAGTATCTTGTCGGGCGTCGCGAACGCAGTGCAGTCGCCCGTGTAGCGCTGGACGTTCCAGACGAACGTCTTCTTCGTCCACTGCCATACGCCCTCACGGATCCGGACCCGGTTCGTGAACGTCACCGAGAGCTTCCCGTTCGTGACCGTCGCGCCGGAGCGGTAGCGATAGAAGTCGGGCGTTCGCGCCGGCAGGAACAGCACGCCGCCGCTTTCAGCAGCAAGGTGGGCACGCAGCGAGGCAGGGAGGTAGCTCCACGCCGGAGTGAATCCCGCACGTGCCGTTCCACCCGCGACGGCGAGTGAGAGGACGACGACCACCACGAGGACGCGCCGGTAGGTCACAGGCGAGAACGTACGCCCGATCTGTTTCGCCTCTGTCAGGAAACGGTTCGCATCTCGGACGATCCCCGGCCGGCCCGGCGAAGGCCGCGGAGGTCGATCACGATTGCGCGGCGGCGGCGGAAGAACGACTTGCGCGATCGCCGTCTCGCCACCGGCTGAAGGACTCCGACATACATGGCAGAGCGGTTCGCGGCCACGCGCGCCAGTCCTGCAGGCTCACTGCAAGGGTCGTAGGACGCCGCGCGCTTCGTCCACTGGCACTAGAACGTGTGAGGGGAGCCGGAGCTCCCCTCACACGTTCACGTCAAAACGCGTGCGCTACTTGTGGATCACGATGCTGCCGCCGGCAATCGCCGTCGGAGCTGCGGTGTCGATGTCGTCTGGGCTTGCGTAGTTGTTGTCGTAGACGATCGCTCCGCCGTTGTTGATGTCCCAGATCTTGATTCGGAACTTGTCCGGGTTGCCGTCGTACGCGGTCAACAGGAATCCGTAGTTGCCCGAGCCGTTGATCGTCCCGGTCCCCTTGTACTGCGCCTTCGATGTCCCGGAGACCACCAGCCACTGATAGGTCTCGCTGTGGAAGTTCAGGTTGCCGAGCTGGAACTGGAACTCCGTCTCACCTGTCGGAACGTTCGCGCCCTTCTTGTACTGCGCGTTGAAGCCGAAGTTCGCCTTGCCCGCGAGCGTCAGATCGGCCCGGTACGCCCCGGCGGGCGAGTTGATCCAACCGCCTCCCGTCACGAAGCCTGCATTCGGGTCGTAGATCACGACGTACTGCGCAAGGTCGCCCTCGACCGAACCGGTGTCGTCATCGAGCACCTTCACGTGAACCGAATAGACACCGGGACCGGTGTACGCGTGCGTTGCGGTGCACGAGCCGTTGCCCGTGCCCGGAGCCGTCACCGTAGTCGCCGCCGTGCTGTCGTCCCATGTGTAGGTGCAGGTGTGGGTGTCCTTGCTACCGACGTCGGTGAAGTTCGTTGTGACGCTCGTTGTCGCCCCGAGGGCAAGCGGGCCGGTAGGCCCGGTGATCGACGCGATCGCCGGATTGACGTTCCAGATCGTGGCGTTGAGCGTCTTCATGTCCGACTTCGGATCGGGGTTCCCGTTCGTCTTCCCGTTGTCGGTCACAGTGATCTTGACCGTGTACGCATCGCTGGCGGTACCCGACGGGTTGTCGTCGAGATACTGATGGCTCCCCGTGCAGGTGCCGGGCGTCGCACCACTCGGCTCGGTGATCGTGCCTGCTACCGGCAAGCCCTCACCCCAGTCGAACTGGCACGTGTGGGTGTCGAACGCCTCTACATCCGTAAACGTCGCGCTCGCGGAGACGGTGCCGTTCTCGTTTGCCGTCTTGTCGGCGCCTGCGGTGACAACCGGCGCGTCGTTCACCGGGGTGACCGTGACATTGACCGTTCCCGTGTCGGACTTGGGATCGGGCGAGCCGTTTGTCGTGCCGTTGTCCGAAACGGTGTAGCCGAACGAGTCAGGTCCGTTGTAGTCCGGGTCCGGCGTGTAGGTGATCTGACCGGCCAACAGACCGACTGTGCCGTGCGATGCGGTCCCGACGGCCGTCACCGTCAGCGTCTGACCAGACTCATTCGC
>Ga0207657_10002098_pt1 | contig 21566 bp, 19 predicted proteins | sample KBSC33metaG_FD_184316 | JGI IMG/M metagenome (GOLD analysis project Ga0207657, IMG submission 184316) | Corn rhizosphere microbial communities from Kellogg Biological Station, Michigan, USA - KBS C3-3 metaG (SPAdes) (version 2) | ecosystem: Host-associated > Plants > Roots > Rhizosphere > Soil ... | reverse complement strand
GAGAGCCTCGGCCACCGCGTCACCCGCATCGACATGGCCCGCGACGTCGCACAGCGCCTCGCCGAGACAAAGCCGGACGTCGTGTTCAACGCCCTCCACGGCACGCCGGGCGAGGACGGCACCGTCCAGGGGCTGATGGACCTGATGGGCCTCAAATATACCCATAGCGGCCTCGAGACCTCGGTGATCGCGATCGACAAGGAGCTCACCAAGATGGTGCTCGTCCCCCACGGCATCCGTATGCCCGCCGGGGAGATCGTCGCGAGCGAGAGCCTCTTCGAGGGCGATCCGATGCCACGGCCCTATGTGCTGAAGCCGGTCAACGAAGGCTCTTCGGTCGGCGTCGCCATCGTCACCCGCGAGGGCAATTACGGCGATCCGATCGGCCGCGACGTCGAAGGGCCGTGGCGCCATTTCGACCGGCTGCTCGCCGAGCCGTTCGTGCGCGGGCACGAGCTCACCGTCGCCGTCCTCGGCGACGAGGCCTTGGCGGTGACCGAGCTGATGCCGGTCAAGGGCTTCTACGATTACGACGCCAAATATACGGACGGCCTCACCCGCCACGTCTGCCCCGCGGACATCCCGGCCGAGATCGCCCAGGCGGCGATGGCGATGGCGCTGGAGGCCCACAAATTGCTCGGCTGCCGCGGCTGCTCGCGCGCCGACTTCCGCTGGGACGACGAGCAGGGCGAAGCAGGCCTCTATCTGCTCGAGGTCAACACGCAGCCCGGCATGACCCCCTTGAGCCTGGTCCCCGAGCAGGCGAAATATCGCGGCCTCTCCTATCCGGAGCTGGTCCAGCGCATCGTCGAGGAGGCCCTATGAGCGCCAAGGCCGTCTCCCGTCCCCGCGCGAAGCCGAAGGGCAAGGCGCAGAGCCGCGGCCGCGGCAAGGCCCCGGCGGCGAGCCCGCTCGGGGAACTGGTCCGCCGGATCAGCGGCTGGATCTTCGCCGCCATGCTCGTCGCCCTCGCCGTCGCCGCCCTGCTGGTGCTGCGCCTGCCGCAGATGGTCGGCGGCACGCTCGGCGAGGCCGCAGGCGAGGCGGGGTTCGCGCTCAAGCATGTCGAGATCAAGGGCGCGACCCATGTGCCGCAGCTCGAAATCTACAACATCGCCTTTGACCAGGGCTCCTCGGCCATGCCGCTGGTCGACCTCGAGGCGACGCGCCAGCGGCTCCTCAAGTTCGGTTGGGTGAAGGACGCGCGCGTCTCGCGGCGCCTTCCCGACACTCTGGTGGTGGACATCGTCGAGCGCACTCCGGCGGCGATCTGGCAGAATGAAGGACGCCTCGCCCTCGTCGATGCCGAGGGCGCGGTGCTGGCGCCGGTGCGGCTCGATGCGATGCCCGATCTGCCGCTCCTGATCGGCCCCGACGCCAACCGCCATGCCGTCGCCCTTTCCGACCTCATCGCCTCGGCGCCGCGGCTCAAGCCGGTCCTCGCCGGCGCGAGCTGGATCGGCGGGCGGCGCTGGGACCTGCGCTTCCACTCGGGCGAGCTGCTCGCCTTGCCCGAGGGCGACGCGGAGGCGCGCCGCGCGCTCGCCCGCTTCGCCCAGATGGACCAGGCCAAGCAGCTGCTCGGCAAGGGCTTCGTCCGCTTCGACATGCGCATCCCCGGCAAGTTCGTCATCCGGGTGTCGAACGAGCCGGGAAGCAGCGTCCCGGCGATCGCTCCGGAGGTTCCCCCCGGCGACGCCGCGGCTCCCGCCCCGGCCGCTCCGGTCAATCCTCCGGTGGCGTCCGGTCCGAAGCGCCGGGCCGGCTCGGTTCCCGACCCGACGAAGACGATCTGATGAAGCGTCCCGCCGTCACCCCGCCCAGGAGGCTCGTCACCGCCCTCGACGTCGGCTCGTCGAAGGTCTCGGCGCTCATCGCCGAGCCCGGCGACGACGGGTCCCTCAAGATCCTCGGCACCGGCCAGCGCCAGAGCCAGGGCGTCCGCCGCGGCTACATCGCCGACATGGAGAAGACCGAAGGCGCGATCCGCGAGGCGGTCGAGCAGGCGGAGCGGATCGCCGCGACCAACATCGAGGACGTCTTCGTCGGCTTCTCCGCCGGCGGCCTCGTCTCCTCGCTGGCCAGCGTCGAAGTGCAGATCGGCGGCCGCCGCGTCGCCAAGGAGGATGTCGACCAGCTCCTCACCGTCGGCCGGGAGTCGATCGATTCCGACGGCAAGATGATCCTCCACGCTTTGCCGGCGCTCTATACCTTGGACGGCCTGCAGGGCGTGAAGAAGCCGCTCGGCCTCCACGCCGACCGCCTCGCCGTCGACATCCACGTCATCGCCGCCGAGCCCTCGCCGGTGAGGAACCTCGACCTCTGCGTCCGCTCCGCCCATCTCGGCGTCGAGGCGATCGTCGCCTCGCCGGTCGCGGCCGGCAAGGCGTGCCTCTCGGAGGAAGAGCGCGAGCTCGGAGTCGCCCTGGTCGAGCTCGGTGCCGGGGTCACCAACGTCTCGGTCTTCGCCGGCGGCATGCTGCTGGGGCTGAAGTCGCTCCCCGTCGGCGGCATCGACATCACCGACGACATCGCTTCCGCCTTCGGCACCCGCCGGGTCGAGGCGGAGCGGATGAAATGCTTCTACGGCTCGGCCATGGCGTCGCCCCGCGACAATCACGACATGATCGAATTGTCGCCGATCGCCGGCTCGGAGGAAGGGACGGAGGCCGCGCGCATCACCCGCGCCCAGCTCATCGCCGTCATCCGCCAGCGGCTCGAGCATATGACGGGCGAGATCGCGGGCGCTTTGAAGGACCTCGGCTTCGCCGGCCCGTTTGGACGGCAGGTGGTGCTGACCGGCGGCGGCTCGGAGCTGAAGGGCATCGCCGATTACGCGCAAGGGGTCCTCGGCCGCGCAGTCCGCATCGGCCGCCCGAGCCTGCCGGGCCTCCCCGACGCGCATTCGGGCCCCGCCTTCACGACCCTCGTCGGCCTCGCCCAGTTCGCCGCCTCGAACGAGCTCGACCTGCGCTCGGTCATGCCGCGCGACCAGGCGTCGGCGCCGAAAGGCGGCGGCGGCAACCTCGTCCAGCGGCTGATCTCTGCATTCAGGAGTGGCTTTTGAGACTCACCCGTTGCCCTGGAGACTCAGTCGCCGTGACATTTCGGACTCAGGCGGCCTTTCATCCACGGAAAAATTGCGCGGCCGTTAACTTTTTTCTCGCGCGGCCGATTCGCGCCGTGCAAAGAACGGCTTAACCGCGTGTCCCGTTGGGCGAGAGCATAAGGGGGAGAAGATCCGATGAGCATCGATTTCATCCGTCCGGAAGTGGATGAGCTGAGGCCCAGGATCAGCGTCATCGGCGTCGGCGGCGCGGGCGGCAACGCCGTCGCCAACATGATCGCCAACGAGGTGCAGGGCGTCGACTTCATCGTCGCCAATACCGACGCGCAGGCGCTCAACGCTTCGCCTGCCGGCCAGCGCATCCAGCTCGGCCTTCGCATCACCCAGGGCCTCGGCGCCGGTTCCCGTCCCGAGATCGGCAAGGCCGCCGCGGAAGAGGCGATCGACGAGATCGAGGCCGCGCTCGAGGGCGCGCACATGTGCTTCATCGCCGCCGGCATGGGCGGCGGCACCGGCACCGGCGCGGCGCCGGTCATCGCCAAGACGGCCCGCGACAAGGGCGTGCTGACCGTCGGCGTCGTCACCAAGCCGTTCAGCTTCGAGGGCAACCGCCGCGGGCGCTCGGCCGACGCCGGCATCAACGAGCTCCAGCAGCACGTCGACACGCTGATCGTCATCCCGAACCAGAACCTGTTCCGCATCGCCAACCCGAACACCACCTTCAAGGAGGCCTTCCAGATGGCCGACGAGGTGCTGCAGCAGGGCGTGCGCGGCATCACCGACCTGATGGTCATGCCCGGGCTCATCAACCTCGACTTCGCCGACGTCCGCTCGGTGATGGGCGAGATGGGCAAGGCGATGATGGGCACCGGCGAGGCCTCGGGCGACAACCGCGCCATCGAGGCGGCGGAAAAGGCGATCGCCAACCCGCTGCTCGACGGCGTCTCGATGCGCGGCGCCAAGGGCGTCATCATCTCGATCACCGGCGGCGAGGACATGCGCCTGATGGAAGTCGACGAGGCGGCCAGCCACATCAAGGAGCTGGTCGATCCCGACGCCAACATCATCTGGGGCTCGGCCTTCAACAATGACCTCCAGGGCAAGATCCGCGTCTCCGTCGTCGCCACCGGCATCGACGCCGAGGCCGTGACGATGGCACCGCCGGCGCCGGCCAAGGTCTTCGCCTTCCCGGGTGCGACCCGCACCGCCGCGCCGGCCGCTCCCAAGACCAGCCTGACCCCGCCCGAGCCGGCCGCCGAGCCGGCCCCGGAGCCGGAAGTGGCCGAGGCCGCGGAGCCCGAGGTCCTCGACCTCGCCGCCGCGCCGGAGGCCGAGGAGCTGACCCTCGAGACTCCCGCCGAGGAAGCGTCGGACGAGCTGCTGCTCGGCGGCGAGATGGCGAGCGACGAGGGCGAGGGCTTCGTCGACGAGGATTTCGCCGGCGGCCCCGAGGCGCGCGCGCCCGGCACCCGCAGCTGGCTGATCGGCGACGAGCCGGCCGAAGCTGCGCCGGAGGCCAAGCCGTCGCGCGAGGGCGGCACCCTGTTCGAGCGCATGTCCAACATCGCCCGCGGCGCCGCCAAGGCCCAGGTCGACGAAGAGCCGGCCGCGCCGGCGCGCAACCGCCGCGACCCGCTCGACATTCCGCGGTTCCTCGGTCGTCAGAACAATCAGTAACGCGCCAAGGTGGGGACATGTACTTGTACGTGTCCCCCTCATGCGCCGGGCGGGGACACGTACAAGTACATGTCCCCGTGGAGGCAACTGCTCACCGCCCCGTCAGCCCATCCCGCCGCTAAGCCATTGCGGGGCTTCGGCTCCTCGGGCTTGTCTGCCGCCACGATGAAACATTGGACGAGGGGCGCCCTCCACGGCCTTGCCGTGCTGGGTGCGGGGATGGTGCTGGCCGGGGGGCCGGCGTCCGCGGCACAACCGGCGACAGGCTTCCCGCAGGAGACTTCGGGGGACGCGCTGTCGCGCAACTTGAAGGCGCTCGTCGCCAACCCGCACAGCGTCGACGCGCTGACCGGCGCCGGCCGCGCAGCGCTCGCCGTCGGCGACGCGCAGGCGGCGCTCGGCTTCCTCGCCCGCGCCGAGGACGAATCCCCGCGCGACGGCCGTATCAAGATGTGGATCGGCTCGGCGCTGGTGCAGCTCGAGCAGCCCCACGCCGCGATCAAGTTCTTCAAGGATGCCGCCGACCTGGGCGTGCCAGAGGGCGAGCTCGCCGGCGATCGCGGCCTCGCCTACGACATCATCGGCGACCAGCGCCACGCCCAGCGCGACTATCGCCTCTCGCTCCAGCATGGGCGCAGCCCGGAGGTCCTCTGCCGGCTCGCTTTGTCGCTCGCGATCAGCGGCGAACGGGACCAGGCGCTGCAGACGCTCGCCGAGCAGGCGCCGGGGCCCGCGGCGGAGCGCACCCGCGCGCTCGTCCTCGCGCTCACCGGCGACGCTGCCGAAGCCGGCCGCGTCGTCCAGGCGAGCATGCCGGGGCCGCAGGGCGCGGCGCTGATGCCGTTCCTGGCGCGCCTGCCTTCGCTCAGCCCCACCGACCGTGCGCTCGCCGTCCATCTCGGCCATTTCCCGCAGGACGGCCGCGCGGCGCCGCCGGTCACTTACGCCGCGAACGACTTCCGCTCCAACGTCGTGTCGATGCCGGCCAACGCCGCCGTGAACGCCGGCCGGCCCGATCCGCGCCAGCCCGGCCTCGGCCGCACCACCGCCAGCCTCGTCCGCACCGCGCCGGCCCAGGCCGACGAGGAGGACGCGCCGCCGGTCCGCCGGGTCCCGTCCGCTTCCCCGCCGGCCGCGGCGCCTGCCCGCGCGGCACCCGCAGGGGGCGGCGGCTGGAGCCTCCCCGCGGGCGCCTCGTCGCAGTCGCGGGCGGCCCCGCCCGTCGTGGCCGCGGCGCACCCGGCGCAGGCCGCCCCCCGTGCGCCGGCGGCAGCGGCCACTCCGCCCAAGTCGCGACTCGCCGATCTCGCCGCGACCGTCGCGACCCTCCCTGGCCCCGTGGCGCCCCCCGTGCGGCACGCCGCGTACGGGCCGAAGGTTCCGGCGGCGACTGCGGCCGCCGCGAAGAAGCCCGCCGCGGCGCCGGCGAAGAAGCCGGAGCCCAAGGCCGCCGCCCGGATCTGGGTTCAGCTCGGCATCGGCGATGACGAGGACGCGCTTCCCGCCGAGTATCAGCGCCTGAAGGCAAAGGCGGGCAAGCTGCTCGCGACGCGCGCCGCCTGGACCGCGCCGATGGGCGAGACCAACCGCATCCTCGTCGGCCCTTTCCCGTCCAAGGACGAGGCGCAGGACTTCGTCAACGAGCTGGCCGAGAAGAAGCTCAAGGCCTTCGCCTGGACCAGCCCGGCGGGCGAGAAGGTCGCCAAGCTCCCCGCGAAGTGAGGCCTCTGGCCCGCCTCGCCGCCGACCCGGCCCGCTCGCGCGGCCGGCGCCACGGCGAGCCCGCCGGCACGATGCGCGGCCCGCGCGACGCCTTCCAGCGCGACCGCGACCGAATCGTCCACTCGATCCCCTTCCGGCGCCTGCGCCACAAGACCCAGGTCTTCGTCGCGCCGGACGGCGACCATTTCCGCGTCCGCCTCACCCACAGCCTCGAAGTCGCCCAGATCGGCCGCACCCTCGCCCGCGCGCTCGGGCTCAACGAGGACCTGACTGAGGCGCTCTGCCTCGCCCACGACATCGGCCATCCTCCCTTCGGCCATTCCGGCGAGGACGCGCTCACCGAAGCGATGGCCGACGCGGGCGGCTTCGACCACAACGCCCACACGCTGCGCCTGCTGACCCGGCTCGAAAGCCCCTATCCCACCCATTCCGGCCTGAATCTCGGGTGGGAAACGCTCGAAGGCCTCGCCAAGCATAACGGTCCGGTCACCGGCCCCCTTCCGTGGGCGCTTGCCGAAGCGAATGCGGAGTGGGACCTGGAGCTCGCCACCTGGCCCAGCCTCGAAGCGCAGGTGGCGGCGATCGCCGACGACATCGCCTACGACAATCACGACGTCGACGACGGCCTGCGCGCCGGGCTGTTCAGCCTCGACGAATTGCTCGAGGTCCCGCTCGTCGCCCGGCTGTGGCGCCAGGTCGAGGCGCGGCATCCCGGCCTCCCCGCCGCCCGCCTCGCGCCCGAGCTGGTGCGCGACCAGATCGGGCTGATGGTGAACGACGTGCTGGCGGAGACGCTGCGCCGCGTCGCGGACGCCGGCGTCGCCACCCTTGACGACGTCCGCGCCGCCGGCCGCGGCCTCGCCGGCTTCTCCGCGGAGTTGGGCCGGGAAGAGGGCGCGCTCAAGACCTTCCTCCACGCACGCATGTACAATGCGCCGAAGGTCGCGGCGGTGCGCGCCCAGGCGCAGCAGGTCGTCGCCGGCCTCTGGTCGGCCTTCGCCGCGGATCCGGCGCTCCTGCCCGACGACTGGCGCCCCGCCGGCGCCGACCGGGTGGCAACGCTGCGCGCGATCGGCGACTATATCGCCGGCATGACCGACCGCTTCGCCGTCCGGCAGTATCGGGAGCTGGTGGGGCCGGTGGAGCTGCCGGAAGGCTTCTGAGGGCGGACCACTGGACCTCGCGGCGCCGCATCCGCTAGAGCGCCGCCTTTCCCGCACCGGATGGATTTCGTGAGCACGCTCTACGCCCGCTTCGCCGCCCACGTCGCCGACGCCCTCGACGCCCTTGAGACCGAGGGGCAGCTTCCGCCCGCGCTCGACCGGGGCGCCGTCGCCGTCGAGCCGCCGCGCGACGTATCGCACGGCGATCTCGCCACCAACGTCGCGATGGTGCTCGCCAAGCGCGCCGGCACCAATCCGCGCGCCCTCGCCGGCCTCATCGCGCCTAAGCTCGAGGCGCTGAGCGAGGTGAGCGGCGTCGAGATCGCCGGCCCCGGCTTCATCAACATCCGCCTGACGAGCGAAGTCTGGCAGGAGGAGATGCGGGCCATTCTCGCCGCCGGCGGCGACTACGGCCGCTCGACCATCGGCGGCGGCGAGCGGGTCAACGTCGAATATGTCTCGGCCAACCCTACCGGTCCCATGCACATGGGCCATTGCCGCGGCGCGGTGGTCGGCGACGCGCTGGCGAGCCTGCTGGAATATGCCGGCTACCGGGTGATCCGCGAATATTATGTCAACGACGCCGGCGCCCAGGTCGACGTCCTCGCCCGCTCCGCGCACCTGCGCTACCTCGAAGCGCTTGGCCGCCAGATCGGCGAGATCCCCGAAGGCCTCTATCCCGGCGACTATCTGAAGCCGGTCGGCGCCGCGCTCGCCGCGGAGTTCGGCGAGCGCTACGCCGACGCGCCAGAGAGCGAGTGGCTGGAGACCTTCCGCCGCCGCACCGTCGCGGCGATGCTCGACCTCATCCGGACCGACCTCGCCGGCCTCGGCGTCCACCACGACCTCTTCGCCTCTGAACGCGAGGTGCAGGAATCCGGCGCAGTCGACCGGGCGCTGGCGCTGCTCGATGAAAAGGGGCTGGTCTACAAGGGCACCCTCCCGCCCCCCAAGGGCAAGACCGTCGAGGATTGGGAGCCGACCGAGCTGCTCCTCTTCCGCTCGACCGCCTTCGGCGACGACCAGGACCGGCCTATCAAAAAGTCCGACGGCAGCTGGACCTATTTCGCGGCCGACACCGCCTATCACATGCAGAAGCTCGAGGCGTCCGACGAGCTGATCAACGTCTGGGGCGCCGACCATACCGGCACCGTCAAGCGCACCCAGGCCGCGGTGGAAGCGCTCGCGGGCCGGCCCGCGCTCGATGTCAAGCTCGTCCAGATGGTGCGGCTTTTGCGGAATGGCGAGCTGGTCAAGATGTCGAAGCGCTCGGGCAGCTTCGTTACTCTCGCGGAGGTGGTCGAGGAGGTCGGCAAGGACGTCGTCCGCTTCACCATGCTGACCCGCAAGAACGACGCGCAGATGGACTTCGACTTCGCCAAGGTGGTGGAAGCCTCGAAGGACAATCCGGTCTTCTACGTCCAGTACGCGCACGCCCGCATCCGTTCGCTGCAGCGCAAGGCCGCCGCGGCGGGCGTCGACGCCTCCGCGCCGGCGGACCTTGCCCTGCTCGACGCGGAGGAGCTGGCGCTGGTCAAGGTCGCGGCGCAATTCCCGCGGGTCGTCGAAGGCGCGGGGCAGGCGCACGAGCCGCACCGCATCGCCTTCTACCTCCACGATCTCGCCGCCGCGTTCCACGCGCTGTGGAACCGCGGCAACGACGATCCCTCCCGGCGCTTCCTCATCGAGGATAATCAGCCATTAACCCGCGCGCGGCTAGAATTGGCGGCTGCGATAGGGCAGATTATTCGCAGCGGCCTCAACATCATGGGGGTGGCCGCCGCGGAGGAGATGCAGTGATGACCGACGTTCGCGCCGACGATCCCGCGCTCGACGACCGCCTGCCCTGGCTCGAGGCGGTGGAGGAGGACGGGCGGAGCGAAGGTCCGTCCGCCTTGAAGCTGATCGTCGCGGTGCTGATCGGCCTCGTCGCCATCGGCGGCGTCGTCGGCGGCATCTTCTGGCTCGGCAATCGCGGCGCCGCGCGCCACGCCGGCGCCGAGCCCGAGCTGATCAAGGCGCCGCCCGGCGCCTACAAGGTGAAGCCGAGCCAGCCCGGCGGCATGACCGTCGAAGGCGAGGGCGACACCGCCTTCCAGGCCAGCGCCGGCGCCGATCCCAAGGGCAAGATCAACACCGCCGCGGTGCCTGAGGCGCCGGTCCAGAAGGGCCAGCAGACCGCCCAGGCCCAACCCCAGCCGCAGCCCGCCGTGCCGGAGAAGAAGCCGGCCGCCACCATCAAGGCACCCGCGCCCACTCCCGCGCCCGCCGCTGCGTCGGGGGGGGCGACCATCCAGCTCGGCGCCTTCCCGAGCTCGGCCTCGGCCGAAAAGGCGTGGAAGGCGATGGCGAGCCGCTTCGCCTATCTTGCGCCCCTCAGTCACAGCGTCGTCTCCGCCGAAGTGAACGGCAAGACCTATTACCGCCTGCGCGCCAGCGGCCCCGACGCGGCCGGCATCTGCGGCCGCCTCAAGGTCGCCGGGGAGCAGTGCCTGAAGGTGTGAGGTGGGCTGAGGTTCGCGGGGGACATCGTCACCCCGGACTTGATCCGGGGTCCACCTTCCTTTTCGCTGAGCATCGAAAGAAGGTGGATGCCGGATCAAGTCCGGCATGACGGATGTAATTTCCTGAACTGCCGCGTTAGATGGTGCGATGCAGGCCATCATCTACGGGCTCTCCGGCCCCGTCCTCACCGACGCCGAACGCGCGTTCTTCCGCGACGCGGATCCCGCCGGCTACATCCTGTTCGCGCGCAACTGCGTCGACCGGGCGCAGATGCGGCGCCTCACCGACGAGCTGCGCGCGCTCCACGGCCGCGCGACCCTGCCCATCCTGATCGACCAGGAAGGCGGCCGCGTCGCCCGGATGAAGCCGCCGGAATGGCCCGCTTTCCCCGCCCCCGAGGCCTTCGCGCGGCTCTACGAAAAGGCGCCGATGAGCGCGATCGAGGCGGCGCGGGCGAACGCCCAGGCCATCGCCCTGCTGCTGCGCGAAGTCGGCGTCGACGTCGACTGCCTGCCGCTGCTGGACGTGCGCCAGCCGGGAGCGACCGACATCATCGGCGATCGCGCCTTGGGCGCCGAGCCCATGCAGGTCGCTGCCCTCGGCCGCGCCGTGCTGGAGGGGCTCAGGGCCGGCGGCGCCGTCGGAGTCGTCAAGCACATGCCGGGCCACGGCCGGGCGCTGGTCGACAGCCACAAGGCGCTGCCGGTCGTCCCGGCGTCGGCGGAGGAGCTCGAGACCGACATCGAACCCTTCCGCACCCTCGCCTCCGCGGCGATGGGGATGACCGCCCACGTCGTGTACACCGCCTGGGACGCCGAGCGGCCCGGTAGCCTGTCGCCCGTGGTGATCGGCGACATCATCCGCGGGCGCATCGGCTTCGACGGCTTCCTGATGTCCGACGATCTCGGCATGCACGCTCTGTCCGGCAGCCAGGCGGAGCGGGCGCGGGGTGTCGTCGCGGCCGGCTGCGACGTGGGGCTGCACTGTTCCGGCGACATGGCGGAGATGGAGGAAATCGCGAGCGCCGTGCCCGCACTCTCCGACGCGGGGCGGGAGCGGCTTGAGCGGGCAATGGCGACGATCGGGGGCGCCGCACCGTCGGGAAGCGTCGAAGAGCTGCTCGAGAAGCGCGACTCCCTCCTCGCCTACACATAAAATCCTCTTCCCGCCGGGGAGAGGGGCGTGAAGGCCGCCTTCACACCCGCCGGTAGCGGAAGTACCAAACCTCGTGCCCCTTGCGCCGGGCCTTCGCCTCGTAGCGTGTCTCGGGCCAGCCGGAGGGGCGAGTGAGGAAATCGTTCGCGCTTTCTGCCAGCCATTCGAAATCGCGGCGGCCGTTCATCACCATCATCGCCCAGCGGCAATAAGTCGGATCGTCGGTCCCCAGCCGGAACTCGCCGCCCGGCTTCAATTTGCGCGCGATGAGGTCGAGCGGCCCCGGGTTGACCATACGCCGCTTGGCGTGCCGCGCCTTGGGCCAGGGGTCCGGGTGGAGCAGATAGACCATGGTCAGGGCCCCGTCCGGCACCCGCTCGAGCACCTCCAGCGCGTCGCCCATGTGCAGCCGGATGTTTGCGAGCCTCTGGTCGCGCACATGGGTCAGCGCCCCCACCACGCCGTTGAGGAACGGCTCAGCGCCGATGAAGCCGTGGTCGGGCAGCAGGTCGGCGCGGTAGGCGAGATGCTCGCCCGACCCGAAGCCGATCTCGAAGTGAAGCGGGCGTGCCTCCCCGAACAGCGCCTCAGCGGTGACCGGCCCCTCCTCGGGCACCGAGATCGCCGGCAGCAGCTGCTCCAGCAGCGCCGCCTGCCCCTGGCGCAGCTTGTGCCCGGAGCGACGCCCGTAGAGGCGGCGAATGGTCGTTGGGTCTCCCATGCGCGGCCCTTAGCAACCAAGGGCGCGCGTGGGCAGGGACTCAGTCGGCGGGAATGGCGTCGAAGGAGACGGGACGCACCGTCCAGGCGGCGAAGGCGCGCGCTTCCGGCAGCGGCTCGTCGAGATCGCGAAGCACGAGCCGCTGCGCCACCCAGGGCACCTCGGCGGCCGGCAGGCGCCGCGTGGTGTAGACGGGGGCTGCGCGAAGCGGCTCCCGCGGCGCCAGCGCAGCGCTGACGCGCGACCAGCTTTCCCGGAAACTGCGGGCGATGCTCGCAAGTCCCGCCGCCAGCATCAGCATGAAGAAGATCGCGTAGCCGTTCTCAACCATCGGACGTCCTCCGCCGGCTCAACGGTCCGCGGATTCGGCTCGTTCCCGCGCATGCGACAGCGCACGGACCCTGTTGCGGACCCGCAACAGCGCCGGACCGGTCATTTCAGCGCGTCGGCGCTCAGCTCGATATGGCCTTTGCCGCGCCCCAGGTGGCGCCCGCGGAGGCGAAATGGCCGGCCTTGACGCAAACGCGCGGCCGCCCCGGGCGCCCCTTCATTTGGCGGGCGCGGCTTTTTCCTTGGACACGTCCGCCTGCACCAGACGCACGCGCGATCCTTCGACGGCCCAGAGATGCTTGTTGACCGTGGTCAGCACATAGACCGGTATCTGGCCGCTCAGCGACGAGAAGACGTGGATCTCGGTGGGGACGGGATGGAGCAGGTCGGTGACCATCAGCGCCGAAGACTTCTTGCCGCTGGGCTCGTTGAGTGGGATCTCCGCGCAGTCTGACTTGGTGAAACGCTGAACGGGGCCGGCGCGGCCGTCCTCCCCGACCTCGACCAGATAATGGCCCGCGAAGGGGAGCGCGTCAGTCTTGGTCTGCGGCGTCAGGAGATAGACCCGGATCGGGCTGCCGGTGGTGGCAGGCAGCACCACCGTGTTGAAGGGCTTCGCCACGCAATAGCCGGTATGCGCATCCTCCGCGGCCTTGCGCGCCGTCCGCAGCGCCGCCGCCATCGCTCGTTCCGGGCCGGTCAGGCTGCGATCGTCCGACGGCCCGAGGACGTGCGACGCGGCGAGCTCTTTGCCCTTGAAGTCGGCCGTGTAGACCGCATGGGGGTCTGCTTCGTCATGGTCGAGGAAGAGGAGGTGCGGCGCCGCCGCCGGACCTTCTACGATCCAGCCGCCCACCTCGCCGAGGCGGTCCTTCATCTTTTCCCGCATGTCGTCGGTGCCGTGCCAGGCCGCCTGGTCGTACATGTAGAGCAGGACGCCGCGATCGATCGCCGTCTGGAGCAACGCCTGCTCCTGCTGGGTCATCGCCGGCGGAGCGGGCGGAGCCGGTGTCGCCGGCGCCGACGCGGCCAACGCGCCGGCTATTACCATCCAAATCGGCACGAACCTGCCCCCCCAATTGCTTCCGGGGAGGATGTCACGCTGCGCCGCCGCGGGCAAGCGTCAGGCGGAGACCGCCGCCTTCAGCTTCTCCACCAGGTCCGTCCGCTCCCACGGGAACAGGTCGCCCTCCGCCTTGCGGCCGAAATGGCCGTAGGCGGCGGTGGCCTGGTAGATCGGCTTGTTGAGGCCGAGATGGGTGCGGATGCCGCGGGGGGTGAGGCCGCCCAAATCGGGGATCGCCTTGATCGCCTCCTCGAGCTGCGCGTCGCCGACGGTGCCGGTGCCGTGCGTGTCGACGTAGAGGGAGAGCGGCTCGGAGACGCCGATCGCGTAGGCGAGCTGGATCGTGCAACGCTTGGCGAGGCCCGCGGCGACGATGTTCTTGGCGAGGTAGCGGGCGATGTAGGCGGCCGAGCGGTCGACCTTGGTCGGGTCCTTGCCCGAAAAGGCGCCGCCGCCGTGGGGCGCCGCGCCGCCATAGGTGTCGACGATGATCTTGCGCCCGGTGAGGCCGGCGTCGCCGTCGGGGCCGCCGATCTCGAAGCTGCCGGTCGGGTTGATATGGTAGACGGTGCCGTTGGCGATCAGCTCGGCCGGCAGCACGTCGGCGACGACCTGCTTCACGTACGACTTGAGCTCCGCCTCCTTGTCGCCTTCGTCATAGCCCTTGCCGTGCTGGGTGGAGACGACGATCGCGGTGGCGGCGACGGGGCGGCCCTCCTCGAACTTCAGCGTCACCTGGCTCTTCGCGTCGGGCTCGAGGAAAGGCGCGGCGCCGGAATGGCGGTCGGCGGCCATGCGCTCGAGGATCTTGTGGCTGTAATAGAGCGTGGCGGGCATCAGGTCGGGGGTTTCGTCGGTCGCGTAGCCGAACATGATGCCCTGGTCGCCTGCGCCCTCGTCCTTGTTGCCCGTGGCGTCGACGCCCTGCGCGATATGCTCGGACTGGCCGTGGAGGTTGTTCTCGAACCGGAAGCTCTGCCAGTGGAAGCCTTCCTGCTCGTAGCCGATGCGGCGCACGGTCTCGCGCACGGTGCGCTCGATCTCCTCCTTGGCGCCCGGCGCCCACTCGCCATTCTCGTAGACGCCGCGGCAGCGTATCTCGCCGGCGAGGACGACGAGCTGCGTCGTGGTCAGCGTCTCGCAGGCGATGCGCGCTTCCGGATCCTTCGACAGGAACAGGTCGACGATGGCGTCGGAAATCTGGTCCGCGACCTTGTCCGGATGGCCTTCGGAAACGGATTCGGACGTGAAGAGATAGGAGCTGCGCATCGCGAGAAACGGCCTTCCTTGAAGAGCTTAGGCTGAGGGAAAGCGGATATAAAGCTATCCTTATGTGCGCCCCTAGCGGCTCCGGCGGCGGACTGCAATCGCCGCCGCGGCGAGCAGCAGCGCGAACAGGAAGGGGAGCAAGTTGCCAAGCCGCGCGAACGGCGTCGCGGCCTTGGAGGGGGGCAATCGCGACTCGATCGCCGCCATCGCCCCGAGCGGCAGGCTGGCGACGATGCGGCCGTCGGCGTCGATCACGGCGCTGATCCCGGTCGGCGTCGAGCGGAGGATCGGCACGCCCTCCTCGAGCGCGCGCATCCGCGCCTGGGCGAGGTGCTGCGGCGGCCCCCAACGGCCGAACCACGCATCGTTCGACGGATTGAACAGGAAGGCCGGCCGGTTGCGGCGGTCCACCACCTCGCCCGAGAAGACGATCTCGTAGCAGAGCTGGAAGCCGGCCTTGCCGACAAGCGGCAGCGGCTTCGTCTGCGGGCCTGGCCCGAAGTCGAAGTCGATGTCGCCGGGCACCAGCCGCGACAGGCCGAGCGGCGTCAGCAGCCTGCGCATCGGCAGATATTCGCCATAGGGCACGAGATGCGCCTTGTCGTAGCGGGCGAGGATGCGGCCGTCCGCGGCCAGCGCGAAGACGCTGTTGGTCGCGCTGGTCACCTCGAAACCGGTCCGCGAGCCGGCCGATAGGCCGCCGGTCAGCAGCACGTCCCCGGGCCCGAGCGCCGACGCCATCTCGGCGCGCAGCTGCCCCGCATCGGCCTGTGCGGCCCGGTAGCGCAGCGCCGTCTGCAGCGGGGCGTCGACCGCGGCCTCCGGCCACAGGATGAGGTGCGGCACCCGCGGATCGTGGAACGAGAGGCGGCGGAGGCGGTCGAGCGCCTCGTCGTCGGCGTCGCCGCGGCTCTTCAGCGCCTGGCTGATATTGGGCTGGGCGATGCGGAGCGCCGGCCCCGCCGCACCGGCGGCCGGCGGCGAGACCCCCAGGCCGAGTAGGGCGAGCGCGCTAGCTCCCCCGGCCAGCGCGCCGCCGCCCAGCCAGCGCCGGTCGCCCAGCTCCCACAGCGCGCCGCCCAGCAGGACCGCCACGCCGGACGCGCCGTACGTCCCCACCAGCGTCGCGGACCTCGCCCAGAAGGTCGGCAGCAAGGCCACTCCGGCCGGATTCCACGCGAAGCCGGTGAACATCGTCGCGCGCAGCCATTCCGTGACGATCCAGGCGCCTGCGAGGGCGAGGATCAGCACGAGACGGCTGCCCCTTCCCCACCGCCACGCCACGCCCGCCGCAAGCGCCGGATAGACGGCGAGATAAAGCGACAGCAGCACGACGGCGATCCAGCCGAGCCAGGCCGGCATCGCCGCCTGGTAGGTGAAGGCGGTCGCGATCCAGTTGAGGCCGAGCACGAACTGCCCCAGCCCGAACCACCAGCCCCGCGCCAGCGCGGTCCTGAGCCGCGGCGCGTCCGGAAGGCTCCACAGGAAGATCGCGAAGGCGAGCGGCATCGCCGCCCACAGCCCGAGCGGCTGGAACGCCGTGGCGGCGACCAGCCCGGCGACGAAGGCGATGAAATGATGCCGCATCCTGCGTCCTTGCCCGCATGATCCCCCTCCCTGCAAGGGAGGGGTTAGGGGTGGGTCAGGCGAGCGGAGCGAGACTTTTCAGGCTCCCCGCCCAGCCCGACTTCGGCGGACCCACCCCCAGCCCCTCCCTTGCAGGGAGGGGAGGAGGCTGACAAAGGACCCGCCATGGCCGAGCTCCCCCCCTTCCACCTCGCATTTCCCGTCCACGACATCGAAGCCGCGCGCGCCTTCTACGCCGGCCTGCTCGGCTGCCCGGAGGGGCGGAGCGCCGCCGACTGGGTCGATTTCGATTTCTACGGCCACCAGATCGTCGCCCACCTCTCCCCCGACGCGAGGCCGCGCGCGCACCATAATCCGGTCGACGGGCACGACGTCCCGGTCCCCCATTTCGGCGCGGTGCTGAAGGTGGACCACTGGCGCGCCCTCGCCGCGCGGCTCGAGGCGGCGGGCACCGAGTTCGTCATCGCACCGACGATCCGCTTCGAAGGCCAGCCGGGCGAGCAGGCGACGATGTTCTTCCTCGACCCCTCCGGCAACGCCCTGGAGATCAAGGCGATGGCGAACCCCGCCAACCTTTTCGCGAAGCAATAGGAGCTGATGGAGAGGAGGAAGATCGTCATGCCGGACTTGATCCGGTATCCACCTTCCTTCCTGTTCAAGCGGCTGAAGAAGGTGGGCCCCGGATCAAGTCCGGGGTGACGCGGCGTGGGGACGCGGCGCGCTATTCCTTCCGCAGCGCCTCCGGCTTGTGCGCGGCGCGCTTGCCCCCGTCGGTCTCGACGATGAACTGCGGATGGTCCTTCGACGCCGCGACCTTGTGGCCCTTGATGCGCGTCGCCGAGACCTGCTTGCGCACCACCTTGCCGTGGGCCTCGCCGCCGTGGCTCTTCCAGGCGACGCGGTCGCCCGGCTTCGGCTCGGCGCTCACATCTCCACCTTCGCATGCTCGCCGACCGCGGGCCTCGAATCGGTGACGATCGCCGCCGCCATCTTGACGTAGGACAGGACGGTGCCCGGGCTGTCCCAATATTGCGCGTCCCTCGGCGCGACCGTCAGGAGCCGGATCGCCGGATCGTCGGGCCCGTCCCACCAGGCCTTGGCGGCCGGCGACCAGATCTTGCGGATCCGCTCCCGGTCGTTCGACAGCGCCGCGCGTCCCGAAACCGAGACGTAGGTCTGCGCGCCGGCATCGGCGAAGGCGAGGCACACTTCGGGGTGGGCCGCCACTTCCTCCTCCTTGGCGCTGGCCTTGTCGGTGAGGAAATAGACCTTGCCGTCTTCCTCCTCGACATAGGCCGCCATCGGCCGCGCGCGTATCTCCTCGCCGTCGCGGCTCGCCAGCATGCAGAAGCCGATCTTCTCCATCAGCGCCCAGACCTTCTCCGGGCTCGCCTCATCCGCCATCGTCACGTCTCCGCCTGTCGGGTTCGGCCTTTCAACCGAGGCCCGGCAGGCGAAGTTCCTGGCTATGGTCCAAAGCGGGTATCAGCCGGCGGGCACCTCCGCGGTTCCGGCGCGGCGCGGCCCGAACCGCCGCCAACCGAGCCAGGCGAGGCCCGCCACGACGAGCCACGGCAGCAGGGTGATGAACGCGAGCAGCATCCACTCGAGCGCGGCGACGAGGTTGGCGACGCCGTCGCTCAGCGACCGCCGTACGCCCGGCGCCATGTCGCCCGATTCGTAGGAGAAGGTCATCGGCGTCTTCGCCAGCGACTCCTGCTGCTCCGCCTTTTCGGCCTTGCCCGCCGACATCGCCTCGCGGATCTGCTGCGCCTGGGTCTGGAGCTCGGCCCGCTCGCGCCCGCCGAGGCCGGGCTTCGCGAGCTGCGCCTCGATCTTCTTCAGCGTATCCTCGCGCTCCCCCTGGCTGCGGTTCACCTTCTCGATGACGCTGCCCGCGTCGGTGCCGGTGATCTCGCTGGTGACCAGCCGTCCGTCTGCATGGCTCACGGCCGCGATCCCCTCCTTGCCGAAGGCGCGGGCGATCGCCGGGTCGAGCTTGAAGTCCAGCCGAGCCTCGACGTCGCGCTCGCCGGTGAGGTGATAATACATGCCGGTGATGCGGCAGCGGGCGAGGCCGAGCTTCTCGCAGGCCTGGGCATGCTCCTCCTGCACCGCGGAGATCCGCTCCGCCGGCAGCCGGAAGGCATATTTGTAGTTGAAGGCGACACCGGGCGCCGCGGTCGGCGCGATCCCCGCCGGCGCGTCGGCCGCGGCGTCGGCGGAGGCGGCGTTGCCGGCGCTCCCGCTCCCTCGATCCCCGCCGGAGGAATGGTCGGGCACCTTGCCGCACCCCGCCGCGAGCAACACCAGAACCGGAACCAACGCCTTGCGCATGCCGACCTCCTTTTGTGTTCTGCTGATTTCTCTACCATAACAGTAGAGTTATCGGAAGAACCTAAATCGGCCGCAATCTCCAGAGCGTGACCTTGCCGTCCTCGCCCGATGCGACGAGCCAGCGCCCGTCGGGCGAGAAGGCCGCGTACATCGAGTCGTCGGCGAGCTTCAGCGCTGCGACCAGCCGGCCGTCGGCGACCCGCCAGATCCGCACCGTGTCGGTCTCGCCGCCGCCGCCGGTCGCCTGGTGGACGAGGGTGCCGAAGCCGCCGCGGGCGCGGCCGGCATTGGCGATCCAGCGGCCGTCGGGGCTGAAGGCGAGCTTGTAGACATGGTTGCCCACCGCGATCGTCCGCTCCGGCGCCCCGTCGGAGCCGCGGCGCAGCACGATCGTCGAATCGTCCCCGCCGGTCGCGAGCCGGGTCCCGTCGCCGCTCCAGGCGAGCCCCACCACCGCCTGCCGGTGCTCGCGCAGCACGCCGAGCGGCCGCCCGGTCGCGGCGTCCCACAAGCGGGCCGTCTCGTCGAAGCTGCCGGTGGCGAGGCGCTTGCCGTCCGGGCTGAAGCGCACTTCCCAGATGTTGCGCGCGTGCCCGGCGATGCGCAGCGCCAGCCGCCCGTCCGGCACGCTCCACACGCGTACGATCCGATCCTCCCCGGCCGCGGCAAGCCGCGTCCCGTCGGGACTGACCGAGAGGCTCCAGACGGTTCCCGCCGCACCGGCGAGCGCCCGCAGCAGCCGCCCGCTGGCGGGATCCCAGAGCCTGACGACACCGTCATAACCGGCCGTCGCGAGCCACGCACCGCCGGGGCCGAAGACGACGCTGGTCGCGCCGCCCGGATGCGCGAGCCGCCGCGCCTCCTTGAGCGAGGGGAAGCCGCGCAGCACCACCGCCCCCGCCGCATTGGTGGTCGCGAGCCAGAGCCCGTCGGGGCTGAACGCAGCCTCCCGCGCCGGCGAACCCCCGTCGGAGAACGTCGCCGCGCGCGCTGCGGCGAGGCGCGGCCCGTCCCGCGCCGGCTCCGGGCTCGACCCGCACGCCGCCAGCAGCGCCGCCGCCACGCCCGCCGCCGCCCACATCCGCACCCGCTTCGCCATCCCACGCTCCCCATCGGAAGCGCGGACCCTAGCACGGTGTATTATTAGAGCAATACACCAATTCGCCGTCATCCCGGCGAAAGCCGGGATCTCGATGTGTGAAAGGCGGTGCGTTTCCGCTTGGAGATCCCGGCTTCCGCCGGGATGACGGTTTACTTCGTCAGCTCCCTGACCAGCGTCAGGTAGTAATCGATCGCCGGGCGGATGTTGGCCACCGGCGTCCGCTCGTTGAGGCCGTGGCTGAAATCCTCGCTGTTCTTGGTGAACACCGGGCTCGCGCCGTAGCTCGGCACGTGATGGTAGCGGAACCACATCGAATCGCTCGCCCCCGACGCCTGGCTCGGGAAGACCGGGACGCCCGGATAGACCTCGCCGATCGCCTTGCCCACCGCCGCGACGAAGTCGGCGCGCATCGGCGAGGCGTCGTTCGGCACCGAGCCCTCGGTGACGTCGCGGAACTGCACCGCCGGCTCCGCCCCGACGCGCTTCAGCTCCGCCATGATGTCGGCGGGCTTGTGGCCGGGGAAGATGCGACAGTTGATGTTCGCCGTCGCCCGCTGCGGCAGCGCGTTCAGCGCGTGGCCGCCGCTGATCATCGTCGAGACGCAGGTCGTGCCGATCTTGCCGACCATCGACGGGTCCGCAGCGAGCGTCGCGATCGCCTTCGGGTCGGCCGGGTTGCGGGCGAAAGCCCGCATCGCCGCCGCCGTCGCCGGCGCCTCGTATTTCGAGGCGGCGAGGAAATAGGAGCGGGTGAGGTCGCTCACCTCCGGCTTGAACCGGTAATTGCCGATCCGCACGAGCGCCGCGGCGAGCTGGTTGATCGCGTTCGCCTTGCGCGGCGCGGAAGAATGGCCGCCCGGGTTGGTGACCGTCAGCTCGAAATCGGCGTAGGTCTTCTCGGCGCCCTGCCAGGTGAAATAGAGCGGCTTGTCCGTCTTCTCGTCGAGCGTGCCGCCGCCGCCGTCGATGTTGAGGACCAGCTCGGCGTTGCTGAGCTTCTCGGCGATAATCGCGCTGGTCTTCATCGTCGTTTCCTCGTCGCCGGAAAATTCGACGACGATGTCGCGGCGCGGGCGGTAGCCCTCGCGGTGGAGCTCGATCAAAGCGGCGACGGCGATGGCGGCGTCGAGCTTCATGTCGGTGGCGCCGCGTCCGTAGAGATAGCCGTTCTCGACGATGGGCGTGAACGGATCGCGCTGCCAGTCCTTGGGATTGGCCTCGACGACGTCCAGATGGCCGGAAATGACCAGCGGCTTGAGGCTGGGATCGGAGCCCCGCCAGCGGCCGATCAGGTAGGACGTGTCGCCGACCGGCGTGATCGTCACGTCGCCCTCGGCGAAGCCGCCGGCGACCAGCGCCTGCTTGACCAGCGCGTCGACCTCCGGCGTCTTGTTGCCCGGGCCGGCCACCGAGCGCAGCGCGATCGCCCGCTTGGCGAGGTCGAGCGCCTGCGCCTCCGCCTCGGGATGCGCGGCCGGGGCGGCGATCGCCGCCGTGCCAGCCAGCGCCGCCGCTATCGCTTTCAACATGTCTCACCCTCCGCCGGCATTGTCGCGGCGGCCTTGTAGAGGCAGGGCGGGGGCGGCGGGAAGGGGCTAGAAGGGGCTGCGCAGGCGGAAGCCGAGGTGGCGGCCGCCGACGAAGCCGAGGCCAAGCCGCGCGCCGCTGTCGCCGACGCTGAAGCTGTTCAGCCGCCGCGGCTCCTGCACCTCGATGCGGTCGCGGTCGCGGGCCGTGATGCCGGAGCCGTTCCTCAGCGCCAGCGACCGGCCGAAATCGCGCGGCGAGGAACCGTCGTGGGTCGCCATCCGCCATGTCGCCATGCGCTGGTGATGGTTGAATCCGTGATGCCCCGGCGGATGCGC